>JAESGK010000023.1_pt1 | contig 312043 bp, 238 predicted proteins | sample 9269681 | NCBI WGS metagenome assembly JAESGK01 (sample SAMN14515347, study PRJNA621673) | algae metagenome | isolation source: Timaviella obliquedivisa GSE-PSE-MK23-08B and co-occurring heterotrophs from... | place: USA: Grand Staircase Escalante National Monument, Utah | collected 2006-08-15
GGCGCTGGTGGCCTGCATGCGCAAGCTGCTGAGCATTGTCAACGCACGGCGTCGTGATGAGTTGAGGGTAGAGGCGATGATGGCCACTTGAACGCATCCATCGCAAGACAGTTGCTGAGTTAAGCCGACCCACAGTGGGGCGGCGGACACGTGCAAGCGTAGCGCAGGCACGTGGCCGACGCCACAACATAGGGGCAACTTGAACAAATTTTTAGGTGTCACTCCGCTCAATCGCGTCAGCAATTGCCGAAAGACTCTGTGAAATCTCTTGAAGCGCTGCACCATAAACTTTGGCGTGAGTTGCAGCTGCCATGTCTGCAGATGCCGTTAGCATAAAAGCGGCGACGAGCTGTGGATTCTTTGCGGCGTAACCTTTCCCAAAGACAGAGTCAATTTCTTGTTGCGCCCGACAAAGATGGACGGCTGCAGTATCCGATGCTTGACCCAAAAGTGTGTCAAAACTTGCAGTAATGTACTCGCTCATGCTTTGCGTCCTTGCTCAAAAGGTTGATGTGGTACTTAACGCCTGAACTAAGCCGAGCCGCGAAGCAGCTTCGGCTTGAATTATTTGTAAGGCGGCAGTTGGCAGTGGATCATAGACGGTGCGGCGTGCGCCGCTCTACTATATTTTGGTGTAGTCCCGCACAGCCAAGTGTTCGGCGGCCTGATACTGGGCGGCGACTTTCTCAGGTAAGAGGGATAGAACCAAGCGCTTGAGAGACACTCCCGCAATTTTGAGGCCGCTCGCGTCACTGAAGCCCCACGTTGGGTCACTGTCGCTAGCAAATTCCGCGTACCGAAAGATTGATTCGAAAAAACCCTCGACGCTCGTTATTGCCTTGTCAGTTTTCATCTCATCCAGTTTGCATGAAAGGACTGAAGAATAGTTAGTCTCTAGCAAGCCAAGATGATCGCGCGATACGTTCAGCAGGACGAGTTCGGTCCCCCCGCCGTACTTCCATCTCGACTCAGCTTCCAATTCCTTCCGAAAGCTCTCGAAGCGCAGATTGCTGTATGCCCATATCCCATTCGGTATGCCCGGGATATTAATGTCTTCTTCCCAGTGTGGATCACCGGAACGTGATGGTCCGTGGCGATATCCGGCGAAGTGAAAGTCGATGTGATCGGCCGATCTGTAATGCCAATACCCCAAATGTGGCAATAGTTCGCTTTTGACAAAGGGTGAGTCTGGTCGAGCAAAGACCAGTCCCACCAAGCGAGAGCAACCTTGGCCAGCATCACCGTATTTTCGATCAAAGCCTTCCCCAACTTGGTTAAGAAGATCTTCAAACGCAAAGGTAGGAATCATGAGGGTTTCTTGCCTTCTTCGATGAGGATGCAAATGGGGTGCCTAGCACTCGATAGCTCCAAAGCAGAAGCGCTAAAAATACTGCGCTTTACCGCGTTTACGTGTCAACCCGCGGAATTTGGTCTTTGAAACATCGGCCGCAGCGATGGGCCTAGCGCGGAACATGTGCACAAGCGGCATCGAAACTCTCGCCAAACAAAAACGCCGGCAGTCCCCTGCCGGCGTTTCCTAAACCATCACGCTATCTCAACGAATCAATTCAACTGACAACTCGCCGGCTTCGCCGAAGTAAACAGCGCCGCTGTGCCCCATTCCGGATGATCGATGAAGGGATTGCGGTTGCCCTGGAAGCTGTAGATCACTTCGTTGCGCTCACGCTCGGCGGCGGTCGGCGGGTCGGCCTGGTGCCAAGCGATCAGCGTGGACAGCAGGCCCATGTAGGCCGGCGAGCTGGAGGTGATGACGATCAGGCTGCGGTTGTCGGTGAGTTCCAGGTCCGGTTCGGACTGGCCGGTGGTGGGATGCGTGCCGCCTTCGTAGCGGATCGCCATGTACAGGATGGTGCGGGCCAGGTCGCCCTTGCGCTTGCCCCACACTTCGAACGAACCGCTGTTGCCGTCCGGGGTTTTCACCCAGTTGGAATTGCCCGGATACGCGCCGCTGCCGCCGCCCTGGCCGTTGTTCACTTCGGTGACGCGCTCGGTGCAGCCCGACGACGCGGTGCAGTTGGCGTAGGGCTTGTTGCCGCGATCGGCGTTGTAGGCCGAGTCGGTGAGATACAGCATGTGGGTGTCGGTGTACGGCGCGTTCGGCAGGCCGAGGTTGCCGGTGGCGGAACCGAAGCCCAGCGAGTTCGGCCAGCTGTGTTCGCGGTTGTACTTCAGGCCGGTGCCGCTGCCCGCGCGATCGGTGATCTTGACGAAGCTGCGGTTGCGGTAGGCGTCGAGGATGCGGCCGCTGTTGTTCGGATCCTCATCGGCGATCTCGAGGATCGACCAAGTGTTGGTCGTGCCGCCGCTGTACGGATACGCGGTGTGGCCCTTGATGGTCGCGTGCAGCGAACAGCGCAGCTGCGAGGCGCTGCTGGTGTTGACCTTCGAGTAATAGCCGGTGCCGCCGCCGCCGCCGCTGGCGACGTTGAAGTTCACCACGGTGTTCGATGCGGGACGCGCATCGCCCGCATCGCGGATGTTGGCCGCGAACGCGGTGAAGGTGCAGGCCACGCCCGCGGGGAGTGCGGTGCCGGTATCGATGCTGAAACTGGTCGCGGCGGTGGTGGTGGGCCACGTGACGTTGATGTCGCCGAAGGTGGCGCAGCCCAGGGTGAACGCGCCGGGACCGGCGATGACCGGTTCGCTGAAGGTGATGCCCAGATTGCCGGCGGCCGGGAAATCCGTGGCGCCATTGACCGGCGTGGTCGAGGTGACGGTGGGGATGGGGTTCGGTGGCGTGGTGCCGGTGAAACTCTGGCTGTTGTTGCAGGTGCCGAAGGTCTGGGTGGCCGCAGCGCGCCAGGTGAAGTTGACCAGACCACCGCTACCGCCGAGCTGCAGCGAACGACCGGCGGGGTCGGAACCGCTTTCGGACACCGGGATATTGGTGCTGGTCATGCCCGCGGCAGGACCGTTGCTGGCGGTGATGCCGCCTTCGTAGCTGATGAACTGCACGACCTGGCCGCTGGGGTTCACCAGCGCGATGCCGTCGTTGGAACCGTTCTGGATGCCGTTGCTGGGGTAGCTCAGGGTCGCGATGCGCACCTGGCCGCCGCAGCTGACCAGACTGCCCGCAGGCACCAGGTCGTTGTCGTAGGTGACGGCGGACGACGGGGTGGAGCCGTTGTAGAGATACACGCGGTAACTGCTGAGCGTTTCGCCCGCAGTGGCGACGATCTCGATGCGCTCGCCGGTATCGCCGGCGGCGGTGGAGTCGTCGTAATGGAATTCGTTGATGAAGACCTCTGCCTGGGCGGCGCCGCTTGCGAGAAGCAGGGCGAAGGCCAGGGGGCACATCACACAAGTTGACAGCATGGAAAGCGCACGCGACATGGGTACATCCCTTCCGTTATGGAGGGCGCAATCTAGCCCGACGTTATGACAACCGCCACCAAAAAGCCCGGGCGCCGGGCGCGCGCCGACGAACGGCGCCCAAAGGACGGTTCGGCTTCGCCCCTTGCCATGGCTGTTAGCCTGATGCGATGACCCCGCATGACGCTTTTCCCATCGCCGAACTGCTGCCTGAGATCCGGCAGGCGCTGAGCGCCGGCACGCGCCTGGTGCTGGAAGCGCCGCCCGGCGCCGGCAAGACCACCCAGGTGCCGCTGGCGCTGCTCGACGCCGAGTGGCTGTCCGGCCGCAGCATCGTGATGCTGGAACCGCGCCGCGTGGCCGCGCGCGCGGCGGCGCAGTTCATGGCGAAGCAGTTGGGCGAAGCCGTCGGAGAGACCGTCGGTTACCGCATCCGTTTCGAAAATAAGGTTTCGGCGCGCACCCGGATCGAAGTGGTGACCGAAGGCATCCTCACGCGGATGCTGCAGGACGACGCGATGCTGGAAGGCGTGGGCGCGATCCTGTTCGACGAATTCCACGAACGTCATCTCGCCGGCGACCTCGGCCTGGCGCTAGCGCTGGATGTGCAGGCGGGGCTGCGCGACGACCTGCGGCTGGTGGTGATGTCGGCGACGCTGGACGGCGAGAAGCTCGCCGCGTTTCTCGACGCGCCGCGGCTGTCCAGCGCCGGCCGCAGTTATCCGGTGCGCATCGCGCACTTCCAGGCGCGACGCGACGAGGCAATCGAGCATCAGGTCAAGCGTGCGGTGGAACATGCGCTCGCGGAGCATCCGGGCGATGTGCTGGTGTTTTTGCCGGGGCAGCGGGAGATCGGGAAGGTGGAGGCGTTGTTGCAGAGCGCCCCCCTCCCAACCTCCCCCCGCATGCGGGGGGAAGAGCCCAAAAGTCTCGCTCAACACAGCGTCGAACACGCAAAACTCCCTCCCCCGCACGCGGGGGAGGGTTGGGGTGGGGGCAAGTCAGGAATCGAAATCCTCACGCTCCACGGCGAACTCCCGGTCGAACAACAGTCGCGCGTATTGCAGCCTTCGCAGGACGGTCGCCGTCGCGTGGTGCTGGCGACCAATGTCGCCGAATCCAGCGTGACCCTGCCGGGCGTGCGGGTGGTGATCGACAGCGGCCTGGCGCGCGAGCCGCGCTACGACCCCAACAGCGGTTTCTCGCGACTCGACGTGGTGAACATCGCGCAGTCGTCCGCCGATCAGCGCGCCGGTCGCGCGGGCCGCGTCGCCGAAGGTTGGGCGTACAGACTGTGGCCGGAATCGCAGCGTCTGGAGCCGCAGCGGCGGCCGGAGATCGCGCAGGTCGAACTGGCGTCGCTGGCGCTGGAACTCGCGGCCTGGGGCAGCGACGTGCTGCGTTTCGTCGACGCACCGCCGACAGGTGCGATGGCCGCGGCGCGCGATCTGCTGCAGCGCCTCGGTGCGCTGGACACCGGCAATGCGATCACCGCGTCCGGAAAACGAATGCTGACGATCGGCACGCATCCGCGACTGGCGGCGATGCTGCTATCCGCGCAGAACGATATCGAGACCGCGCTGGCCTGCGACCTGGCGGCGCTGCTGGAAGCGCGCGACCCGCTGCGCGCGATACCGGGGCAGGGCCGCAGCGATGCATTGGCGGCGCGCTGGCAGGCGCTGGCGGCGCATCGTCAGGGCCGCACGCCACCGGACGCCGTGCGCTCGTCGCTGCAAGCGCTGGACGCCGCCGCAACGCAGTGGCGCAAACGTCTGCGCTGCAATGCGAAGCCGCCGGCGAGCGTGCCGGCGCATGCGCTGGGCGATCTCCTGGCGCACGCGTTTCCCGATCGCATCGGCTACCGTCACGGCAGCGACCTGCGCCGCTATCCGCTGGCCAACGGGCGCATGGCGCAGTTGTTCGACGACAGCGCGATGATCGGCGAACCGTGGATCGTCGCCTGCGATCTGCGTTTCGAAGCGAAGGACGCGAAAGTGCTGCGCGCCGCGCCGGTGGACGAAGCGCGGCTGCGTCGCGATTTCGGCGCGCGTTTCTCCGATCGCGACGAAGTGCGCTGGGACGACGCGCGACGCGCGCTGGTCGCAGAACGCGTGCAGCGTTTCGATGGCATCGTGCTGGACGCGCGACCCGCCGGCCGCGTCGATCCGGCGCAGGCCGCGCAGGCGCTGACCGACGCGGTGCGCACGCTCGGCATCGATGCGCTGCCGTGGCGCGAGTCGCTGGCGCAGTGGCGCGCACGCGTGCGCTGCCTGCACGCGTGGATGCCGGAACTGGCGCTGCCCGATCTGTCCGATGCGGCCTTGCTGGCGACGCTCGATACGTGGCTGCGGCCGGCGTTCGTCGGCAAGACCCGGCTCGACGCGCTGAGCGAAGACGAACTGAGCGAAGCCTTGAAATCCGGCGCAGGCATCGACTGGGCGCTGCGGCAGCGCATCGACGCGCTCGCGCCGACCCGCATCGTGGTGCCGTCGGGCATGGAGCGCGGCATCGAATACGCCTACGACACCGCGATCGATGCGCCGTTGCCGCCGGTGCTGGCGGTGAAACTGCAGGAATTGTTCGGTCTGGCCGATACGCCGCGCGTCGCCGACGGCCGCGTGCCGCTGACCCTGCATCTGCTGTCGCCCGGCGGACGACCGCTGCAGATCACCCAGGATCTGCGCAGCTTCTGGGAGCGCACGTATCCGGAAGTGAAGAAGGAAATGAAGGGCCGCTACCCCAAGCACCCGTGGCCGGACGATCCATGGAGCGCGAAGGCGACGCATCGCGCGAAGCCGCGCGGTACGTGAGGGATGCACCGCAACGGGCGCAACGCGGTCCATCGGGATGCGCGAGGGTCATGCGAAATTCCCGGTGCGCAACGCGCTTTGCATGATTCGCGGCGGCATCGCATCGCACATCGGCAAAATCTGAACGTCGACGGATACGCGACGCGTCGCATGCTTGCGCGCGGCACATCGGCATCGACAATGCGACGGTATCTTCCCATCACCGAACGCGCGTTTTCCTGCACGCCATCGCAGCGCTGCAGACGCCACAGGAGTTCGCCATGAACAGCACCATCGATCGTTTGTCCGACAGCGGCACCGCTCTCGTCCGTCAGGCACGCCGCACATTCGAATCCACGTCCTCACGCATGCCGGACCTGCCCAAGTGGATCGAAGCGGGCGCGGCCTTGAGCGTGGCCAAGGCCGGCACCAAGGTCGCCACTACCCTGGTCCGCCGCAATCCGGGCATCCTGCTGGCGGTAGGCGTGGTCGGTGCGGGCGTACTGGCTTATCGTGCCTATCGCAGACATGCCGATGCGAGCGTGGATGCGCCTCGCGCGGCGATTTCCGGCAAGGTCACCCGCAGCAACGGCACCAAGGTCAAGGTCACGGCTGCCGACAAGAAAAGCGAAGCCAAACCCGGATCGGCCACCAAGCGCACGCCGCGCGGGCGCAAGGCCGCCAAGCCGACCGACGGCGCGGATTCCAGCGCGGAATAACGAGGATCGCTTCGCTTATCGATCCGCATCGATCGGCGAGGGAAACATCGGGGACCGCGCATCCATCATCACCACGAATGCCGCATCGGCTTCAACCGGTGCGGCATTCGCGCAATGCGCCCGGCGCAAGGTCGTCCAATCGCCAATCGCCGATCGCAACGCGCACCAGCCGCAGCGTCGGCAATCCGACCGCTGCCGTCATGCGTCGCACCTGCCGATTGCGGCCCTCGCGGATCACCAGCTCCAGCCACGCGTCGGGCACGGTCTTGCGGAAGCGCACCGGCGGATCGCGCGGCCACAGCGATGGCGCATCGATCAAGTCGGCCTGCGCCGGCAGCGTCATCCCGTCGTTGAGTTCCACGCCGCGACGCAGCGCGTCGAGCTGTTCCGGCTGCGGCACGCCTTCCACCTGCACGCGATAGGTCTTGGCCAGTTTGTGCCGCGGATCGGTGATGCGATGCGCCAGCGCGCCGTCGTCGGTGAGCAGCAGCAGACCTTCGCTGTCGTGGTCCAACCGGCCGGCCGCATACACATCGCGCGGCAGTCCGAAATCCGCGAGCGTGGGCCGCGGCGGCAGGCCCGCCTTGAGCGGACCGCCATCGGTGAACTGACACAGCACGCCGTAGGGTTTGTTGAACGCGATCAGCATGGCGCCGCTGCCGCAACCGCGCGGCGACGCGGCAGGCCTATGCTGTGCGCAGGATTCTTCGCGAGCACCGCCATGAGCCACCAAGAACTCACCGCGCTCTCCACTCGACTGCTCGGCAAAACCTGGGAGCAGGCCAGCGCCGCCGAGCGCGCCGTGTTGACCCGGATCCATCGACGCGAACACATCAGCATCGCGCCTGCGCCGGGCAAGGGCGACGACCGGACATTCGGCGAACGCGTCGCCGACGGCGTCGCGCATTTCGGCGGTTCGTGGACCTTCATCGGCATCTTCATGCTGTTCCTCGGCCTGTGGGTAGCGACGAACGTCTGGCTGCTGCGCGCGGACCCGTTCGATCCTTACCCTTTCATTTTCCTCAATCTGCTGCTGTCGATGCTGGCCGCGCTGCAAGCGCCGGTGATCATGATGAGCCAGAACCGCCACGCCGAACGCGACCGCGCGGCGGCGGAGCACGATTATCAGGTCAATCTGAAGGCCGAGCTGGAAATCATGGCGCTGCACGACAAGCTCGACCAGCTGCGGGTGGAGCAGCTGGAGAAGATCCTGGCGGCGCAGGGCGAACAGATCGCGCTGTTGCAGCGGTTGTTGGAAACGCGGCGGCCGTAGGAAACAAGCGAACACCACGTCGCTTTATTTCCACCGGCCGCGCGCGCGGCTTCATCAAGCCGGGGACGACTACTTCATTCCTTGGCGGGTTTCACGAACCGCAGGGTCATGCGATCGCTTTCGCCGATCGCCTTATACATCGCCGCGTCTTCCGCATCGTGACGGTTGGTCGGCGGCAGCGTCCACACGCCGTTGGGATGATCGGCGGTGTCTTTCGGATTCGCATTCGCTTCGCTGCGCGCGTCCAGCACGAAGCCGGCCTTCGTCGCGAGATCGATCACCAGTTGTTCGGTGAGATAACCCGACTTCTTCATTTTCTCCAGATCGGTCCCCGGCTTGGCGCGATGCTCGACCACGCCCAGCACCCCGCCCGGCTTCAGCGCGGCGTAGAAGCCGGCGAAATAGGCATCGGCGGTGCCGCCGCCGATCCAGTTGTGGACGTTGCGGAAGGTCAGCACGGTATCGACGCTGCCCGCCGCCGCGAATGCCGGCTGCTTGGGATCGAATGCGGCGAAGCGGACGCGATCGAACTGCGCCGGCGATTTCGCGAGCCGCGCTTTCAGATCGTCCATCGTCTTCTGCTGATAGTCGCGGCTGCGGCCTTCGGCGACCGCCATCGGATCGGTCAGCGCCGCGATGTAGCTGCCGTCGTCGCGCAGATACGGCGCGAGGATCTCGGTGTACCAGCCGCTGCCGCCGGGCGTGATTTCGAGCACGGTTTCGTTCGCGCTCACGCCGAAGAAGCCGAGCGTTTCGCGCGGATGCCGGAACGCGTCGCGCGCGACGTTCTTCGGATCGCGCCAGCTGCCGGCGATGGCATCGGACAGCGCGGTATCGGCGACGGGCGCCCGGCCCGCTTCCGCGGCCGTGCTCGTATTTGCATTCATGGATGTGCAGGCGCCGATCAACGGCGTGCCCAGGGCGAGGATCAGACAGCAACGCAGTGCGGACGCGGACAGATTCGACATGGCGGCGTGGAGTGTCGTCGGAAGGGGATCACAGCCTAGCGCAAATCGTCGTGGGGCTCGCGTGCCTGCGGCAGCCTCGCGGCATCGGGATACGGCGCCACATCGAAGTGTTCGCCCGCCGCCAATCGCGACTGCACGTCGCGCCACCACGCGGGGTCGAAGATTTCGCCGTGTTCCTCGCACAGGCGTTTCCGCAGCGCGGGCAGGATGCCGAGGAACTGCGGAAACAGTTCCGGAAACACGTCGTCGCTCGCGGCGTACAGCCATTCGTCGAGCGGGCGGGTTTCGTCTTCCTCGCGCATCGCCGGCACCGCGCGGAACCTGCATTCTTCGACCAGGCACAGCTCGTCGTAATCGTAGAACAGTACGCGGCCGTGGCGGCTCACGCCGAAATTCTTCAGCAGCAGATCGCCCGGAAAAATATTGCTGCGCGCCAGATCCTTGATCGCCTGGCCGTACTCCAGCACCGCGCGCTCGGCGGCCGGCGCCGGCGCTTCGCGCACGTACAGGTTCAACGGACGCACGCGGCGTTCCACATAGCAGTGCTTGATCAGCACTTCGTCGCCTTCCAGCTGCACGGTCTGCGCGCATTCGCGCAGCAGTTCGTCCAGCGCGGCCGGCGCGAACTGCCGTTTCGGAAAACGCAGACGCAGGAATTCCTGCGCGTCGACCAGACGCCCGACGCGATCGCGGCGGAAGACCAGCCGATACTTTTCTTCGACCTCGGCGCGCACCATGTCCTTGGGATAGGCGAAACGGTCGCGGATCAGTTTGAACACCACCGGATAGCCGCGCGGCGTGAACACCGCCATCACCATGCCGCGTTCGCCGTCGGCCAGCACGAGTTCTTCGTCGGCATGCTCGCCGAGATGCTCGTCGAGATGACGGAACACCTGGCGATAGCGTTCGGTCTTGCCCTGTTTGATGCGGCCGACCACGGTGAACAGTTCATCCAGCGGTTTGCGCGGCAGCAGCGCGTGAAGGAACGCCACGACATCGCCGACGCGGTCGATATCGGCATGGAAATAACTGCGCGAGAATCCGAACAGGATCGAGATCTGCTGGTCGTCGACGATCACCGCATCGGCGCGTACGCCGCCGGTGTCGCTGGTCAGCGCCACCACCACCGGATACGACGCGCCCGATGCGCCGTACGCGCGGCCGACCAGATAGGCGCGACGTTCGCGATAGAACGGCGTCTTCAGCATCGACACGCCGATCACGCCGCGCGACTCCAGCGCGTCCGCAACCGATCGCGCGCTGGCATCCAGATCCGCCCAGCCGTTGACGTAGGCGAGGTCGCGGAAGATGCCGCGCCAGACGTCGGCGGCATCGCGATCGAAGGGATGATGGCGCAGCTCGCCGGGGCAGGCGGGGTCGCCGGTCGGCACGATCTCCAGCGCCAGGAACTCCACGTCCGGCGCGACGCCGTCGATCTGGAAGAACCGCCGCGCCAGCGAGTTGTAGAAGGTCTTGTACAGCTCGCGATCCGGCAGCGCGGCGATGCGCAGGGCGTAGGCCGCGCGGATGTCGCGCCACAGCGGCCGCGAACGCACGCGCTCTTCCAGCAGCGATTCCAGCCGGCCCAGGGTTTCGCGCACGCAGGTTTCGTACAGATCGATGCGCGCGGTGGCGTCGGTCTGCGCCTGCCGCCAGTCGCGGCGTTCAAAACGCTTGCGCGCGCGTCGGGTAACGTCGGAGAAGCGCGCGTTGTAGTCGTCGAAGCCGTCGGCGATGCGCGCGGCCGCGCGCAGCGCGGGGTCGGGTGGGCGGTGTTCGGATCGCGTCGGCATGCCCGGAGTGTACGTCAGGGGATGCTGGTCGATACGTCTTGAAAGACGCGGATCGACGTGTCGGATTCGCAGTCCGTGAGACACCGGAAACCTATCATTCTTCTACACCGAAAGACACACGGAAGGTCTGGAAAACAAGGTTTTTCTTCTTGATCCGCAGCGCTGCAGTCGCAGTCCGCGAGACGGCCCGGGGAGACAATGAACGCTCGGTCCGCAAGGATGCGTCAAGGACAGGGGAGGCCCGGATCGCAGCCGTCGAGGCGCGGCCGGGGGCGCCTCCTCCGGCACAAGGATGTGCCGCCGGGCACCCGGTGCGGCCGATGGCGAATGCCCGAAAACGGGCATTCGTCGCGCGCCTTCGGGCCCGACCTCTTCCAGCCGTTCGCTGCAGACCCGTTCGTTGCCGGACATCGCCATCGATGCCGGCGGCGTTCGCTGCGCACGTCCCGCATCCACCACCTGTGCCGACCCCAGCGCACGACCCTGCGCTTCATCCCACACCCAAGGAGTGACCCATGCACCTGTTCAAGACCGAAATGCTGTTCCTGGAACCGCCTCGAACCCGGTTCGCCTACGGCCGGCGCGGCCCGCGTCTGCAGCGCTATGGCCGGCGTGCCCCGCCGCGTCAGGACGCCGCGGCTGCGGACGCACCCGTGGGCACCGGAATCGTCGACGACATCCAAGTCGACGTCATCGAAGCCATCGCCGCGATGCCGGCACCGGTCGTCGGGCGTGCGGCCTGAATGCGCCGGGAACCCCTGCGCTGCGCCGAAAGGCGATCGTCATGTTGGCCGTTTATCCTGCGCGCCGCGACGGAAGGAGCTGTTCCGCGCCCATCCCCCCAAGGAGTGTCACCCCATGCGTTTGTTCAAGAGCGAAATGATCTTCATGCCTTCGTCGTCCCGGACGACCCGACCGCGCTACGGCGGCCGCGGCCCGCGCCTCATGCGCGCACTTGCCGAGCAGCCTCTCCGCAGCGCCACGATCTGCATCCTGAATCCCGCGGATCCCGAAGCGTGCGCCTGCCGAAACCGCAATGCGGCCTGGCCGACGGACTGCGAGCTGAGCCAGGCGGCCTAGTCGCAGCGGCCTCACAGGGCCACGCGCAGATCCAGGCGCGCAGATCCATGTTCCAGAAACCACAAACCCGGCTTTCGCCGGGTTTGTGTTGTGAGCTGCCGGCGCGCGCGAGCGCCGTGGTTCAGCCGCCCGGCTTGAAGCCGATGGTGCGGCGGGTGGTGACCGGCGACGCCACCGGCTGGAAGCGCCAGCGTTTGACGGCCGCCACCGCTTCGCGGTCGAACACGCGCGGCGGGGTGCCGCGGACGACGCGCGCGGCGCTGACCGAACCGTCGGTGGACACCGTGAACTCGACCAGCACTTCGCCCGACTGCCCTGCGCGCAGGGCTTCCGGCGGGTATTTCGGCGAAGGGGTGCTGATCGCGCGCAGATCGCTGGCGCTGGCGGTGGCCGGGGCCGGTCGCGCGGCTTCCGCTTGGCGCGCAGCCTCGGCCTGACGGTTGGCTTCGGCCTGGCGTGCAGCCTCGGCCTGTCGGTTGGCTTCGGCCTGGCGGTTGGCCTCGGCCTGACGTGCGGCTTCGGCCTGCTGCGCCTGCTGGCCCGCGAGTCGTTCCGCGGCCACGCGCTGGGTTTCTTCCTGCGCCTTCTTGCGGTCTTCCTCAAGCTTGGCCAGACGCGCCTTCTCGGTTTCGGCGTCGACTTCGGTCTGCTGCTGGCGCTGGGCGAAGCTGGCCTGGGCGTCGGTGAGCGACTGTTTCAGGCGCGGCAGCGCGGGCGCGGCCTTGTCGGTTTTTTCCATCAGCGCATACAGGCGCTGGGCTTCGGCGAAATCGTCGCGGGCGATGCTCTGCTCGGCGGCGATCAGCGCGTAGGGCATCAGGTCGGTCAGGGCGCTGGCGACCGCGGCGTCGTTCGGCTGCTTGTCGCGCAGGGCAAGGTAATACTCCATCGCGTTGTTACTGGCGGGGGCGTACATGCGCTGTTCGGTTTGGGCGGCACGGGCGGCTTCGCGCAGCTGGTCGACGCTCATCGCCGCGACCTGCGCGGAAATGGCGGGCGCCGGCGCAGCTTGAACCGGCTGTGCGGCGGGGTCGGGCTGGGCGGCGGGGTCGGTTTCCGCCTTGTCGCCGCCGCAAGCGGCGATGGCCAGCACCAGGGCAGCGGACAGCGCGGCGTAACGGAAGCCGTTGCGGAACGGACGGAAGGACTTGGAAGCGGTGTCTTGGACGGCGGACATCACGATGGTTTCCCTGGCTGGCTGGAATCATGGTTTGCAAGCACATCCTGTGCCAGCGCCCCCCCTGTCGCGGCCCCCGTATCCCCGGGGCCGCGTTCATTCTACTTTCCGATACAAAAGCTCGAAAAAATGTGACCGAGTAAGTCATCTGGCGCAAGTCTGCCGGTGATTTCACCCAGCGCATCGTGGCCGGCGCGCAGCGACTCGGCGGTCAACTCCAGCATATCCCCATCCAGCTGCTGCCGCGCGGCGGCCAATTCCTGCGCGGCGCGGCGCAAAGCGTCGACCTGGCGCCCGCGCGCGCTGAACGCGCCTTCGGTACCTTCGCCTTCGCCAGCGGCAAGGGCGCGAAGCCGGGCGTGGAGGGTGTCCAGCCCGGCGCCGGTCCGCGCCGACACCCGGACCACGTCGTTTTCCGGCTGCGGCGGGTCGACCGGCAACCCGGCCAGCAGGTCAGTCTTGTTGAGCACCCAAAGCCGCTGCGGCACGTCCGCGATGGCCTCGGCAACCGCAGCGCGGCCGGCCGCGACCTCGCGGGCGTCCAGCACTACGATCGCCAGATCGGCGCGGGTCAGTTCGGATTCGGCGCGGCGCATGCCTTCGCGCTCGATGGTGTCGCCGCCGGTACGCAGGCCGGCGGTATCGACCAGGGTCAGCTCGACGCCATCCACGCGCACGGTTTCGCGCAGCAGATCGCGGGTGGTGCCGGCGATATCGCTGACGATGGCGCGCTCGCTGCCGGCCAGCGCATTCAGCAGCGAACTCTTGCCGGCGTTCGGCGGGCCCACGATCACCGCGTGCAGGCCGTCGCGCAGCTTCCGGCCGCGCTCGGCTTCGCGCAGCAGCGCGTCGAGATCGGCGGCCGCCTGCGCCAACCCGCGGCGCAGCGCTTCGCCGCCCAGCGTGTCCAGCGGTTCATCGACGAAATCGATCGCCGCTTCCACGTGGATGCGCAATCGCAGCAGAGCATCTGCCAGCACATCGACGCGACGCGAGAACACGCCGTCGAGCGAACGCCGCGCCGCGCGTGCGGCGCGCGCGTCGCCGGCGGCGATGAGGTCGGCCACCGCTTCGGCCTGGGCGAGATCGAGTTTGCCGTTGAGGAAGGCGCGTTCGCTGAACTCGCCCGGCCGCGCCATGCGCGCGCCCAGCGCGCAGCAGCGGTCGAGCAATTGTCGCAATACCGCGGGGCTGCCGTGGGCCTGCAGCTCGACTACGTCTTCGCCGGTATAACTCGCGGGCGCCTTGAAGTAGAGGGCGATGCCGTCGTCGAGCGTCTCGCCGCATTCGTCGTGGAACCGGGCGTAGTGCGCGTGGCGCAGGATCAGCGATTTCGTGCAGATGCGTTCCGCGATCGCGAGTGCGTGCGGACCGGAGATGCGCACGACGCCGACGCCGCCGGTACCGGAAGCGGTGGCGATGGCGGCGATGGTGTCGTGATGCCGCATGCGATCAACCGCCCTCGACGCCGGCAGCCAGCCCGAAAATCGGCAGATACATCGAGAACAGGCACACCATCGGCAGCGCGAAACCGATCGCGACACCCAGCAGCAGCGCGACGATGCCGCGGCGCTTGTCGTCCGGCGTGCGCACGCGCACGAACGACGACAGCACCGGCACCAGCAGCGGCAATACCCACAGGAACCCGCCGCCCTGCACGAAGATGCGGGTGAGCCAAGGCAGTTCGGCGCCGAAATTCTGCAACATGTCGACGAAGGCCCGTGGGATCACGTTCGCGGCGATCACCCCGACGACGGCCATCGTGGTGCCGATAACCAGCAGCAAGGTATTGGTGGAGTTCCGCATGCAGGTTCCTTGATCGATGGATGACAGGCGTTACAGCGGATTCTGCACGAATTGCGGATCGCGCAACGTCCATAAACACGAAGCCCGCCTTGCGGCGGGCTTCGTTGCGTGGGGGATATTGCGGGTTACGCTTTCTCCACCGTCGCAGGCGTCGACTTGTCGCCGTAACGCCGCATCATCCATATCTGCTGGATGAGGCCCAGCGCGCCGTTGGTGACCCAGTACAGCACCAGACCGGCGGGGAAGAACGCGAACATCACGCCGAAGATCAGCGGCATGAACTGGAACATGCGCGCCTGGATCGGATCGACGCCGACCATCGGCGAGAGTTTCTGCGTGAACCACATCACCGCCATGTTGATGGCCGGCAGGATGAAATAGGGGTCGCGCGCGGTCATGTCCTGGATCCAGAGGATCCAAGGCGCCTGACGCAGTTCCACCGATTCGATCAACACCCAGTACAACGCCAGGAACACCGGCATCTGAATCAGGATCGGCAGACAGCCGCCGGCCGGATTGATCTTCTCTTTCTTGTACAGCTCCAGCATCGCGGTCTGGAACTTCTGCTTGTCGTCGCCGTAGCGTTCCTTCAGCTGCTGGATGCGCGGCTGGAACTTGCGCATCTTCGCCAGCGATTTGTACTGCGCGGCCGACAGCGGATACAGCGCGAGCTTGATCAACAGCACCAGCAGCATGATCGCCCAGCCCCAGTTGCCGGTGAAACCGTGCAGCTTGCCGAGCAGCCAGTGGATGGGATCGGCGAGGAAGGTGAAATAACCGTAGTCGAGGGTCAATCCGAAACCGGGGGCCTGCGCCGCGAGTTTGTCCTGCAGCTTGGGGCCGATCCACAGTTTCGCTTCGGTGCTGGTCTGGGTGCCGGGCGCGACGGTGAAACGCGGGCCGGTGGCGGTGATACCGAACTGGTTGCCGGCGCTGACCAGGTCGAACCTGGCCTGCTGGTTCGCCTGCGGGATCCAGCCGGTGAAGAAATAATGCTGAAGCAGCGCGATCCAGCCGCCGTCGGTGGTGACCTTGATCGGACCATCGTCGACGTAATCGTCGTAGGCGCGCTTCTGGTACTTCTCGGCCGGCGTGTACCAGACCGCGCCGTTGAAGCTGAAGGATTCCGGATTGGTCATGCCGCGCTTGATCACGTGCGGCACGCGCGACAGGTAGCGATAGACATCGCCGGTCCACGGCCGGGTGCCGCGGTTGACGATGTCGTCGCGCACTTTCAGCGCGTACTCTCCGCGGGCGAGGGTATAGGTGCGGCGGATGGTCACGCCCTCGGCGCCGGTCCATAGATAGTGCGCACTGATGTCCTTGGCGCCATCGGCGAGCTTGAGCTCGGTCGCGGACTGTTCGGCGACGAAACCGGTCTGATGGCTCGGCGCACCCTGCGCACTGCTCCAGCCGCTCTGGGCGATGTAGAAATTCTCGGCGCCGTCGTCGAACAGCCGCACCAGCGGCGCGTCGGGGGCGCGGCTGACGCGGTAATTCAAGAGTTCGGCACGATGCACATTGCCGCCGTCGAGGCTGAGGCGAAGCACATCGTTGCTCAGCGTGACCCGCGGCGCAGCCACGGGCGCGGCGCCGACCTGGGCGACAGGCGCGCCGGGCACGGCGGCTGTCGGAACGGCAGCCGGCACGGCGCCTGGCGCGACCGGCACCGGAAGACCCTGCGGCTGCACGGTGGGCGCGGTCGCGGCCTGCGCGCTGGCGGACGTTTCCGGCGGAGATTTCTGTTCCTTGTTCCACTCCATCCACAGGATGGTCGCCACCATCAGCCAAGCGAAAATCAGAAAGGTGCGCAATTGGTTCATGAGGCTGACGGACTCGTCGCGCCGTTGGACACGGGCGCAGGGGGCGGAGGAGGGGAAGCGGGCGGCATTGTGCCGTTCGCGGGGGATGGGGGCAACGCGGCGCGGCGCAAGGCCTGCCGGAAAGCCTGTTCGAAGGCGGCCACCAGTTCCGGCCCGGTGGCGCGCGCGGCCGGCGGGCGGGCGACAACGACATAGGCGCCTGCGGCCATCACGGCACGATGACGACGGAAGTGATCGCGCAGCACACGCTTGATGCGGTTACGGATCACCGCACGGGGACTGACCTTGCGCGAGACCGCTAGGCCGAGACGGGCTTCGCGATCGTCGCCGAGATAGTGCACCGCGAGGATGGGTGTAGCGGCCCGGCTGCCGCGCGCGAACACCGCGTCGAATTCCGGACGCGCGCGTACCCGCGCGGTGCGCGGGTAGCGGGCAATGCCTTTTGCGCTGGAATGCTCACTGCTCATGAACGATGGCCGTTCATGCCGGAAGCATGCTGCCTGTGGCTTTGTATCGGCGGCGACGGGCGCATCGCCGGTCGCCGGGCCGAAACGATCAGGCAGTGAGGCGCGTACGACCTTTGGCGCGACGACGGGCAAGGATCTTGCGGCCGTCGGCGGTTTTCATGCGGGCACGGAAACCGTGGTCGCGCTTACGCTTGAGGTTGCTGGGCTGATAGGTGCGCTTGGTGGCCATGGGTCGGGCTCGATGACGTGTTGCGTTGAGCGGAACAGCGTAATCGCGCCGGAGCGCAACGCCTGAACCGCTAGAACCGGCAATTATGCAGGCGCGGCGGCGGGCCGGTCAAATCCAGCGGGTCTGTCCCTGCATCCGTCCATGAGCCCGTGCACCGATGTGTCGATACCGACGGCGGGTGCGGGGGGGCCGGCACGGTGGTAGTCTGCCCCACTCCCTGCCGACTTCGCGCGCCACGCCAACCGAACGCGTTCGGGGCGACCGGATGCGGGGTTCGACCTGTTCCTCTGCTCGTCTCAAGCGAAGCGCGACAAGAAAAATTCGATGGATGCCTGGCCCCGCTGTCTCGAACACCTCGAAGCCGAACTGCCGCTCGAGGAAGTGCAGACCTGGCTGAAACCGCTGCAGGCCCGCCTGCGCGACGACGGTCTGGTGCTGTACGCCCCGAACGCTTTCGTGCGCGACGCGGTGCAGAGCCGTTATCTGCCGCGGATCAGCGAATTGCTGGGGCACTACGCCGGCAACGGTGCGGTGTCTCTGGAAGTGGGTTCCGTTTCGCGGCCCACGCTGGCCCAGCCCAGCCCCACCCAGACGCTGGCGGCCACCCGCGCGCCGGCTGCGGAGTTCGCCGGGAACCTCGACAATCACTACAGCTTCGACAATTTCGTCGAGGGCCGCAGCAACCAGCTCGGCCGCGCCGCGGCGTGGCAGGCGGCGCAGAAACCCGGCGACCGCTCCCACAACCCGCTGCTGCTGTACGGCGGTACCGGCCTGGGCAAGACCCACCTGATGTTCGCCGCCGGCAACGAAATGCGCAGGCAAAACCCGGGCATGCGCGTGATGTATCTGCGCAGCGAACAGTTCTTCAGCGCGATGATGAAGGCGCTGCAGGACAAGACCATGGACGCCTTCAAACGGCAGTTCCAGCAGGTCGATGCGCTGCTGATCGACGACATCCAGTTCTTCGCCGGCAAGGACCGCACCCAGGAAGAGTTCTTCCACACCTTCAATGCACTGTTCGACGGCCGCCAGCAGATCATCCTGACCTGCGACCGCTACCCGCGCGAGGTCGAAGGGCTGGAACCCCGGCTGAAGTCGCGTCTGGCGTGGGGGCTGTCGGTGGCGATCGAGCCGCCGGACTTCGAGACCCGCGCCCAGATCGTGCTGAGCAAGGCCCGCGAACGGGGCGTTGCGCTGCCCGAGGATGTGGCGCTGCTGATCGCCAAGAAGATGCGCAGCAACGTGCGCGACCTCGAAGGGGCGCTCAACACGCTGGCGGCGCGGGCCAACTTCACCGGCCGCACGATCACCGCGGAATTCGCCCAGGAAACCCTGCGCGATCTGCTGCGCGCGCAGCAGCAGGCGATCAGCATCGCCAATATCCAGAAGGCCGTGGCAGACTACTATGGTTTGCAGATCAAGGATCTGCTGTCCAAGCGCCGGACCCGCTCGCTGGCCCGTCCGCGGCAGGTAGCGATGGCCTTGGCGAAAGAGTTGACCGAACACAGCCTGCCGGAGATCGGCGACGCCTTCGCGGGACGGGATCACACCACTGTCCTGCACGCCTGTCGTCAGATCAAGTTGTTGAGCGAAAGCGACGGCAAGCTGCGCGAGGACTGGGACAAACTGATTCGCAAACTCAGCGAATGAGGCGTCTCAAAACATGAGAACAGGATGGAGACAAACTGTGGATAAGTGCGAGGCGGTCACGGCACGGTAAAGTTGTCCACAGGTCTTCCCCATCCGGCCACAGCGCTTGTACAGACTTTGGCAAGGCTATAAACCGCAAGAAAATCAGAAGCTTGGAGCTGTTACCCCCGGCTTTTGGAAACACCATCACCACCAGCTTTTAAGATTTATATACTTCTTTGAAGCTTGATACTTTCGCAGCTCGACCGGCACACCGGCATATTTGGGGAATCGAATCACATGCGTTTCAGTCTGCAGCGCGAAGTGCTCCTGAAGCCGCTGGCTCAGGTCGTCAACGTGGTCGAACGTCGGCAGACCCTGCCGGTCCTCGCCAACCTGCTGGCGCGGGTCGAAGGCGATCTGTTGTCGCTCACCGGTACCGACCTGGAAGTGGAAATGGTTGCACGTACCCGCGTGGACGATGCCGAGGCCGGTGAGATCACCATCCCGGCACGCAAGCTGTTCGAGATCGTCCGCGCCCTGCCCGACGGCAGCAAGGTCACGATCGCCCAGGCGGGCGACAAGGTCACGGTCTCCGCGGGCCGCAGCCGCTTCACCTTGGCCAGCCTGCCGGCCAACGATTTTCCGGCGCTGGATGAAGTCGATGCTACCGAACGCGTCCGCGTCGGCGAAGCCGGCCTGAAGGAACTGATCGAACGCACGGCGTTCGCGATGGCTCAGCAGGACGTGCGCTACTACCTCAACGGCCTGCTGTTCGACCTGCGCGACAAGGCCCTGCGCTGCGTCGCGACCGATGGTCACCGTCTGGCGATGTGCGAGGCGGTGCTGGAAGAAACCGTGCAGACCAAGCGTCAGATCATCGTGCCGCGCAAGGGCGTGCTGGAACTGCAACGTCTGCTGGAAGGCAGCGATCGCGAGCTGGAACTGGAGATGGGCCGCAGCCACATCCGCGTGAAGCGCGACGACGTGACCTTCACCAGCAAGCTGATCGACGGGCGTTTCCCCGATTACGAAGCGGTGGTGCCGATCGGCGCCGATCGCGAAGTGAAGATCGATCGCGAAGCGTTCCGCGCCTCGCTGCAGCGCGCGGCGATCCTGTCGAACGAGAAATACCGCGGCGTACGCATCGAAGTCTCGCCCGGCCAGCTCAAGATCAACGCCCACAATCCGGAACAGGAAGAGGCGCAGGAAGAGATCGAGGCGGAGACCAAGGTCGACAGTCTGGTGATCGGCTTCAACGTGAATTACCTGCTGGACGCCCTCTCCGCGCTCCGCGACGAACATGTGGTTCTGCAGCTGCGCGATTCCAACTCCTCCGCGTTGGTGCGCGAAGCCAGCAGCGAGAAATGCCGCCACGTCGTCATGCCGCTCCGCCTTTGATGCCGATCAACCGCTTCATTGGCCTGTTCCACGTGAAACATAAGAATCGCCCGGGCCTGCCCGGGCGTCTTCATTTTAATCTGCGGGATCATGGAAGGTTGCCCGTGCAGCGAGAGCCGGCATGCATGTGACCCGCCTCCAAGTGTCCGGTGTCCGACGCTTGGCCGAGGTCGAACTGCGTCCTGCCCCGGGTATCAACCTGATCACCGGTGACAACGGCGCCGGCAAGACCAGTCTCCTCGAAGCCCTGCATCTGCTGGCGTATGGCCGGAGTTTCCGCGGCCGGGTCCGCGATGGTCTGATCCGCACCGGGTCGGATGCAGTCGAGGTCTTCGCCGAATGGCGCGAAGAGACCCCCAGTCGCACCCGCCGTGCCGGACTGCGTCATTCCGGCCAGCGCTGGGAGGGTCGCTTGGATGGTCAGCCCGTCGGTCAGTTGGGCGAATTGTGCGCCGCCTTGGCCGTGGTCACCTTCGAGCCCGGCAGCCATGCGCTCGTCACCGGTGGCGGAGAACCGCGCAGGCGGCTGGTCGATTGGGGTTTGTTCCACGTGGAACCCGATTTCCTTGGGCTGTGGCGCCGCTATGCACGGGCCCTCAAGCAGCGCAATGCCCTGCTCAAGGCGCGTGTCCGCGACCAGCAGCTGGACGTTTGGGATCATGAGCTGGCCGAAGCCGGAGAACCGTTGACCCGCCGCCGCCAGGCCTATCTCGATGATCTGGAGCCTGTTCTGGAGGCCATGGCCAGCGAACTGGCGCCTGCCCTGGGTCGCGCCAGTCTATTCTTTCAGCCCGGCTGGTCCCGCGACAGCCTGTCGTTGGCCGACGCGCTGCTGGTGGCGCGGGATCGCGACCTCGCCAACGGTTTCACCTCGGTCGGCCCGCATCGCGCCGATTGGCGCATCGATTACGCCGCCCTGCCGGGTCGGGAAATGCTGTCCCGCGGTCAAGCCAAGCTCACCGCGCTGGCGGTGCTGCTGGCGCAAGCGGAACGGCACGCCGCCGCCTGCGGCGAGTGGCCGGTGGTTGCCTTGGACGATCTCGCATCTGAACTGGATCGCCACCATCAGCGACGGGTGTTGGAGCGTCTACTGGCGTCCGGCGCACAGGTCTTCATCACCGGCACGGAATCGCCCGCTGCCTTGGCTGCGCTGGAAACTCCGGTGCGGATGTTTCACGTGGAACAGGGCAAGATCGAGTCGCAGGATGGATGATGCATGTACGGCGCCTGGTCCATGGATGGGTACGACGGCAATACCGGATCCCGTTGCAGGCAATCCCGAGCGCGAGTGCTGATGTTCAGGGCATGTCATTGAATTCCATACGATTATGCATCGTCTTCTTTTTCGTTGGCTCAAGTGGCGGTTGTGCCATGCGTGAAGCTGTATGCGGACGGCCAGAGTGGAGGCGGTACTTGAAGTTGGCTCCGGTGTGACTGGGGGCAGCCTCCGTTTGCGCTGATCGACTGCTGCAGGCAGCAGCCAAGGACTCGACCTGTGGACCTCCGACATCGTCCAGCGGTATTGCGAGCCGCAACCCTTGATACCGACAAGACCGAGAACGAGAGCGTCACCGGATCCCTATCCGTCTGCATCGCTACCCCATGGCAGGCAAGGTCGATGTCGAATGGAACGGTGTCCGCGCCTACTTCACCGGTGTCCGTCGCAAGCTCGCCGCGGTCTGAACGGCGCGGCTAGTAGACGCACAGCAGCGGGCTGTAGACACGATGTCCCGAGGGGCTCGGAAAGCCACCCAGAACGCCGCACAGCGCCCTCAGGCACGGTCCGCATCGTCGTCGCGGCCACAGGCCGCGACAAGCCTGTCCAGGCCTGTCCGCGCCGTCCCAGGCGCGCCGCGCTATAATTCTGGGTTCGAACCCTATAGCTAATGTGTCGTGCGCCCCGGGCGCGCGTCCATCAGCCGTGCAGTAGACGTCCCGATAGCCGCACCAGCAGCCGAAAGAAGCGAATGACCGACGATACCCAGCAGCCCGCCGCGCCGAACAACACCTACGACTCCAGTAAGATCACCGTGCTACGCGGCCTGGAAGCCGTGCGCAAGCGACCGGGCATGTATATCGGCGATGTCCACGACGGCACCGGTCTGCATCACATGGTTTTCGAAGTGGTGGACAACGCGATCGACGAAGCGCTGGCCGGACACGCCGACGATGTGTTCGTCACCATCCACGAAGACGGTTCCGTGTCGGTCTCCGATAACGGCCGCGGCATTCCGGTCGACATCCACAAGGAAGAGGGCATCTCGGCGGCGGAAGTCATCATGACCGTGCTGCACGCCGGCGGTAAGTTCGACGACAACAGTTACAAGGTCTCCGGCGGCCTGCATGGCGTGGGCGTGTCGGTGGTGAATGCGCTGTCGGAACATCTGTGGTTGAACATCTGGCGCGACGGCCATCACTACCTGCAGGAATACGCGCTGGGCGAACCGCTGTTTCCGCTGAAGCAGGTCGAAGCGTCCAGCAAGCGCGGCACCCTGCTGCGCTTCAAGCCGGCGGTGGAGATCTTCACCGACGTCGAATTCCATTACGACATCCTCGCCAAGCGTCTGCGCGAACTTTCGTTCCTCAATTCGGGCGTGAAGATCACGCTGACGGATGAGCGCCCGAACGAGCGTGGCGAGACGCGTCGCGACGTGTTCCAGTACGAAGGCGGCATCCGCTCGTTCGTCGAGCATCTGGCGCAGCTGAAGACGCCGCTGCACCAGAACGTGATCTCGGTCAGCGGCGAAATGAACGGCATCGTGGTCGACGTGGCCCTGCAGTGGACCGACGCCTATCAGGAAACGATGTTCTGCTTCACCAACAACATCCCGCAGAAGGACGGCGGCACGCATCTGATCGGTTTCCGCGCCGCGCTGACCCGCACGCTGACCCATTACATCGAACAGAACGGCATCGCCAAACAGGCGAAAGTCACGCTCACCGGCGACGACATGCGCGAAGGTCTGATCGCGGTGCTGTCGGTGAAGGTGCCGGATCCCAGCTTCTCCAGCCAGACCAAGGAAAAACTGGTCAGCTCCGAAGTCAGGCCGGTGGTCGAGACCACGTTCGGCGCGCGCCTGCAGGAGTTCCTGCAGGAGCATCCCAACGAAGCCCGCGCCATCACCGGCAAGATCGTCGACGCCGCGCGCGCGCGCGAAGCCGCGCGCAAGGCCCGCGACCTCACCCGTCGCAAGGGCGCGCTGGATATCGCCGGTCTGCCGGGCAAGCTCGCCGACTGCCAGGAAAAGGATCCGGCGCTGTCGGAACTGTTCATCGTCGAGGGCGACTCGGCGGGCGGCTCGGCGAAACAGGGCCGCAACCGCAAGAACCAGGCGGTGCTGCCGCTGCGGGGCAAGATCCTCAACGTCGAACGCGCGCGTTTCGACCGCATGCTGGCGTCGGCGGAAGTGGGCACGCTCATCACCGCGCTGGGCACCGGCATCGGCAAGGACGAATACAACCCCGACAAGCTGCGCTACCACCGCATCATCATCATGACCGACGCCGACGTCGATGGCTCGCATATCCGCACGCTGCTGCTGACGTTCTTCTACCGGCAGATGCCGGAGCTGATCGAGCGCGGCTACATCTATATCGGTCTGCCGCCGCTGTACAAGATCAAGCAGGGCAAGAACGAGCTGTATCTCAAGGACGATGCGGCGCTGGATGCGTATCTGGCCAACAACGCGGTCGAGAACGCGGGCCTGATTCCCGCGACCGGCGAACCCGCGATCGACGGCGCGAATCTCGAAAAACTGCTGCTGCTCTATGCCGGCGCGCGCGACGCGATCGCACGCAATGCCTATCGTTACGACCCGGCGCTGCTGGAAGCCCTGATCGACTTCACCCCGCTCGACGCCGCATCGCTCGCGCGCAACACCGACGAGCGCACCGAACTCGACGCGCTGGAAGCCCGTCTCAACCGCACAGGTCTGGGCCGTCCGCGCTATCGCGTGAACGCGCAGGTCGCCAGCGACGCCCAGCCGGGCGCGCTGGTCGTCACCCGCACCCACATGGGCGAATCGCAGATCCAGGTGCTGCCGCTGTCCAGCTTCGAAATGGGCGAACTGCGTCCGCTGCGCGACGCCGCGGCGCAACTGCACGGTCTGCTGCGCGAAGGCGCGAAGATCGTCCGCGGCAATCGCGAGGAACCTGTATCCAGCTTCGCCCAGGCGCATGCCTGGCTGCTGGAAGAAGCGAAGAAAGGCCGCCAGATCCAGCGCTTCAAGGGCCTCGGCGAAATGAATCCGGAACAGCTGTGGGAAACCACCGTGAACCCGGACAGCCGCCGCCTGCTGCAGGTCCGCATCGAGGACGCGGTCGCCGCGGACCAGATCTTCAGCACGCTGATGGGCGACGTGGTCGAACCGCGCCGCATCTTCATCGAGGACAATGCGCTGAAGGTCGCGAATCTGGACGTGTGATCCCGGCGCAGATCGCACGATCGGGACACCATACGCACCCGTTTCGACATGGCAGCGTTCCGCCGCACAAGTCACGACGTGGGCGGATGCGGTGAAACAGAAGACACGATGCAGTAAAAACAGAATCTGATCGTTCTCCGGCATGCCGATCCTGCTCTTGTGGGCAGGATTTCCCGGGCACCCGGATGATCAAACGATTGTTTAAATTCGAACCGAATCGCAATGAAGGCACTCTCGACAGGGTGCCTTTTCATGACGTGATGCAACTTGCATGCTTTCGTACGCGTCGATTGCGATGGATAATCCGACACGATCTACAGGGGCGATGTCGTGCGATCGCCGTCGCGGCTTTGTTGCAGTGCGACAAAGCAATTGACGAAACTTTAATCCCTGACCGATTACAACGTCATCCCCCGCCGAACCGGAGCCGCTACCGCGATGAGTCCCCGCCAGATCACGCCTTCCGTGCGCGACATCGCTGTGGGTCTCGTTTGCGCGCTGTTAATGACCGCCTGCGCGACCACGACGTCTTCCACAGGGCGCAAGCAATACGTCGGCGCGGTGTCGCAGGCACAGCTCGACCAGTTGGGTACCCAGGCCTTCGATCAGATGAAGGGCCAGAAGCCGCAGACCCAGAACGGCAAGCAATCCGCCTATCTGTCCTGCGTGGTCGGCGCCATCGTCCGCGAACTTCCGCCGCAGTGGCGGCAGGGCGGTTGGCAGCAGGCGGTATTCGTCGACAAGAACCCCAATGCCTTCGCGCTGCCCGGCGGCAAGGTCGGCGTCTATACCGGAATTTTCGATGTCGCCCGCAATCAGGATCAGCTGGCGGCGGTGGTCGGTCATGAGATCGGCCATGTCATCGAGCGCCACCACGATGAGCGCGTGACCCGGCAGATGGGCGCCTCGGGCGTGGTGCAGCTCCTCGGCGCGATCGCCGGCGCGAAATACGGCGACGGCGGTTCGCAGCTTGCGACACAGGGGGGCAGCCTGCTGGCGCAGGGCGGGTTCCTGCTGCCCGGTACGCGCGAACAGGAGACCGAGGCCGATGTCGTCGGCCAGCGGCTGATGGCGCAGGCCGGTTTCGATCCGCGCCAGGCGGTGGATCTGTGGCAGAACATGCTCGGCGCCAGCGGCAGTCGTCCGCCGGAATGGCTGTCCACCCACCCGGACCCCAGGTCGCGCATCGGCGAACTGCGCAAGCGCGCCGAGACCCTGATGCCAACCTACGAACAGGCTCGCGCCGCCGGCCGCAAACCGGCCTGCGGCTGAGGCGCATTCACGATGATGTTTTCCCACCGCGGCACGGCCGCACCCACCGCGACGGCGTTCGTGCCGTCCCCGACGTTTACAGCACCGAGACTTTCCATGACCGCTTCCGTCCTTCGCCTCCTTCCCAAAAACGCTCTCAATGCAGCGCTCACGCTGCTGATCGGCTGCGCCTTCGCTGGCGGCGCCTCCGCGCAAGAGGATGAGGATTACAAGGACACGCCCAAATCGACCACCATGACCGGCAGCGCCGCTGCGGCTGCCGAGCGTGCGCGCCAGCGCAAGGCCGAAGCCGCTAAAAAAGCCAACCAGCAGCCGGAGCGGTATCCGCTGGCCACGCGAAAACCGCCGGAAAGGAAGACGTCGTCGAAAGAGGGCAAGATCGCGGATGAGATTTTGGCCGCCTACGACGCTAAGCAGTACGCCGATGCGATCGCGAAGGTCGACGCCGCCACCGCCGAATCGAAGAATGCGTATCTGCAGAGCTACTTCTATCAGCTGGCCGCCGATGCGTGGGGCAAACAGGGCGACGAGGCCAAGAGTGCCGATTACTACCGCAAGGCGGTGGACGCCAATGGCCTCGACAACAACGGCCACTATCAGATCATGTTCAATCTCGCGGTGATCCTGAGCGAACTGGATCGCGATGCCGACTCGCTGACCTACCTTGACCGCTTCATGACCGAAACCAAAACCGAAACCGAGCAGGCGGTTGGGCTCAAGGCCTATCTTTTCAGCAAACTGGGGCGCGCCGCTGAAGGCGCCGCGCTATACGAGAAGATGCTGACGGCCAAGCCCGGCGACATGGCGATCCTGATAAACGCGGTCGCGCTGTACCAGCAGGCCGAGAATTCCGAAAAGGCCAATGCACTGCTGGAAAGCGCGCGCAAACAGGGTTTGCTCAAGGAAGCCAACCACTACCGCATACTGTTCAACAGCTACGCCAACGCCAACAAATACAAGGAAGCGCAGGAAGTGCTGGAAGACGGCGTGGCCAAGGGCGTGATACCGCCATCGCAGACGCTGGCCAACGATTATTCGATCATCGCCCAGAATTATCTCGCCGAAGAGAAGGGCGAGCAGGCCATCGATTTCTACAGGCGCGCGGCCAAGGTCGCCACCAACGGCGAAGCCGCATTGAATCTCGCCAGGCTGCTGAAGAATGAAGACCGGATCGGCGAAGCCAAGGCCGCAGCGCGCGAAGCGCTCGCCAAGGGCGTCAAAAAACCCAATGACGCAAATAATATTCTGGCCATGCCTGGAAAATGAGACAGGAACCGCCCGAATCGGTTACGTTTCGGGCTGAGGATGTTGGTAAGTCCTCCTGCGATTGGTATAAGCTTACAGATTCCCGCGACCGGTTCTCATTCCGCCGATCGCGGTTCGACCATTCCGGGGTGTCGTGGGTCGGGGTTGGGTTCACTTTCATGGACAGATCGCGAACGCGATACCGAATCAGCACCACGAGTCCGCTAAACCGAGCCTGCTGCGCATGACCGAACCGTTGCCGACCCACGACAAGCGTGACCGCGAAGAACCCGGCCTGAATTGGCCGCGGATCACCGCCATCAGCTTCGCCATTGCGCTGCACATCGCGGCGCTCATGCTGTTGCTGGTGCCGGTCACTCCGCCGGGCGCCGAGCAGGAAGAAGAAGAGAACACCAGCGTCGTCATCATCGAGCCGCCGCCGCCGCCGCCACCGCCGCCGCCGCCGCCGGAAGAGCCGCCGAAAGAAATCAAACTGACCCCGCAGGAAACTCCGCGGCCGGTGATCGAACCGCCGCCGGAAGAACCGCCGCCGGTCGTGTTCGACGAACCGTCGCCGGTCGATACGCCCGCGCCGCCGCCGGCGCCGCCGGCACCGCCGGCACCGCCCGCGCCGACAGGTCCGCCGCGCAACGACAACGATCTGCGCGCCAGCCTCTGCGTCAAGCCGTCGACGGCGCCCATCGGTGCGGCCATCACCCGCGCAGGCATCGATCAGGGCGAAGTCGTACTGCTGATCGTCTATCAGGCCGACGGCACCATCACCGACGTCAGCGTCGCCAAGAGCAGTCGCAACCGCGATGTCGACCGCGCCGCCGTCACCTGGGCCAAGCGTGCGAAATTGTGTCCGGGCGCTGCCGGCCAGGGCCGGATCCCGTTCTCGCTGTCGAGTGAGTAATTCGTTTTTGATTACCCCGCTTCATCGCTTCACGCATCCAATCGTTAGATCCTTCCACACACAAGAAAGGTAAGCGTCATGCTGCAGGAAACCACCACCGCCGCAACCGGGGGCAATGCCGCCGCTCTGAAGCAGATGGGCGTCGACCATCTGGTGCAGGAAATGCTCGGTAACCCGGGAGACTACGTCGTCCAGCTCGTGGTCGCCGCGACCCTGATCATCATGTCCGTGATGTCCTGGTACTGGATCGTGGTCAACTTCGTCAAGAACAGCAATCTGCGTCGCCGCGGCGACTCGGTCACCAGCACGTTCTGGGAAACCCCGAACGCACAGGACTCGATCCGTTTCATGGAAGAGCAGCCCAAGAGCGAACCCTTCTCGAAGATCGCTCTCGACGCCGCCCAGGCCGCTGCGCACCACCAGCGTCATGAAGGTTCGCGTCTGGTCGAGTCGCTGAATCGTTCCGAGTTCGTCGACCGCGCCCTGCGTCAGGCCGTCACCCGCGAATCGATGGGTCTGGAAAGCGGCCTCACCGTGCTTGCCACGGTCGGCTCGACCGCTCCCTTCGTCGGTCTGCTCGGCACCGTGTGGGGCATCTACGGCGCGCTGATCAAGATCGGTGCGACCGGTCAGGCGTCCATCGACGCCGTCGCCGGCCCCGTGGGCGAAGCGCTGATCATGACCGCCGTCGGTCTGTTCGTCGCCATCCCGGCGGTGCTCGCGTACAACTTCTTCGTACGCAGCAACCGCATCACGAACAACAAGTTCGACACGTTCGCCCACGATCTGCACGACTTCTTCGCAACCGGCGCGCGCGTCGGCGAAGTCGCCGTCAAGCGCTGATCCCGGCGACCCTCGAACCACCTGACGGAGTCCAGTCATGTCCTTCAGTTCCGGCAACGACAGCGGCGGCCCGATGTCCGAAATCAACGTCACGCCCCTCGTGGACGTGATGTTGGTGCTGTTGATCATCTTCATGATCACCGCACCGCTGATGTCGCACAAAACCAAGGTCGAGCTGCCTGAGGCGAACTACGACAAGCGCGACCCGAACAGCGTGCCTCCTGCGCCGCCCATCACCGTTGCCGTCACCGAGGAAGGCAGGTTCTTCCTCAACGACGAACCGGTGACGCGCGAACTGCTGGAGAGCCGGCTGTCGATCGAGGCGCAGAAAACGCCGCAACCGCCGGTCAACATCCGCGGCGACAAGGCCACCCGTTATCGTTATGTCAACGAAGTGGTCAACATCGCCCAGGCCCAGGGCATGCGCAAGGTCGGCTTCGTCGCCACCCGCGAACGCAACTGACGCAGACAGACAGAGAGCAGACGCATGGCATTCGCATCCAACTCCGGTTCCGGCCCCATGGCCGACATCAACGTCACGCCGCTGGTCGACGTGATGCTGGTGCTGCTGATCATCTTCATGGTGACCGCACCGATCCTGTCCTACCCGATCGATATCGATCTGCCGCAGCGGACCAACAATCCGCCGGAAAATCCGCAGGAACCGCCGAAACCGATCGAACTTCGCATCGACCAGTCCGGCACGGTGTACTGGAACAACAGTCCGACTCCGGTCAGCGCGCTGCGCAACATGATGATGGCCGAAGTGGAACGCGACCCGGCCAACCAGCCTACCCTCGAGATCAACATGAACGAGGATGCGCAGTACGAGGTTCTCGCGAAGGTTCTGGCTTCGGCCAAAGACGCGGAAATGAAGAAGATCGGTTTCGTGAAGAAGTAAATCGCAACACCGGCCGGCGGCGGACCTGCAGCTCGCCGCCGCGCCTCCAAACGCTTGCCTTATCTTGAACGCCGCCTCCGGGCGGCGTTTTTTTTGCGTCCGAGGGTCGTGGGGGCTTGCGGTCGCGCAGTCGCCGGCGTTAACGTGGAATCGCACCCACCGTGAGGAGCGACGCCATGGCTTTCGCACAAGCAGATTCCCGGCAGGACGCCATTTCGGAAATGAACATCACCCCGCTGGTCGATGTGATGCTGGTGATGCTGGTGATCTTCATGATCGCCGCCCCGGTCTTCAATCAGGCGATTCCGCTGAAGCTCCCACAAGGAACTCCGATTCATCAGGAACCCCCACCGCCGATCGAACTGCGGATCGACGCCGCAGGCGAAGTCTTTCTGGGCGGCCAACCGATGCCCGTGTCGGCGCTGCCGTCGGTGTTCTCGGCCGAACTCGAACGCGCCGGCACCAAGCCGGTGATCCTGAGCATCGATGCCAACGGCGACGCCGATTACCAGGCCGTGGCCAAAGTGCTGGCAGTCGCGCAGAACGCCGGGCTGGGCAATATCCGCTTCAAGCGCTGAAACATCGCGATGTTTGCGAACGGGCGGCCGATGGCCGCCCGTTTGTTTTCATCGGAACCGTTTGTGTTCGCGGATCAGCGCGCGCGGGCAGCCGCGATGACCGCGAGATAGCGCTTCACGGTCGCATCGAGTCCTGCATACAGCGCTTCGCCGATCAGCGCATGACCGATCGAGACTTCCAGCACGTCGGGGACTTCGCGCAGGAACAGGCCAAGATTCGCCTGGCTCAGATCGTGGCCGGCATTCGCGCCGAGCCCATGCGCCGCCGCCTCGCGTGCGGTCCGGGCGAAGGCCGGCAACTGCGCTTCCGGGTCGCCGGCAGAGAAGGCCTCGGCGTACGGGCCGGTGTATAGCTCGATGCGGTCGGCGCCGCTGGCCGCTGCCGCGGCGATATCCGCGCCGGCATCGGCGAACAGCGCGACCCGGCAACCCAGAGCCTTCAGCGCCGACACCTGCTCGCGCAGCGCAGCCAGGTCGCGCGCGAAGTCGAACCCGTGATCCGAGGTGAGCTGACCGTCGCCGTCGGGCACCAGCGTCGCCTGCGCCGGGCGAGTCTCCGCGCACAGGGCGTGAAAACCGGGATAACCCTCGCGTGGCGGCGCGAACGGATTGCCTTCGACGTTGAATTCGACGGCGTATTCGCGGGTCAGTTCGGCCAGTGCGTAGACATCGTCAGCGCGGATATGACGCGCGTCGGGACGCGGATGCACAGTGATGCCATGGGCGCCGGCGTCGAGACAGGCGCGTGCTGCGGCCACCACATCGGGATCTCGGCCGCCGCGCGAATTGCGCAGTACCGCGATCTTGTTGACGTTGACGCTGAGGACAGTCAAGGCGTGATACGCGAGGGTGCGATCAGGACTGCGCGGTGTCGCTGTTGACCGGCATCGACGTAGCGCTGGCGGCAGCGGCGGCTTCGGCGCGCTTGGCTTCGGCCAGTTCGCGGAGGCGGCGCAGTTCCTGCGGGTCGATCAGCATGGTTTCGCTGCGGGCGCTGTTGTCCACGCGCTGCGCCAGCAGGCTCATGATCGCCACGACGCTCAGGGCCAGCGAACCGAGCACGCAGAGGATCACCGCCGTCATCGAGCTGGCGCTCAGCGCGATCATGAACAGGCCGACAGCGAACAACAGGAGTAACCAAGGCATGGGACGCGTCCTTACCGGGAAACGGAGCCGGGGGAAAGGGAGGGACGGGCGCCAGTCTACTCCGGAGGCGCATGGCGCCGACAGCCCGCCTGCCGGTCCCGCCCTGCCGTCCGTCGCCCTTGGCCGGAGGCAAGTGTGACGCCGCTACAGCAGCGGCGACATCAGCCGTGCCAGCGCCTCGGGCAGTCGGGTCATGAACAGCGAGCGATGCCGATCGTCGCGGACCCGCGGGGCGCTGGCGAATTCGCCTTCGATCAGTTTCGCCAGGCGTTCGCCCACGTCCAGATCCTGAAACAGCATCGACACCTCGAAATTCAGCCGGAAACTGCGGTGGTCGAAATTCGCGCTGCCGATGATCACCGACGACTCGTCGACCAGCAACGCCTTGGTGTGCAGCATCCGCGGCCCGTACTCGTAGATCTTCACCCCGGCCGCCAGCAGGTCGTCGTAATACGAACGCGCCGCCATCGTCACCAGTCGCGAATCGCTCATCCGCGGCACCATCAGCCGCACGTCCAGGCCGCCGAGCGCGGCCGAGGTCAGCGCCATCATCGCCGCCTCGCCGGGCACGAAATAGGGCGTGACCAGCCACACCCGTTCGCGCGCGGCGTGGATCAGGCTCACGTGCAGACGATGGATCGCTTCCCACGACGAATCCGGTCCGGACGTCAGCACCTGCGCCGAAATCGCGCCGGCCTCGGGTTCCGGCAGGGTCCGCGCGATGTCGGAAATGAAATCGCGGCGGCCGGTGGCGTAGACCCAGTCCTCGGCGAAGACCAGCTGCAGCGCGCGTACCGCATTGCCTTCGATGCGCAGGTGCAGGTCGCGGTAGGCGTCGCTGCGCAGGCGTTCGTTTTCGTCGTCGGTGATGTTGATGCCACCGGTGTAGGCGATGCGGTTGTCGATCACCACGATCTTGCGGTGGGTGCGCAGGTTCAGCCACGGCCGCCACCAGAAGCGCCAGAAGTGGCTGGGGTGGAACCACGCGACTTCCGCGCCGGCATCGACCAGCGGCGCGAGGAAGGCGCGCGAACACGAACCCGAACCGATCGCATCCAGCAGCACCCGCACGCGAACGCCCCGCGAAGCGCAGGCGATCAGCGCATCGCGCACCAGACCGCCGCTGTGGTCGGGCGTGAAGATGTAGTACTCCAGATGCACGTGATGCTGCGCGCGGCCGAGATCCTCGATCAGCGCGTCGTACTTCGCCGCACCGTCGATCAGCAGGCGCACATCGCGCAGGGTGCTGGGCGCCAGACCCGTGGCCGCCAGTGCGAGTGAAGCCAGTTCGCGCACTTCATTCGAAACATCCTGCCCGGACATCGTGTCGCCGAGCGAGTCGCCTTCCAGCCGACTGCGCGCGCGGCGCAGGCGTTGACGCTTGATCTTCTGGGGGCCGAGCAGGTGATAGATCAGGAAACCGATGTAGGGCAGCAGCGCCAGCCCCATCAGCCAGCTCAGCGTCGCCACCGGCTCGCGTTTCTGCAGCACGATCCAGCCGCCCAGCAGCAGCAGATACGTCAACCAGCCGAACAGCAGCACGGGGCCGATCTTCTCGCCGATCACCGGAATCGCGTGCAGCCAGTCCCACACCCAATTCCAGATTTCCGACATGCCCGGGAACTCCGTCGCAGCAGTTGCGACTTGCGCGCGCTAGCCTACTCCGATGGCACAGGGCGGCAAAGTCGACGAAGCGACCCACAACCTGCTGCACAGCGGGCCGGTGAAAGGTCGCGGCGCGGCGTCCTACGTGCGCGGGCGCTTCGAGAAGACCGTCGCCGAGGCCGAAGACGACGGCTGGGGATCGGTCTACGCCGTCGACGAAGGCGACACGGAGGCGCCACCGCGGAAGCTGCGCACCGAAGTCACCGAAGAACGCGCACGCAGCATCGTCAGCCGCAACCAGTCGCCCGATCTTCCGTTCAGCCAATCAGTGAATCCGTATCGTGGATGCGAGCACGGGTGCGTGTATTGTTTCGCGCGGCCGTCGCATGCGTATCTGGATCTGTCGCCGGGTCTCGACTTCGAGACCAAGCTGTACGCGAAGACCAATGCCGCCGAGATGCTGCGCAAGGAATTCGCGCGCAAGGGGTATCGCTGTTCGCCGATCTCGCTCGGCATCAACACCGATGCCTACCAGCCCATCGAGCGCCGCTACCGCATCACCCGGCAGCTTTTGGAAGTGTTCGCCGAGCATCGCCACCCGGTCAGCCTGATCACCAAGAGCGCGTTGATCCAGCGCGACATCGATCTGCTGGCGCCGATGGCGCAGCAGGGCCTGGTGACGGTGTACGTGTCGATCACCTCGCTCGACAACGCGCTGTCGTCGAAACTCGAACCGCGCGCCGCCGCGCCGCACACCCGGCTGAAGACCGTGCAGGCGCTGCATGAGGCCGGCATCCCGGTGGGCACGATGGTCGCGCCGATCATCCCGATGATCACCGACCGCGAGATCGAACACATTCTCGAAGCCGCCTACGCCTACGGCGCGCGCGCCGCCGGCTACGTGCTGCTGCGCCTGCCGCACGAGTTGAAGGACGTGTGGCGCGAATGGCTGGCGCTGCATTATCCCGAACGCGCCGCGCATGTGATGAGTCTTGTGCAGCAGATGCGCGGCGGCAAGGATTACGACAGCGCCTACGGCACCCGCATGCGCGGCGAAGGCCCGTTCGCGGATCTCATCGCGATGCGGTTCGCGAAGGCTTACAAGCGGATCGGGTTCGGGCGGTTGCGGGCGTTGGATTGTTCGCATTTCATCCCGCCAGCCGTCGGTAAACCTTCTTCGCCACAGGGCGAGTTGTTCTAGGACGATCGGATTCGATGCCGAGCCTGTAGCGGCCGACGGTCAGAAAAATCGTGAAGACAACCGCACGGATGCAATGGAAGGATGCCTGTTGCGGAGAGTCTTCGGCAGAGAATCGACGGCGTCTGAATTCCACCCCGGGACGGCAAAATAGAGTCTTGATTCAAGATCGACGCTGCTATGCTCCGAATGAATTTAGAAGGATATTCACATGTTCATGGAAGAAAAAGACGTGGAAACACGTACTGTCGGCTTTGGCGTACGCGAGACTCTGATCGATGCGCTTTACGCCAACAGCGAACGCTACGCCGACGCTCCGCTCTACACTTTCATCAAGGAAGCGGAAGAAGACGTTGCGTCCTTCCGGCATGTCGCGCTGCGCGTCAACGCAGTCGCCAAGGTGCTGCGGCAGCGGGCGGATGCGGGAGACCGCGCGCTTCTGCTGTATCCGCCAGGAATCGATTTCATCGTTGCGTTTCTGGCCTGCCTGAAAACAGGCATCGTGGCGGTGCCCTGCTATCCGCCGGGAAAAGACATCCGCAGCTTCGGCGCGATCGCCAATATCGTGGCCAATTGCCAGCCAAGATTGATGCTGACGACCGAAGCCATGATGCCGATCCTGCTCGGCCATATCGGATCGGCGGGCATGTCGCCCATGTTCGAGACCATGTGCACGGATACGATTGCCGCAGGACAGGATGAGGCCTACGTGCCCGGCAATATCGATCCCGAATCCACGGCGTTCATCCAGTACACCTCCGGCTCGACGGGCACGCCCAAAGGCGTGATGGTGAGCCATCGGAATATCGTTTCCAACCTCGATGTCATCTGCGCGAAATACGGCCACTCCAGCGAGAGCCGTGGCGTGATCTGGCTGCCCCCGTACCACGACATGGGCCTGATCGGCGGGATCCTGCAGCCGCTGTACGTCGGTTTTCCGGTCAAACTGATGGCGCCGATCGCATTCGTGCAGAAACCGCTGCGTTGGCTGCAGGCGGTAGCGGATTTTCGCGCAACCACCAGCGGTGGACCCAATTTCGCCTACGAACTATGCGTCCAGAAAATCACGGACGAAGAAGCCGCAAAGCTGGACATCGGCAGCTGGGAGGTCGCGTTCAACGGCGCTGAGCCGATTTCGTCCGACGTGATGCACAGATTCGCCGAGAAATTCGCGGCAAGCGGATTCCGTAAGGAAGCCTTTTACCCGTGTTACGGCATGGCCGAAGCGACCCTGCTGGTGTCCGGCGGTACCAAAGGCGCGGGCGCGATCGCGCGCAGCATCGATACCGAGATGTTGACCGGGCACCGGGTCGAAATGTCGACCGTTGCCGAGAAATCGCAGCAATTGGTTGCCTGCGGTACCCGCGCCGATGGGCATCAGGTCTTGATTGTCGACCCGGAAACGCGATGCGCGGTGGCGAACGACCGTGTCGGCGAGATCTGGGTGTCGGGCCCGAGCGTCGCGCAGGGATACTGGCGGCAGCCGGAACGCACCCAGGAAATCTTCCAGGCAAGACTGGCCGACCAAAGCGACGGGGTGAACTGGCTCCGCACCGGAGACCTGGGTTTCTTCGACGACGAAGGCCAGCTCTATATCGCGGGTCGACAGAAAGACCTGATCATCATCCGCGGCCGCAACTACCACCCGCAGGATATCGAGGCGACAGTCGAAAGCGCGCACGATGCGCTGCGTCCAGGTCGCGGCGCCGCGTTCTCGGTGGTGGTCGACAACGAAGAGCGCCTGGTCGTCGTACAGGAAGTGAAGCGCGACCAGATGCGCGGCGACATGGGGCCGGCGATCGAGGCGATACGCAGTCTGGTTACGAAGCGGCACGAGCTGCAGGTCTATGCCGTCGTCTTGTTGAAGCCCGCAGCGCTTCCGCTCACCACCAGCGGCAAGGTCAAACGTCGTGCGTGCCGCGATGCTTTCCTGAGCGAATCACTCGCCAGCGTTGCCCAGTGGAAGCTGGAGCGGCGAGAGGAAACGCCGCGTGCGGTCGTATCGCTGGATGTTTCGCCTGGTGCGGGCTCAGCCGGTGCGATCGAAGCCTGGCTCAAAGTTGCGGTCGCACAACAGCTGGAAATGGCGGCCGAAGAAGTCGAGGCAGACCGCGCGTTCTCGGATTTCGGCCTGGATTCGCTTCAGGTCGCGACCATTTCCGGCGAACTGGCCGATTGGCTGGAATATCGCGTTTCGCCGGAGGCCTTCAGCGACCCCGCGAGCATCGCATCGATCAGTCGCTACCTGGGCGCCGCCCGCGACCTCGGCAAGAGTCTCGAACTGTTGTCCGCTGCGGAACGGCAGCAGCTGCTGGCGTCGCTGTCGGAAAGCCAATCCCTGTCCGACCGCTTTGCCGGCCAGCCGATTCCGCCGGCCTTCGCGGAGTTCCAGCACTCGGCGGCCTATGTCGAATTCCAGCAGCGGCAGCAGCAGCTGTTCAAAGGACAAGGGAAGTCGCCGTTCTTCACCGTCCACGAAGGCGTCAACAACGACGAAACCGTGATCGGCGATCGCGCCTACGTGAACTATTCCTGCAACAACTTCCTCGGGCTGAGCGGGCATCCTCTGGTTTCGGCCGCTGCGGCCGATGCGATCCATCGCTACGGGACCAGCGTCTCGGCGAGCCGCCTCGTGTCCGGCGAAAGGCCGCTGCATCTGCAGCTGGAGCAGGCGCTCGCCGAGTGGGTCGGGGTGGAGTCCGCGCTGGTCTTCGTCGGCGCAGCCACCGCGAATGTGTCCAGCGTCGGGCATCTGATGGGTCCGAACGATCTGGTGCTGTACGACGAGCTCAGCCATAACAGCCTGATCCAGGGGATCAAGCTTTCCCACGCCGATTCGCAGCCGTTCCGTCACAACGACTACGACGACCTGGATCGCATCCTCGCCAAGAAGCGTCGCCAGCACGAGAAAGTGCTGGTTTTCGTCGAAGGTCTGTACAGCATGGACGGCGATACGCCGGATCTCGCCCGTTTCATCGAAGTCAAGAAGCGCCACCAGTGCTGGTTGATGGTCGATGAGTGTCTGTCGATCGGCGTGATCGGCGCCACTGGCCGTGGCATCGGCGAACATTGCGACATCGATCGCGACGATGTCGATATCTGGATGGGAGGCATCAGCAAAGCGTTCGCCAGCTGCGGCGGCTATATCGCCGGCAAGCATTCGCTCATCCAGTACCTCAAATACACCACTCCGGGCTTCATCTACACCACCGGCATTTCGCCCGCGAACGCCGCAGCCGCGCTGGCCGCACTCCAGGTGCTGCGCGACGATCCGTCGATCATCCAGCGCCTGCGCGAGCGGGTGGCGCTGTTCTCCTCGCTGGCGCTCGAGGAAGGGCTGAACATCGGCCGCTCCGAAGGCGGGCCGATCGTGCCGGTCATCATCGGCGACCAGATCGAATGCATTCAGCTGTATCAGGCGCTGTTCGAGCAGGGCATCAATGTCCAGCCCATCGTCTATCCGGCGGTGGCGGCGAACGCGGCACGCCTGCGCTTTTCGTTCAACGCGACCCACACTGAAAAGCAGGTGCGCCATACCGTCGCCACCGTCGCCGCTTCGCTGCGCGGCATTCGCGCCGCCAAGGCGGCCATGGACGTCGCGGCATGACCCCGCTCGAGCGCTCATGGCATCCGATCGCGTGGTCGAAAACGCTGAAGGATCGACCGATCGCGGCCGAAGTGCTCGGCATGAAGGTCGTGGCGTTCCGCGATGCGGACGGTGTCGCGCACGTCATGGAAGACCGCTGCCCCCATAAAGGCGTGCAGCTTTCGGGCGGGCGCTGCTCCAAGTTGGGCATCGAGTGTCCTTACCATGGCTGGACTTTCGACAGCAAAGGCGAGTGCGTGCACATGCCGAGCAATGTCGGCGACAAGCTTCCCCAGATCCGGAAGATACCGACCTACCCGACCCGGGAACAGCAGGATACGGTCTGGTTCACGTTCTCGGAGGATCCGTATCAAGCGGATCCGCCGGACTGGCATTTCTGGGGAAAGCACTCGTTCGTCACCGTCCTCGACATGGACTGCGAATACATCCGGCTGATGGAGAATTTGATCGACAATCCGCATGCCGGGTATATCCATGGCGGGCTGCTGCGCGGTCGTCCGACCACGGATGTGGTGTCGGAGATCAGGGAGACGCCGGTCGGCGTGCATGCCAACACGATCGGCGAAAAGGCCCGCAAAAGCATGATCTATCGTGTCTTCGGGCATAAGGACCAGGACATCGTCCACACCGAGGAATTCATCGCCCCGCACATCATCCGCACGGTGTTCAGCCACCCGGGCAGCACGCACGCATCGAGCCAGTTCGTGTGCGTACCGACCAGCGAACGCAAAGTCCGGGTCTTTTACCGGATCACCCTGGATTTCCCGTTCGCGCGCCTGTTCATCCCGTTCTTCAAGCGGATGGTCGACAAAGTGCTTGTGCAGGACAAGATCATGCTCGAACACGAAGCGCAGCAGGAGTGGGCCCAGCCCGACTTCAAGAAGAACGCCTGCAAGGCCGATGTCGCCGCCATCTGGATGGCGCAGGCGGCACGGGCCTACGCGGCGGAAGGCCCGCAGACGAAAACCGAATACCGCGCGCTCGACACGGAATACCGCCTCTAGCGAACAGCGTGGTTTCCACCCAGATATCCGACCGGGCCAACATGACGACTCAAACAGAAAATCAGAACATCAGTCTGCTGCTCACGGACGTTGCAGCGCGGCAGCCCGACAAGGCATGCCTGGTCGTGTCCAATCCGTTCGAGTTCGGCGCGCAGCCGACCTATCTCCATTTGTCCTGCGGCGAACTGGAGCGTCGGGTTCGCACCAGCGCCCATGGGCTGCAAGCCCTCGGCATCGGCGCCGGAACCCGCGCCCTGGTGATGATCCGGCCCGGGTTCGATCTGGTGACGGCGGTATTCGCGCTGCTGCGGGCAGGGGCGGTACCCGTGTTCATCGACGAAGGCATGGGCCTGGAGAACATGCTTCGCTGCATCGAGGAGGTCCAGCCCAGCGCCGTGCTGTCGGTGGCGCGCGGCTTCGAATTGATGGCCGCCTATCCGGACATATTCAGAAGCATCGAAAAAGTCGTGTCGGTCGGCGACGGCGGCCCTGCACAGACCGCGTCGTTCTCCGCACTTCTCGCCGCGGATGTCGTCTCGCATGCGCATGCGCACAATGCGCCGGAGGATCTTTCGCTGATCCTGTTCACCACCGGCAGCACGGGCACGCCGAAGGGCGTCCAGTACACGCCGCGGGTGGTGCGTTCCCAGCTGGAGGTGATGAAACGCACCTGGGCACTGACCGAGCGCGACGTCGATCTTTCGACTTTTCCGACGTTCGTGATCGGTACGATCGCGATCGGCATGACGGTTGTCGTCCCCGACATCGACCCTTCCAATCCCGCCGGCGCCGACCCGCGCAAGATCGTGCAGGCGATCCACGATCACCAGACGACCTATACGTTCGGACCGCCCGCACTGTGGGACAAAGTGACGCGCTACTGCACCGAGCACGCGATCGAACTTCCCTCCATGCGCAATGTGCTGGTGGCCGGTGCGCCCGTGCCGGCCAAGCTGATCCGGCGTTTCCCGCGGATTCTGCCCAATGGCAGCTGCCATACGCCGATCGGCGCGACCGAAGGAAACCCGATCACCAACATCTCGATGCAGGAGCTGATCGAAGAAACGCTACCGCAGACGGATCTTGGCAGAGGCGTATGCGTCGGCTATCCGCTGCCGGGACATGAGATCCGCGTCATCGGCATCGACGACGGCATCATCGAGGATTGGTCGCAGGCACGCATTCTGGGCATCGGCGAGATCGGCGAAATGGTGGTCAGCGGCAGCGTCGTGACCCACCACTACTACAACCGTCCCGAAGCGACCCGCAAAGCCAAGATCTACGGCGGCGCCAACGGTGTCGCCCACCGTCTGGGGGATACCGGATTCGTCGACGAAAAGGGCCGGCTGTGGTTCTGCGGGCGTCGCGCTCAAGTCGTGAAGGCGGCCGGCAAGGACTGGTACCCGCTGCAGCTCGAAAGCAGTTTCAATAGCGAAGCCGACATCTGGCGCAGTGCGCTGGTGGGCGTCGAAAGCGATGGCGTGGCCGAGTTGGCGCTATGCATCGAATTCGAGCCCGGCCATGCGCCATCGAGCTGGCGCCTGCCGCCGGAGCGCCTCGCCCGGTTACGGCAGAAGGCGTCCGCCATGCAGATTCCGCTGCGCCGCTTCTTCGCCTGCCCCGACGGGTTCCCGGTGGATATCCGCCACAACTCGAAGATCAATCGCCCGCAGCTGTCGAAGTGGGTGCAGGCGCTGCTGGACGCGGAGCGCGCCGAAACCGTTGCGGTGTTGCAGCCATGAGCTTCCGCGGCAGCAGGGTATGGATTACCGGCGCGTCATCGGGCATCGGCGCCGCCCTCGCCCGCGAATTGTCCGCACAGGGCGCGCATCTGCTGCTGTCGTCGCGGCGCGAATCGGAATTGCGCAGCGTCCAGGCGGATTGCATCGGCGCTGCGCAGTCGGTCCATATCCTGCCGCTGGATCTGACCGATGCCCCGCAGTTGCAGCGGGTCTCGGCCGATGCATTGCGCCGGTTCGGCCCGATCGACCTGTTGATCCACTGCGCCGGCGTCAGCCAGCGATCGTTGGCGCAGGACACCATCGCCGAGGTGGATCGCATGATCATGGAGATCAATTATTTCGGCGCCGTCGAGCTCACCCGCGCGGTGCTGCCATCGATGTTGGCGCGCAACAGCGGGCATATCGTGGTGGTGACCAGCGTCGCCGGAAAAGTCGGCTCTCCGCTGCGATCCAGCTACTCGGCGTCCAAGCACGCGCTTCATGGCTACTTCGATTGCCTGCGCGCCGAAGTCCATCATGCCGGCATCCGCGTGACCACGGCGTGCCCCGGTTACATCGATACCGAAATCACGCGGAATTCCTTCCTCGGCAACGGCGAGCGTTACGGCAAGGTCGACGCGGTGCTCGCGAAAGGTATGCCGGTGCGGGAATGCGCCCGTCGCATTCTGGCCGGCGTCGCGCGCAACGATCCCGAGTTCGTCGTCAGCCGGGCGAAGGAACGCATGGCCGTCTATCTGCGTCGTTTCGTCCCGCGCCTTTTTTTTCGGATCGTCCGCAATCATCGACCGGCCTGATCCTGTCCGCATGGGCGCCCGGCCTGATGGAAGGGATGGAAGCGACCCATATAGAATCGATCCGGAATTCGGCGACACACCTGGAAAACCCTCATGAGCGAACACACCATTTCCGTACCGGATCGCGAGCTGGAAGACTTCGTACCGCCGTCCGTCGCGACGCACGAGGAAAGCGACTACCTCCGGTTGCTTTCGCGTTTGAACAAAGCGTCGTTGAGCAAGCGCTTCGACGCTTACAACGATATCGCCTGGGACGATCCGACGATGCAGATCCGTCGAGACGATCCGCGTTGGGAATTGTCCGACCACGATGCGCTGGGCGAAACGGAATGGTATCGGTCGCTTCCGCAGCAGACCCGGATCGATCTCGCCCTGGACCGCACCGTCGCCCGGATGAAAACCGGCATCCTGTTCGAGAGCATCCTGATCCGCGGCATGATGGAATTCATCGCGACGCTGCCGAACGGTTCGCTCGAATTCCGCTATGGCCTGCACGAATGCATCGAAGAGGCGCAGCATTCGCTGATGTTCCAGGAGTTCATCAATCGGGCCGGCGGGGATCCGGAGGGTCTCGATGGCGCGACCAGGCTGCTCGCGAAATTCATCGTCTCGCAGGGGCGCAGCTTCCCGGAGCTGTACTTCATTTTCGTCCTCGGCGGCGAGGGGCCGATCGACTACGACCAGCGCGAGCAGCTCAAGAAGCAGAAGAATCTGCATCCGCTGATGCGTCGAATCGACCAGATCCATGTGACCGAAGAAGCGCGGCACATCAGCTTCGCCAATGCGTATCTGCGTGAGCACGTGCCGAAACTCGGCGCGTGGAAGCGCCTGAAACTGCGCATATTGGCTCCGCTGATACTCGGCAACATGGGCAAGATGTTCCTGCTCCCGCCCGCGTCCATCGTCCGACGTTATGGCGTGCCCGCCGATGTGATTGTGGCCGCTTACGAACGAAATCCGGCGCAGAAGCGCGCGCTGCAGACGGCCATGGCGCCGCTGTGCACGCTCTGTCGCGAACTGCGCATCCTGCACCCGCGCACCGAGGGCTGGTGGAAAAGGCTTTCGCTGATCGCTTGAAGCGCGGTTGCTGCTTGAAGGTGTCGGGTGGTTCCGACGGACCATGAGCCCCCAGCCTCCGCGCCGGGAGATGGGCTGGGCGGTTTCAATTCCCAGCTACGGAGCCAATGCCGGTCAGTTAAGCCATCTCTGCCGTCCGTAAAGCGGCCTTCAGGCCGCTGGGGCTTCGCCGCGAGCGATCAGCGGCCTGAAGGCCGCTCTACAAAAAGAGAATCCCGCGAATACAAAAAAGCCAGTCAGCGTTAACTGACTGGCATTAAGGTACGGAGCCGGCTTTCCTTCGAAAAACCGATCAACCGCCGCCGTACATCACGTCCGCCCGCTGGAACAGGATCCAGCTCGTCGCGATGAATTTGTCGCCGCGCTGCGGACGGTTGCCGCGGTGGGTGTGGGTGAATGATGTGGGTGCGATGAGCAGCGCCCCGGTTTCCGGTTTCACCTTGCGCTGCTGGAACATGAATTCGGTTTCGCCTTCCTCGAAGTCGTCGTTGAGGTAAAGCGTCCACAGCAGGTGGCGGTGCAGGGTTTCGGCGGTGTTGTCGCGCGGGTACAGCTCGCAGTGCCAGTAGGGGTAGCCGCCTTCGCCGGCGCGGTACCACTGCAGGTTGATGCTGCCGGGGCGCAGGCAGGCGCGGATGAGTTCGATGATGCCGGCGTCGTCCTTCGCCGCCAGATCGTCCGCGGACAGGCGTCGCAGGGCGCCGTCGGGGCCGGGCTGCTGCAGCATCAGCGGCGCGATCAGCGCCTGCGGATATTCGCGCAGATAGCGGATCAGGCCGCCGAGCATCGCCATGTTCAAGGTCTGTTCGACCTGCTGCCACTCGGGATTGCCGGTGATGGTGATGTCGTGGCTGCGCTTGAGGTCGGGAAACACGCCGCCGCCCACCTGGCCGGGCCGCAGCGCGTCGCTCGCGCGGATGTGGCCGATGATCTCGGCGCAGATCTCCGGCGCCAGTGCGTTGGGGGTGATCGCGATGAAATCTTTCACGTGAGTCTCCGTTTGTGGAACATCCTTGTCCGGCACGGCGGTCCCGGGCGTGCTCATGCGCGTGCGTCGCGTTCGGTGCAGCGGCGCGGGGCTGCGACCTCATTCAGCCGCCGCAGGCCGACGCTGACAGGGCTTTGGCGCAGGCGACGGGTCGGTGACACGGGCGAGGCTGCGGTCATGGCGGGCGGGTCTGGCGGGCTAGGGCGCATTCTCGCCTACCCGGGCGCGGCGGTTGTCTCAGATATCCGGGAGATGGGGAATCTGCGGTTTCCCTGCAGTGTTTTGCGCTAAGTGTTTGCCTGCGCAGGTCTTCTCGGGCATAATGCGCGGCTCGTTACGCCCGGCCCGGTTCCATCCGGCCCGGAGGACAGGTCCGCGAACCCGTCCGCCAGCGCAGCGCGCCCGAATCCCGTTCGCAAGGCGAACGTCCCTGCCGATCCATCGGCCTGGACCGACGCCGGGGCCGCCGTCTCCCGGGCTATGGGAGGCCACCGCAGATCGCACGATTCCGTCGCGCGTTCTTATCGATAGAGGTACGTATGTCCCGCGAATGCCAAGTCACCGGCAAGCGCGTGCAGAGCGGCAACAACGTCTCGCACGCAAACAACAAGACCCGCCGCCGCTTCATGCCCAATCTCCACGAACGCCGCTTCTGGGTGGCTTCCGAGAACCGTTGGGTGAAGCTCCGTGTTTCCGCCAATGCCCTGCGCACCATCGACAAGAACGGCATCGACGCCGTGCTCGCCGAACTCCGCGCACGCGGCGAAAAGATCTGAGGAGGACTGAACCATGGCTTCCAAACGCGACAAAATCCGCCTGATCTCTTCGGCCGGTACCGGTCATTTCTACACGACCGACAAGAACAAGAAGAACACGCCCGCCAAGATGGAGATCAAGAAGTACGATCCCGTCGTCCGCAAGCACGTGATGTACAAGGAAGGCAAGATCAAATGACGTAATGGCGCTTTCGCGCGTAGCGCGAAAGCCTTTGCCATTGCGTCATCCCGGCGAAGGCCGGGATCCAGCTTCAAGAAGAAACCCGCCTCATGGCGGGTTTCTTCGTTTCGAGCATCTACAGCCGCTTCTCCATCACGTAATCGTCCATCACGTAGCCGTTGCCGATGTCGAACACCGCTTCCTCGCGCAAGACGAAGCCGGACCGGCGATAGATCGCGATCGAATCGGTATTGCCCTTGTTGACCGTGAGATACAGCCGCGACCGCCCCAGCGCGCGGGCCTGCGCTTCCACGTGCCGCAGCATGGTGCCGCCCAGACCCTGGCCCTTGTGCGTCGACAGCAGATACAGCTGTTCGAGTTTCATCGCATCGTCGTCGGCCAGCGAACAGCTGCAGTATCCGGCGGGCTCGCCGTCGACGCGCAGCACCCACATCCAGCGCTGGCCCGAATCCAGGTACTGCCGCATCCGCTCCGGCACGTAACGGCCATCCAGCATGTAGTCGATCTGCGCCATGCTGATCATCGATGAATAATGTGCGCGCCAGATGGTGTCGGCGAGTCGGGCGACGGTGGTGAAGTCGCTTTCGGCAAGCGGGTCCAGGCGGATGTCGTGGGTCATCGGCGGGGTCCGGGTGTGTGCGGAAAAAGTAGGGCCACAGTATCCACGGATTCCGATTGAACCCGCTCGTCATCCCCGCGCAGGCGGGGATGACGGTGCAAGAAGGATGACGGTGCAAGAATGAGGCAAGACGTCAGGTTCACGGCCCGACGCGGAAGAATTCCATCGTCCAGTTCGTTTCCCAGGTGTGTCCGCCATCGACGGAAAACGCCTGTTCCCATCGTGGCGTGTCCATGTCCGTCGACGACCACGTGAACCGGACGCGGATCGGCGCGCCGTCCAGCATATCGTCGGCATGAAACAGCCCCGTGCCTTCCGCGAACCCTCCCATCACCGGCGTATCGATGCGATCGGGATGACGCCCGTCCAGCCACCAGATCGACCACGTCGCGGTGGCGGGATCGAAGCTGCGCAGCGCCACCGCCCGATAGGCGCCGTCGGGCAGATCCAGCGCGTTGTCTTCGAGGTTGCCGAAGCCGCCGAGGATCTTGCGGGTGGTCGAAGTGCCCTCGAATTCGATCCACTCGCCGCAACCGGCGAGGCGCGCCTTGAGCCGGCGATGACGCACGCGCCAGTCGCCGATGATGAAGTCGAAATCGTCGGGCGGGATGTGCGAGATCGTGGCTTCGTGGTTCATGACGATGCTCCAGGTCGAAATAAGCCACGACCATAACAGCCGATTCCTGACAGCTTGTGTCAGCAAGCCGCGACAGGGAAACGTGGTCCTCGCGAAAATGAAGAAGCCCCGGCTCGCACCGGGGCTTCTTCGCTATCGCCATGCGGCATGTGGATGAATCCACGCTTGCCGGTTCAATCCCTATCGCCTCAGAACGTGACGCTCCAGCTGTTGATGTAACCCGTGTCGGCATTCACGTTGTCGTTCACGCGCAGGTTCCACGTGCCGTTCAACGCTTCGGTCGACAGATTGACCGTGAACGTCTGCACGATGTTGTCGGCGCTTCCGCCTGCGCGGTTGTGCAGGACGTACACGCTGCCATCCGGCGCCACCAGATCCACCTTCAGGTCGCCCTTGTAGGTGTGCACGATGTTCACCGCGACCGGGGTCGTCGCCGAACCGCTGCCGGTGCGGCCGGACACGACGATCGGGCTGTTGACCGTGGCGTTGTCGTTGATCGCGTAATCGGTGGTGTTGGTGTAGGTCTGCGCGCCGCCGCTGCTGCCGACGGTCACCGTGCGCGTGGTGGTGTTGGTGGCGCCGCCGTTGTCGGTGACAGTCAGGGTGACCGTGTACATGCCCGCGGCGGTGTAGGTCTTGCTGGGATTGGCCGCGGTGGACGTGGTGCCATCGCCGAAATTCCAGCTGCGGCTGGCGATGCTGCCGTTGCTGTCGGTGGAGGTGTCGGTGAAGCTCACGGTCAGGCCGCTGATCGTCGAGGTGAAGTTCGCGACCGGAGGCGCATTGCCGCCGCCGCCGTTGTCGCCGCCCGGGGCCACGCCGCCGAAGTGGGTGGAGACCTGCGGCCAGATCAGCGACATCTTCGCGCCCTTGTTCATGCTGCCGCCGAGGTGGTGCAGCGCGAGCGCCTTGTGGCTGGAGCGCGCGATGACCGGCGAACCGGAGCTGCCGCCTTCCGTATCGCAGTAATAGCCGATATCGGTATTGGTGCCGTTGCCGCTGGTGCTGGCGCTGTTGACCCGGCAACGGCCGCCGCCGTCGCGGTCGCTGACGATGCTGAGTTCCTTCTGGCGCCCGCCCGGATGCCCGGCGATCATGATTTCCTCGTTCAACGTGGCCGCGCGCGTTTCCAGGCCCAGATAACCGAAGCTGGAAATGTTGGCGAAGTTCTTCACCGTGAACAGGGTGTAATCCAGCGTGGTGTTGGTCGCCAGCATCTGGTCGCCCGCGACCTTGGTCGGCGTGGCCGCCGCGCCGCCGCAGCTGCTGAGCTGATAGTTGAACCACACTTCCGCCGAGGCCGTAGCGCTGGCGGTGGCGATGCAGTGATTGTTGGTGAACATGCGGTTGTCCGGACCCGCGCGCCAGGTGGTGCACAGGCCGCCGCCGCTCATCACCAGCCGCGCGACGGGGCGCGAGCGGTCGAACGCGGTCGGGTCGCTGGAGGCGTAACAGGCGGCCGCGCGCTTGTCGTCGGTACCGATGATCGAACGCGTGCCGAACGAGCCGTCGGTCATGCCGTCGATCTTCAGCTCGCGCAGCTTGCGCTCGGAATAGCCCTGCAGATAGCGGCTGACGCGGATGCCGTCGTCGCTGCGCCAGGCGCCGCGCGGGGTGCCGACCAGGCGCATCAGCGCCACCGGGCCGTGGATCGACATCGCCGAGAAGCGCGTACGACCGTCCTGACCCATCGCCGCGTCCACGGTGTTGCCGTCGCGCGTCGCGTTGCTGTAACGGTACATCTGGGTGCGGTCGGGGCTGAAGACTTCCAGGGTCACGCCGTCGGGCAGCGAGAAATGATCGAAATGCACCTTCACGAAGCTCGCGTCGGAGGTGCGGATCTCGTAGATGCGGCCCAGCGATGCCGCGTTGAGGCGCAGGTTGGCGTTGCGCTGGTCGGCGATCTTCATCGGCGCCGGCTGCGCGGCCTGCGCGAGCATCGGCGCGGAACACGACAGCGCGACGGCGAGCGCGAGCATCTTGCGGGTGGATCGGTTGGTCGAACGGACACGCTTCATCAAACTTTCCTTCTCGGATCGTGGAAACAGCGGGAGGCGCTCGGCAACGAACGGGGGACTTCGGCGAACGCGGGCGGGGGCCATGCATGGCCCGCACCGGAGCAGAACACGGAGCAGCGCAGCATTTCCAGTCCCGGGTCACAACCTGCCATGGCGTATGGTGCCCGCAGCGCCGGCCGTGGCCGCGCAAGGGCGACTTTCGTCGCAGTCCTGCCACGGCGCCCACCGCCGTACACTCGCGCATCGTCTTTCGTCGAGGCAGGCATGATTCCAGGCTGGGTGCTGCTGCTGGTGTCGCTGGGCTACGTGGGCGTGCTGTTCGCGGTCGCCTATCTCGGCGACCTGCGCGGCGCGACCCCGCGCTGGCGCTGGGCGCGGCCGCTGATCTATTCGCTGGCGCTGGCGGTCTACTGCTCGTCGTGGACGTTCTACGGCGCGGTCGGCACCGCCGCGCGCACCGGACTGGGCTTCCTGCCGATCTATCTCGGCCCGCTGCTGATGCTGCTGTTCGGCTGGCGCATCCTCGAACGCCTCGTGTTGATTTCCGGCGAACACCGCATCGTCTCCATCGCCGATTTCCTGTCCTCGCGCTACGGCCGCGCGCCCGGCCTGGCGGCGCTGGTCGCGGCGGTGGCGCTGATCGCCGCCGTGCCCTACGTCGCGCTGCAGTTCAAGGCGGTGGCGATGAGCGTCGAAGTGCTGGCGCCCGGCAGCGACGACGCGCTGTTCGGCGACCCCGCGCTGTACGTCGCGCTGCTGCTGGCGGCGTTCGCGATCCTGTTCGGCACCCGCCAGATCGACGCCACAGAACACCATCGCGGCATGGTGCTGGCGGTGGCGTTGGAGTCGCTGGTGAAACTGCTCGCGTTCGTCGCCATCGGCGTGTTCGCGCTGCTGCATCTGCCGGGCGACGGCCACCTCGGCGCGCGTGTCGTCGATGCCGCGCGCGTGGTCACCGCGCCGGGGCTGCCGACCGGGTTCATCGCGCAGACATTGATCGCCTTCACCGCGATCATCTGTCTGCCGCGGCAGTTCCACGTGGCGGTGGTCGAATGCCAGGACCCCGCCGACATCCGCCCCGCGCGCTGGCTGTTCGGCGCGTATCTCGTCATCTTCAGCCTGTTCGTGGTGCCGATCACCCTGGCGGGGCAGTCGCTGCTCGCCGGCAGCGGCGCGTCGCCCGACACCTACGTGCTGGCGCTGCCGCTGGCGCTGGACCAGCAGACGCTCGCGCTGATGGCGTACATCGGCGGGTTTTCCGCCGCCACGGGCATGGTCATCGTCGCCAGCGTCGCGCTTGCGACGATGGTCAGCAACGATCTGGTGATGCCGCTGTTGCTGCGCAATCGAGTCCTTGCAGAAGGTGGCGCCATCGACCGCCAGGTGCTGTGGGTGCGGCGCATCACCATCGTCGCGCTGGCGCTGATGGCCTACGCCTATTACCGCGGCGCGGCGGCGTCGGGCGACAGTCTCGCGCAGCACGGTCTGCTCGCGTTCGCGGCGGTGGCGCAGTTCGCGCCGGCCTTGATCGGCGGCCTGTACTGGCGCGGCGCGAGTCGCGCCGGTGCGTTCGCCGGTCTGCTGCTCGGCGCGCTGACCTGGGCCTATACCCTGCTGCTGCCCGCGCTGACCCAGAGCAGCGATGCCGGCGCAGCGTGGATCGCGCATGGGCCGTTCGCGCTGTCGTGGCTGCGGCCGCAGCAGTTGTTCGGCCTCAGCGGTTGGGACGCGCTCACCCACGGCGTGTTCTGGTCGCTGCTGTTCAACATCGGCGGTTTGTTCCTGGTCTCGGCGCGGATGCGTCCGCGCCTGCAGGAACAGCTGCTGGCCACCACCTATCTCGATCCGTACGCGCAGCGTTCGCCACTGGGCCCCGGCGGCTGGGCCGGCAGCGTGCGCAGCGGCGAACTGCTGGCGCTGGCCGAACGCATCCTCGGTGAGCGTCACGCGCGCCGCGCGTTCGACGACTACGCGCAAGGCCAGGGCCGCAGCTGGCAGCCGGAGCACTTGGCCGACCGCGCGCTGATGCAGTTCACCGAACGCCTGCTGGCATCGGCCATCGGCGCCGCGTCGGCGCGGCTCACGCTCACCACCGCGCTGCGCGGCTCGGGCATGGAACTGGGCGAAGTGGTGTCGCTGCTCGACGAAGCCAGCCAGGAACTGCGCTTCAACCGTCAGGTGCTGTCGACCACGCTGGAGAACATCAGCCAAGGCGTGAGCGTGGTCGATGCCGACATGCGGCTCATCGCATGGAATCGCCGCTATCAGGACATGCTGGGCTATCCCGACGGCATGCTGTACGTCGGCCGGCCCATCGCCGAATTGATCCAGTGGAACGCAGAGCGCGCCGAACTCAGCATCGCCGAGCTGAGCATCGCCGACCCCGGCATCGAGGACGACATCGAGGAACAGGTGCGCCGCCGCCTCGGGCATCTGCGCGCGGGTCAGCCCTACGTGTACCAGCGCGTGCGCGGCAACGGCCAGGTCATCGAGATGCGCGGCCAGCCGCTGCCCGGCGGCGGCTATGTCACCAGTTTCAGCGACATCACCGATTACAAGCGCGCCGAACAGGCGCTGCGCGACATCAACGAAACCCTGGAGCAACGCGTCGAACTGCGCACGCGCGAAGCCGAAGCCGCGCAGCAGTCGAAGACCCGCTTTCTCGCCGCGGTCAGCCACGACGTGCTGCAACCGCTGAACGCCGCGCGCCTGTTCGCGTCGGCGCTGCGCGAAACCACCGACGCCGACGAACGCACGCATCTGGCCGAACGCGTCGACACCGCGCTGCGCGCCGCCGAGGATCTGCTCGACGGCCTGCTCGACGTCTCGCGGCTCGACGCCGGCGCGCTGCAGCCGGAGATCGCCCATTTCGACGCCGTCGAACTGCTGCAGGAACTCGCCGCGCAGTACGCGCCCAGCGCCGCCGGCCGCGGCCTGTCGCTGCGCGTGCATGCGCTGGCGCCGGTGTTCGTGCGCAGCGACCGCCGCCTGCTGCGCCGCGCGCTGCAGAATTTCCTCGCCAACGCATTGCGCTACACCCGCGAAGGCGGCGTGCTGCTGGGCCTGCGCCGTCGCGGGCAGCAGATCGAATGCCAGGTGTGGGACACCGGCCCCGGCATTCCCGCCCATCACCTCACCCAGATCTTCGAGGAATTCCGCCGCTTCGATCACGCGTTCGCCAAAGGCATCGGCATCGACGACGAACGCGGCCTAGGCCTAGGCCTGTCCATCTGCCAGCGCATCGCGCGCATGCTCGACCACCCGCTGCACGTGCGCTCGCGCGTGGGCCTCGGCAGCATGTTCTCGATCTGTGTGCCCGTCGGTATCGCAACACAGCAGCGGGTGGCGCCCGAGATCGCGCCGTCGTCCGACGCGCTCGCAGGCCTGCGCGTGCTCTGCGTCGACAACGACCCGGAAATCCTCGACGGCATGCGCGCATTGCTCGACCGCTGGAAAGCGGTGGCGCTTACTGCGTCTACCGTGGATGAAGCCTTGGCGCATATCGACGCGGAGCCGGATGTCGCGCTGGTCGACTATCACCTGCACGACAGGCTGGATGGCTTGGGGGTGATTGCTGAGCTTCGGCGGCGCGCGAAGCGTGATCTGCCTGCTGCGTTGCTGACTGGCGATGGGAGTGATGCTTTGAAGATTGCTGCGCGGGAATATGGGTGTGCGGTGTTGACGAAGCCGGTGAAGCCGGCTTCTTTGAGGGCGTTTTTGGGGGCTAGGGGGGTTAGGAGCTGAAAAAATGAGGCTGTCAGATGTTGCAGGTGGGTTGGGTTTGACACTGGTTTTGCTTGAGAGCAGAGTGTAGATATATGTAAAAAATAAGTGTCTAAATAATATTTAGGTGTCACTCAACCAATAGGATATTTATGGATTTTTGGTACGTTGCCGCTGGAATAATTGGGCTTATTCTTGGCATTATTTTTACATATCTACTAATGGCCGCGAAGCTCAGCCATGTGCGAGAAAATCTTGCTATTACGACTGCAAATCACGAAAAAGAGCTCGGGAGGATCAAAGAGTCCGGTCTCACATTGGTGACGTATCCATACAAGGTCGAACATGGGGAAAATGGGATGATCTTCGACGAGCGCCGCGTCGAGATTGGCTACAAATATCAGTTGTTTGTTAATGGCGCTCCTTGCTTCCAACCTCACGTTGTTCCCACCGATACCCTCACTAAAAAAGATATCAATGGTGAGCGCATCAGCAATGCCCTACAGCAAGCAACTGACATGGTCATGCAGTTATCGGAGCTGCACCCAGCGATCAAGGCGCTCAAGAGCGCGAACGACGTGACGGCCACAGTTCAAAAACTAGTTGCTAAGGGTGGCGCCTAACAAGTCGTTCAAGTTGATCCCCCATCGGGGTGGCGGCTTAACTCCGGCATTAGAGTAAACAATAAAATAAATCGTGAGGGGAAAGAGTGATGGCGACAGTGACAATATTCTTGTTGCGCAAAGAGTATAAAACGCCGGCCGACGCTCTGAACGAACAACTACAAGCGCATCAACTACCTCTAGATGAGGATAAATTCGCCACACTTTACGTCAAGAAGAGTGACGACAAAGCACCCGCATGGGCAAATTTCTTCCAAGATCAAGTTGCCCTATCGCTGCTTGGAACAGTCAAGTCAACATCAGCCGTCTTATTCCTAACGGTGGATAAGAGGGTCTTTGTGCTGACGTTTGGATATGGAAGATTTCTATTGAAGCCTGAATGCTATGAGGAGCGCTTCGGCCTACTAGCAACAGTCAATTCGGTTCGACCAGATGCTCTTCGCAGCATGGATACACGTGCATTCGTTGACGACCAAAACAGCCGAGTACAGACTGGCCAGGATGCAAGCGCTTATGAGTTCGGCATTGATATAGAGAGAGATCTTGTCAGAGCAATAGTCGGAAAACCAACTGATACTACTCTCGGTAGCCGATTATCGGGAACAGATTCACTTACAGCCAGCGTGGACGTTGACATCTCTAACATCTCTGAGCTGCTCAAAAAGTACTTGAAAGCCTATAACTCCACCGGCTACAGATTAACATTTCCTTGGATTGATCAGATTCGTCAAGTTAGAAGAGACAGCAAGCTTTGGCAGCGCTTAGACGAAGAACTAATTACCATTGTCAAACAGGCATGGAAAGCCAACGGAGTAAGTGACAAGTGCTGGCTTTCACTTCCCGATATTGTTGACTGGTCAAACATAAATGGGTTCAAGTTCACCAACTCAAAGAAAGAAGGTGTTTCTACTGACGTGCATCTTCCTGGCTTCGTCCACACTCATGACAAGGATAAGCTTTCGATTGACTACCTAAAATCGCACTTCACCATGGCAGTAGACACAGAAGAGCGCGTCATGGAGCGTTGGCCAGTTTATCGCTGCATTCAGTGCGAGTTCGAACTAAATGGTAAAAATTATGTTCTTTCCGCAGGAATTTGGTTTGAAATCGATAAGAGTTTTGTAGGATCAATAGAATATTTCTACACGACCATACCAAGCTTCCCTGAAAAAACACTCATCTATAGCCACAAAAATGAGGGGGAGTACAACGAAGCTCTTGCGGCAAGCGATTCTAGCCGCTGGTGCCTAATGGACAAAAAACTTCTTCAAGTCGGAGGAGTTCACGACAAAATTGAGTTTTGTGATGTCTACGGAAAAGATACGCTTTTTCACATCAAGCACTACGGTTCTTCGAGTGTTCTTGGACACCTATTCAACCAAGGGCTCGTTTCGGGCGAGCTACTTAAATCCCACCCTGATCTCGTAGATCTAGCAAATCAAAAACTTGATGCAACCCACAAACTTGGGCTTGCCAAGAATGTGCCGCGAGACGTCTCAAGCTGCAGCATTGTCTTTGGGATCATCAGCCAATCGAGCAAGCCGGGTCTACACCTCCCCTTTTTCTCTAAAGTTGTACTTAAAAGCTGCACTACCAAACTTCGCGACCTTGGTTACCAAGTCATGATTGTCAAGATCGAGTGCGATCCTTCCGTACTCATCAAGAAAGTTGCACCAATAAACAAAGCAGGTGTGCCCTAACCCGTAAGGCGGATGAAACCCGCCATTTCGAAGTGGTGACGACGCCAGTAACGAGAAGCTATAACGCTGCGTTGTTCTTGTGCCGGAAGGCGGGTTTGCACCCGCCCTACGCATGCCGCATCGCGAAGCCGCTACCATCGCCGGCATGAACACCGCATCCGTAAAAACACACTGCGGGCGCCTGCCAGGCGCGACTATGACGCTGCACGCGCCGCCGGTGAATGTGCTGAGCTATCAGGTCGGCGGCAACACCTTCGCGTACTTCAAGACGAGCGAGCCCGAGCGCTGGCGGTTCAGCGTGCGCGTCGATCCGGGGCGCTTCCTGGAGCTGACGTCGGTGGAAGGCATCATGCCCGCGCGCTACATGGCGCGCTTCCACTGGGTGACCATCGTCGATGTGCGCGGCGTGCCGCCGGCGTATCTGCGCGAGCTGATCGCGTGGTTCAACGACAAGGCGATCAGCCGTTTGTCGAAGCGGAAGCGGTTGGAGATCGCCGCAGCATCGTAACCCGGGTAAGGCCGAAGGCCGCACCCGGGAATCCCGCCGCATCGGCCGCTTCATCACACCCAACCCGCGTTGTGCGGAGAGCCTGAAACAAACCGCGCACGCGCAAAGCACCTGTCATCCCGAACGAGGGCGAAGCCCGAGGAGGGATCTGCTTGTCGCCGTTGCGTCGGAACAGCAGATCCCTCCGCCCGCTGCGCGGACGTTCGGGATGACAGAACAGTTTTCGGACCGGCTCGGACACGGGGCGCCAGTCGCGTCCTACCGACAGCAGCATAAAGACCGTATTGACAGATAGCGGCTTTCAAGAAGGGGTGTCATCCCGAACGAGGGTGAAGCCCGAGGAGGTATCTGCTTGCTGCCGTCGTACCGCAACAGCAGATCCCTACGCCCGCTGCGCGGACGTTCGGGATGACAAGCAATTTGATGACCAAGGCCGTAAGGCTCATAGAGCCTGTTTGAAATCTCCGGGCTGTTGCAATGGCAACCACGGAAATACATGTCATTCCACGTAGAGCGGCCTTCAGGCCGCTGCTCTTCCCGGAACGAACCAGCGGCCTGAAGACCGCTCTACAGGCCTGACCGAGAGATCTTTGAACAGGCGCTAAGACCACGCAGGGTGCATAAGCGAAGCGTCGTGCGTTTTTCGGAAGTTCAGGCGTCGTAGCACGCAAGCGCGCATGACGCGCCCTGTCAGATTCCGCAGATTGACCCGCAAGCGCAAATGAAAAATAGTCGTGATCGCTGCAAGAGAAATGATCGACGCCAGACGCGTCGAAGCATGTCGCTGAGCAGTGGCGCTGTCTGCGAGTTCCATATTTTTTTCATCTACCAAGGAGCGATGTCATGAAGCCATGGAAATGCTTGACCCACGTTTTAGCAGGATTGCTTGTCGCAATCGTGTCGTTGCAGACGTCTTACGCAGCTTCCGGAGGCTACGGCAGCTCAACCGCCACGCCGACGATCTACAGCAAGAACCTCTGGTACAACGTCGCCTATCCTGTCGTCGGCAGTATCCCCTCCAACGCCACCCTGACCAGGGTTTACTACCGCTGGGATTACCCGTATCCACGTCCGGCTGGCCTGCTGGTCTACCTGTGCAACAACGCGGGCACGCTCTGCGCTGACGTCAGCGCTGCCGGCTCCGGCCTGGTGGACTTCACGGGCTTTGGAGTCGCCGCCAATCAACCGCTGAGACTCTATACGGGCGTCAGCGGTACTGGAACGATGGCGCCGCTGGCTGCACGGCCGACGTCGGTCACCGTCAACTACGACTTCTGAGTCGTCTTGGCGTAGGACAAGCCCATCACAGGCTTGTCCTACGCCGTAAGACGCATACGACCATGTAGAGTCCATAAGTGAAGCGTCATGCACCTTTCGGAAATTCCGATGCCGGTGCCATTCGATGGCGCATGACGCCTTCGGCTTATGCGTCCAGCGCACTGCGGGCGGGGTGTATGATCGCGTACGGGCCTGGGCACTGGAGTGCCCGTGCTGGATCAGCTTCGTGGGCCGGCGCATGCGGAACCCGCAACCACCTTGGAACCGCACGCCGATGGCCACCAGCGACAATTCCGAATTCCAGGAGCAGATCCATTATCTGATCGGCCTTGGGCGGTTCCGGCAGGCGGTCGAGTTCCTCAATCTGACCAGCGCCTATCGTTTCACGGCGTTGTATCGCATTTCCTCGGATCACCTGCAGAATCTTGTGATCTTCGATCGGCAGCAGCGCGATCAGCCGCTTCTCGACACGATCCCGCTGGGCGATTCCTACTGCGTCTTCGTTCGCGATCTCAAGGATGCCTTCATCGTCGCCGACGCCGCGGGCGATTCCAGGGTGGAGGCTCATCCCAAGCGGCCTACTGTGAATGCCTACTGCGGTGTTCCCTTGATCGACATGGCGGGCGACGTGTTCGGCACCGTCTGTCATTTCGACTTCGCGCCGGTCCCTGACAATCCCGCGACGGTGGACATGCTCAAGACCTTCGCCGGCGTTCTCGATCCGGTCGCTGCTTCCCATTCCCTGGAACGCGGCGTCCGTCAGCAGGTCGATGCGCTCGAGGCGATGCTGGGGCTTCTGATCGACGCCTGCAACGACATCGCGGATGTGACCTCGGCATTCGAGGAATTCGTCTGTTCCATCCGGCAGGGCACCATCAAGCTCAGGGAGCCGTCGCGCCTCGCCACCAATGCCCGGATCGACGAGCTTCTGGCGTCGCTGCCGGCACGTTTCGCGGTCAAGGCACACGCGGTGAGCTGAGGTTGGGGTGAGGTTTCCGGTGTAAGCGCTCCATGCGCTTCGCCCCCGACGCATCGCGAACTGCAGATTCTCCTTCGCACAAGACGCGGATCTGGAAAGCATCTGTCATCCCGAAAGAGGGCGGAGCCCGAAGAGGGATCTGCTTGTCGCCGTCGTACCGCAACAGCAGATCCCTCAACCCGTTCCGGATGACGGGTCGTGCAGTGAACAAGTTCGGCGCGGCGCAACGTCTCCGATCCGTGGATGCAGGCGGGCGATGCCTTCGGCCCCGCTCGACACTCGAGCCCGACACGTCATGGCATCGAACGAATGTCTGCATTAGCATGCGTCATCCGCTCCGGGTGGGCAGCTCGACGCAGGTGTTCCGCGATGGCCAGTGTCGTCGTCAGCCCGTATTCCGCCGAATGGCCCAGGTGCTTTCTCGCCATCCGCGAAGAATTGATTGTCGTGTTCTCGCCGATCGCAGTGGCGATCGAACATATCGGCAGCACCTCCGTCCCCGGGCTTGCCGCGAAGCCGGTAATCGACGTGCTGCTCGGCGCGCGTTCGCTTGCGGATGTGGAATCGAAGATCGAAGCGCTGGGCGGGCTCGGTTACGCATACATCCGGAAGTACGAAGATGTGCTGCCGATGCGGCGCTATTTCGTGAAATCTCCAGCCGCGTCGTTCCGCATCCATCTGCACGCGGTCGAGCGGGGTTCGCGCATCTGGCGGGAGCATCTGGCATTCCGCGGTGCGCTACGCAGCGATCCCGCGCTGCGCGCGCGTTATCAATCGTTGAAGCTGCAATTCGCGCAGGAATTCGCCGACGACAAAGCCGCGTATTCGGCGGCCAAGGATCCCTTCGTCCAATTCGTTCTGGCCGACGTTTGCGGATAGGGCGCTGTGGATCGACGCTGCATTCGCGCGGCTGAGTCCTGAGGCAGCATCGTTGCCCGGTCATGGCGAAGGCCGCACCCGGAATCCCGCAAAGCCGGCCCCTTCATCGCACCCGGACTCGCGTTGCGCGGAGAGTCGTAGACAAAGCGCGAATCTGGAAAGACCAGTCATCCCGAACGAGGGCGAAGCCCGAGGAGGGATCTGCTGGTCGCTTGTGGTACCGCAACAGCAGATCCCTCCGCCCGCTGCGCGGGCGTTCGGGATGACAGCGGGTTTGATGGCCGCCCGGGCAACAGGGTGCCGGCTGCGCCAGGACGCCAGCCGTGAAATACGACGTTGACAGACTGTGCAGCGCACAGTAGTGTGCGCCACATGGCCGAGACAGACGCTTTTGCAAAACTCGAACTGGAGCTGCGGCGCGGCGTGGTGGTATTGGCCACGCTCTCGCAGCTGCGGACGCCGCGTTACGGCTATGAACTGCGGCAGGCGATGGCCGAGAAGGGCATGCCGATCGAGGAAGGCACGCTGTATCCGCTGCTGCGCCGCCTGGAAACGCAGGGCGTGCTGAGCAGCGAATGGAAGATCGAGGACGGGCCGCCGCGGCGCTATTACGCGCTGAACGCGGACGGCCGCAAGTTGCTGAAGAAGCTCACCGGATCGTGGCAGGGCATGAACCACGCCATGGATCGACTCCTGACCGAGGACTGACGAATGCATGCGAACGACGTGATCGAATCCTACGTGACCGATGTCGCCCTGCTGCTGCCGCGCCGGCAGCGCAACGATGTCGCGTTCGAACTGCGCGCGCTGATCGATGAAGGGCTGCAGGACCGGGCCGAAGCCGAGGGGCGCGCGGTCGATGCCGCAATGGCGACCGAATTCCTGCAGGCTTTCGGCCGACCCCGGGATGTGGCCGCGCGCTATCGCCCGACGCTGACCATCATCGATCCCGCCGATGGCCATCGCTTCCTGGGCGCGACCGTCATCGGCCTGGCGATCATCTGGTGCCTGGGCCTGCTGGAAAACCTGCAGGCACCCATCGCGTCTGCGGACGACCTCATCCGCGCGCTGGCGCAGTGGTGGGGCGGCACCGTGATCCCGTCGCTGTGGTGGCCGGGCGTGCTGGTCGCGGGTTTCGGCATGGCCGCGTGGGTCCGTCGTCGCTGGCCCAACGCCTCGGCGTGGACGCCGCGTTCGCGCGATCGTCTCCATGGTGGACGCGTCGGCATGACGATGGCCGTAGTGGGCATGCTGTGCGGCACGTATGTGCTGCTCGACCCGCGCGTGGTGCTGGATGTCGTATGGAATGGCCGGGCCGCCATGGTGGCGTACGAAGCGCTGACCTACACCGATACTTTCCTGCACCGGCAGGCGCCCTGGGTGCTGGCCACGCTGCTGCTGAATATCGCGGTCTTCATGGTCGTCATCGCGATGGGTCGCTGGTCGGCGGTGATGCGACGCATCGAAACCGGGCTGACCCTGATCACCTGCGCGCTGCTGGCATGGACGTTGCTGGATGGCCCGGTGTTCATGACCGAGCGCAGCGACGGCACGGCGAAATTCCTCGTCGCGCTGATCGTCGCCTACACGCTGATCCATCTGGCGGTCGTCGCGTATCGACGCATCCGGCCGATGCCCGACCGGTGGCTGCAAGCGCAGCGAGGACCGGGCCCGGGCATCGACGGAGCGGCATCGAATGATCCGTGAGATGTCATGCGACGCACTCGAAACGGGCATTGCGTATGACGCTTCCGCCGGTTCGATGGCCTGATTCCAGCGCCCGTCCCGTTGATTGGAGGCTGGCCAGGAAGTTCACGAAACACGCGGATGGCTGTGATAACGTCCGCAAAAGCCGGCTTTGGTCCGTTCGAGACCGCCGCCCCACTCCGAGGATATGGACGTGTCCGTTTCTCCCAACCGCGCCGCGTACGACCGCGCCTCCGTCGGCACATCGCGCCGCACCTCCGCGGTGCCTGGCCGGCCCGCCGTCCTTTCGCATCGATTCCCGCGGCTCCGCGCGTGCGTGCGGTGCTCCGCGGTCGCCCTCCTCCTTTTCTCATCGGCCTGCGCAATGCAAACCACCACTCAATTCGATTCGGGCGCCTGGAAATCCCAACGCGGCGTCGACACCCGGCAGAACCAGCGCGGCACGATGGTGGCGTCGGTGGAGAAAGCCATCCATGCGGGCATGTCGCGCGACGAGGTGATCGGGCTGTTGGGAGAACCCGACAGCAGCGACGCCGCGACCACGACCGATACCTACGAACTCGGCGTCGCGCAGTACGGCGTCGATGAAGAGTTCTACGAGATCGTCTACCGGGATGGGAAGGTCGCGACCCATCGCTGGGGTAGAAGGTAACGCGACCGCAGGTAACGGGCGTCGATCGCGTCATGGCCCCGGTGCCGATCCGCAACGCGGTCCGCCAGACAGATCGAACGACGACAGATTCAGCGACAGGACTTCAGCGACAGGACTTCAGCGAGGAATTCACGATGTCACGCCCCGACCTCAACACCATCCGCACCAACTATCAGGTCGCCGACGACCAGATGATCGACTATCGCCCGCGCGTATTCGGCGCGATCGATATCCCGTTCACCAGTTCGGTGCGGGTGACCCAGGCCGAAGGCGCGCTGATCGATCAGCTGACCTTCGACCGCGGTCTGGTCGGGCTGCAGCAGTTCAGCGGCATCAAGGACCGCGCGCTCAGCGAAGCGACCGAGCGGTTCCCCAATAATCCCGTTCCGTCGAACATTCCCGCGGAAGATGCGCGGGCATGGCAGGGCAACGACGGGCATCGCGATGCGTTCCGGCACGCCTACTGGAATGCGCTGATGACCCAGCAGTACGGCGAGAACTGGACCCGCGCGTTCGCGACCGCCCACGAAGGCGTGCCCGGCAACACCGCCAACCGCGAAGCGATGGATCTGTACAACAACGAAGTGGGGCGCTCGATCGGCGCAGCCAACCGCAACGCGACGCCGGAGCAACTGGCCAATCTGGTCGAGCAGTCCTTGAACCAGGGCAAGCTGGTGGTGATCGACAGCGGCGGCAATCTGGAATGGAGCGACCGCGTGGTGCGCGGCCAACACGGCGTGGCCCCGGACGATGTGATCGGCCCGCGCCTCAACACGCCAGGCACGGTGTCCACCGAGACGCTCAGCGCCAACACCACGCCTGCGATTCCCGGCCAGGCGGACACGCAGCTGGCGGCGGCCGACCCGGCGGCGCGCAACGTCGAGCGCATGCAGCAGGACCCGATGTATGGCCAGGTGGTGACCGCGATGCAGGCCAAGGGCCTGGCGGACGAAACCATGGCCGCGAACATCTACGCCGCGGCGACGCGCGAAGGTCTGGGCGGCGTGACCAATATCGAGATCGGCAAGCAGGTCGCCGACGCCAGCGGCAACCCCGACCGCAACCTGTTCGTCTTCGACGGCAGCGACGGCCCGTTGGGTCCGAACCACGCGCGCGTGAGCGAGAACGAGGCCCGCACCACGCCGGTGCAGGTGGCGGCCAACAACGCCGTCGAAGCGCAGAACCAGCAGATGGCGGCGCCCGAGCAGGAACAGCGCAAGCCGGTGTCGATGACCGCTTGAGTGTCCGATTCGAGTATGCGATCGCCTGTCGCGACGACGCCCGGAGGAATCCGGGCGTTGTCGTTTATACGGGGCAGCCTCGGCGAATTCCTGAATCATCCGGTGTCTGGAACATGTCCACGAAAGACGATTGGCCCAAAGAGAAGAACTGGAAGCATGTCTATACGCGCTCGGAAAAGCTGAAACGCGCGGATCAGCTGGGCATGGTGTATCCGGTCGTATCGGATCGGAAGCTCGTCGATCCCGAGCGCGTGAACGTGCTGTTCGTCTGCAGCCGCAACCAATGGCGCAGCCCCACCGCGGAGCGCATGTTCAAGCGGCATCCGGTGATCGTCGCGCGCTCGGCCGGCACCAGTCCCAACGCGCGGCGCAGGATTACGCCCGCGGACATCGGCTGGGCGGATGCGATCATGGTGATGGAAGGAAAACACCGCGACCGCATCGTCGCGGACTATGCGCGCCTGGTCGAACATACGACGATCCACGTGCTCGATATTCCGGACGACTACAAATACATGGATCCGGAGCTCATCGAAATACTGGAACAGACGGTGGAATCGCTGCTGTTCGCGTAGTCGTACGGATGCCGTTACGCTAGGCTGGCGCCACCGCATCCAACGGCATGCCGCCATGAACCACACCGACACCGCATTCACCTCATGTCCGTACTGCGGGGAAGAGATCGAGATCGTCGTCGACGGTTCGGTCGATCATCAGCAGTACGTCGAAGACTGCAGCGTGTGCTGCCGGCCGATCGTGTTTACCGTCGTCGCCGAAGACGGCGAGGTGGTCAGTGTGGATGCGCGCTCGGAAGACGAGTGAGCGTTGAACGACTGAACATCAGTCTTCCTCCGGCGGCGGCATGACCGCTTCGGGATCGATCGCGAGCTTGCCGGCGATCAGCACCGCCTGGGTGCGGTTGCTGGCGCCGAGTTTGCGCAGGATCGCGGTCATGTGCGCCTTGATGGTGGCTTCGGAGACGCTCAGTTCGTAGGCGATCTGTTTGTTGAGCAGGCCATCGCCGAGCATCTGCAGCACGCGGAACTGCTGCGGCGTAAGGTCGCGGACGCGCTGCGCGGCATCGTGTTCTTCCGCGCCGGCGGCGGGCGCCTTCAACGCGGAGGCCGGCGCCCAGCGATCGCCGGCCAGCACGGCATCGATGGCTTCGCCCAGCGTGCCGGCATCGGCGGATTTGGGCAGAAATCCGACCGCGCCGTGATCCAGCGCGCGACGCATCACCGCCGGTTCCTCGCGCGCGGACACCACCATCACCGGGAGCTGCGGGTAATGCGCGCGCAGATGCACCAGCGCGCTGAATCCGTGCGCGCCGGGCATGTTCAGATCCAGCAGCAACAGGTCCGCATCGCTTTCGCGTTCGATCAGCGCGTATAGCGCATCGACGCTTTCGGCTTCGTGGATCGTCGCCGTGGGCAGCGCGCGCGCGACCGCATTGCGCAGGGCTTCGCGGAACAGCGGGTGGTCGTCGGCGACGAGGACGGTGGGCATGGTGGATTCATCCTACAGATGCATGAGGGAAAACCCGACATCTTCGGATTCGTGAACCTGCTTTGATTGCGCGATGCTTGTTTATGACCGAAAGCTCAAACTGTTCGCGAGGCGTCTGCGCCGGGAGATGACCGACGCCGAGCAACGGCTGTGGTACCGGCTGCGGCGCAAGCAACTGCAGGATGTGCAGTTCTATCGGCAGAAGCCGCTGGGCGAATATGTCGTCGACTTTTATGCGCCGGCGGTTCGGCTGGTGGTCGAGCTGGACGGAGGCCAGCATTTCGAAGCTACGGCGATGGTTGCCGATGAATATAGAAGCGAAGTTCTGCGGCGCATGGGCCTGGACGTTCTTCGCTTCGATAATCGACAGGTGCTGTTGGAGACGGACGCGGTGGTCGAGGAGATCTGGCGATTCATCGACGCGCGGATCAGCAGAGCGTAAAAGCAAATCCCCCCTGCCCCCCTTTTTCAAAGGGGGGGTGCTCATCGCTGCTTGGGGTTCGCCGGATTCAACTCGTGCAGCTACGGTTTGATTTTTAAACGCAGTGTGGGTGCCATTTTTCATAGCCGTGTCGGTGCTATTTTCAAACGCAGTGTCAGTGACTTTTTCAAACGTAGTGTCAGTGATTTTTTCAAAGGTAGTGTCAGCGGCATTTTTTAAAGCAGCTCTAGGACTTGCGCTCGACTTTTTAAGCGCGATGCCAGAATCGCCGCTTGCGAAAATCCCGGCAAGGCAATGTCTTCCCCATGCTTTCCCCCCTTTGAAAAAGGGGGGCAGGGGAGATTTGCTCTTGCCCTTCAATCGATTCACCTGACCAACCGCTCATCCACCAGCGACTTCACCACTGAAGGATCAGCGAGCGTCGACGTGTCGCCCAGCTGGTCCGGCGCATTCTCGGCGATCTTGCGCAGGATGCGGCGCATGATCTTGCCGGAACGGGTCTTCGGCAGGCCGGGCGCCCATTGCAGGAAGTCGGGCGTGGCGATCGGGCCGATCTCCTTGCGCACGTGCGCGACCAGTGCCTTGCGCAGCTCTTCGGTCTGCGCTTCGCCGGCGACCAGCGTGACGTAGGCGTAGATGCCCTGGCCCTTGATGTCGTGATTGAAACCGACCACCGCCGCTTCGGCGACTTTCGGATGCGAGACCAGCGCGCTTTCGACTTCGGCGGTGCCGATGCGATGGCCGCTGACGTTGATCACGTCGTCGACGCGCCCGGTGATCCAGTAATACCCGTCGGCGTCGCGGCGACAGCCGTCGCCGGTGAAGTACATGCCCGGATAGGTCTTGAAATAGGTGTCGATGAAGCGCGGGTGATCGCCGTAGACGGTGCGCATCTGGCCGGGCCACGAATCCAGCAGCACCAGATTGCCTTCGGTCGCGCCTTCCAGCACGCGCCCTTCCGCATCCACCAGTGCGGGCTGCACGCCGAAGAACGGTGTGCTTGCGGAGCCGGGTTTCAGATCGGTCGCGCCGGGCAGCGGCGAGATCAGGATTCCGCCGGTTTCGGTCTGCCACCAGGTGTCGACGATCGGGCAACGACTGTCGCCGACCACTTCGTGATACCAGCGCCAGGCTTCGGGGTTGATCGGCTCGCCGACGCTGCCCAACAGGCGGATCGACGCGCGCGAGGTCTTCTTGACCGGCGCGTCGCCTTCGCGCATCAGCGCGCGGATCGCGGTGGGCGCGGTGTAGAAGATGGTGACCTTGTGCTTGTCGATGACTTCCCAGAACCGCGAGACGGTCGGATAGTTCGGCACGCCTTCGAACACCACCGCAGTCGCGCCGTTGGCCAGCGGGCCATACGCGATGTAGGTATGGCCGGTGACCCAGCCGACATCGGCGGTGCACCAGTAAATGTCGTCTTCGCGCAGATCGAACACCGATTCGTGCGTGTAACTGGCCCACACCAGATAACCGCCGGTGGTGTGCAGCACGCCCTTGGGTTTGCCGGTGCTGCCCGAGGTGTAGAGGATGAACAGCGGATCTTCGGCGTTCATGCGCTCGGGTTCGCACTCGGCCGGCTGATCGTCCACCACCGCGTCGTACCATCGGTCGCGCGGCATCTGCATGTCGACCGCGCCGCCGGTGTGGCGGATGACCAGCACGGTCTGCACCGAATCGGTGCCCGGCATCTTCAGCGCGGCGTTGACATTCTCCTTCAGCGGCACGGTCTTGCCGCCGCGCAGGCCTTCGTCGGCGGTGATCACCAGTTTGGTGCCGCAGTCGGCGATGCGGTCGGCGATGGACTGCGGCGAAAATCCGCCGAACACCACCGAGTGGATCGCGCCGATGCGCGCGCAGGCCTGCATCGCGACCACGGCGTCGGGAATCATCGGCAGATAGATGGTGACGCGGTCGCCCTTCTTCACGCCGAGATTGCGCAGCGCGTTGCCCAGGCGGCACACGCGTTCGTAGAGCTCGCGGTAGCTGACGTGCTGCGACGGTTGCGCCGGGTCGTCGGCTTCGAAGATCAGCGCGGTCTTGTCGCCGCGCGTCGCGAGATGACGATCCAGGCAATTGACGCTGGCGTTGAGTTCGCCGTCGGCGTACCAGTGGATGTGGAAATCTTCGACGCGGAAGCTCACGTCCTTGATCGTCGTCGGCGCTTTGTACCAGTCCAGCCGCTGCGCGATTTTGCCCCAGTAGGCATCGGGATCGGCGACGGCCGCAGCGTAATCGCGTTCGTAATCCTCACGGCGGATGCGCGCGGTCGCGGCGAAGGCTTCGGGCACCGGGTAGATGGATGTAGCGGCTGATAGAGCGGGAGACGTGGCGTTGTCGGTCTGCGACATGGGGGCGGGCTCCGCGGAATGACGGGATGTGGCGACGCGCACAGTGTGAGGCATGCGCGACGCTTTGCAGTGCAGCATGGCTCTTAGACCATGGTCGAAAAACCCCCTTCGAAGCGGGCTTCTTCGACCAAAGGCGAATAGGCGCGTACGGCATCGAAGCACAGGCTGCCGCCACCGTGCATCCGTACGCGCCCTCGGGAGGGGCCCACCATGAACGAACGATCGCAACTGCGCCGGCCGTTGAGCCTGTCGCTGCTGATCTGCCTGCTGGCGCCGGGGATCGCGTTGGCGCAGGCCGCCACGCAGAAAGAACAGGCGCTGGAAGCGCGCGTCGCCGAACTCGAAAAAATCGTCCAGCAGTTGGTATCGCAGCAGCGACAGACACAAACCGCGGTCACCGAAGTGCAGAGCGTGCAGGCGCGGGCACCGATGGCGACACCCGCGGCCGACGGCAAGCCGAAGATCCAGGCGTCGCCGATCATGACCGCCGCCAATCCGGGCACCGCCTTCTCGTTCGGCGGTTTCGTCAAACTCGACGCGATGGTGACCGACACCAGCGACGGCCGCATCGCCGATGGCGCGTCCGGTCGCCTGTTCTATCTGCCGTCGTCGATTCCGGTCGGCCCGGCCACCGCCGATGGCGGCGACGCCTATACCGACTACCACGCGCAGTTCTCGCGCTTCTGGTTCGGCGCCGATCACACCACCGACGGCGGCGACAAGATCAAGGCCTACATCGAAGCCGACATGTTCGGCGGCGGCAGCAACGCGCTGGCCGGCAACGAGACCGCGACCAATACCTACGCGGTTTCTCTGCGCCAGGCCTACGTCAGCTGGGGTCGCCCGGATGGCGCGCAATGGCTGGCCGGCCAGACCTGGTCGAACTTCATGGACGTCGCGGCGCTGCCCGACACCGTGGATTTCGTCGGCCCGGTCGACGGCACCGTATTCGTGCGCCAGGCGCAACTGCGCTACACCAAGGGGCCCTGGTCGTTCTCGATGGAGAACCCGCAGACCACGGTCACGCCGTATCGCGGCATCGGCGCGCGCTTCAATTCCGGCGACAACATCGCGCCCGATGTCAGCGCGCGCTGGCAGAAGAAGGGCGACTGGGGCCACCTCAGCGTCGCCGGTCTGCTGCGCCAGTTCAAATACGCCGGCCAGACCGACACCGGCGCGGCGGTCAGCGTTTCGGGCAAGGTCAATCTCGGCAAGAACGACGACATCCGCTATGCCGTCAACGCCGGCCGCGGCATCGGTCGCTATCTCGCGTTCGGCCTCGGCAGCGATACGGTGCTCGACGCCGGCGGGGATCTGCAGCCGATCGACGGCTACGGCGCGTTCGCCTCATGGCGGCATGCGTTCTCGCCGAAACTGCGCAGCAACGTGTTCTATTCGATGGCGCATTTCGACAACGACGCAGCGTTGACCGGGCAGAGCGCGACCGAGCGCGCGCAGTCGTTCCACTTCAACCTGATCTATTCGCCGATGCCGAAACTCGATATCGGCGCCGAACTGATCTGGGGCCAGCGTTCGCTGGAGAACGATCTGGACGGCGATCTCCGCCGCCTCCACACGCACGTCAAATACAGCTTCTGACGCACGCAATTCCGGAAGCACGCAATTCGAGAAACATGGCATCACAATTCGGGAGGTCACGCATCATGTCCAGCGTCACGGCAACATCGGCGCCCGCTTCGGGCGAACTCACCAAGGGCCACAAGAAGGTCATCTTCGCGTCGAGCCTCGGCACGGTCTTCGAGTGGTACGACTTCTATCTGTACGGATCGCTCGCGGCGATCATCGCCAAGCAGTTCTTCAGCGGCGTGGACGAAACCACCGGCATGATCTTCGCGCTGCTGGCGTTCGCCGCGGGTTTCTTCGTGCGTCCGTTCGGCGCGGCGTTCTTCGGCAGCCTGGGCGATCGCATCGGCCGTAAATACACCTTCCTGGTGACGATCCTGATCATGGGCATCTCGACCTTCCTGGTCGGCGTGCTGCCCAATTACGCCAGCATCGGCGTGGCGGCGCCGGTGATCCTGATCGTGCTGCGCCTGGCGCAGGGCCTGGCCATGGGCGGCGAATACGGCGGCGCCGCGACCTACGTGGCCGAGCATGCGCCACCCGGCAAGCGCGGCCTGTACACCAGCTTCATCCAGACCACCGCCACGCTCGGCCTGTTCCTGTCGCTGCTGGTGATCCTGACGTGCCGCCTGATGCTGGGCACCGAGGCCTTCGAGGCCTGGGGCTGGCGCATTCCGTTCCTGGGTTCGATCGTGCTGCTGGGCGTGTCGGTGTGGATCCGTCTGCAGCTGAGCGAATCGCCGCTGTTCCAGCAGATGAAGGCCGAAGGCAAGGGTTCCAAACAGCCGTTCCGCGACAGTCTCAAAGGCGGCAACTTCAAGCTGATGCTGCTGGTGCTGTTCGGCGCCACCGCCGGCCAGGCCGTGGTGTGGTACGGCGGCCAGTTCTACGCGCTGTTCTTCCTGCAGAGCATGATCAAGGTCGATCCGACCGTGGCCTACCTGCTGATCGCCGGCGCCCTGGCCCTGGCCACGCCGTTCTTCCTGTTCTTCGGCTGGCTGTCGGACAGGATCGGCCGCAAGAAGATCATCATGGCCGGGTGCCTGCTGGCCGCGATCACCTACATTCCGATCTTCAAGGGCATCACCCACTACGCAAACCCGGCGATCGAGGAGGCGCGCACCAACTCGCCGGCCGTAGTCGTCGCCGATCCGGCCACCTGCAGCTTCCAGTTCGATCCGGTGGGCATCCGCAAGTTCAAAAGCTCCTGCGACATGGCCACCGCCGCGCTGACCAAGGCCGGCGTGCCGCATTCGATCCAGCCCGGTGCGGCCGGTTCGCTCGCGCAGGTACGGGTGGGTGGGGGCACGGTGCCTTCCTACGAGGCGGCCGGCCTGTCCAAGGACGAAGTGAAGGCCAAGGCCACCGAGTTCGGCGCATCGCTGAAGACCGCGCTGACAGCCGCGGGCTATCCGGAGAAGGCCGACACCGCGCGCATCAACATTCCGATGACGCTGTTCCTGCTGTGGGTGTTGGTGATGTACGTGACGATGGTCTATGGCCCGATCGCCGCGTATCTGGTCGAGCTGTTTCCCACGCGTATCCGCTACACGTCGATGTCGCTGCCGTACCACATCGGCAACGGTTGGTTCGGCGGCTTCCTGCCGGCGATCTCGTTCGCGCTGGTGGCGGGCACCGGCAATCTCTATTACGGCCTGTGGTATCCGATCGGCATCGCGGTGATGACGCTGGTCATCGGCACGCTGTTCCTGCGCGAAACGAACAACGTGGACATCACCAGATAGGTCCATATAGGAGGGCCTTCAGGCCCGAGCTTCTACAGGCCTCCCAGAGTCAAGACAACGCCGGCGAAAGCCGGCGTTGTCTTGTTGATCGCGTCGTCTGTGCGAAGAGCAAATCCCCCCGCCATCGCTGCGCGCTGTCGGCCCCCTTTTTCAAAGGGGGCAAATGCAGGTTCGAAACGCATTGTGCTTTCGTCTCGCGGTTACGGTTACGGACCGCACGCCGCATGTCGATCAACCGTGATGACCCGATCGACCGTGATGGCTGTGATCCGCTACGATCGAAGCTGCATCGATATTCCGCCGACACCAGTGGCGCCCGCTCTTGCCCCCTTTGAAAAAGGGGGCCGACAGCGCGCAGCGGTGGCGGGGGGATTCGCTTTTGACGTGAGCCGATACCGCTCAGGCGTCGGCGCTGGACTTCCGACCCACCAGCTTCGCCGCAATAATCCCAGCCTCGTAGAGCAGGCACATCGGGATCGCCAGCAGCAGCTGCGAGATCACGTCGGGCGGGGTGATGACCGCGGCGACGATGAAGATGCCGACGATGGCGTAGCCGCGCCATTCGGAGAGCTGACTGGGCGTGACCCAGCCCAGCAGCACCAGGATGACCAGCGCCACCGGCAGCTCGAAGCTGATGCCGAAGGCGAGGAAGATCACCAGCACGAAATCGAGATAGGCGTTGATGTCGGTCATCATCGCCACGCCGTCGGGCGTGACCTTCGCCAGAAATCCGAACACCGACGGCAGCACCACGTAAAACGCGAACGCGCAGCCGCTGTAGAACAGCACCAGCGCCGACGCCAGCAGCGGGAAGGCCAGCCGCTTCTCGCGTTTGTACAGGCCGGGCGCGACGAACGCCCAGGCCTGGTAGAGCAGCCACGGCATCACCGCGAACACCGCGACGAAGAACGCCAGCTTCAGCGGCGCGAAGAACGGCGAGGCGACTTCCACCGCGATCAGTTGGCCGCCCTTGGGCAGCTTGTCCAGCAGCGGCTGCGCGAACCAGCCGTAAAGCTTGTTCGCGAACGGCAGCAGGCAGACGAACACCAGCATCAGCCCGGCGAGGGCGCGGATCAGCCGTGCGCGCAGTTCGATGAGATGGGCGAACAGACCGCTTTCCGCGCCGTCGAACGCATCCGGATCAACGTCGGACATCGCGGCTCCCAGCGGATGCGGAGTCGTCGGACGGGAGGTCGTGACGCATCTCGATGTCGTCGATGGCGGCGAGCAGGGCCTTGTCGTCGCTGTCGAGCAGCGCGGTGCTGTCATCGATATCGTTGCTGCCGTCGTCCGCGGTGCCGGCCGCGATCTGCGACTGCATGGTGTCGAACTCGCGCCGCGCTTCGGTTTCGGCCGCGCGCATGTCCTCGCCGATATCGGTCACCGCCTTGCGGGTGTCGCGCAGCGTGCGCTGCAATTCCTCGGTAGCCAGTTCGCGTTCGAGTTCGCTCCTGACCGAATACCACTGCGCGCGGGCCCGGCGCACCCACAGCCCGGCGAAACGCGCCGCCTTGGGCAGGCGCTCGGGGCCGAGCACCACAAGGGCGACGATCGCGATCAGGAAGAGTTCGGAAAACCCGATATCGAACATGGTCTGTGACCGGAAGCGTGCCGCGGACCCGACCGGAGCGGCCGGGCCTTCGCGGCGCGGATCAGCGGGCGACGTTGTCGTCGTTGCGCTGCGATTCGCTGGACGATTCGGGCTTCGTCTGGTCGCTCAGCTGCGCCGGCTTCTCGTCGTCGCGCATGCCTTTCTTGAATTCCTTGACCGCATTGCCTACGTCCTTGGCGCCGCTGGTCAGGCGCTTGGTGCCGAACACCAGCAGCACGATGACCAGCACGATGATCCAGTGCCAAATGCTGAAGCTGCCCATGGCCATTCCGCCTAGATGTGAAGAGGGCACACAGGATAGCGCAGTCGTCGAGCCGGGGTTCTGAACCCGGTTCCGGAACGTGCCTGTCGCATTCAGGGCCGGCCGCGGTTCTTCAGGCGCAGCGCCGGCTCAGGGTGTTTCCGGCAGCGCTTCGACCTTGGCGGGATTTTCGACGGCTTCGAAGGGTTGCGGCTGGGTTTCGACCCGGGCCGGCGCGGGTTCGGCGACCGGCACCGGTGCCGCGACGGGAGCGTCGTCGTCCCGGCGGGACGCGTGCGCGGTCGCGCTGGCGTCGCCAAGACGTTCGCGGAAGGTCGCGATCACCGCCGACGGCGGCTGCGGGGCGCGATCTTCGAAGATCATCCGCGGGGTGGTGTCCTGGCCGTACACCGCTTCGTTCGCCTTGTTGTCGATCGACAGCACCGCGCCGTCGAGGGCGACGCCCGCGAACAGGCCGCGGGCGCGCGACCACGACCAGATTTCGGCCTTCATCTGCCCGTCGGTGGCCGCGGCGGCGTTGCGGCCCATGGGACCGGCGGCCACGCCGGCATCGGCGCCGAGGGTGAATTTGCCGTTGACGATGGAATCCAGGCCGCGTTCGCTGCGGAACACCAGCACCACGTCGGCCGACTGCACGCCGACCTGCAGGCCGATGCTGCCGCCGGTGAGGGTGATGAAACTCGGGTTGGACCAACTGCCGTCGGCGGTGCGCACCGACAGCACGCCGCGGCCGCGACGGCCGCCCAGCACCAGGCCGGCCTTGATGGTGTCGGGGACGATCACGATCGCCTTCGCTTCGTCCAACAACTTGTCGGGAATGGAGGATTCGGGAATCGCCTGGATCTCCGCGAGCACGCGTACGGCGTTTTCGGCCTGGGCATCCTCGCGTGGGCCGGCCTGTGCGGTGGCGGCCACGGCGAGCGAGAGGGCGAGCGAGAGGGCGAGGATGCGCGGACGGTTCGACATGGGCGGAACGACTCCAACGAGTGGTGCAACGGGGTTGCGGCCGAGCGTAGTCCCGATGCCATGAACCGCGCCAGTCTGCGACGGGTCGCACGTACGCGCACTGACGCTTTCGCCGACAGCTGTCATCCTATGCCGATGACAGCACCCGCCCCGATATCCGCTGCTTCCAGGACAGCTGCCCCCAGAACAGCCGTTCTGCTGGTCAATCTCGGCACCCCCGATGCGCCCACCGCGTCGGCCGTGCGCCGTTATCTGGCCGAATTCCTCCACGATTACCGCGTGGTATCGCTGAGCCGCTGGCTGTGGTGCCCGATCCTGCATTTCGTGATTCTGCCGCTGCGCGGGCCCAAGGTCGCGAAGAAATACGCCGACGTCTGGCTGCCCGGCGGTTCGCCGCTCGCGGTGCACACCGCCGATCTCGCCGCTGCGATGCAGGCGCGCATGCCCGATGTGCGGGTGGCCCATGCCATGCGCTACGGCAACCCGTCGATGGACAGCGCGGTCGCCGCGCTGCGCGCCGAGGGCGTGATCGAAGTGGTGGTGCTGCCGCTGTATCCGCAGTATTCGACCACCACCACGGCATCGGTGGCCGACAAGGTCGACATGCTGGAAGACGAGGTCCATGAAGGCGAGCTCGATGTCAGGTTCATCGACGACTATCACCTCGATCCCGCCTGGGTCGCCGCGGTCGCCGATTCGATCCGCGCGCACTGGGCCGAACACGGTCGCGGCGAACGCCTGTTGTTCTCGTTCCACGGCATTCCGCAGCGGCTGGTGGATGCCGGCGACCCGTATGAGCGCCAGGTCTGGGCCAGCGTCGATGCCATCGTCGCCGCCCTCGGCATCGGGCCCGACGATGCGTTGCTCACGTTCCAGTCGCGTTTCGGCCGCGAGCCCTGGCTGCAGCCGTACACCGACAAGACCCTGCAGGCCCTCGCCGCGCAGGGCGTGAAGCGGATCGATGTGGTCTGCCCCGGATTCGCCGTGGATTGTCTGGAAACGCTGGAGGAAATCACCGTGGAAAACGCCCACTTGTTTCGCGAAGCCGGCGGCGAGGCCCTGCGCTACATCCCTTGTCTCAACGCCTCGCCCGCGCACGCGGGCGCGCTGGCGTCGCTCGCGCGCCGGCAACTGCGGGGAGGCGCGTGATGCGCGACTTCTCGCTGGACACCGCGCGCGGCCGCTTCGGCGGGCTGCGCAACGACAACGTTGGCGGCCTGCCGCTGCTGGCGCTGCACGGCTGGCTGGACAATGCCGCGAGTTTCCGGCCGATGGCGTCGGCGCTGCCGGCCTACGATCTGGTGGCGTTGGACATGCCCGGCCATGGCCGCAGCTTCCATTACCCGGCGGATGCCGAATACAGCATGTTCAGCACGATTCTGGATGTGCTGGCGGCCGCCGATGCGCTGGGTTGGACGCGCTTCGGCCTGCTCGGGCATTCGATGGGCGGTGCGATCGCCAGCGTGCTGGCCGCTGCGGCGCCGGAGCGCGTCGAAAAGCTGTATATGATCGAGGCGCTGGGCCCGCTGTCCGGCGCCGAGGACACCACCGCATCGCGGCTGCGCGACGCGGTGACCCAGCGCCGCGCGCTGGACGGCAAGCGCAAGCGCGTGTTCAACGATCCGGAAATCGCTGTGGTCGCGCGGATGCAGACCAATATCACCGCGCTGGACGAAGCGTGTTCGCGGATGCTGATCGAGCGCGGCATCCGTCCTGTTGAGGGCGGCTTCGAGTGGAGCAGCGACGCGCGGCTGACGCTGCCCACCGCGGTGCGCATGTCCGAAGCCCAGATCCGGGATTGTCTGCGCGCGATCGCCTGTCCGACGACGCTGCTGGTGGCCGATCCGACGCCGCCGTACTTTTCGCCCGCGCTGCGCGATTCGCGCGTCGCCTGCGTGCCGCAGATCCGCAGCGTGTCGCTGGCCGGCAGCCATCATCTGCACATGACCCATCCGGTGGAGGTCGTCGCGGCGTTGGGGTTGTAGGGCCGCGCCCATATGCCGTAGAGCGGAGCGCAGCTCCGCTGCACCCCGTCCGCAGCCCGCTCCACGGCTTTGTGTGTGCCGCTGCCGCGTCGTCTCGTGTTCCGGTTTTCTGCGGCTGGCGTAGCGGAGCTGCGCTCCGCTCTACGGAAGCAGGACTAGCGCAGCAGCGCCTGCAGCGTCGCCTTGAGCTGGCGGCCGTGTTCGCGGAAATAATCGCGCTGGTCGCGCCACGCCGGGAAACGCGCTTCCACTTCGTGCCAGTAGGCCGGCGAGTGGTTGTGGTGGATCAGATGGCACAGCTCGTGCACCAGCACGTATTCGAACGCATCGGGCGGCGCCAGCACCAGCGACAGATCCAGCGCGACGGTGCCGTCGGGCGCCAGCGAACCCCACTGCGAACTCATCGCCTTCAGCTGCACGCGCCGCGGCGCGCGCGGCATCGACGGCAGATAGCGCGGCATCCAGCGGCCGATGTCGGCGCGCGCTTCGGCTTCGTAGAAATCGCGCAGGGCGCGGCGCAGGGCCGCGTCGCCGGCACGCGTTGTCGTTCTGAACACCAGTCCGTCGACCAGTCCATCCTCGTCGCGCTGCAGCGCGGTGAACCGCCCCTGTTCCCAGCGCAGCGGCACCGATAGGCCGCGCAGCGGCAGCGTGGTGGTTTCATCGCGACGCAGCAGATGTTCGTCGATGTCGACCAGCCGGCTGAGCTGCGCGTGCAGCCAGTCGCGGTGTTCGGCGATGAAGCGGTCGCCAGCGACCAGGCTGGCGCGTTCCGGCAGGGTCAGGCGCACGCCGCGCTCGCTCACCGAGAGTTTGATCCTGCGCGCGCGCGGGTCGCGCACGCGCAGCACTTCCACGTCGCGGCCATCGTCCAGGCGCAGCGGTACGCGGTCGCGCTGTTGGCTGCGTGATTCGTTCGGACGCGCCGCGGACGGGCGCGCGGCGGGGTTGGACCCGCGCAGGCGGAAACGGAATGGCATGGCGCGCATCCTACCCGCGGCGGGATGCGTACGGAAGCCGCGACCGCAGTCTTACCCTCGGCCGTACCGTCGACCGCACCGTCGACCGTACCGTCATTCTGCCTTCGACAGTTTGAGCGCCGGTTCCAGGGTCAGGAATAGCCGCCGCACTTCCGCGCTCATCAGCGCGAAGCGGGCTTCGAGTTCGGCGCGCATGTCCTCGCGTTCGTTGGATTCGAGCTGATCCACCACGCCGTCGAGGAATTTCAGCTTGCGGATGATCAGGTCTTCGCCCAGCACGAAACTCAGGTGATCGTCCAGCGTCAGCGCCAGCCGCGTGACCTGCTTGCCGGCTTCCAGATGCTTGGCGATCTCGTCGCTCTGCAGCTCCTGATGCTGGCATTTCACGATCGCGCCGTGATCGGTGGGATCGCGCATCTCGCATTCGTCGCCCAGCGACAATCCCTCGGGCAGCGGGTCGCCGGCGATCCAGCTCGTCAGGATCGAGCGCGGCGCGACTTCGGCGTTCAGCGGCAGCGCCGGGAAACTCCCCATCGCGTGGCGCACGTCGGAGACCACCGCCTCGGCACTCTTTCGCGACGACGTGTCGACGGCGATGAAACCGTGCTTCGCATCGATCAGCGCGTCGGTGCGGCCCGGCTTCACGAACGCGCGCGGCAGCAGCTCATGGACCAGATCTTCCTTCAGTCGCTTGCGTGCGCGGCCGCCGAGTTTGCGGCCTTCCTTTTCTTCGATCTCGGCCAGCTTCTTCTGCAGCATGTCGTTGACCACCGCGCCGGGCAGGATCTTGTCCTCGCTGCCGGCGGCGACCCAGATCGCATCGTCGATGCGCCGCGACAGGGCTTCGCCTTCGCCGCGGCCGAAGGGCGACACGAAGCCGCGCGAGGACAGTTCCAGCGCGCCGACCGGCTTGAGCGTGCATTCGGCGAGGCCGGTATCGAGGTCGGAGAAATCGAGCGAGACGGGGAAGCGGAAGAACGTCAGATTTCGAAAAAACATCGGGTGTCCGAATTGATGAGTACGAATAAGAAGACTGTCGTCCCGAGGCCGGAGGCCGAGGGACGTGTCGTTGAATGCCGGGTTGGCATGATCTGTTGAAACGATGAGCGGATCCCTTGGACGTTCGGCCTCGGGAACGACAGCGTTATGACATGTCCCCGCTTCCGTTCGGAGATGTCGATTCGCCGCCCAACCACGCATGCGCATCCGGCATGCCGCCATCGCTGCGTTGTCCCAGCGACATGAAATCGAACAGCTTCGGGTCGCTGAGTTTCGAAGGACGGATATCGCCCAGCGCGCGTGCGATCTGTTCGACGCGGCCGGGCGTGTCGCGCTCCCAGCCGTCCATCATGTTCTTCACCTGCCTGCGCTGCAGGTTCTCCTGCGAGCCGCACAGGTTACACGGGATGATCGGAAACTGTTTCGCTTCGGCGTACGCGGCGATGTCGTCCTCGCGCACGTAGGCCAGCGGCCGGATCACCACATGCCTGCCGTCGTCGCTCAGCAGTTTCGGCGGCATGCCGGCCAGCTTCGAGTGGAAGAACATGTTCAGGAAGAAGGTGGCCACCAGGTCGTCGCGATGATGGCCCAGCGCGATCTTGGTGAAACCTTCGGCCTCGGCGCAGGCGTACAGCGCGCCGCGTCGCAGCCGCGAGCACAGCGAGCACATCGTCTTGCCCTCGGGCACCACGCGCGCGACCACCGAATACGTGTCCTGTTCGAGAATCCTGTAGTCCACGCCGATCGAGCGCAGGTAGTCCGGCAGCACATGTTCCGGAAAGCCCGGCTGTTTCTGGTCGAGGTTCACGGCGGTGATGTCGAACCGCACCGGCGCCTTCTTCTGCAACTGCAGCAGGATGTCCAGCAGCGTGTAGCTGTCCTTGCCGCCGGACAGACACACCATCACCTTGTCGCCTTCTTCGATCATGCCGAAATCGGCGATGGCGCGGCCCACGTGATGACGAAGGCGCTTCGCCAGGCGATTGGCTTCGTGTGCGGCGCGACGGGCCGGCGGCGGCAAGGGCTCGGACAGGGGCAGGACGGTATTCATGCGTCGGCATTTTATCCGGATCGCTTCGGGCGGATCGTGCGCAGCCCCCGGCAGAGGCGGCAGATTGCAATCGAATACGCATCGCGAAAACCTGTAAATCATTGATTTTCATGTGGCGCCGCAGTTGGCACGCGGCTTGTATGACATGTATGGCCGGAACGCTTGACCGGCACTCCCCCAATGCCCGAACAAAGCCATATCCCCCAACAAAGCGATTGGAGATTCACATGAACAAGCCCCTGTCTGCACATTCCCGCTTGCTTCCTGCGCTGACGCTGGCGCTGGCTTTCGCCGCCGGCTCCGCCGCCGCGGCGACACCCCCCGCGAACGCGGGTGCGCAGACCACCGCCAACGAAGCATCCGCGCAGCCGGTCGGCGACAGCTGGATCACCACCAAGGTCAAGGCCGATCTGCTGGCGACCGAAGCCACCAAGGGTCTCGATATCAACGTCACCACCACCAATGGCGTGGTCACCCTGTCGGGCAAGCTCGACAGCAAGGCCGAAGTCGATCAGGCCGTCGCCCTGGCGCGTGCGATCAAGGGCGTGAAGTCGGTCGACGCCACCACCCTGACCGTGAAGCCGCGCGGCTGATCGGGCGCCGCATCGGCGCTCGGCGCCGATGCCCTTCCGGGCGCATGCGCCCATCCTTCATCCCCCAAAGGACATCGAACCCATGAATACCGACATCATCAAAGGCAAGTGGAAGCAGCTCAACGGCGAGATCAAGCAAAAGTGGGGCAAGCTCACCGACGACGATCTGACCGTGGCCGAAGGCACCCGCGACTACCTCGCAGGCAAGGTCCAGGAACGCTACGGCGTGACCAAGGACATCGCCGAACAGCAGGTCCGCGACTTCGAGAAAGGCATCCACTAACAGGTTCCTGTAACCAGGTTGCCTGCGTATCTCGCCGGTGCCCGCATGGGCGCCGGCGTGGTCATCGTGGTCTGCTCCCTCCCCTGCAGATCACGGTGTCGGTTGCCCGTCCGGAGATGCGCCTCCGAACAGCCGTTCCGGGCGGGCAGCCCCCCTTGTTGCACCACAGCATGTCCGCGAATGGACATATGCCTGAATGGACATGCTCCCGAATGGACATGCTCCGCGTCCCGCTCGAAAGCCAGAGGCCGTCCCGTATCCGCTACGGGGCGGTTTTTTTTCGCCGTGCGCAATGCACGATCAGGGGTGTGGCGGGCATGCAAAACGCAAGGCCGCGGCCGTCATGTCGTGTTCGAAGCCTAGCAACGGCGGGAATCCGGCGCTGGCACAGCTCTTGCGCCGCATGTTCCACCACCGTGGCGCATGCGCCGCGATCCCTTATTACGGAGCCCCGCATGAGCGCCCATCTCGAACGCAGAACTCCGCAGAGCACCCCGCAGACCACGCCCCAGAGCCGCCCTTCATCGCCGATGGCCACGCTTGGCGGCACCTGGCCGCGGGCGGCGCCCCAAAGCGATACGTCCGATACGTCCGGGAGCGCCGCAGATATAGTGGAAACCCCGCCGCACACCGGCGCTTCGAGGAACGTCGCTTCAGTCGTTCCCGCCCCCGCCGGCAGCGATGCCCGGCCCGGCAGCACGGCCCCCGGTAGTCCCCCCCCGACCATGATGGAGTCACGATCCGTGTCGAGTCCTGCCCCGAAGCCCGCCGGTCACATCCTGGCGATCGACGACGACACCCGGATGCTGCAGAACTTTGCGCTGGCGCTGGAGAGCGGCGGCTACAAGGTCGAGACCGCCGACAATCTCGCCGATGGCCTGCGCCTGGCCGCGACCCGGCCGTTCCATGTCTGCCTGCTCGATCACAACATCGGCTACGACTCCGGTATCGAAGCCTTGCCGCGCCTGCGCGAGTTGGCGCCGCTGATGCGGGTGATCATGGTCACCGGCAATTCGGCGGTGGACGACGCGGTGAAGGCGATCTCGCTCGGCGCCAGCGATTATCTGGTCAAACCCTGTTCCCCCGATCAGCTGAAGATCTCGGTCGCGCGCCAGGTCGACACCCGCCGCATCCTCGACCGGCTCGACAGCTTCGAGCGCGAAGCCCAGCTCGGTACGCCGGACCTCACCAGCAAGAACAAGGCGATGCAGGCCGCCATCGACATGGCGCTGCAGGTCGCGCGTACCGACGCGAACCTGCTGGTGCTGGGCGAAAGCGGCACCGGCAAGGGCGTGATCGCCAAGGCCGTGCATCAGGCCAGCCCGCGAGCGTCGGGTGCGCTGGTCACCATCAACTGCCCGTCGCTGTCCGCCGAATTGATGGAGAGCGAGCTGTTCGGCCATTCCAAGGGCTCGTTCACCGGCGCGGTGCAGAACACCGTCGGCCGCGTCACCCACGCCGACGGCGGCACGATCTTCCTGGACGAAGTCGGCGACTTCCCCATGCAACTGCAGCCGAAACTGCTGCGCTTCATCCAGGACAAGGAATACGAGCGCGTCGGCGATCCCGTCACCCGCAAGGCCGACGCGCGGATCGTCGCCGCCACCAACCGCGATCTGGATGCGATGGTGAAGGACGGCCAGTTCCGGCTGGACCTGCTGTATCGCCTCAACGTCATCAGCATCACCGTGCCGCCGCTGCGCGAACGGCCGGAAGATCTGGAGGATCTGGCCAACGGTTTCGTGCGCCGCTACGCCGGCGACTACGGCCTGCCTGCGCGTCGGCTTTCGCAGGCGGCGCTTTCGCAGCTGCGCGCCTACGCCTGGCCGGGCAACGTGCGCGAGCTGCAGAACATGATGGAGCGCGCGGTGATCCTGGGCCGCAGCGAGGAGATCGGCCCCGAACTGCTCGCGCTGAGCGCCGCGGCGCGCAACGACGCGCAGCCGGGCATGGCGATCTCGCTGGATGCGCTGGAACGCATCCATATCGAACGCGTCCTCGCGTCCAGCGACAGTCTGGATGCCGCCGCGCGGACGCTGGGCATCGATGCCTCCACGCTGTATCGCAAACGCAAACTGTTCGGTTTGTAGTCGCGTCCCGACTGTATCGCGGTCGTGCAATGGCCTCCGCGTGTAACGACTCCGTTCCGCTTCGAGCTTCGCCGATCGCCATGAAATTCCGTGCTCCCGACGTGCTTCCCGAACCTGTCGAACCTCTCGAACCCGCCGCACCGCCGCGCGACGGCTGGTTGGCGCTGGTGGGCTGGATCCTCCTGCTGGTGGGGCTGGGGGCGACGTCCGGCGGCCTGTTCGGCCCGGACGCCTGGTATGCCGCCCTGCTCAAGCCGACGTGGAACCCGCCGTCGTGGGTGTTCGGTCCGGTGTGGACGCTGCTGTACGCGATGATGGCAGTGGCCCTGTGGGTGGTCCGGCGCGAACCCGAGAGCGCGGATGGGCTGCGCAGACGCGCGTTGATCCTCTTCGCGATCCAGTTCGCCTTGAACATGCTCTGGACGCCGCTGTTCTTCGCGCTGCACAGCCCGGGTCTGGCGTTCGCCGAAATCTGCCTGCTCTGGATCGCGCTGCTGTCGACGGTGCTGGCCTTCGGGCGCGTGCGGCCGATCGCGGGCTATCTGCTGTTGCCGTACCTGCTGTGGGTATCGTTCGCGCTGGTCCTGAACGGTACGATCTGGCTGATGAATTCATGAGCGACCGAACCGGTCGGGCGGACGTCGATGTCGGCGTCGGCCGGATCGGCGTCGACCAGAATCGATAAACAACGCATGCAGCACCACTCGTCGATGGGGACGACCCCGGGGAACCCGATGCCACTGTCGCGCTCCGCGCAATTCCGCAACCGCGCCAACGTCGGCATGTTGGCGCTCGCGTTCGTGGTGATCCTGATCACCTCGTTCGTCTCGGTGCGCTCGATCAACGACTTGCGCGACTCGATCGCGCTGGTCAACCACACCATGGAAGTGAAGGACGACCTCAGCGCACTGCGCACCGAACTCGGGCAGATGGAGTCGGACGGCCTGCGCTACATGATCGGCGGCGGCGGCCAGCACCGCGACGGCATGCTCGCGCATCTCGGGAACGTCGGCACGCTGATGACGAAGCTCGAAGGCCTGACTGCCGACAACGCGCAGCATCAGGAGGTTCTGGGCGCGCTGCGTTGGGAATACGACCAGATGGTCGTGCGCGTGGATCGCTCCATCGACATCAAGGAAACCGAAAAGCGCAAAGGCGAACACGTCGAGGCGATCCGTCGCGTGAACGACGGCCGCGGCGAATATTTCGTCAACAGCATGCGGCGGCGGATCGATGCCCTGTCCGCCGAGGAGAGCGGTCTGCTGGAAGGGCGTGCCCGCGAGCGCGACGCGCTGGTCAAGCAGACCAACGCCACGCTGCTGATCGCCAATGGTCTGGCGCTGGTGGCGGGCCTGTTCGGCTTTCTGGCGCTGCGCCGCGCGCAGGTACAGGCCGAGGATGCGTTGCGCCTGGAGCTGCACGCCGCCCAGGCGCGCCGCGCCAACGACGAGAAAAGCGCCTTCCTCGCGAGCATGAGCCATGAGATCCGTACGCCGATGAATGCGATCTTCGGCTTCTCGCAGCTGCTCGGCGACAACGTTCGCGAGCCGCTGCAGCGCGAATGGGTGGCGGCGATCAGGCGGAGCGGCCAGATCCTGCTCGACCTGATCAACGATGTCCTCGACCTGTCCAAGATCGAGGCCGGCAAACTGGAGCTCAGCCCGCAGGGCACCGACGTGAGCGACCTCGCAGGCGAGATTCTGGCGCTGTTCGAGCCGATGGCCGAAGCCAAGGGTGTGCGTTTGAGAAGCGAAGTGGACCCGGAACATCTGGTTCCCGTCGTGATCGATCCGCAGCGCCTGCGCCAGATCCTGATGAACCTGCTGAGCAACGCGGTCAAATACACCGAGCGCGGCGACGTGGTGCTGCGACTGTCGATGCGGCCGTCGCCGCTGGGTGAAGGCCGAGACATGCGCCTGTCGGTCAGCGATACCGGCACCGGGATCGCACCCGAACAGCAGGCGCAGATCTTCGAGGCGTTCTATCAGGCCGAAAGCCCCGACGGCAAAGTGCGTCAGGGCACCGGGCTGGGCCTCAGCATCACCAAGCGCCTCGTGGACCTGATGCAGGGCCGCATCCATGTCGCCAGCCGCGTGGGCGAGGGCGCGACGTTCCGCGTCGACATCCCCAACCTGATGCCGGCGACGGTCGCGTCGCCGGAAGCGATGGATGCGCGCGCGGACTTCGACCGTCTGCCGCCGCTCAAGATCCTGGTGGTGGACGACGTCGAGTGGAACATCGAGGTCGCGAAAGGCTATCTGCGCGATACGCGTCATGAAGTGAACATCGCGCGCGACGGCGCCGAAGCGGTCGAAGCCGCCCGCCGCCTGCGCCCCGATGTCGTGCTGATGGATCTCCGCATGCCGCGCATGAACGGCTATCGCGCGTTCGAAGCGATCCGCGCCGATGCCGAGCTGCGCGACGTGCGCGTGATCGCGGTCACCGCGTCCAGTCTTCTCAACGAGGACGAAGACCAGAAGACGCATTTCGACGGCTACATCCGCAAGCCGTACGCACCCATCGAACTGTTCTCGACCCTCTCCGATCTTTTCGGTTCCCAGGGCGCCGCAGACGCGGTCGATGAAGCCGTGCAGCCCCAGGCCCGGAGCGAAGATCCGGACGTCAGCGAAGAAACCTTGGCCGATGCGCGCAAGGAATGGCATGCTCTCTGCGGCGAACCGCTCACCGCCATGCGCGAGCGGATGCGCGTGCGCGAGATCGGCGAGTTCGCGAAGCGGCTGGAAATCATCTCCGATCGGATGCGCGAGCCTTCGCTGCAGGCGCTGGCCAAGCGTCTGCACGTCGCCGTACAGATGTTCGACGTCAATCAAGTGAAGATCGTGCTCGACGCATTGGCGTCGTGGTGCGAAAAGGACAGCGATGCCGCATAGAAAATTCCAGGCGACGGTCGCGTTGCCGGTGGTGATGGTGATCGACGACCAGACCGCCAACGTCCAGGTGGTCGGACAGCTGCTGACCCGCGCCGACTACGACGTGGTGCCGGTCCTCGACGGCCGCGAGGCGCTGGCGCTGGCCGAGCGCAGCCCGCCGGATCTGGTGCTGCTGGACATGCGCATGCCCGGCGTCGATGGCTTCGATGTGCTCGAAGGCCTGCAGGCCATGCCGCAGACGCGCGATGTGCCTGTCGTGTTCCTCACCGCGGACCAGGAGCGCGACAGCCTGACCCGCGCGTTTTCGGCCGGTGCGGTCGACTACATCACCAAGCCCTTCATCCCTGAGGAACTGCTGGCGCGGGTGCGCACGCATCTGGACCTCAAGCAGGCGCGCGACCGTCTGGCGCGGGTGGCCGACGAACGCCAGAAGATCGCGGAGATCGTCAGCCACGACCTGCGCAACCATTTCGGCAACATCCTGTTTTCGTCCGATCTGCTGTGCGATCCCGCACTCAACGACGAGACGCGCCAGCGCCTGGCGCAATCGATCCGCAATTCCGCCGATGCCGGCGTGCTGTTCCTGCAGGCGTTCCTCGACCAGCAGCAGGAGCGGATGCAGGACATGCCGCCGATGCCGATCTTCGCGCGCGCGTTGCTGGAGGAAGTGGCCGAACTGCTGTCGTACCAGTCGCAGAGCAAGGGCATGCGGGTGCGGATCGATACCGAGTCCGCCGATGGCATCCGCCTGCTGGCGGAGCGCGCCGGCACCCTGCATGTGCTGCAGAACCTGCTGTCGAATGCGCTGAAATACGCGCCGCCCGGCAGCGATGTGGATCTGACCGCGGTGCGCCAGGGCAAGTACGCGCGGCTCACCGTCCACGACCGCGGGCCGGGCATCACCACCCAGGATCGCGAGCGGCTGTTCCAGCGCTACGTGCGCCTCAGCGCGCAGCCGACCGGCGGCGAATCCTCGACCGGGCTGGGCCTGGCCTTGGCCAAGCAGCGCGCGCGGACCATGGGCGGCGATGTGTGGTACGACGACCGCGAAGGCGGCGGCGCCAGTTTTACCCTGGAATTGCCGATGGCGTGATTCCGGCACCTGTGAGCCTTTTTCGGCTGCATTTTCGAGCGGACGCGTTAGTTAGGTGCCAATGATTTCTCAGCAAGATCTGAAAGGTATTGACGCGGCGTGGATCGCCATTGATTCACTTGGACAAGTCGCAATGTTCACCACTGGTAGCGAAGGACCAGTGCCTGAATCTGCCATTCCTTCAACTGAAGATGCAGAAAGCGAGGTTCTCTCGCTTCCAGAAATCTGCGGCTGGGACTTGTTGGTCAATCTTCCACGTCCCGACGACTTTATTGCATTCGCAAGCCGCGGTTTCTTCGCATATGACTGGTCTGACGTTCATAGTTCAAAGAAACAAGCACTGGGGGCGTATGACCTACAAGCCAGACCAGGCCGGCCACTCGCCTTGGCGGATTTGCCTCCCAGTCTTCAAGCCTTGGCATCAAGCACCAGACTCTTTGGTGCATCGTTTGGCTCCACGGTCATTGCGCTGGACGTGCCGGTTGGCACCTAACAATTCGTTCAAGCCGCCCCGCAACGGGGCGGCTTGACTCAGGCGATCGCCTACGCTCGATCGGATCGCACCGACCGGATACGAAAACGCCCCCGCGCGGTAGCACGGGGGCGTTATTTTTTTGGCGTGCTTTTTTCTTCGTGCCCGTGTCGGTGTCGTCAGGCTTTGACGCGACGGCCCATGATCAGCGACACCACGAACAGGATCAGGAATACGAAGAACAGGATCTTGGCGATACCGGCCGCGGCACCGGCGATGCCGCCGAAACCGAGCACACCGGCGATCAGTGCGATCACGAAAAAGACGACGGCGTAATACAACATGGTGCTCTCTCCAGGTCTAGGTAACGGACCGCGGCGTGCGGTCCCGCTGGAGACAGACACAAGTTGCGTGCCAGATGGCGGCCACGATCCGAATGCGCGGCAATCTTTTTATTTTCAATAACTTGCGCCGGCGCTACGCAGCGATTACGGGCGATCGCGTTCGGTCGACTGCCGCGATCTGCACGATCCAGGTCGGCCATCGTGCACGATGCGGATCGATGTCTTGTTCGAGAGCCAGCAGAAACAACCACTTGAGTATCGATTGGCCATGGCACGGATCTTGATGCGTTGTCGATAGAGAACGCGAGGAATCCGATCATGTCGATGCTGCTGCATACCCAGCCGTCACGCCGCCATTCGCGTCGACGCGCGCGCGTGGTCCGTGCGCGGACGCTGTTCGTGTTCATCGCCCTGCTGCTGTCGGCGTATGTGTTCTGGTCGCGGCCGGCCGCGCCGACGACAGCGGCCGCCGCTTCACCGGCCGGCGCCGCGCCGCACGAGGCGGAGCCCGAGCAGTCCATCGACACCGAGGGTGCGTTGAGCGGCGGTGGGCAGGCCTCCGACGCCGCGCTTTATGCCGCCGAACGCTGAGCCCGACTTGCCCCGGCGACGCCTCCGCGGTCGCGGTCCGATGCTAAGCTCGGCCGATGAACCAGCCTTCCGACCCCGCAGAACTCGCCCGAGTCGCCCAGCGGCTGGTCGAACTGCGCCTCGAACACCGCGACCTCGATCTGGCCATCGGCCGCCTGCACGAGAACATCGCCGCCGACGAACTCGCCGTCAAACGCCTCAAGAAGCGCAAGCTGCAGCTCAAGGACGTGATCGCCCGGCTGGAATCGGCGTTGATTCCGGATGAGCCGGCGTAACGCCGACGACGCATGCCCCGGCGCGCAGCGCGTCGCCCGGATGACGCAAGGCAGCATTGCAGGACGCGCAATCACCCTTTCCACCAGCGCCGGGCAGTGCGCCGCATCGCCCGGACGATCGTGTCGACGCGTGGGAGACGTATGGATCTGAAAAGCGGTTACCCCTACTGGGCGGTGAAGAACGGCCTGATGCACGCATTCCCGCAGCTGGAGGGCGATCTCGCCTGCGACGTGGTCGTGGTGGGCGGCGGCATCACCGGCGCGCTGATCGCGCATGAATTGACGACCCACGGGCATTCGGTGGCCGTGGTCGAACAGCGCGACATCGGCTGGGGCAGCACCGCCGCCAGCACCGCGCTGCTGCAGTACGAAATCGATACGCACATGGTCGATCTCGCCAAGGATTACGGCGAAGATCAGGCGGCGCTGGCGTATCTGGCCTGCGCCGAGGCGATCCCGATGCTGCAGGCCTTGGCAAAAAAGGTCGGCGATGTCGATTTCGCGCGGATGCAGAGCTTGTACTACGCGAGCCGCCGCCGGGACACGGGTGCGATGCGCGATGAGTTCGACATGCGCCAGCGTCACGGTTTCGATATGGAATGGCTGGAACCCGCGGCGCTGTATGAACGCTTCGGCATCGCGGCGCCCGCGGCGATCCTGAGCAAGCTCGCGGCGAGGATCGATCCTTACCGCATGGCGTATCGGCTGCTGGCCGGCGTGGCCAAACGCGGCGGCGGCGTCTACGACCGCACCTGCATCGAAGCGCTGCACGCCACGTCCAGGCGCGCGTACCTGCGGACGACGTCCGGTTTCTCGATCCGCGCCGGCCATGTCGTGTTCGCGGCCGGCTACGCCAACCAGCAGTGGTTGCGCAAACGGGTGGCGAAGAACAGGAGCAGTTACGCGTTCATCACCGACCCCATCGCGTCGGGAGCGCTGGGCCCGTTGGCCGACACGATGCTGTGGGAATCGGCGCGGCCGTATCTGTATCTGCGCAGCACCGGCGACGGCCGCCTGCTGGTCGGCGGCGAGGACGATGCCGTGGATGTGCCCGCGCGCCGCGACGGCCGCGTCGAAAAGAAGGCGCGGACGCTCATGAAGAAAGTGCAGACACTGTTGCCCGAACTGCCGCTGCAGCCCGCGTTCTCATGGGCGGGCACGTTCGCGGAGACCGAAGACGGGCTGCCGTTCTTCGGCCCGCACGCGCAGCATGGCCCGCGCGTGCATTTCGCGATGGCCTATGGCGGCAACGGCATCACCTATTCGATGATCGGCGCCGGCCTGCTGCGTGCCTTGATCGAACGAAAGAAACATCCTCTGGCCAAGCTGTTTTCGTTCGAGCGGGTGGATTAAGCCAAGGCCGTCGATCCGCGCGCGATCCGGATCGAAGCTGCCGTCGATGTAGCGCCACATGCTGCAGCGCAGCAGCAACCGTATTCATTCCGGTCCGTAAAGCCACGGGCTATGCTGCCCCACCACCCGGTGAGGACCGCCCATGCTGCGGATGCAACAACGCCTGTCGCTGCCGTTCCTGATGCTGTTGAGCCTGCCGTCGACGGCGATGGGCTTCGCGCTGGCGGTGCAGATCTCGGCGCTGAGCTGGCTGATGTCGACCAAGTACGGTTTGAAACTGGACGAGATCGGCATCGTCTGGGCCGCGGGGCCGCTGGCGGGCATCATCGGCCAGGTCATCATCGGGATCATCAGCGACAACGTCTGGTACTGGGGCGGGCGGCGCAGGCCGTTCATCCTGGTCGGCGGCGTGTTGACCGCGCTGATGCTGCTGGCCTTGCCGTCGATCGGCGCGATCGACAAGGCGCTCGGGTTCGACGCGATCCTCGGCGTGGCGGTCGCGGTCGCGCTGGCGCTGGACCTGTCGATCAATCTCGGCTTCAACCCCACCCGTTCGCTGATCACCGATGTCACCCCGGAAGGCGCCAAGCGCACCGCCGGCTACACCTGGATGCAGACGGTCTCCGGCACGTTCGGCGTGCTGGCGTACGCCATCGGCGCGATCTGGGGGAATATCGCCCTGATCTATTTCGGCGCCGGCCTGGCGCTGGTGTTCTCGATCGTGCCCGCGCTGCTGGTCGAAGAGCCGCGGGTGCTGGCGCATGCCGAAACCGGGACGCCCACCGAAAAGCTGCGGATCGGCGCGCTGCTGTTGCTGATGCGCCCGCTGTGGGCGTTCGCGGTCTACGCCATGATCGCGATGGGCCTGAAGATCGCCGGGGTGAAGACCCACAGCCTGTGGCTGGAAGTGGTGTTCGGCGCGCTGGCGCTGGCGCTGATCGTGCACGCGCTGACCGAACGGCAGACGCCGGACGGGCGCGAGGACATCGCCGGCTTCCGCAAGGTGCTGGCGGCGCATGCGATCAGCTGGTTCGGCATGCAGACGCTGTTCGTGTTCATGATCGGCTTCGTGCAGCAGCGGTTCCCGCAGCTGGACGACAAGGCCACCGGACAGCTGATGTCCTTCAGTTTCCTGTCGCTGAATGCGGTCGCCGCGGTGTTGCCGGCGCTGCTGCTCAATCCGCTGGCGCAGCGCTTCCGCGAAGTGCGCGTGCATGCGGCCAGCCTGCTGCTGATGGCGCTGGGGTTCGGCTACGTCTATGCGTTCGCCCACAGCGCCGCATCGCTGTACCTCGGCATGGCCATCATCGGCGTGGGCTGGGGCGCGATCGTCAGCCTGCCGTTCGCGATCTTCTCGCAAAGTGTGTCCCCGGCGCGCATCGGCCTGTACATGGGCGTGTTCAATCTCAGCGTGGTGCTGCCGCAACTGGCGGTGAGTCTGGGCGTGGGCTACCTGCTGTCGCAGCTGGATAACAAGGGGCTGGTCTTCGCGATCGGCGGCGTGTGCATGATGCTGTCGGCGTTCGCATGGCTGGCGGTGCGCCAGGGCGCGCGCCGCGGGCCGGATGCGGTGGGATCCGCCGCGCATTGACGCGGCTGCGGGGGCGATGACCGGCGACGAGGCGGGTGGTCCCGGTGCGGGAAGGTCCGCGAGGTTCTACACTGCGTCACAGTACTCGACGGACAGCCCCATGCGCCCACGCAAGACCAAGGCCACTTCTGTCGACATCGCCCATCGCGCGGGGGTGTCGCAGGCCACCGTTTCGCGCGTGCTGCGCGGCAGCCCGCTGGTCAACGCCGATACCCGCAAGCGCGTGCTCGACGCGGTGCAGGAGCTGAATTACAAGGTCGACCGCCGCGCATCGAGCCTGCGCACCCAGCGCGCCGGCACCCTGGCCTTGCTGTTGTTCGAAGACCCGACTGAAGACGGTTCGCAGATCAACCCGTTCTTCCTGTCGATGCTGGGCTCGATCACCCGCGCCTGCGCCCGGCATAACCACGATCTGCTGGTGTCGTTCCAGCAGCTCTCGGACGATTGGCACGCCGACTACGAAGACAGCATGAAGGCCGACGGCCTGATCCTGCTGGGTTATGGCGATTATGTCGACTACCGCCCGAAGCTCGAACGTCTGGTCGAACAGGGCACCCATTTCGTGCGCTGGGGCGCGGTGCTGCCGGACCAGCCGGGCGTGTCGATCGGCTGCGACAATTTCGCCGGCGGGCGGCTGGTCGGCGAACATCTGCTCGGCCTCGGCCGCAAGCGCATCGCCTTCCTCGGCGACGCCTCCAGTCATTATCCGGAATTCCACGCGCGCTATCGCGGCTGCGAGATCGTGCAGCGCGAAGCCGGCATCCCGGCCGAATCCGCGCTGCAGGTGGATGCGCTGAGTTCGGAAGAGGAAGGCTACGAAGCGGCGAAAGCGCTGCTGGGCCGCGGCATATTGTTCGACGCCGTGTTCGCGGCCAGCGATCTGATCGCGATCGGCGCGCTGCGCGCATTGATCGAACACGGCCTGCGCGTGCCCGAGGACATCGCGGTGGTCGGCTTCGACGATATCGCGATGTCGCGCTTCTGCAATCCGCCGTTGACCACCGTGTATCAGGACACCGCCAGCGCGGGCGAACTGCTGGTCGAGACCCTGCTCAAGCGCGTCCACGAACAGCCGGCGGAGAGCAAGATGCTGCCGGCGACGCTGGTGGTGCGGCGGTCGAGCGGGGCTGCGGGCTGAGGCGAAGCGCACGCAGGCGCGACGATCGCGATCAACTGTGAGGGACGATGGTTTTGTAGGAGCGACGGAAGTCGCGATGCTCTTCGGTCGGACATTCCGCGGCCGGTCGCGACTTCCGTCGCTCCTACACTATCGCGCGACGCAAGGCTTCAGTGCGCGGCCGCGGCCGTCGCGTCGTGCGTGGCCTTCGGCTCCCGCACCAGCACCAGACACAGCGCGCCGACGATCAGGCTGCTTCCGCTGATCATCAGCGCATAGATCGACTGACTATCGAACAAAGTCTTCAGCGTAAGCCCCAGCAGCGTGGCGGCCACGATCTGCGGAATCACGATGAACATGTTGAAGATGCCCATGTACAGGCCCATCTTCTTCTCTTCGACGCAGGACGCCAGCAGCGCATAGGGCATCGACAGGATGCTGGCCCACGACACGCCGACCAGCGCGAACGACAGGATCAGATACTGGGGCGACGGCACGTAGGCCATCGACAGGAAACCGATGCCGCCCAGCAGCAGCGACACGAAGTGCACGAGCCTGCGGTTGAGCACGAAGCGCGAGGCGTAGAAACTCAGCAGCAGCGCCACGGCCATCGACGACAGGCCGTAATAACCCATGTACGAGCCGACCAGATCCGCCGCGTTCTGATAGGCGGCATTCGCGGTCTGGAACGCCTGGGCCTGCGCCGCGATGGCGGTGTCGAACGCGGCGGGATCGGGCGCCGGCGCCTTGAATACGTGTTCGGTCAATGCCGGCGTGGCCATGCTCCACATGCTGAAGAACGACAGCCAGCTGAAGAACTGCACCACGCCGATGGCCAGCATCTGCCGCGGCATGTGCAGGATGTTGTGGAAGATTTCGGCGATGAAATTTCCGGAGGATTTTTTGTCTTCGGCGAAGCGCGCCAGGTCTTCGGGCGGATATTCTTTGGTGGTGAACACGGTCACCAGAATGCTGACGAGAAACACGAAGGCACCGACCGCGAACGCCACTTTCACCGACAGCGGCACCACGCCCGGCCCGGCCTCGTTGGACACGCCCAGCTGATTGACGAACCACGGCAGATTGCTCGCCACCCAGGTGCCGATGCCGATGATGAGCGTCTGCAGCACGAAGCCGTACGAGCGCTGCTGTTCCGGCAGTTTGTCGGCCACCAGCGCGCGGAAGGGCTCCATGCTGATGTTGATCGAAGCATCCAGCACCCACAGCAGACCCACCGCCATCCACAGCGTCGGCGAGTGCGGCATGAAGATCAGCGCGATCGAAGCGAGAATCGCGCCGATCAGGAAGTAGGGCCGGCGTCGCCCCAGGATGGGATGCCAGGTGCGGTCGCTGAAGTAGCCGATGATCGGCTGCACCAGCAGCCCGGTCAGCGGCGCGGCGATCCACAGCAGCGGCAGCGCGTCCTTTTCCGCGCCCAGCGTCTGGAAGATGCGCGACATGAAGCCGCCCTGCAGTGCGAAGCCGAACTGGATGCCCAGAAAACCGAACGACATGTTCCAGATCTGCCAGAACGACAACTCCGGCTTCCGGTGCGTGGTGGGTGAGTGCGTCGTGCCTGCGGTCATTGCGTCGGTTCCCGGTGATGCCTGCGCGCGTCGTTGCTGACGCGTCGTGCGCGGCTACGATGCCCGTGCGCATCGCCCGCGGCACGTTGCAGTGCAGCATCGACGGATGCAAACGTATTCAAGCGGAAATGCGCGGGAACGCATGCGCGTCGACAGCGGTGGCGTGGCATCGTCGCGCTCCCGACACCACGCGCGGACACGTCATCGACATGCAGCAAAACGGTGTCGACGCATCGATCTGTCGAGGCTCACATGGCCTTCGCGGCGCAGTGTTTGGCGATGAAGGCCTCGTGGCTGGGCATCGCGTCGGTGCATTTGGCGATCACGCCGCGGATGTTGGCCATGAATTCGGCGATCTTCTCTTCCGGATAGACATCCACCAGCGCGTGGTACGACCTAGGCGCCATGCGCTGGCCGTGCATCACCTGCACCCAACTCGGCTCGGCGAACAGTTCGTTGGCGTCGCGGAAGATGCGGCCATTGCTCTTGAACAGATCCATCTTGCGCCGCAGCGACTCGGGCACCTCCATCGTCCGCACGTGATCCCAGAACGCGGTGTCGTCGCGCTCGGTAGCGTGGTAATGCAGGATGATGAAGTCGCGGATCTTGTCGAACTCGAAGTCGGAGTGCGCGTTGAACTCGTCGATGTCGGTTTCGTCGAATCCGGCGTGCGGGAAAAACGCGGTCAGCCGCGCGATGCTGGACTGGATCAGATGGATGCTGGTCGATTCCAGCGGCTCCATGAACCCGCTGGCCAGGCCGATCGCGATCACATTCTTGTTCCAGAATTTCCTGCGCTTGCCGGTGACGAAGCGCAGCGGCCGCGGCTCGGCCAGGGCCTCGCCTTCGAGATTGGCCAGCAGCGTTGCGATGGCGGCGTCCTCGCTGATGTGCTTGCTGCTGAACACGTAACCGTTGCCGACCCGGTGCTGCAGCGGGATGCGCCACTGCCAGCCGGCCTCGCGCGCGGTGGCGCGCGTGTACGGCGTGAGCGGCGTGGTGCGCGCGCACGGCACCGCCACCGCGCGGTCGCAGGGCAGCCAGTGGGTCCAGTCGATGTAGCCGGTCTTGAGCGTCTGTTCGATCAGCAGGCCGCGGAAACCGGAGCAGTCGACGAACAGCTGCCCCGGAACGCGTTCGCCGCTGTCGAGCGTGATCGCGGCGACGAAACCGTTCTCGGGATGCTGCTCGACGCCGACCACCTTGCCCTCGGTGCGGACCACGCCCCGCGCTTCGGCGTAGCGGCGCAGGAAGCGCGCGTACAGTCCGGCGTCGAAATGGTAGGCGTAACCGATGTCGGCCAGCGGCGAATTCGGGCGATCGGTGATCGCGCGCATGAACTTGTTGTGGCGCGCGGCGTGGGTGTTGATCGAATAATCGTCCAGCGGTGCGGCCTTGCCGGCCTGGTGCATCTTCAGCCAGTACTGGTAGAACGGCACCAGACCCAGATCCTGGCCGATCTTGCCGAAGCCGTGGATGTAGCGGTCGCCCTGTCGACCCCAGTCGACGAACTCGATGCCGAGCTTGAACGAGCCCATGGTCTCGCGCATGAACTGGTTCTCGTCCAGATCCAGCGCCTGGTTGTAGAGCTTGATCATCGGGATCGTGGCTTCGCCCACGCCGACGGTGCCGATCTCCTCGGATTCCACCAGCCGGATCGAATAGGATCGGTTCAGCACTTTCGACAGCGCCGCGGCGGTCATCCAGCCGGCGGTGCCGCCGCCAACGATCACGATTTCGGATACACGACCAGCGTCGACAGGTACAGCGTTCATGCATCGTAGCCCCAGGGAAATGCCTCACAAGTATGCGACGGCCGCAGGCGCCGGTCATCCCGCAGCGCAGCGACGAACAACGCGCGGCGCGGCTGCATACGTATTCATGGCGCTGCTTGCGCTGTGCGCGTCGCCGGTCATCCACGCATACGCCCCACATGCCAGCTGCGATGCCGTGGACACCGCGACGGTGCTGCATCCGGCGGTCGAGCCTGCGCGCGATGCGCGCGCGTATTGGCTGGATCGCCGTCTGATCCAGTGGCCGGGTGTCGCGATCAACGGGCATGCGGTAAACAGTAGGTTCCGGCTCTACACCTCGGCCACCGCCGCGCTGCGCGCCGAACCCGGGCGTGCGGTGAGCGGCGCGGACCGGTTCGTGGCATTGGATGCGGTGAAGGCCGAACTGCCGTCCGCGCTGGCCGAGCGCTTCCGCTTCGTCGGCGACGGCCTGCGCCTGCAATGGGACACCAGCGACGACATCCGCGTCGACGAACTGCTGCGCGGTCAGGTGCTGCTGGTGCGCGAAGACGCGCAGGGTCGCGTGCTGGACGCCACCGCGCTGCAGACGCCGGGCGCGCTGGACGATCTGTACGCTGCGGCCGAATCCGCGACGCTGGGCGCGGGGCGCTACAGCCGGCCGGACATCTCCGAGGATTTCGCCACGCGCTTCGCGCTGTGGGCGCCGACGGCGCGCGCGGTGTCGGTGTGCGTGTACGGCGACGCCATCCGCAATACGGCCACGCGCGCGTTCCCGTCGCGACGCGACGACGCCACCGGCGTGTGGACGCTGGATCTGCCCGGCGCGATGCATGGGCAGCGATACGCCTATCTGGTCGATGTCTTCGTTCCCGGCGTCGGCATCGTCCGCAACCGCGTCACCGATCCGTATTCGGTCGGCCTGACCGCGGACTCGAAGCGCAGCGTGGTGCTCGATCTCGATCACGTCACGACCAAACCTGCCAGCTGGGACGACGCCCCGCGTCCCGCGCCGCTGGCGTCCGCCACCGACATGACGATCTACGAATTGCACGTGCGCGATTTCTCGATCGGCGACAACACCGTGCGTCCCGCGTGGCGCGGCAAATATCTGGCCTTCACCGAAAACGACGCGGCGGGGATGCGTCATCTGCGCGCGCTCGCCGACGCGGGTATGACCGATGTGCATCTGCTGCCGGTGTTCGATATCGCCACCGTTCCGGAACGCGATTGCGTGACGCCGAAGATTCCAGCCGCAGCGCCCGACAGCGACGCGCAGCAGGCGGCGACCGGCGCGGTCGCGGCCAAGGACTGCTTCAACTGGGGCTACGACCCGTACCACTTCAACGCGCCGGAAGGCAGTTACGCGACCGATCCCGACGACGGCGCCGGCCGCGTGCGCGAGTTCCGCGCGATGGTGCAGGCATTGCATGGCGCCGGCCTGCGCGTGGGCATGGATGTGGTCTACAACCACACCACGACTTCGGGCCAGGCGCCGACGTCGGTGCTCGACCGCATCGTGCCCGGCTACTACCAGCGACTCGACGCCGCGGGCAAGGTCGAACGTTCGACGTGCTGCGACAACACCGCCACCGAGCATCGGATGATGGCGAAGCTGATGATCGAGTCGGCGGCGCTGTGGGCGAAGCATTACCGCATCGATTCGTTCCGCTTCGATCTGATGGGCCACCAGCCGCGCGACGCGATGCTGCGCCTGCAACGCGCGGTGGACGCCGCGGCCGGCCGTCGCATCGATCTGATCGGCGAAGGCTGGAATTTCGGGGAGATCGCAGACGGCGCGCGCTTCGTGCAGGCGTCGCAGCGTTCGCTCAACGACACCGGCATCGCCACGTTCAGCGACCGCGCGCGCGATGCCTTGCGCGGCGGCGGCTGTTGCGACAGCGGCGAAGCGCTGATGGCGCAGGGCCTGATCAGCGGCCTGCACTACGCGCCGAATGCGCTGGCGACGGGCAAGGATCAATCCACCGCGCTGCTGCGCGCGGCGGACATGGCGCGGATCGGGCTGGCCGGTACGCTGGGCGATGTGCGCATGACGACGTTCGACGGCGAACAGAAGCGGCTGGCCGACATCGATTACGCAGGCCAGCCCGCGGGCTACGCCGCGCAGCCGGGTGAAGTCGTGAACTACGTCGAGAACCACGACAACCCGACGCTGTTCGACATCCTCGCGCTGAAGCTGCCGCGCGAGACCTCGCGGGAAGATCGTGCGCGCGTGCAACTGCTCGGCGCCGCGTTCGTGGGCTTCAGCCAGGGCATCGCGTATTACCACGCCGGCATGGAAGTGCTGCGTTCGAAATCGCTGGACCGCAACAGTTACGACTCCGGCGACTGGTTCAACCGGCTGGACTGGACCTACACCGACAACGGTTTCGGTGCCGGGCTGCCGCCGTCGCGCGACAACGGCAAGGACTGGGCGTTGCTGAAGCCGGTGCTGGTGGACGCATCGATCAAGCCGCGGCCCGAGGACATCGTGTGGATGCGCGATGCGTTCAACGATCTGCTGCGGATCCGCGCCGGTTCGACGCTGTTCCGCATGCGCACGGCCGACGATGTGCGTACGCGATTGGCGTTCCGCAATGTCGGTCCGGATCAGAATCCGGTCGTGATCGCGGCGCATCTCGATGGCGCGGGCTATAAAGGTGCCGGATTCCGCGAGATCCTGTATGTCATCAATGTATCGCCTGCAGCGCAGACGCTGGTGCTGCCGGAAGAACAAGGCAAGGCGTATGTCTTGCATCCGGTGCAGCGTGCGGCGGACGCTGCGGATACGCGGCCGCGCGAGGCCCGCTACGATCCGGCCAGCGGCCGTTTCACGATTCCGCCGCGTACTGCGGTGGTGTATGTCATTGAATGATGGGTTCCGGGGAATACGCATGAAGATCGTCTTCGATTCGAGCCATGGATCCGCTGACTGCAGTGGGGTTTTGAAGCAGGAGCAAATCCCCCCTGCCCCCCTTTTTCAAAGGGGGGAACAGCGATCAGGCGCCTTTGCAGGATCAGGCGCCTTTGTATCCCTGGAGCATGGCGTATTCGATTTACCCCCTTTGAAAAAGGGGGTCGACGGCAGCGAAGCTGACGGCGGGGGGATTTCGCCGCGGCGCGCGACAGCGCGACGTGGCGCGACGTTCGCCGCGACCACTGGCGCGCTGCTGCTGTCGGCGCTCTGGCTGGTAGCGCCCGCCCACGCCGCGACCGTCGCCGAGGTGGCGTCGCCCGACGGCGCGCTCAAGGTCGAACTGGATCTCAACGGCGAAGGCCGTCTGGCCTATCGCGTCGCGCGCAATGGGGAGCCGCTGATCGCCGACTCGCGGCTCGGCTTCATCCTGCGCAACGGGCGCCAGTTCCTGCGCGGCATCGCGCTGGACTCGCAGTCGGCGCGCAGCTTCGACGAGACCTGGGAACAGCCCTGGGGCGAGCGCCGCTTCGTCCGCAATCATTACAACGAACTGCGCGCGCGCTTCGTCGAGAGTGATCGCGACCGCCGGCGCTTCGACGTGGTGGTGCGCGTGTTCGACGACGGCATCGGCGTCCGCTACGAATTCCCGAAGCAGGCCGGACTGGACGAGGTGCAGATCGAAGAGGAACTGACCGAGTTCGCGATCGCGAAGCCGGCGACCGCCTGGTGGATTCCGGCCTTCGAATGGAATCGCGAGGAATATCTGTACAGCCGCACGCCGCTGGCGGAAGTGGGCGTGGCGCAAACACCCATCACGCTGCGCACCGACGATGGCGTTCACGTCTCCATCCACGAAGCGACGCTGGTCGACTACGCCGGCATGAATCTCGCCAAAGGCGACGGCGGCCGGCTGCGCGCATCGCTCACGCCCGGCAGCCCGGCGAAAGTCGTGCGCCGTGTGCCGTTCACCACGCCGTGGCGCACGATCCAGATCGCCGATCGCGCGGGTGGCTTGGTGGAATCCAGCCTGATCCTCAATCTCAACGAACCCAACAAGCTCGGCGACGTGAGCTGGTTCAAGCCGTCGAAGTACGTCGGCGTGTGGTGGTCACTGCATCTCGAAACCGAAACCTGGGCGACCGGCCCCAAGCATGGCGCGACCACAGCGAATACGAAGCGCTACATCGACTTCGCCGCGAAATACGGCTTCCGCGGCGTGCTGGTGGAAGGCTGGAACACCGGCTGGGACGGCGACTGGTTCGCCAACGGCTGGCAGTTCGATTTCGCGAAACCCACCGCGGACTACGATCTGGAAGGCCTGGCCGCGTATGCGAAGTCGAAAGGCGTGCATCTGGTCGGCCACCACGAAACCGCGTGCGCGGTCAGCCATTACGAGCGGCAGATGGACGCGGCGTTCGCGACGTTCGCGCGCCTGGGCATCGATTCGGTGAAGACCGGCTATGTCTGCGATGCCGGACAGATCGAGCGCCAGGATCGCGCGGATGGTCCGGTGGCGCGCGAGTGGCACGAAAGCCAGTTCATGAGCAACCATCACCTGCGCGTGCTGGAGGCGGCGGCGAAACACCGCATCGCGATCAATGCGCACGAACCGATCAAGGACACCGGCCTGCGCCGCACCTATCCGAACTGGATCTCGCGCGAAGGCGCGCGCGGCCAGGAATTCAACGCCTGGGGCAATCCGCCGAATCCGCCGGAGCACGAGCCGATCCTGATCTTCACCCGCATGCTTGCCGGACCGATGGATTTCACGCCCGGCGTACTGAGTCTGCAGGGCCGCGGCCAGCCGCTGCAGAGCACGCTGGCGCGCCAGCTCGCGCTGTACGTGACGCTGTACAGCCCGATCCAGATGGCCGCCGATCTGCCGGAGAATTACGCGAAGCACATGGACGCGTTCCAGTTTATCCGCGATGTGCCGGTCGACTGGCAGGACACCCGCGCGCTCAACGGCGAGGTCGGCGATTACGCCACCATCGCGCGCAAGGATCGCAACAGCGAGGCGTGGTATCTGGGCAGCGTCACCGACGAGAACGCGCGCACGCTGGAGGTGCCGCTGTCGTTCCTCGACGCGAACCGGACGTATGTCGCGCAGATCTATCGCGACGGCGACGGTGCGGATTACAAAACGAACCGCTTCGCGTTCGCGCGCGAAACGCGCGAGGTGAAGCGCACGGATACGCTGACGCTGCGGCTGGGCGCAGGTGGCGGCCAAGCGATCCGGTTCGTGCCGAAGCGCTGATCACGCGACTGAAGCCGCCGAAACCGACATGTTCAATCCCGCGCCGCGCATCCAGACCGTGACCATCCATGGACGTCACGTCTGCCATGTCATCGACGATGCGCTGCTCGATCCCGATGCGATGGTCGAGTACGCCGCGCGGCATATCGGCGAATTCTCGGAAGCCGGGCACAACGGCTATCCCGGGCCGGAACTGCGCATGCCGGAAGGTTTCTCGACGCAGCTCGATGCGTTCTTCGCCGCGCATCTGCGGCGTGCGTTCGACGTGCGCCGCACCGAGCGCATGTACAGCCGGCTCGCGATCACCACCACGCCGCCCGAACGGCTGCGGCCGTCGCAGTCGATCTGTCATATCGACCGGCTGAGCGTGGAGCCGAAGCATCGCATCGTCGCGTCGGTGCTGTATCTGTTCCGCGACGCGCGCCTGGGCGGCACCAGTTTCTACGGCCCCAATCATCCGCCCGAGGTGCTGCTGCCGATGATCGGCGATGCCAACACGCTGGATCGCGATACCTTCCGCGCGCGTTACGGCATCGACACCGGCTACATGACCGCGTCGAACGCATGGTTCACGAAGCTGCAGACCGTACCGGCGCGCTACAACCGCATCATCTTCTACGAAGGCACCGTGTTCCACAGCGGCGAAATGGCGCATCCCGAATTGCTGTCGGCTGATCCGCGTGCTGGTCGTCTGTGCCTCAACGGTTTTTTCACCTGCCGGCGCAATCTGGCGCCGGTCTGATCCATTCGCAGGAGTGTCCGCGATGACATCAATGTCTGTTTTCCGCTGTGCAGCGCTGATGTCGCTGCTCGCCGTGTCCACAGTGCGTGCAGAAGGCGTCTTGCCGCATGGGGATCCCGCGCGTATCGATGTGTTGACGCTTCTCGTGCCCGGACTGGCGCCCGACGGCCTGCGGGTGCGCGTATATCTGCCGAACGGATACGATCCGACGGCTCAGATCGGCTATCCGGTGCTGTATCTCAACGACGGACAGGACGCCGAAGCGGTCGCGCTGCAGGCGACGCTGAACGATCTGATCGACCGCGGCGAGATCCGGCCGCTGATCGCGGTCGCGATCGACATGCCTGCAGATCGCATGGGCGCGTATGGCTTCTCCGATCGTGCGGCGAAGCGCAGCCTTGTCTCGCCGCTGCGCGTCGGCGCCATCGGCACGCAAGCGCATGCGTATTCGGAGTGGGTCGCGACGCGGCTGGTGCCGATCATCGATGCGCGCTACCGCACCCGCGCGCGTCCGGAAGCGCGCACGGTCCTCGGCTGGTCGCTGGGCGGCGCGAACGCGCTGAACCTCGGCTGGCAGTATTCCGGGATATTCGCCAACGTTGGCGGGTTCTCGCCGTCGCTGTGGCTGTCGCCGAAGCCCGATGAGATCGCCGGCATCCAGTCCGGCAGGTTCGCGCAGCAGATGATCGCGGCCGGCACCTATCACGCAGGAGGCCGCTTCTTCTTCGCGGTGGGCGACGCGGAAGAAACCGACGACCGCGACGGCGACGGCGTCATCGACGTGCTGGACGATGCCCGCGACCTGATCGACGGCTGGCGCGTATCCGGCGAACCGGAACCCCGCGCGAAAGGCCTGCGCCAGCTCGGCCACTCGGTGAACCTGGATCACGCCGCGAAAGGCACGCGCGCCGACGCGTCGCTGTTCGTGCTCGCTGGCGGCAAGCACGAGCAAGCCTCATGGGCGCGGATGCTGCCGGTATTCCTGCGCTGGGCCTACGCGGTGCATGCCCCGCCGTTGAATGCGACCGGCGCGACCGAAAGCTGGCATCGCGTGCCCTCGCGCCATGTCGATGCGCGCGATGTCGATGTGTGGCTTCCGCCCAGCTACGGTCGCGAGCCATCGCGCCGCTACCCGGTGCTGTACATGCACGACGGCCAGAACCTGTTCGATCCGTCGCTGAGCTACACGGGCATCGACTGGGATATCGACGGTGCGATGACGCGCCTGATCGAAACCGGCGATGTCGGACCCGGCAACATCGGACCCGGCAACAGCAGGCCCGGCAAAATCCGCGAGGCGATCGTGGTCGGCGTGTCCAACACGCCGCTGCGCTTCGCCGAATACATGCCCAAAGCGCCTGTGCGTACGGCGACGGTCGGCAGCGGCATCGAGGGCGGCCCCGTCGGCGCGCCGGAAGACATCCGTTCGGACGATTACCTGCGCTTCGTGGTCGAGGAACTCAAACCCTTCATCGACGCGCAGTACCGCACGCAGCCCGGTCGCGACGACACATCGATCATGGGATCGAGCATGGGCGGGCTGATCTCGCTGTACGCCATCGCGCGCTATCCCGACGTGTTCGGTGGGGTCGGCGCGGTGTCGACGCATTGGCCGGCCTGCGGCGGCTGCATGGTCGACTGGTTCGGCGCGCACCTGCCCGACGCGCGCACGCATCGGCTGTATTTCGATCACGGCACCGTCGGAATCGACGCGCGGTATGCGCCGCATCAGCGCCGGATGGATGCGGCCCTGCGCGATGCCGGGTACGTCGAAAGCCGAGAATGGATCACGCGCAGTTTCGACGGTGCCGATCACAACGAAGCGGCCTGGCGCGCACGCGTCGACATTCCGCTGCGTTTTCTGCTGGGGCGATGACGCGCCGGCGGATCACTTCCGCAGTTTCGGTTCCGGTTCGCCATCCGCAGGGTCTGCGTCCGGCGACTGCTCCATCTCGCGCAGCAGCCCATCGGCGGCCTGCGAGAACGACAGCAGCGCCCAGTGCGTGGTTTCGCGCACATCGCAGGCGACGTGGCGGGGATTCGTCGCGCACAGCGCGTCGAGATCGTCGGGCACGGTTTCGTCGTTGCCGCGCGCGAACACCTGGGTGAGATTCTCGCAGCCGATGCGCACGCCGGCCGCGCAGACCTTGAGGTAATAGGGTTTCGCTTCGGCCCAGGCGTTGCCCAATGCGAGCTGATGTCCGGCGATGTTGCAGCCGTGCAGGCTGCCGCGGGCGCAGCAGGCGGAGGCGGTTTCGTTGCCTGGCTGCGGGCAGTCCTCGACCAGCGGCTTTTCGTCGAAGGCCATCGGTGCGGCGCACGCGGTCGCGCCGCCGTCGCGGGATCTGTCATCGCGACTGCTTTCATCAAGACGGTATACCGCGTAGCGATTCCAGTCGTCGATGCCGAGCAGACGATCGCCGCCGATCCGCTGCAGCACGAAATCGCCGCCCTTGTCGTGACGGATGCGCACCCGCCCCGCTTCCAGCCGCGCGCGCAGATTCCCGCCGATACCGGCGACCAGGCCGCGGTCGCCGAAATTCAGTTCGCTCATCAGGCCGGTCTCCGCGAGGTAACGTCCGCAGGGCAGCGTCGTCGCCGGGACGGTCTTCAGCTGCGCGTCGGTAAGCGCAGCCAGCGGCGCGAGATGCTTGCAGGCATCGCCGTCGCCGCCACGTTCGCAGCCCGTGCGCAAAGCCTCGCGTGCCTGCACGAAACGACCGCCGACCCACAGTTCTTCCGCGACCTTGGCGCAGACCTTCGCCGAGCCGTGGCGCGCGCACAGCGCGGGCAAGGTGTCGAGGCGTTCGGGCGGCAGCGGCACGTCGTCGGCGTACATTCCGCTTGCGACCTCGGCCAGCGCGATGCCCAGCGCTTTCGAGACGGCCGCCTCACAGGCGCTATCGGAAAAAGTCGGTCCTTCGCGGCATTCCGGCGGCGGACCGTTTTCGTCGCCGATATCGTCCGGACTGCGTTTGCCGGCGTCGATCCAGCGCATGCAGGCGAACGGCAGATCATCGACGCAGGCGGCCTGCAATGCGGCGGGCGTGGCGCTGTCGATGGTCGCGATGCACGCATCGAGATCCGCGCGACAGCTTCCGGCCACCGCCGGCGGCTGCGCCTGTCCGCACGCGGCCGCCTGCTGCAGCACGAAGATCTTGCGGAACGTCGCATCGTCGCCGGTGACCGTACGGCCGTCGGCATCGACGGTGTAATCGTCGGGATAGCCGTCGTCGACATTGAACAGACGCAGCTCCGCGCCCGTGCGCCGATAGCGCTGCGCCGACGGCGCCATCCCGTCGTACACGATCCGCGCGCGTTCGCCATCGATCACTTCCAGCCGCGCGCCGGATTCGGCGTCGAGATAGGTGCCGCAGGCGAGGGTTGCGGCGTGGATCTGCCGGGACCACAGCAGTGCGATGGAAAACAGTGCGGTCGAGAGCAGGGTCGCGGGGGATGGCCATCGCTGCATGGGGGCTCCGCGCGTGGTGGTGAAGACTGCATTCTGCATGATGCGGGCAGCGCATACGGATCCAGTCAAAAATTCGCCGATCCCGGAACATCTATTCCCGGCGTTAGAATCCGCCAGAGCACCGCCCGCGATGGGTCGATGACAGGGGATTCGAATGGATTGCTCTTTGCTGCCTCGGCGACAGCGTGCATCGGCTTGGGTGCGTTGGGTGCTGTGTGCGCTGTTGGCGTGGCCTGCGCTGCAAACCCATGCCGCATCGACGAATGCTTCCGATATCAGTGGGCCGACGATTGCGGTGGGCGACTGGCACACTTGCGCGATCCAGCACGATGGTCGCATCAAATGCTGGGGACTTGCCGGCAACTATTCGACGCCGGAAGGATCTTTCGTTTCCGTCGCTTCAGGGCGGAGGTTCAGCTGTGGATTGCGCTCGGACGGCGAAGCGGTGTGTTTTGGCCCACCCGATACCATACCGTCGCCGCCGCAGCCGCCGCCCGGGCCGTGGCGATCATTGGCGGCAGGGTCCGAAGAGGCTTGCGGTCTTCGCGCCGACGGGCGTCTGCAGTGCTGGGGTCGCAGCGATGGACTGGGCGCCAATGCACCCGCGGGGCGATTCATCGCGTTGTCCATGGCGAATACGGGAGCGTGCGTCGTTCGCACCGACGGTACGCCGCAGTGCTGGTCGAGTCACGAATTCGTCGATTTGAGCGATGTTCCGCCAGGGCGTTTCACCAGTGTCAGTGTGATGGACGCTCATGCCTGCGCGCTGCGCAGCGATGGTCGCATCTTCTGCTGGGGAGATGATTTCGCGGGCCCGGGGCCGACGGAATCCGGTTTCATCGATGTGCAAGCGGGCAATCTCTATAACTGCGCGTTGCGCGCAGATGCGACCATCGCGTGCTGGGGCATCCCGACCTACGGCGGCCTGAATCCGCCGCCGGGGCGGTTCGCGCAGATTTCGGCGGGCGTCGATTACATGTGCGCTGTCGGATTCGATGGAAAGGCACAGTGTTGGGGTGGGGCCGGGCCACAGTGGTTGATGAATGAAAAAGGCGCCGGGCTTGCCAGCGTCGCGGTCGGTGGCGGTGAGGTATGTGTCCTCGACGTCGACGGCGAGCCGCATTGCACGGGGAATCTTTCGTCGATGCAGCCCGCATCGGGTCGTTATTCGCAGTTGAGCCTCGGTGCTGCCAGCGGTTGCGGCATTCTGCGCGATGGCAGTGCGACATGCTGGGGCGCCTCGTTGGGCCCGACGCCGACGGCGACGATGTCCAAGCTCAGTGTCGGCGAAGCGCACGCCTGCGGCGTCCAGACCGATGGCGCAGTCGCGTGCTGGGGCGACAACAGTTTCGGGCAGACCGATGCGCTGCCGGGCCGCTATCTCACCGTCGCGGCGGGCGACCGTTACAGTTGTGCGATCAGCGTCGCGGGAACCGTTTCGTGCTGGGGCGAAGGCCCAGTGGTGTCGGCCGTCGCCGTGGGCGGCGGATTCCGTACACTCCACGCCAATAAAGGTCTGATCTGCGCCAGCCGCGAATCCGATGCGCAATGCTGGGGCGATGGTGGTTCGTGGCTTGGCTTGGTCAACCAGGCCCGGTATCCGGTAGCGGCGGTCGGCGACTATTTCGTCTGCTGGCAAATGGGTCAACGAGTTTCCTGCTACGGCGATTACAGTCGGTACGTGCCGGAATTCGGGTTCGATGATTTCGCTGCCGTGGCAGCCTACGGCGACCGGGCCTGCGCCATCGACGGCACGGGTCAACTGCTCTGCTCAGGCGGTCAATCGCTTCGACGCGTGTTCAACAGAGAGGCGCGCATCGGCCCCGGCACCATCGCCACGGGAACGGCGCACACCTGCAATGCCGGCAGCGGCGGCCTGATCGACTGTTGGGGCGACAACGCGTTCGGCCAACGCGATGCGCCGCACATCCGCGCCCGAACACTCGACGTGAGCGCCGACCATGCCTGCGCGATCGCGGGTTCCAATACGCTGCAGTGCTGGGGCGACGATAGCCGCAGCGGCAGTATGCCGTTGCCGGGCGTGGCCGTGCGCAATGTCGACATCGGCCAGTACAACGGTTGCGCGGTGCGCACCGACGGCGGCGCGTCCTGCTGGGGCTGGAATGCCAACGGCCAGAGCGCACCGCCCGCGGAGGTGTTCCGCCGCGTCGCCACCGGCCTCAATCACAGCTGTGGTCTGCGCGACGACAACACGCTGACGTGCTGGGGCTACGGTGCCGATGGCCAGACTGCCGCGCCGACCGGCGAATTCATTGCATTGGATGTCGGCGAACGCCATTCGTGCGCGATCACGGTCGATGGCGGACTGCAATGTTGGGGCATGAATGGCGAAGGCCAGTCCACGCCGCTTGCTGAGGCGGACGTGACCTACCGAGCGTTGTCTGCCGGGTCGTTCCACAACTGCGCGATCCGCAGCGACGGCACGCTCGCGTGCTGGGGCCGTAACGACCACGGTCAGTCCACGCCGCCGCAGGGCCGTTTCGCATCGGTGTCCGCAGGCGTGGCGCACAGCTGCGCAATCCGCGATGACGGCGGACGCATCTGCTGGGGCAGCAACAGCAGCGGCCAGTCGCCGAGCTTGGCGATCGGCCCCGTCGACTTGCCTCGCGGCGATCAGAATGTGCCGTATGAAGCTCGATTCCTGGCGACGGGGAGTGCTGGTTATGTGCTGCGATCGCCAGAATTCAGGCTGGTATCGGGTGCATTGCCGACAGGCATCGCGCTTGGACAGGACGGCTTGCTGGGCGGCCGGACGATATGGATGGGCGCGTACGATTTCGTGGTCGAAGTGCGTGACGCCAACGGCTTCGTCGCCAGCAGACAATACCGGCTGCAGATCGGGCCGTCGTCGGACACGACGCCGCCGGTGATCACGGGCGGCATCATCTCCGGAACCATCGGCGATAACGGTTGGTATACGAGCGATGTGCATGTCCGCTGGGACGCGAGCGATGCAGAAAGCGGTATCGTCGAGACCGAGGGCTGCGATGAAAGGGTGATCAGCGTCGACTTCAGTTCAAGCGCTGTCACGTGCAGTGCGTTGAACAGGGGAGGAAGACGACAGGTGGAATCCCAGCCGTTGAAACGCGACGCCACGCCGCCGCAGATCCGCACCTGGCTCAATCCCGTGGCGCCGAATGCCAAGGGCTGGTACACCGCGCCGGTGAGTGTGTTCTACGATTGCCTGGATGTGACCTCCGGCATGAACGGCGATTGCCCACAGCCTGCGGCCCTGTCCGTGGAAGGCGTGCAGACCTTTCCGATCCAGTCGGCCCGCGACAATGCCGGCAACATTGCGACCACACCGGCGACCCTGATCAGCATCGACTGGACCCGCCCCCGGCTCTCGGCGACGATGCCGCCCGCACAACTGTTCGTCGGTGCGACCCACGACTTCCAGCTCAGCGCCACGGACGCGGTTTCCGGCATCGCGAGCCAGAGCTGTACGCCGATCGATACCAGCCCGCCCAGCGTGTTCGATACAGGATCCGGCGTGCGCGTAGCGACCTGCACCGCCAGCGACCATGCCGGCAACAGCACCAGCGTGAGCGCGGTGTATCAGGTCGTGTATCCAACCCGCCGCATCGGTGACGCGGGACAGCCGGTGCCGCAGAACCAACGTGCCCCGAAGCAGGTGCGGCGCGTACCGCCGGAAGCGATCCGCCGTGGCGTGAAACCCGCGATGCCACGCGCGCGCTGATGGATTCACGTCCCCGTCGCACGGAGCGGGATCGTGCTGAGGTTTCGGAACGTTGCGCGAATGGGGCATCCACCGAACATCGGTTCGGCGGGTTCCACGCCCGTTACGGCGCCAGAACACGCGCGAGCCTGATATCCAAGCGCTTCATGCCACATCGGAAGCCACGGTAAAGGATACCGAACCGATACGCGTGCGAAGACCATCGGCCACTAGAATCCGCCGTGTTGCGCCTGGATTGATGGATGAGGAAGCGTCGAGATGGCCAAGTCGGTGAGGATGCGAATGGGTCGATGGATGTACGCGCGAATGCTGCTCTGCGCGCTGTCGGCGTGGCTGTCGATATCGGCGTATGCGCAGGCCGCGGGTGACTCCATCGCCGAGGGGCAGCGTCTCTCCACGGGCGGAAATTATGCTTGCGCCATCGAAGATCAGGGGCGGTTGGGTTGCCTGGGAATCTTCCGGGGCGATACGCCCGAGGGCCGTTATGTGTCAGTGGATTCCAGCGATTCGGGCAGCTGCGCGGTGCGTTCCGATGGCCAAGCGGTCTGCTGGTCGGGATCGACCAACGGCTGGATGACGCCACCGCCCGGTCCTTGGCGCTCGCTCGCGGTGGGTTGGCGCGAAGCGTGCGGACTGCGTCCCGACGGGCGGTTGGAATGCTGGGGCGATGGCGATGGAGCCGCGTCTGCTGCGCCGACGACCGGGCGATTCATCGCGGTATCGATCTTCGACGACAACGGTTGTGCGATCCGCATCGATGGCACGCTGGTGTGCTGGACCGCGAATCCCGAGGACCATATCGGTCCGCCGCCGCCGGGGCGCTTCTCGCGCGTGGATGTGTCCGCCTACCATGCGTGCGCGGCGAGTACCGATGGCCGCGTGCTGTGCTGGGGGGTGGATATCCGCGGCAGTACCGATGCTCCCGTGATCGGTCGCTTCGTCGATGTGTCCGTCGGCCGGTATCACGGATGCGCGCGGCGCGCGGACGGCACAGTCAGCTGCTGGGGCAGCCGATGGGATAACGATACCGGCGATGGCCCGATGGAGTCGCCAGAAGGCGAGTTCACGGATATCGCCTCGGGCGGCCATCTCAGCTGCGGACGGAAACCCGACGGCACTGCGCACTGTTGGGGCGGGGATTGGCATTGGGGTCATATCTTCGATCCGCGCGGCGCCGCGCTGGTGGACATCGTTGTCGGCGGCGGCGAAACGTGCGCGCTCGACGACGAAGGTGAAGCGCATTGCATCGAAAACGTTCCATCGATGCGGCCGACCCCAGGCCGCTATACGCAGTTGAGTCTCGGCGATACCAGCGGTTGCGGTGTGCTGTACGGCGGCGGCGTCAACTGCTGGGGCGCTGCCTTGGGCGCCACACCCGCTGTGCCGATGACGCGGGTCAGCGTCGGCGAAGCGCATGCGTGCGGCGTGCAGACCGATGGCGCGATCGTCTGCTGGGGCGACAACCGCTTCGGACAGATCGATGCGCCGGCGGGCCGTTATCTCACCGTCGTGGCGGGCGACCGTTACAGCTGTGCGATCACCGCCGGCGGCACCGTCGAGTGCTGGGGCGAGGATCCGCTGGTGTCGGGGGTGCCGGTCGGCAATGGATTCCGCACGCTCCTGGCAAGCCGCAACGTGGTCTGCGCGAATCGCGAATCCGGGCCATCGGAATGTTGGGGCGACGATGCGCCTTGGCTCGAGTGGGGCATGGACTTCTCCTTCATTCCGGTGACGGCGCTGGGCGACCATTTCGTCTGCCATCTGTGGGGCGATGACGTCTTGTGCGATGGCGATTACACCCTTGGCATCCCCGGGTTTTCGCTTGACGAAGTTATCGCGGTCGCCGCCGCCGGCGACCTCGCCTGCGCCATCGGCCGTGACAACATGATCGACTGCAGCGACGAACCTTTTGAGCGTCGTATCAATACGATGCGTATCGGCATGGGCACGATCGCAGTCGGCGCTGCGCACACGTGCAATGCCGACAGCAGCGGCGTGCTCGATTGCTGGGGCGACAATGCGAACGGGCAGCGCGCCGCGCCGCAGGCCCATGCCCGCGCGCTGTCGACGAACGCCGACCATGCCTGCGCGGTGGTCGACGCCAACACGCTGCGCTGTTGGGGCGACGAAAGCCGGGGGAATCTGCTGCCGCTGCCGGGCGTGGCGGTGCGCGACATGGATGTCGGCCAATACCACGGCTGCGCGGTGCGCGGCGACGGCGTCGTCGCCTGCTGGGGCTGGAACGTGAACGGACAGGGCACGCCGCCAGCGGGCGTGTTCCGCCGCGTGGCCACCGGCCTCAACCACAGCTGCGGTATTCGCGAAGACAGCACGCTGGCCTGCTGGGGCTACGGCGCCGACGGCCAGACCGCCGCGCCGACCGGCGAATTCATCGCCGTGGATGTCGGCGAACGTCATTCGTGCGCCATCGCCGCGGATGGTGGACTGCGCTGCTGGGGCATGGACGGCGAAGGACAGTCCACGCCGCCGGCCGACGGCCGGGCCACGTATCGCGCGTTGTCCTTGGGCGCGTTTCACAACTGCGCGGTCCGAATCGACGGCACGCTGCTGTGCTGGGGGCGCAATACACAAGGCCAGTCTTCACCGCCAATGGGCCGATTCGTCTCGGTCTCCGCCGGTGTCGTCCACAACTGCGCAGTGCGCGACGACGGCACGCGGCTGTGCTGGGGCGGTAACGGCAGCGGCCAGCAGCCGAGCATGGCGATCGGCCCTGAAACGCTGCCGCGCGGCGAAATCAACGAGAGTTACGAAGCCAGGTTGGCGGTGACCGGCAGCGCGGGCTACGTTCCGCCCGCGGTCGCGTTTCGGGTGGTGTCCGGCGCCTTGCCTTTGGGGATCGACCTGGACGCCAACGGACAGCTGCACGGCTGGCCGCAGGCCGACGGGGCGTCCGACTTCGTGGTGGAAGCGCGCGATGCCAGCGGCTTCAGCGGGCATCGCGCGTACAGGATCCAGATTGGTTCGCCCAAGGATGTCGTGACGCCTTCCGAATTCAGACCCCCGCGCCCGCTCCCGCCCCGCGAATAAGGTCGGTTCGTCTTCGAAAGCGTGATCCGCGGGTTTCATGAAAATCCGAACCCGGCATCGACTCGATGCTCTCTGCGCGAACCCTGCCGGAACTCGCGACACGCTATCGAAGTTGCGGCACAGCGCCGCCGCGATCGTGGCGCGCGACATGGATCGCTGGGCGAACCGCCCGATGAATTCATCGCGGCATGAACCCCGTGAAAGCGAGGTCGTCGAAACGCCACCGTCGCCCGATCCGGGCGACGATGCCTTCGATCAATCCGCGCTCGCCGCCGGCGCTTCCGGCTTCACCGCTTCCGGGCTGACCTTCTCGATGGTGTGGCGCAGTTCGCGGCCCAGGATGGTCTGCGCGTCCTTCGCCCAGTTGTCCAGGCGTGCGTCGAAGACGAGTTTGCTGTTCTCGTCGGGCCACACCAGTTTCAGTTCGCGCAGTTTCTGGATGAAGCTGCGGAACAGGGTCTTGTCGAAGAATTCCGGCGCGGCCGGCGCGTACAGCAGGCTGAGGCGCTGCGCCGCGAGGTGGCAGAGGCTTTCGAGTTCGCCCGCACCCAGCGCGCCCGGGCCGTTCTTGGCCAGCACCGAAATCGCGATGTAGTAGCGCTCGAACGCCTGCTGCAGCGGATGGCCCAGCGCGCGCAGGCGGAACACTTCATCGGACTGCCCGGCGTTGCGCGCGAGGATGCCGCCGTCGTCGTCGCTGACCTGCTCCAGCAGGCCTTCGCGGATGAACACCGCGATGGTGCGTTCGAGCTGCTCGGCGAAGCCGTCTTCGTCCCACGGCAGGAACAGCTCGGTTTGCATGAATGGGTACAGCGAGCGGCCGATGCGCAGCAGCGTGTTGCGGCTCATCCGCCGGTTGTGCTGGAAGCAGCAGGCGATCCACGCGGTGGCGACGAACAGGTGAAGCACGTTGTTGCGGAAATAACTCAGCAGCACCGCGGTGTCGCCGTCCACGTGCAGCACGTCGCCCAGCGGATGCGCGGTGCGCGCAAGCACGCCGATCTCTTCGCCGTGGGCGACGATCTGTTCGGGCGTATGCGGGGTGACGGTGACGCGGTCGGAGTACGGCACTTCGGCCAATAGTTTCTTCGACAGCGCGATCTGCGCCAGCAGGTCGGCTTCGCCCATCGCGTGCTTGGGCGTGGACAGCACCGCGAGCGCGAGCAGATTGATCGGATTGACGTCGGCGGCGCGGTTGATGTTGATCTGGATGCGGTCGGCCAGGGTGTCGGTGGCGCTGGCGAGCCACTGCGGCTTCTCGTCCTCGCCCACCGGCTTGCCGTCCCACTCCGGCGCCTGTTCGGCAAGGATGTCGGCGAGCGTGATCGGTTCGCCGAAATTCACCACCACCTGGCCGTAGTTCTTGCGGAGCACCTTGGGAATGCCGATCAGCAGCTGCCAGACCGATTCCTTGTCCTTGGGCTTGCCCGACAGTTCGTCGAGGTAGCTGTTGCCTTCCATCAGTTTTTCGTAGCCGACGTAGACCGGCTGGAACAGCACCGGGCGCACCGGCTGGCGCAGGTAAGCGCGGATGGTCATCGCCAGCATGCCGCCCTTGGGCTGCAGCAGGCGGCCGGTGCGCGAGCGTCCGCCCTCGATGAAGTATTCGATCGAATAACCGCCCGCCACCAGTTGCGCGACGTATTCGGAAAACACCGCCGAGTACAGCGCGTTGCCACGGAAGCTGCGGCGCAGGAAGAACGCGCCGCCCTTGCGCAGGATGGTGCCGATGACCGGCAGATTGAGGTTGATGCCGGCGGCGATGTGCGGCGGCACGATGCCCTGCGTGTACAGCAGATAGCTCAGCAGCAGGTAATCCATGTGGCTGCGGTGGCTGGGCACGTACACCACTTCATAGCCGGGCGCGACCTGCTTGAGTTTGTCGAGGTGATGCACCAGCACGCCGCGGTAGATCCGGTTCCACACGGTGGTGAGCAGGAACGAGGCCGAACGCACCACCGGCGGCGAATAGTCGGCGGCGATCTCGTACGCGCAGGCGTGCGCCCGCTTCCACGCGTCCTCTTCCTTGATGTTTTCGCGGCGCGCGGTGTCGACGATGGCCTGCTTCACCGGGTCGGAGGACAACACCTTGTCGATCAGCAGCCGGCGGGTGGACAGGTCCGGGCCGATCACCGCCTCGCGGATGCGGTTGAAGTGGGTGCGCAGCACGCGCGACACCCTGCGGACCGCAAGTTCCGGCGGCAGGTCTTCGGCGACGACGGTGCGCACCGGGATAGGGGTAGCGAACTGCACGAAGGTGTCGCGGCCGTTGAGCAGGATGGCGAGCAGCCGCCGGAAGCGGCCGACGAGGGTCCAGTTCTCGGAAAACAACACCGAAAACCAGCTGTTGTTCCGGTCCGGGGCGCGACCGACGAAGATCGACACCGGCACCAGCTGCACGTCCAGAGCAGGATCGATGCGGTGGGCTTCGAGCAGCCGCGCCAGCGCTTCGGAATGGCGCCGCGCCGGGCGCGCCATCTTCGGCGGCTTGCCGGTGGCGAGGTCCACGGCCATGTCCGCGGCCAGGCCCAGGGTGGTGTTGGCGTTGCGCCGCGACAGCGCGACGTAAGCGCGCTTGCGTTTCAGCGGGTCGCCGGGCAGCGGCCGCAGCGCCGACGGCAGCCCTGCCTCGCGGCAGGCGCGGTCGAGGATCAACGCGTTGGACAGCCCGTAATCCTCCAGCACGAAGCAGATCGGACGCGGATCGTCGCTCAGCGATTCGGGCAGCGGCTCGATACGCAGTTCGATCCACGGCTCCAGCACCTTGGCCAGCAGCGAGGCCAGCCACGGCCGACGGCCGCTGCGGGACTGAGATGGGCCGGCGGGCGGCAGGGTGGACGGAGCGGCGGCCATCGTCGCTCCGGTCTGCTCCGGTGCGGGCATGTCGCTGGCGGTGGCTTCGACGGGCGATGCGTCGGCAGGCGCGGCTTCAGGCCCGGAGGTCTCGGCGGCAGTGGGCCCGACAGCGGACGGCGCCGACGTGGCGTCGGCGGGCTGCGCGGGGTCGAAGAGGGTCGGCTGGTTCGGTGATGTCGGCATGATCGCCGTCATTATGACGAAGTCGGTTTCGTCGTCGCGGTTTCCGTGGGCGGGACGACCGGCGGCGCGCCCGGGGGCGCATCCGCGGGTGCCGGCGTGGGGTTGGTGGCCGGCATGGGGACGGCCGGCCCCGGCGGCACGGCTGCGGCGGCGCGGGCATGGCGCAGGAAGTCGCTGAGGTACCAGCGGCCGTCGATGCGTTCCACCATCACCACCGTATCGATGGTTTTCCCGTCCAGCGGGTAGCGCATGCGGACCCGGGCCTGGTCGCCCTCCTGGCTAACCAGCGACAGCGTCATCGCGTCCAGGCTGCGGTCCAGGTCCAGATCGTAGGCGCGCAGGCTCTCCTTCAGAGCGGCGACCACCGGCGTCAGCCGGCGCAGGCTGTCGTCCATGCCGTAGCGCCGGAAATCGGCCTCTTGCCGCAGACCGCTCTGCCGCGCAGCCAGGGTCAGCCGGGCGATCGTCCCGCGGGCGCGTTTGGGATCGCCCAGTTTCGCGCGCGTGCCCCAGTCGCTCATCACCGCGACCAGCTGCGCGTAGTGCGCGCGCTCCTCGGCGCTGAGCGCGATGTCGGTCTGCACGAACTTCACCCCGAACAGCCCAAGCGATTTCGCCGCGGCGCGGATCTCGCCGTGGGCATTGGCGAACTGTCCCTCGAAGCTGCGGCGCAGGCGGGTATCGGCCTTGTCGGCGGCCAACACCGCCAGCATGCCGGGGATCTTGTGGTCGAACGGCAGCTCTTCCAGCGGCCAGCGCGTGCGCCCGGCCTGCCAGGCGGACGCCAGCTGCGGCTGCAGCGCCGGGGGGACCGCGTCGCGGACGAAAGCCTGCAGGTCGTTGTCGCGCAGGTGCCGGGTGAGCAGGGCCACCGCGTCGGTGGGCTGGCTGGCGACGGTGGGCGTTACGCGTTCGCCGCCGCCGCAGCCGGCTGCGGCCAGCGTCAGCAATGTCGCCAGCAGGGCGGGCAGCGCGGGGGCGGGTCTGGAGACGGCGGGCACGGGCTGCGGCATGGTCCCGCATCTTGGCGGGCCGGGCCGGCTCCCACAAGCGACCGGCTTCAAAAAAAAAGGAGACCCGAAGGTCTCCCTAAATTCCGGACGGAGCCGGAGGATCACGGTTGTGGCATGGCTCCGGCATCGCCGGATGAGAAACAGGGTACCGGCGGTCTGTTTCTAATGCAATGCTTTAAGAGTTTGTATTCAAGCCATTGATTTTATTTATGAGAGATTGCAGTCAGAAGCGACCCGCAAAGCCCGTGGCATGATCGCTTCGACGTTAATTGGGCGATGTTCGGCGCCTGATGCCGGACGTTCCATGTCATCCCGAACGCCCGCGTAGCGGGTGGAGGGATCTGCTGTCGTGGCAGCATCCGCGGTAAGCAGATCCCTCCTCGGGCTTCGCCCTCGTTCGAGATGACAGACCTTTTTCAGAGTCGAGATTTCGAACAGGCTTCTAGTCGGCCAGATTCAGCGCCTCGCGCTTGAGCGTGCGGCGCTGTTCGCGCGGCTGGCGCCAGTCGTTGCCGAACACCGCCGGCTCCCATGAGCCGTAGGTCGGGTTGGGCAACATCCACCAGCGCTGGCCGAACCACGGCCGGTGCTGTTCGTACAGCGCCGCGCGCGCGTCCTGGGTGTTGGCGAGGATCTGCGCGAAATCGCCGAGCTGGTCGCCGAATTGCATCAGCACCCGGTAGCTGCGCCCGGCGAACTGCCGACGGCACAGTTTTTCCGAGCCTTCCTGCTCGCAGTCGGCGATGAAAGTACCCAGGCCCAGGAACACGCTGTCGTCCTTCACCGGCATCCCGACCGCGCGCAGGTTCGCCAGCGTCGGCCCGATCAGGTGTTCGGCGCGGTTGGAGATATACAGAATGGTCACGCCCCTGGCCTGCGCCGCGCGCGCGAACTCGACCACGCCCGGCACCGGCTGCGCCTTTTCCTCGCGCACCCAGGCGTCCCAGGTCGCTTCGTTGTATTCGTTGCCCTCATTCACCAGCCGCGCCTGGTAGGGCGAGTTGTCCAGCACGGTTTCGTCCACGTCCATCACGATCGCCGGCGGCAGGCCGCGCGCCGGCGTCGCGCGTTCCTCGGGCACCAGCGCGTCCCAGCCGGGATCCTTCAGCGCGGCGTCGAGTCTGTCGGCTGCGGCGCGGTACACGGTTTCGGTCGTGGCCCGGTATTCGGCAGAGCGCTGCACCCACAGCACCGCGTTCAGATTGTCGTCGGCGGCCATGGCCGCGGCTGGTGTTGCGACCGGCTCGGTCGCAGGGGTGGTGGCGGGCGTTGCGTCCGCTACTGTCGATGCGGGCAGGCTGCGGCAGCCGCCAAGCAGCAGGGCTGCGGATACCAGTGCAACGGAGAGTAAAGACTTTTGCATAAGGACTCCTGGAAAAAACGACATGTCCGATATTACAGGTTGAACTCTCGAGGTTGCCGGATATGCTCCCGGCATCGACCGCGGTTCTGTTGCGTGAATCGCCGCGGTTTCTCGCGCGATCGACATGGCAGGGGGCGCCGTGAAGGAACTGTGGTTGCTGGTATTGGCCGTAGTGCTGAGCGGCTGCGTGGACTCTGCAAAAATCTCGGCGCTGAGCGCCGAACGATCCCGGCTCGAAGTATCGCTGAGATCGCAACAGATCAACCTCAGAACCGCAGAAGAGAGATTGGCCTCGGTTTCGAATCAGATCGCGCAAATCGCCGAGCGTAAGGCTGCCCTGAGCCGCAAGGTCGCTCAGATCGAAGCGGAGTCGCCCACGATCTCCAGTTGCATTCAGCAGGACTTGGCTGCCAAGGGGCTCATGACGGCGTTCATTTCGGAAAACAAAAACGAATCCACGGCCAGCGGGATCGTCGGCGGAGTTTGTATGCTGGCGCTGTTGCATGCGGACTACGCCAAAGTTTCCGACAACCTGAAGTCCGCCGCACAAGAAGAATCCAGCATCGAAACCGAACGGGTGCAGTTCGAATCGTTGATGAAATCAGCCGAGCAGGACGTGCAGCGCATTCGATCCGACATCGAAATCGCCAATCTGGACGCAAAATTGGCGATCGTCGCGAGCCAGATCGATTGCGAAAACAGACTCCGTTGCAGACTCGGAATGGACTAGAGCAAGGACTAAAGCACGCCCGCCATCAGCCCCAGCCCGAACGCGAGCAACATCGCGGCCACGATCCGTTGCAGCAGTTGCAGCGTGGTCTTTTTCAGCAGCCGGTTGCCGATCCAGGCGCCAGCGAATGCGGCGAGCACGGCGCAGGCGAGCAGGCGGTGGTCGAGGCGTCCGAACACCGCCGCGAGAGTGCCGGCGTAAACGGCCAAGCGCGAAAGATCGATCAGCGTCGATATCGCCGCACCCGTGGCGACGAACGCCTGCTTGTCCAGCCCGCTGCGCGCCAGGAACGCGCTGCGCAGCGCGCCCTGCATGCCGGCCAGGCCGCCGAAAAAACCGCTGAGCGCGCCGCCGAGCGGCTGCCAGCGCGCGTCGAATTCCAGATCGCGCCATTTCGGCACAAGTTCGATCATCGCGAACAGCAGCAGCAACAGACCGATGACCAGCTTCAGCGGCAGGATCTCGAAGCGATGGCCGAACGCGGGGTAGGCGTGCAGCGCCGGCAACGTGCCCAGCGCCGACAGCAGCCATGCGCCGAGCAGCGCCGCCAGCACCGCGGGCGCACCGAAGCGCAGCAGCACGCTGGCGTCGATGTGTTTCCACAGCAGGGCGAGCTTGAACAGACCGTTGAGCAGATGCACCACCGCGGTCATCGCGATGGCGTGTTCCAGCGGCATGAACAGCGCGAACGCCGGCAGCAGCAGGGTGCCGAGGCCGAACCCGGAGAAGAACGTCAGCCCCGAGGCCAGCAGCGCGACGACACAGACGATCAGGATGTCCATTAGAGGTTCATCCGGTCCACGTGTTCAGCCTTCCAGCATCGCCTTGATCGCTGCGAATCCGGCGCTGGCGCGTTCCTGCTTGCGCGTCGCGTCGGCCACCGGATCGGCGCCGTCGCGCTGGATCTCGTCGTCCGGCAGTTCGTCGAGGAAGCGGCTCGGCGTGAGCCGCAGCTTCGTGCCCCAGCGCTGCGCTTCGCGCGAATGCGACAGCCACAGCTGTTCCTTCGCGCGGGTGATGCCCACGTACAGCAGCCGCCGTTCCTCGTCGAGCCGGCCTTCTTCCAGACTGGCTTCGTGCGGCAGCGTGCCGTCTTCCAGGCCGATGATGAAGACGTAGCGGAATTCCAGGCCTTTCGCGCCGTGCAGGCTCATCAGGCGCACCTGGTTGCCAGGGTCGCTCTTGTCGGCGTGGCTCAGCAGCGCCAGCGACGCGGCAAGTTCGCCCGGGCCGGCGCCGCCGCGCGCGCTGTCGAACCAGTCCCCCAGTTCGTCCAGATTGCCGCGGCGGATCGCGAACATCTGGTCGGTCTTGCATTGCGCGCGCAGCGCCGCGAGTAGGCCGGAGCGATCGTTGAGCTTGCGCACCAGTTCGGCGGGAGTGAGCGTGCGAGCGTCGTTGCGCAGGTCGCGCACGATGTCGACGAAACCGCTGAGCGCGTTGGCCGCGCGCGGCTGCAGCTGTTTGAGGATGCCCATCGATTCCGCCGCCCGCGACATCGGCAACCCGGCCTGTTGCGCCAGTTCGGCCAGATTCGCCAGCGTGGTCGCGCCGACCTCGCGCTTGGGCGACTGCACCGCGCGCAGGAAGGCCGCGTCGTCTTCGGGATTGGCGATCAGACGCAGCCACGACAGCGCGTCCTTCACTTCGCCGCGGTCCAGGAACGCGGTGCCGCCGCTGAGGTGATACGGCACGCGCTGCAGCTGCATCGCTTTTTCCAGCGGCCGCGACTGGTGGTTGCCGCGGAACAGGACGCAGAACTCGTGCCACTCGGCTTTTTTCGTGCTGTTCAGGAACTGTATTTCCGCGGCGACGCGTTCGGCTTCGTGCTCGCCGTCGCGGCATTCGAGGATGCGGATGCGTTCGCCGTCGGCCTGCTGGCTCCACAGTTTCTTCAGGTGTTCGTGCGGATTATTGGCGATCAGCGCATTCGCCGCGCGCAGCACGCGATTGCTGCAGCGATAGTTCTGTTCCAGCTTGACGATCCGCAGCGCCGGGTAATCCTGGCCCAGCTGCGAGAGATTCTCGGGATTCGCGCCGCGCCAGGCGTAGATGCTCTGGTCGTCGTCGCCCACGCACGTGAAGTTGCCCTTCTCGCCGGCCAATGCCTTCAGCAGCCGGTACTGCGCGTCGTTGGTGTCCTGGCACTCGTCCACCAGCAGATAGCCGATGCGCTCGCGCCAGCCCAGCACGCAGTCGGCGTCGCTTTCCAGCAGTTGCACCGGCAGCCGGATCAGGTCGTCGAAATCCACCGCGTTGAACGTGGTCAGGCGCTTCTGGTACTTGGCGTACAGCGCCGCGGCCTCGCGCTCGCGCGGGCTCTGCGCGGCATCCAGCGCCTGCTCGGGCGACAGACCGGCGTTCTTGGCGCGCGATATCAGCCCCTGCATCGCCTGGATCGCGTCGCCCTTGGCGCCGGGCATCAGATCCTTGACCTGGCCCATGGAATCGTCGCTGTCGAACACCGAGAACCCGCGCTTCAAGCCGATCTTCGCGTGTTCGATCTGCAGGATCTTCAGGCCCAGCGCGTGGAAGGTGCAGATGGTCAGGCCTTCGGCGCCGTCGCCGCGGATGCGCTTGGCGACGCGCTCGCGCATTTCCTTCGCCGACTTGTTGGTGAAGGTGATCGCGGCGATGCGCTTGGCCGGGTAATGCTTCGCCTGGATCAGGTGCGCGATCTTCTCCACGATCACCCGGGTCTTGCCGCTGCCGGCGCCGGCCAGCACCAGCATCGGACCATCGGCGTGGAGCACCGCTTCGCGTTGGGGAGGATTGAGACCGTGCATGGAAAAAGTAGGGGTGACCGATGACCGATAGGTCGTCAGTTTACCTGCGTCGGTGCGACGATTCGGCTACCGTGTGCATCCTTGAATGGATACCGTCCCGAGCCGTCGCCGTGAATCTGCCCCATCGTCTTGCCGCCAGTGGCCTGCTCGCCCTGATCGTCGCTGTGTCGACCGCCTCCGCCGCCGATCGCGTGGTGCCGCCCGATCCTGTCGAGGACCCGCTGCTGATCACAGCGGGATTCCTGGAACACCATCAGGATCTCAAGTACCGCCTGCACGGGCTCGAAGCCTACAAGCAGAAACGCTACGACGATGCATTGCGGTATTTCCGCCGGGCCAGTTTCTTCGCGGACAAGCCGTCGCAGGGCATGGTCGCCGAGATGTACTGGAACGGCGAAGGCACGGCCCGCGATCCCGTGCAGGCGTATGCGTGGATGGATCTCGCCGCCGAACGCGGTTATCTGGGCTTCGTCGGTCTGCGCGAGCGCTACTGGAAAGCGCTGACCGAAGCCGAACGCGCGCGCGCGATCGAGGAAGGTCAGGCCGTTTACGCGCGTTTCGGCGATGCGGCGGCCAAGCCGCGCTACGAACACCAGCTTCGCATCGGCAAGCGCGAGATGACCGGCAGCCGCACCGGTTTCAATCGCGGCGTCAAGATCCAGATTCCGGGGCCGGAAGGTTCGCAATCGATCGACGGCTCGAAGTTCTACGACGAACGCTACTGGGACGCGAAGAAATACTGGGCTTGGCAGGACAAAATCTGGGCGAAACCGCGCATCGGCAAGGTCAGCATCGGCGAGATCGAGGAAGTCGGCAAACCGTCGAGAATTCCTGCGACGGCGCCGGAAATCGATGCGCCCGTGCCCGAAGCGCCGGTCTCCGATCCTCCAGCTCCCGAAACTCCGGCCCGGCCTCCGGCTTCGAGTCGCTGAGCCGCCGCCGCGCACGCACTGACGCGCACGTACGGTCACATCGCCCGCAGAAGCGCCGTCCCGAGAAGACCCCCCATGCTTCAGGAGACCACCATGAAACGATTTGCCCCGCATGCGCTCGCGATCTGCTGCGCGCTGTCGCTGCCGATGGCGGCCCACGCTGCAGCGGATCCCGTATCCGCCGAACAGGCGGTCGCCGTCGACAGCGACGCGTTCGCGGTCGCCAACTTCGACCAGCTGGTGAAGATGGCCGTCAACCATCCCAACGAACTGCACCGCATCTACGCCAACAAGGCCGCGGCGTCCGGCAACTGGCGCGACGCGGCCAAATCCTTCCGCATCGCGTCGCGCTACGCCGACAAGTATTCGCAGCATCGCCTGAGCCTGCTGTACTGGCACGGCGTCGGCGTGACCGCCGACCGCGTCATGGCCTATGTCTGGGCCGATCTGGCCGCCGAGCGTGGTTATCCGCAGTTCCTCGCCATCCGCGAGACCATGTGGCGCGAACTCACCCCGGCGCAGCAGGCCGAAGTGCCGGAGCGCGGCCGGAGGATCGTCGACGAGTACGCCGACATCGTCGCCAAGCCGCGCTTCGAGCGCGCGCTCGCGCAAGGCAAGCGGCAGAGGACCGGTTCGCGTACCGGCTTCGATGCCAACGTGCTCATCTCCACAGTCGGCGCCGGCAACCAGTTGTTCGGCTCGATCGGCGGCGTCGGTTTGAAGGGGCTTTACGATGCCTCGCGGACCGATCCGCAGAAGTACTGGGCGTTCGAAGACAAGGTATGGAAGGAAGGTCTGGTGAAGGTGGGCGAGATCGAGGATGCGCCCAATCCATCCAAAGCCCCCTGAGAAGCATCGGCAGCCTGATCGCGGGCCGAGTGTTTACGATTTGAAGGCTTGGCGCTGAACGTATCGCCGGGGGGAGACTCTGACGTTGCGCTTGCCATGATCCGGGCGGTTACCCGGGGCATCGCCAATGCTGCGGCATGGCATAAGGTCCTGTAGAGGTGCCGGCAAACACAGTGTTCCAAGTGCTCCGCCACTTTTGCAAAAAAGTATGGAATAGGATCGCAAACGCGACGGTAAAGACAGGTCTGGGATGGCGGTTCTAATCAAGCCACTCTTGCCATGATGGCCCTGTGCATGTCCACCGCCGCCATGGCTGCCTGTGTCGGCATGAGCGACGGTCATCGATCGGATTGCAGGCCATTATTTGCCTGGAAATTTCTCGTACATTCCTGGAGATCACGATGAAACGATTCACTCCGCAGTTTCTTGCGATAAGTTGCGCGCTGTTATTGCCCTTGGCGGCCAATGCCGAGTTCCTGCAGAAGATCGACGCCGCCGAGCAGGCCGTCGCCGTCGAAACCGACGCATTGGCGGTTGCGGATTTCGATGCTCTGGTGAAGATCGCCGTCAATCATCCCAATGAGCTTTATCGCATTTATGCCAACAAGGCAGCCGCCAGTGGCGACTGGGGCGATGCCGCACGCAACTTCCGTCTTGCGGCATACCATGCCGACAAGTATTCACAGCACCGGCTGAGCATGCTGTATTGGCACGGCGTTGGCGTGGGCACCGATCGCGTCGAAGCCTATGTCTGGGCCGATCTGGCTGCAGAGCGCGGCTATCCGCAGTTCCTCGCCATTCGCGAGAAAATGTGGTCCGAGCTTACCCCTCAGCAGCAGGCCGAAGTGCCGCAGCGCGGCCGTAGAATCTTCGGCGATTATGCGGATGTCGTCGCCAAGCCCCGGGTCGAGCGTGCGATCGCGCAGGGCAAGCGACAGATGACAGGTTCGCGTACGGGTTTCGACGCGGGCATCCTGATATCCAGCGTTGGTTCCGGGAACCAGCTGTTCAGCTCGATTGGTGGAATCAACCTCAAGGGAATGTACGATCCTTCGCGGGTCGATCCGAAGAAATACTGGGCGTTTGAAGACAAGGTGTGGCGGGAAGGCATGATCCAGATTGGTGAGATCCAGGATTCTCCGAGCGCGCCCAAAACCCCTTGAGACGATGCCGGCAGGATTATTCTCCGGATTTCCCCGGTGAACGCGAGTTCGGGTAATGCCCGAACTCGCGCTTGCAAATAACGTCTGGAAGCAAGGCCTGGTGCGGGTGGGCGAGATCGAGGATGCGCCGGAAGCCCGCAAAGCCCCGTGAGTCGCCGCCGGGGGAGGCGTCGCATCCGCGGCGCCACCCCTTAAACTAGGCGCCATGGCCAAGCTCTATTTCTACTATTCGGCGATGAACGCCGGAAAGACCACGACCCTGCTGCAGTCCGCGCACAACTATCGCGAACGCGGCATGCGCGTGCTCATCTTCACGCCGAAGCTGGATTTCCGCGCCGGTTCCGGCACGGTTGCGTCGCGCATCGGCCTCAGCGCCGAAGGCCAGGCGTTCGAGCGCGACGACGATCTGGAGATCTGGGCGCGCAACGACATCGCCAAGCACGACAAGCTCGACTGCGTGCTGGTGGACGAGGCCCAGTTCCTCACCCGCGCGCAGGTGTGGCAGCTGAGCGAGATCGTCGACCGGCTGCGGATCCCGGTGTTGTGCTACGGGCTGCGCACCGATTTCCGCGGCGAGCTGTTCGAGGGCAGCCAGTACCTGCTGGCCTGGGCAGACGAACTCACCGAGATCAAGACCATCTGCCACAGCGGCAAGAAGGCGACGATGACCGTGCGCGTGGACGAACAGGGACATGCGCTGCAGGACGGCCCGCAGGTCGAGATCGGCGGCAACGACCGCTACATCTCGGTCAGCCGCGCCGAGTACAAGAAAGTGATGCGCGGCGAAGGCCGCATCGACCCGCTGCAGCAGCCGTTGCCGCTGTGATGTCGCAGACCCATAAGTTGAATCGCTGCGCCTCTGGCGCGTTCTCATGGAGCGCCCTTTCGATTGCTGAGGTCTCGTTATCTTGCGACGCCTCGGCCGTCACGGTCCAAATCGTCGCCCCAACCTGGACAGCGCGGCGGAGATCCGAGACTGCAACTTGAGCATGCCTTTCCCGAATCGACATTGCCGACCTGCGGTACTTTGCTGTTCCCGTCGCGATTGATCAGGGAACCCGTGCCGATCGCGCGAGGTCTGCTTGCGGTTCAAAGAGGACGCTCATCGAGCGTTCCAGGAAGCGCTGCACGTCCTGTCGCGCCGTTGTCCATATTCGACGTGCGTCGCTACAATGCCGGTCCAAGCAGAGCACGGGTTCCATGGACACTCACCATCAGCCCCAGAGGCGACAGCTACTCAAGGCCATGCTGGCTGCCGCGGCCCTGCCCCCGGCGTTGAGCGCCTGTGGCGCGGACGACGATGCTTCCGGCGCACTGGTCGTCGGCGGGCTGCCGGTCACCTGCAACCTCACGCTTCCCGTGGCGTGCGTGGCGCAGGGCAAGGCGCTGGCTGCCGCGGGCAGGACTGGCCCGGCATTCCAGTTCAGCAAGTACAGCGGCTGGCCAGAGATCAAGGAATCGCTGATGGCGGGTCGTATCCAGGCCGCTTACATGTTGGCGCCGCTGGTCATGGACCTGGCCGACAAGAAGATCCCGGTAAAGATCGTTTCGCTCGGCCATCGCTCCGGCGCGGTGATCATGGTTCGCACGGATTCGCCGTACCGGACGTTCCGCCAGCTCGCCGGCAAGCGCATCGCGATTCCAAGCCGCTTCGCGGTGGATTTCCTGTTCCTGCGTCGCATGCTCAAGCAGGAAGGTCTGACGCCTGCGGACATCGAGATCATCGAAATGCCGCCGCCGGACATGCCGGCCGCGCTGTACGCCAAAGCGGTCGATGCCTATTGCACCGGCGAGCCTTTTGGCGCCGCCGCGCAGCACGCCGGTTACGGGCGCCCCCTGCGCATGACGCGCGATGAATGGCGCAACTACATTTGCTGCTGTCTCACCGTGCGCGAGGAGCTGATCCAGTCCAACCGCCCGCTGGTGCAGGAGCTGGTGAATTACGTTCAGGGAGCCGGCCACTGGCTCGACGCGCAGCAGGCGAATCGCGAGAAGGCCGTGGCCATCGCGGCGCGGCGCGAATTCTTCAACCAGGATCCGAATATCATCCGCTTCGTCATGGAGAACCCGACCGACCGGGTGACATACGGCGACCTGCGAATGATCCGTGGCGAATTCGACGAACTCATGCAGCTTTCCATCGAGGCGGGAACGATCAAGCGACCGATCGCTTTTGAAACCTATATAGACGAGAGCTTCGTGCGCGCGTCGAAGCCGGTATCGATCGCGATTTGACCGTGATGCATCCGCCGAACAGCAGTCCCTTCATGCGTCCTGCGCTGATCGTCCTCCTCGCGTTGGGTATGACCACGCTCGCTGCTGCTGCAGGCCCCGCTGTTCTGAAGGCGGGCGCATTCGAACCGCCCGCCATGGCGCCCAGGATCACGCTGGCGTCCACCGCTGGCACGCAGCTGTCGCTCGGGGCGTATCGCGGCAAGGTGGTGCTGCTGGAGTTCGGATTCACGAATTGCCCCCAGGTCTGCCCGATGACGCTTGCCACGCTCGCGCAGGCGCGCAAGCAGCTCGGCGCGCAGGGCGCACAAGTGCAGGTGGTCTTCGTCACCGTCGATCCCGAGCGCGACGATGTCGCGCGCCTGCGTGCCTACCTCAAGGGTTTCGACCCCGCGTTCGTCGGCGCGACCGGCACGCCCGCGCAACTGGCGACCGTCCGCGCGCGTTATGGCGCCGTGGCGCAGCGCAAGGCCGTGGGCGACAGCTACACCGTCGGCCATTCCTCATCGGTCTACATGATCGATCCAGAAGGTCGCCTGCGCGGGATCATGCCGTACGGCCGCCCGGCCGCGGATTACGTGCACGACGTGCGGGCGTTGCTGGCCGAATGACACGCATCCTCACGCTTCATGCGCGCACGTGGTGCGCGCCATGATGGGGCGCGCCCGTGCGGTGTGGGCGATGCTGCTCGCGGCGGGCGTGGCGGCCAGCGCATGGGCCGCGTTCGCGCCGGTGGCGCGTCCGCCGACGCGGGAACAAGCCTTCGTCATTCCCGAGGGCACCTGGAAGCGCCGCATGCGTGGCGAGGCGGTCGAGATACTGCCGCAGCGGATCGACTTGATGCTGGGCGTCAACGATGTGCTGCTCTTGAAGAACCACGACACAGTGCCGCAGACGTTCGGCCCCGCGCTTCTGATGCCGGGTCAAACCTTCCGCCTGCCTTTCGAGCGGGCGTCCGAATACCAGTTCGCTTGCAGTGCACATGCGAGCGGTCAAATGACGGTAGTGGTCGCCCCGTTCCCGGAGACGCCGTGGCAGCGGCTGCTGTGGCGGATCGGCCGACTCACTGCCGGGTTGCAGAACGCACAACATCAGGCAGGTTGAACATGGAAAGGGGTTGCAGGGCATGAGCAGGTTGCGGCGATCGCTGCCGGGCACCGCGATCATCATCGGGTTGCTTGCCGTCTGGTGGGTCATGGTGGGCGCCACGAAGAGCGTCATCTTCCCGACGCCATGGCAGGTGGCTACGGGGACGATCGAGCTGGTGCGCGACGGCACGCTGTGGGAGCACATCGGTGCGTCGTTGGCGCGCGTCGCGACGGGCTTCGGGCTGGCGGTACTCGTGGGCGTGCCGCTTGGACTGTGGATGGGCTGGGTGCGCGGCGCATACGACACGCTCAATCCGCTGTTCCAGATCCTGCGTCCGATCTCGCCGATTGCATGGATCCCGATCGCGATCCTCTGGTTCGGCGTCGGAAACGCATCGCCGATCTACCTGATCTTCATATCGTCGGTGTTCCCGATGGTGCTACAGACGGTGGCCGGCGTGCATACCATCGAAAAGCGCTACCTTCGCGCGGCCGACAACTTCGGCGTCTCCCGGCGCACGCTGTTCACGCGCGTGGTGATCCCGGCCACGCTGCCGCAGATCATCGTCGGCATGCGCATCGGCCTCGGCGTGGCCTGGCTCGTGGTGGTGGCGGCGGAAATGATCGCGCTGCGCTCGGGCCTGGGCTACCTGATCATCGATTCGCGCAATGCCGGCAACCGTTACGACCTGGTCATCGCCGGGATGATCATCATCGGCCTGATCGGCCTGATGCTCGATGGGCTCATGCGCCTTCTTGAAGGCGCCAGGATCGTGAGGTGGCGTTATGCCCACTAAGATCGACGTGGTAGGCATGCGCAAGGGCTTCGCAACTGACACGGGCGTACTGCAGGTCGTGGATGACGTCAGCCTGCAGGTGGGCGATGGCGAATTCATCGCCATCGTCGGGCCGTCGGGCTGCGGCAAGTCGACACTGATGCAGATGATCGCCGGCTTCATGTCGCCCGACTCGGGGCGCGTGGATATCGACGGCGTGACGCGTCACCGGCCGAGCCCGGAAGGCATCCTGATTTCGCAGCAGGGCTCGGTGTTTCCGTGGCTCACGGTGCGCGAGAACCTGATGTTCGGACTCAACGACGAGAAGCACGCCGGCGACAAGACGGCGATTGCCGATCACTACGCCGGGATCGTCGGCCTCGAAGGCTTCGAACACAGCTATCCGCACGAGCTGTCGGGCGGCATGCTCAAGCGGGTGGAGATCGCACGCGCGCTCGCGGTGAGGCCAGACATTCTCTTCATGGACGAGCCGTTTTCGGCGCTGGATGCACTGACCAGCTTGCGCATGCGCAACGAGCTGCTTCGCATCCTGGCGCACGAACGGCATACCGTCATCCTGATCACGCACGATGTCGAGGAAGCGATCCACCTTGCCGATCGCATCATGGTGCTGTCGTCGCGTCCGACGCGCATCCAGAAGACGTTTCAGGTCGAGCTGACGCATCCCCGCCGTCTGACAAGCCCGGCAGTGCAGCAGTTGCGAGTCCAGATCCTGAGCGAACTGGGCGTGCATTCGAACGAATAAGCCGCAGCCGAAGCGGATCGGGCCCCGAGGCTTGAGGCTGTATGTCCCTTCCGGCCCGAAGTGGACATCGGCATAGGGCGCTGAATGCGTTCTGGGCAAGCAAGCTCCGCCGGACAGGCGGTCGTGCGGTCGTGCGGCCCAGCCAATCGACGCCAGCGTGTACGCCCGTCAAGGAATCGGCGGCTCCACGGTTTCGGGTGATGGGTCAACGACCGTGCCCATCGTGTGAAACCCGATCCATCCGTCCGGGTCTTTCGGGACAGCGGCGCCTTCGGACTCGGCCCGGAAACGGAGCGCGATTGGATACGGGTTCGACCGGAAGCGCGTCGGGCGCGCTGCATGGCGATCCGGATGACGGGGTGTCGGGCGTGCGCCAGCGCCAGGCGGCATGTCGCGGACTTGGGACCGGCTGGGCCTCCAGCCCGTCGCGACGCGCCGTCGTCGCGATCTGCCCAGCCGATCAGTCTTGAACGATAAGCCCGGTTGGACATGCTCGATTGCAATTTGCATGACCACACCGTGCATTCTCTGTAAATCGCCCGACGACAGCGCGCTGCGTCGCTGAATTTCCTCAGGAAATCATTCTCTTGCAGGTTGCAATGCTTCTGGCATGCTTTCTGCAACGTGCGCCGATAGGCCGGCCTCGCCCAAAGGGCGCGCAAGGATCGGGGCCGGTGTTGGAGACCAGGACGCCGGAGGGGCGTGATGTGGGGAGGCCGCTGATGGACACTGACAGGCACGATAAGTCACCGCTGGGCGGCGCCGGATTCCACGCCCGAAGGACGCTGCCCGGACGTTGCAGCTTGGCGGATGGTCCGACGCATCCAACCCTCGCATCCAACCCTTCGACGCCCGACAGCCATTGACGTTCGCCATCCAATGATCGGAAAACCATGAAAGCCGACAAGCTCGACACCAAACCCAAGACCCGGCGCGCGCCCGTGCGGACCGCCGCGGCTGCGGCCGCCAATGGCGAGGGGGGGCAGACGGGCCGCCCGCTCGACGACTCGCAGGAAGCGCGATCGCGCCTGATCCTGCAGGCGCTTGCGGCCTTCCGCGACGGCGACTTCTCGACGCGCCTGCCGACCCACTGGAATGGTACCGATGGATTGATCGCTGAAGCGTTCAACCAGAGCATTGGTCAGGAAGATCGAATCACCCGGGAAGTGGAGAAACTCAGCGTCCGCGTCGGCAAGGAGGGCCGCCTGAAGCAGCGCATCTCCATTCCCGGCGCGATCGGCGCCTGGGCGACGAAAGTCGATGCCATGAACACCCTGATCGACGATCTGGTGCGCCCGACCTCGGAAATCGCGCGGACGATCGGTGCGGTCGCGAAAGGCGATCTCGGCCAGTCGATGGAGCTTGAGGTCGACGGGCGCGCGCTGCAGGGCGAATTCCTGCGTTCGGCCAAGCTGGTCAACGAGATGATCCAGCAGTTGTCGGTCTTCACCTCGGAAGTGACGCGCGTCGCGCGCGAAGTCGGTACCGATGGTCGCCTGGGCGGCCAGGCGCAGGTGAAAGGCGTGCTGGGCGTGTGGAAGGATCTCACCGACTCGGTCAACCAGATGGCCGGCAATTTGACGGCGCAGGTGCGGAATATCGCCGAGGTCACGATCGCCGTCGCCAACGGCGACCTGTCGAAGAAGATCACCGTCGACGTGCGCGGCGAAATCCTGCAGCTCAAGGAAGCGACCAACACGATGGTCGACCAGCTGCGCTCGTTCGCATCGGAAGTCACGCGCGTGGCGCGCGAGGTCGGCACCGACGGCCGCCTGGGCGGCCAGGCGGTCGTGCCCGGCGTTGCCGGCACGTGGAAGGACTTGACCGACTCGGTCAATGCGATGGCGACCAATCTCACCGCGCAGGTGCGCAACATCGCGACGGTGACCACGGCAGTGGCCCGCGGCGACCTGAGCCGCAAGATCACCGTGGACGTGAAGGGCGAGATCCTGGAACTGAAGGAAACCATCAACACGATGGTCGACCAGCTCAACGGGTTTTCCTCTGAGGTCACGCGCGTTGCGCGCGAGGTCGGCACCGACGGCCGTCTCGGCGGTCAGGCCGTCGTCCCGGGCGTTGCCGGCACGTGGAAGGACCTGACCGACTCGGTCAATGCGATGGCGACCAATCTCACCGCGCAGGTGCGCAACATCGCGACGGTGACCACGGCGGTGGCCCGCGGCGACCTGAGCCGCAAGATCACCGTGGACGTGAAGGGCGAGATCCTGGAACTGAAGGAAACCATCAACACGATGGTCGACCAGCTCAACGGGTTCTCTTCGGAAGTCACGCGCGTCGCGCGCGAAGTGGGTACGGAAGGCAAGCTCGGCGGTCAGGCGGTGGTGCTGGGCGTCGCGGGTACGTGGAAGGATCTCACCGACAACGTCAACTCGATGGCCAACAACCTGACCGGCCAGGTGCGCAACATCGCCGACGTGACCACCGCGGTGGCGCGCGGCGACCTGAGCCGCAAGATCACCGTCGAAGTGAAGGGCGAAATCCTCGAGCTGAAGAACACCATCAACACGATGGTCGACCAGCTCAACGGATTCGCCTCGGAAGTCACGCGCGTGGCGCGCGAGGTGGGCACCGACGGCAAACTGGGCGGCCAGGCCGAAGTGCCCGGCGTCGCCGGCACCTGGAAGGATCTCACCGACAACGTCAATTCGATGGCCAACAACCTGACCGGCCAGGTGCGCAACATCGCCGACGTGACCACGGCGGTGGCGCGCGGCGACCTGAGCCGCAAGATCACCGTCGAAGTGAAGGGCGAAATCCTCGAGCTGAAGAACACCATCAACACGATGGTCGACCAGCTCAACGGATTCGCCTCGGAAGTCACGCGCGTGGCGCGCGAGGTGGGCACCGACGGCAAACTGGGCGGCCAGGCCGAAGTGCCCGGCGTCGCCGGCACCTGGAAGGATCTCACCGACAACGTCAATTCGATGGCCTCCAACCTCACCGGCCAGGTGCGCGACATCGCGGAGGTCACCATCGCGGTCGCCAACGGCGATCTTTCGAAGAAAATCACCGCCGACGTGCGCGGCGAAATCCTGCAGCTGAAGGAAACCATCAATACGATGGTCGAGCAGTTGCGATCGTTCGCGTCGGAAGTCACGCGGGTGGCGCGCGAGGTCGGCACCGAAGGGCGGCTCGGCGTGCAGGCGGTGGTGCCGGGCGTCGCGGGCACCTGGAAGGATCTCACCGACTCCGTCAACACCATGGGCGCCAATCTCACCGCCCAGGTACGCAACATCGCGGAAGTCACCACGGCCGTGGCGCGAGGCGATCTCAACCGCAAGATCACAGCCGACGTGAAAGGCGAGATCCTGGAACTCAAGAACACCATCAATACGATGGTCGATCAGCTCAATTCCTTCGCCGGCGAGGTGACCCGCGTCGCCCGCGAAGTGGGCACCGAAGGCAAGCTCGGCGGGCAAGCGCAGGTCTCGGGCGTCGGCGGCACGTGGAAGGACCTGACCGACAACGTGAACTTCATGGCGTCCAACCTCACCGAACAGGTGCGCGGCATCGTGAAGGTGGTGACCGCGGTCGCGGACGGCAACCTGCGCCAGAAGCTCACGGTGCAAGCCAAGGGCGAGGTCGCGGCGCTGGCCGAAACCATCAACAACATGACCGATACCCTGGCGACGTTCGCCGACCAGGTGACCAACGTCGCGCGCGAAGTCGGCGTGGACGGCCGTCTGGGCGGTCAGGCCAACGTGCCCGGCGCCGCCGGCACCTGGAAGGATCTCACCGGCAACGTCAACCTGCTCGCGGCCAATCTGACCACGCAGGTGCGCGCGATCGCCGAAGTGGCGACCGCGGTGACCAAGGGCGATCTGACCCGCTCCATCCAGGTCGATGCGAAGGGCGAAGTCGCGGAGTTGAAGGACAACATCAACACGATGATCTTCAACCTGCGCGAGACCACGCAGAGCAACCGCGAGCAGGACTGGCTCAAGACGAACCTCGCCAAGTTCACCGGCATGCTGCAGGGACAGCGCGAACTCGACACCGTCGGCCGCCTGCTGCTCAACGAACTCTCGCCGCTGGTGAACGCCCATCAGGGCACGATCTACCACCTGAGCGGCAACCAGGACGACGCGCAGCTCAATCAGCTGTCCAGTTATGCCCACACCGGCAACGCGCCCGTGCACGAAGCCATCCGCCCCGGCGAAGGCCTGATCGGCCAGTGCGCGGTGGAAAAGAGACGCATCCTGCTGACCGACGTGCCGGCGAGCTTCATCAGGATTTCCTCGAGCCTCGGCAAGGCGGACCAGGTCAGCATCGTCGTGCTGCCGGTGCTGTTCGAAGGCCAGACCAAGGCCGTCATCGAACTGGCGGCATTGCAGCCCTTCACCGCCGGCTCCCTGGCCTTCCTGGACCTGCTCACCCAAAGCATCGGCGCGGTCTTCAATACCATCGAAGCGACGATGCGGACCGAAGGCCTGTTGACCCAGTCGCAGCAGCTCACGATCGAGCTGCAGTCGCGTCAGACCGAGCTTCAGCAGACCAACGAAGAGCTGGCCACCAAGGCCAAGCTGCTCGCCGAGCAGAACGCGGAGGTCGAGCGCAAGAACACCGAGGTCGAGCACGCGCGCCACGCGCTCGAAGCCAAGGCGTCCGAACTGGCGTTGACGTCGAAGTACAAGTCGGAATTCCTCGCCAACATGTCGCATGAGCTGCGCACGCCGCTCAACTCGATCCTCATCCTCAGCCAGCAGCTCGCCGGCAACGGGTCGGGCAACCTGTCCGACAAGCAGGTCGAGTTCTCGCGCAACATCAATTCCTCGGGCTCCGATCTGCTGCATCTGATCAACGACATCCTGGATCTGTCGAAGATCGAGTCGGGAACGGTCACGGTCGACGTCGAAGAGATCTCGTTCGCGGCCATGCAGGACACGATCGACCGCAACTTCCGCCATGTCGCCGAAGCCAAGAACCTGCCGTTCCGCGTCGAGTTCGCGGAGGGCATGCCGCGATCGATGTACAGCGATCCGAAGCGCCTGCAGCAGATCCTCAAGAACCTGCTGTCGAATGCGGTGAAATTCACGACCGAGGGCCATGTCGAAGTGCGCGTGGGGCTGGCCAGCGGCGGCTGGAGCGCCGATCATGCGGTGCTCGCGAAAGCCGAGCGCGTGGTCGCCTTCGAGGTCGAGGACACCGGCATCGGCGTGGCGCCGGAGAAGCAGCGGCTCATCTTCGAAGCGTTCCAGCAGGCCGATGCCGGCACCTCGCGGAAATACGGAGGCACCGGCCTCGGCCTGGCGATCAGCCGCGAGTTGGCGGTGCTGCTCGGCGGCGAGATCAAACTCACCAGCGCGCGCGGAGAAGGCAGCACGTTCACGCTGTACCTGCCCCTGCACTACGCCGGCGCCGATAGCGTATCGCTCGGCACCACGGCCTACGGCCCCGGCGCGGCGGCGCATGCGCGATCGGTGGTATTGCCGATCGAACGGGAAGAAGCCATCAGCGACGATCGCGACGCCATCGCCGAAGGCGACATGGTGTTGTTGATCATCGAAGACGACCCGCACTACGCCCGCATCCTGCTGGGTCTGGCGCGCGACAGCGGCTTCAAGGGCATCGTCGCGGGCAAGGGCGCGTTGGGGCTTTCGATGGCCAAGCAGTTCCGCCCCACGGCGATCATCCTCGATGTCTACCTTCCCGACATGCTGGGTTGGGCGGTACTCAACCAGCTCAAGCTCGATACGGCGACGCGCCATATTCCCGTGCAGATCGCCAGCGTGGACGAAGGCCGCGTCCATGGCCTGGCCCATGGCGCCTTCGCGTATCTCGTCAAGACCGCCACCACCGACGGCGTGGAGGCCGCATTCGAACGCATCAAGGCGTTTATCGAACCGCGCATGAAACGACTGCTCGTGGTCGAGGACAACGACATCGAGCGGCAGGCCATCGTCGAACTGCTGGGACACGACGACATCGAGCTGCTCTCCGTCGGTACCGGCACGGAAGCGCTGCAGGCGTTGCATGCGGCGCCCTTCGACTGCGTGGTGCTCGACCTGAGCCTGCCCGACATGAGCGGGTTCGAGCTGCTCGAGGAAATGCACCGGCAGCCGACATTGACCGATGTGCCCGTAGTGATCTTCACCGGCAAGGATCTCGATGCGAAGGACGAGGCCCACCTGAAGACCATGGCCAAGCGCATCGTCCTCAAGGACGTGCAATCGCCCGCGCGACTGCTGGACGAAACCGCGCTGTTCCTGCACCGCATCGTCACCGGCCTGCCGCTGGACAAGCAGGAGATGATCGAAAAACTGCAGCATTCCGGCGAAGTGCTGCGCGGCCGCAAGGTGCTGGTGGTCGACGACGACGCGCGCAACATCTTCGCGCTGACGACGATGCTCGAAAACGAGGACATGGAGGTCATCAGCGCCAACAACGGGCGGCGCGCGATCGAACTCGTCCGCGATACGGCCGATCTGAGCGTCGTGCTGATGGATATCATGATGCCGGACATGGATGGTTACGAGACGATCCGGCAGATCCGCGGCATGCCGGAGTTCCGCGCCCTGCCCATCCTCGCGCTGACCGCCAAGGCGATGAAGGGCGATCGCGAGAAGTGCCTCGATGCCGGCGCGAGCGACTACATCGCCAAGCCGGTCAACACCGACCAGTTGCTGGCGCTGCTGCGCGTGTGGCTGTTCCGATGAACACGATTCCGGGCAAGGCGCCCGCATCGTCTAGGGCTTCCGGTTCCGCGCCGGCGGATGCCGGCGGCCTCGACGGCCCGATCAACATCCTCATCGTGGACGACGAGCAGAAGAACCTCACGGTGCTGGAGACCGTGCTCGACGACCCCGACTATCGCCTGGTCCGCGCCGATACGGCCGACAAGGCGCTGCTGGCGCTGATCGCCGAAGAGTTCGCGCTGATCATCCTCGACATCAACATGCCGGGCATGAGCGGCTTCGAACTCGCGCAGATGATCCGCGAACGCAGGAAAACCGCGCGCGTCCCCATCATCTTCCTGACCGCCTATTACAACGAAGACCAGCATATTCTCGAAGGCTATGCCGCGGGCGCGGTGGACTTCCTGCACAAGCCGGTCAACCGGACCATCCTGCGGTCGAAAGTCGCGACTTTCGCCGAGCTGCATCGCAGTGCGCGCGTCCTGCAGCTGGAGATCGTCGAACGTCGCCACGCGCAGGAACAACTCCGCGCGATGAACGAGACGCTCGAACAACGGGTCGTCGAGAAAACCGAAGCGTTGCGCGCGACCGATGCGCAACTGCAGATGATGATCGACGCGCTGCCCGCGGCCATTTACGCGACCGATGCCGATGGCTATCTGACGCACTTCAATCCTGCCACGGTCGAGCTGTCGGGCCGCATGCCGCAACCCGGCGTCGATCGGTGGTGCACGACGTGGAAGCTGTTCAATGCGGATGGCACGCCGTTGCCGCACGACGAGTGCCCGATGGCGGTGGCCGTCACCGAAGGCCGCATCATCCGGGGGCAACAGATCATCGCCGAACGGCCGAACGGAGAGCGCACCTGGGTGACGCCGTATCCGACGCCCCTGCGCAACGCGGCCGGCGAGATCGTCGGCGGCATCAACATGCTGGTGGACATCTCCGACGCCAAGCGCGCCGAAGACGAACTGGGCGCCGCCAAACGCGCCGCCGAAGAGGCCAACGCGGCCAAATCGGATTTCCTGGCCCACATGAGCCATGAGATCCGCACGCCCATGAACGCCATTTTCGGGTTCACGCAATTACTGTCCGAGTCCATCCAGGCGCCGTTGGAGCGGGACTGGATCGCGTCGATCAAGAAGAGCGGCGAGTTGCTGTTGTCGGTGATCAACGATGTGCTGGACCTGTCCAAGATCGAGGCGGGGAAACTGGATCTGCATCTCCAACCGACCAACATCGTCGACATTCTCGACGACATGATCGCGATGTTCACGCCGCAGGCCGCCGCGAAAGGCATCGCGCTCGTGCGGGATATCGATGCGGACGGCGAAACGTTCCTGCTCGACGGCCAGCGCGTGCGCCAGGTGCTGATGAACCTGGTGAGCAACGCCGTGAAATTCACCGAGACCGGCAGCGTCACCGTCAGGCTGGAGATTTCCGAAGGCAAGGCGGCCGACCTGCGCGATATCGCGATGATCGTGGAGGACACCGGCGTGGGGATTCCCGCCGGTGAGGTGTCCGGTATTTTCGAGCCCTTCTGCCAAGCAGAAAGCCCGGATGGGAAGATCCGGCAGGGGACCGGACTGGGCCTGACCATTTCGCGTCGCCTGGTGACCGCCATGTCCGGAACGATCGACGTCGGAAGCGTGCTGGGCGAGGGCACCACATTCACGATCCGGATTCCCGATCTGGCCATCACCGATCTGCTTCCCGCGCATCCGGCGGCGGGCGAAGACGTCGATTTCAACGCGTTGCCGCCGCTGGATATCCTGATCGTGGACGACGTTACCTGGAACCTGGAAGTCGCTGCGGGATACCTGCGCAACAGCCACCACAACATCCATCTGGCCAGCAACGGGTTGGAAGGCCTGGCGAGCGCGCAGGCGCATCGGCCCGACGTCGTGCTGATGGACTTGCGCATGCCGGTGATGGATGGTTATCAGGCGCGCGATGCGATCCGCAGCGATCCATCGCTGGCGCGCACAGCCATCATCGCGGTCACCGCATCGAGCCTGAGCGGGGAAGAAGGCGCGTTGTGCGATGGGTTCGACGAATGCGTGCGCAAACCGTATTCGCCCCGACAATTATTCGGCGCGCTGGCGCGCAGCGTCGGTCGCGCCGCGCAGGCGCATCCGCCGCAAACGGCCGACGACGGCGTGCCCGAAGTCTGGGGCCCGGACCTCCGCGCGCACTGGCAGGAGATGCAGCAGGTACAGCTGCCGGCACTGGCGGGCAGCATGCGCATGCGCGAACTGGCCGAGTTCGCGCAGGGGCTCGGCGCATTCGCCGACGATGCCCGCTACCCGGCGCTGCGACACCTGGCCGCCGCGCTCAAATCGTCGATCGACACGTTCGACGTGAAGGGCATCGGCGCGATTCTGCAGCGCATTGCCCTGCTCGCCGCGGATTTCGACGACGCCTGAGCGCGTCGCCCGCAGCCGGCAGCGCTTATTCGAGCGGGATCGCCGGGAAGTCGTCGCGCTTTTCGTAGAAGCCGTTGATGTCGATGCCGTTGACGGTCGCGCCCGCAGCCACCGTCACCGACGCCGGCATGTCCGGGCAGGGCGCGCGGATGCATTGCACCGGCTGCACATGTCCGCCGATGCGATGCACGCCTTTGTCGGCCGCGGCGATCACCACGTAATCGTCCGGCGGCAGGCCGTCGATCCGGTACGTGTCCTGGCTGGGCCGGGTGTCGATGCAGATCCTGTTCGCGTCCGCGGGCGCGCCGCTGCCGATCGCGCAGATGCGCAGCGCCGGCACGACATGCGCCGGATGCAGGATGCGGCCTTCGATCGCACCTGTCCTGCCGGCCGATGTCGGCGTTGCGCCGCCCGGCGCTTCGTCGGGATGGGGCTGCGAACGCGCGCAGCCGCTGCCGGTCGGCAGCGAGGCGGCGAAGGCGAGCGAAACCAGCAGCGGTCGGATCGGTGTCATGCGGTTCTCCTGGCTCTGTCAGCGGCAGCGGCCGCGTTCCCGTTCGAAAGTGCGTGCGATGGCGCCGCCTTCGGGCAGCGCGGCTTCGATGTCCTCGGCGATATCGTCCAGCCTCTGCGGCCCGTCGCCCATCCCCGGTTGGCGGCAGTGTTGCAGGGCGATGGCGGTGGCCGCCAGCCACGCGATCTTGCGCAACTCCGGGTCGGATCGGGGCAATGCGGCCAATTGTTCCAGCTGGGCCAGCACCGAAGCATCGGGTGTTTCGGTGCGCGACAGATCGAACAGCGCCAGCGAGAGTTCGGCGTGGCGGGTGTGCGGATGCGAGGGGCCGTAGCCGGCGCCGGCGCGGGTGAGTTCGACCGCGCTGGCGAGGCGGGTGCGCGCCTCGGTGTCCATGCCGAGTGCGGCCTGCACCTCGCCGATCATCCGTTCGGTGTCGCCGACCAGCCCGTGCTGCCTGCCCAGACGGGCGATGCGCAGCCGCCGCACGTCCAGCAGCACCGGCAGCGCCGCGCGGTCGCGCCCGGCGTCGTGCAGCACCATGCCCTTGTTGAACAGGACGCCCTGGTAGTACTGCGACGCCGGATCCTTGCGCAGCACCGCCAGCGCGCGGTCGAGGTAACGCAGCGCGGTAACGGTGTCGCCCAGTTCCCAGGCCACGATGCCCAGGCTGTTGTCGTCGCGCGCCACATCCACGTGCTGGCGGCCCACGCGCGCGATCAGCCAGGGCTGGCTGGCGCGATAGGCATCGCCGGCTTCGCGGAAGCGGCCCAGGTCGACATAGATCGCGGCGAGCTGGCGGCGCGCGTCGACGCTCGACGGGTGCTGCTCGCCGTGACGGTCCAGGGCGAGGCTCAAGGCATCGTGACAGTCGCGCTCGGCGACGATCAGTTGGCCGGCTTTGCGCTCCAGATCGCACAGGCGCTGCAGCAGGCCGATCGCCAGCGGATGGCGGTTGCCGACGCTGGCCTTCAGCTGCGCCAGCGCGTTGCGGAAACCCAGCAGCGCGGCTTCGTTGTTGCCGGCGTCGCGTTCCAGATCGGCCAGATCGGCGAGGTTCTCGACCACGCCGGCGGTGTCGTCCAGCGAGTTGCGGCGTATTTCCAGCGAGCGCTGGTAGAGCCGTCGCGCCGTGCGCCGATTGCCCTCGTCGCGCCGGCAGCGGCCCAGCTCGGAATAGAAGTCGGCCGACTGCACCGGCAGCTGGCGCTGCTGGCGCCGGGCGTCGTCCTCCAGCGGCTGCATCCGCGCCACGCAGACGGCCGGACGGCCCAGCAGGCGCAGGGTGCGGCCATAGTCGGTGGTCGATGCCAGCCGCAGACTGTCGGGCGGATCGTCCAGACTCTCGATGATCGTGCTCTGGGCGCGCAGCAGGCGCTCGGCTTCGCGGTAATCGCCCAGGCCCAAACGCAGCCGCGCGATCACCCCGAACAGCTCCGCGCGGTCCAGCGGCTGTCGCGCCAGTTCGCGGTTGCCGCGCTGTTCGCCGGCCTCCAGCAGTTTGCGCACGTCCAGCGGGCCCGGCTCGCCGCCGCTGTCGCCGCCGCCGGCCTGCTCGAACAGATTGGTGACGAATCTTTGAAGCGCCTGCGCGCGGCTGGCTTCGCGCACCGCCTGCCGCGCCTGCCAGGTCACCAGCACCAGCGCCGAGGTCAGCATCGTCAGCATCAGCGCGGTGGTCGCCAGCGCCCAGCGGTGGCGCTGCACGAACTTGTGTGTGCGGTAGGCCATGCTCTGCGGCCGCGCCAGCACCGGCTTGCCTTCCAGATAGCGATGCAGATCCAGCGCCATCGCTTCCACCGACGGATAGCGGTGTTCCGGGCGCTTCGACAGCGCCTTCAGCGCGATGTTGTCGAGATCGCCGGCGATCTCCTTCGCGCGCCGGCGCAGCGCCTGCGTGCGCGACGGGTCGCTGTCGGCTTCGCGCAGCAGATTGGCCGACGGCTTCTGCGGGTCGGAGATCAAGATCGCCTCTTCCCACTCGGCGTCGCTCTGCCGTTTCAGTTTGTACGGTTTGGCCTCCGCCAGCAGTTCGTACAGCACCACGCCCAGCGAATACACGTCGGTCATCGTGGTGACCGGCTCGCCGCGGATCTGTTCCGGCGCGGCGTAGTGCAGGGTGAAGGCGCGCACCTCGGTGCGGGTGTTGTCTCGGCCCGGCTCCGAGCCGTCCAGCAGTTTGGCGATGCCGAAATCCAGCAGCCGCACTTCGTCCAGCGGCGTGACCATGATGTTCGACGGCTTCAGGTCGCGATGCACGATCAGGTTCGCGTGCGCGTGGCTGACCGCTTCGCAGACCTGCAGGATGAGTTTGAGCCGCGCTGCGACGTTGAGATCGCGGCTGCGGCACCAGTCGGTGATCGGCTCGCCTTCCACGTATTCCAGCGCGAGGTAAGGCTGGTTGTCGGTGCTGATGCCGGCGTCGAGCAGTCGCGCGATGTGCGGGTGGCCCAGGCGGGCGAGGATCTGGCGCTCGCGGGTGAAGCGCTGGCGCAGGTTGGGATCGGCCAGCCCGGGGCGCAGCAGCTTCAGCGCCACCCTGCGCTGGTACAGGCCATCGGCGCGACGCGCCAGCCACACCTGGCCCATACCGCCCTCGCCCAGCATGCGGTCGAGCTTGTACGGTCCGATCATCGTGTCCGGTTTCGCCATCGGCGGCGGCGTCACCAACGGCTCGGAGAGAAAATCCTCGTTGTCGTCCTCCAGCGTCATCAGCGCCTGCAGCTCGTCGGCCAGCGCCGGGTCTTCCTCGCGCAGGGTTTCAAGCCGCGCCTTGCGGCCTTCGGCATCGAGTTCGAGCAGCGCGTCGAGCAGCGGCGACAGCCGTTGCCAGCGTTCGGCATCCATCGGTCGGCGGCGTGGTCCGGGGCGGGAAGATCATGGTCGCACGCAGCGCGCGCGACCGCATGTGGAGTACGGCCGCTCTACCGCTGCCCGTTCTCGTCGCCCAGCGAGGCCAGCAGGAACAGCCGCGCCTTCTGCCAGTCGCGGCGGATGCTGCGCTCGGAGCGCTTCAGCAGTTCGGCGATTTCCTGCTCCGACAGCCCGGCGAAATAGCGCAGCTCGACCACCTGGGCCAGCTTCACGTCGACGCCGGCCAGTTTGGTCAGCGCGGTATCCAGGCCCAGCATGTCCTCGTCCAGGCGCAGGCCGCCTTCGATATCGTCCGGCAGCTCGGTCACCCGGTGCAGATCGCCGCCGCGCTTCTGCGCCAGGCGCTGGCGGGCGTAGTCCACCACCACGCTGCGCATCGCCGAAGCGGCGTAGGCGAAGAAATGCGCGCGATCGTCGAACTGCACGTCGCGACGGCCGATCAGTTTCAGATACGCCTCATGCACCAGCGCGGTCGCGTCCAGCGTCTGCCCGTACTGCCCGGCCAACTGGCGCCGCGCCATCGCATGCAACTCGTGGTACAGCGTGCCGAGGACGCGATCCAGCGCCGCGCGGTCGCCGTCGCGTGCGGCGTCCAGCCACTGGGTGATGTCGGCGTGTTCGCTTTCGCTCATGGACAGGCTCGGAGCCCCAACGGTCGGAGCCCGACTATACCGCAGCCCCGGTCGTCCCCCGTCATCGCTGGCAATGCCCGCACCAGACCGTGGCCCGCTGCGCCAGCATCGCCTGCTTGAGCGGCCGCCCGCAGCGCGGGCAGGGCTCGCCGCCGCGACCATAGGCCGACAGCTCCTGCTCGAAATAACCCGGCGCGCCGTCCGGGCTGATGAAGTCGCGCAGCGTGGTACCGCCGCGGGCGATGGCGTAGGTCAGAATGCGGCGGATCTCGGTCGCGATCGCCGCATAGCGTTCGCGCGACACCTTGCCCGCCGCGCGCAGCGGCGACACGCCCGCCGCGAACAGCGCTTCGGCCGCGTAGATATTGCCCACGCCGACCACGATCTTCTGATCCATCAGGAACGCCTTCACCGGCACCTTGCGCCCGCGGCTGCGCTCGAACAGCAGATCGCCGTCGAAGTCGTCCGACAGCGGCTCCGGCCCGAGTCCGCGCAGCAGTTCGTGGGTCTCGCCAAGCGGCTGCCACAGCAGGCAACCGAACCGCCGCGGATCGTTGAAGCGCAGCACGCGCGCAACTTGGAATTCTTCTTTCTCCCTCCCCCGCTCGCTTTGCTCCCTCCCCCGCGAGCGGGGGAGGGCCGGGGAGGGGGCCACCGACGCCGCAGCATCCCCCCCAATCACCACATCCACATGATCATGCGCCCGCACCGGCGTATCCGCCGCCAACACCCGCAGACTCCCCGACATCCCCAGATGCCACAGCGCCGAACCCGCCGCCGTATCCATCAACAGATACTTCGCACGCCGCCGGATCGACAGGATCGTCTGCGACGGCAACAGCGTTTCGATCTCATGCGGAATCGGCCAGCGCAGATCCGGCCGACGCAGCGTCACCCCGACCACGCGACGGCCCTCCAGATGCGGCGCCAGACCGCGTCGCGTGGTTTCTACTTCGGGGAGTTCGGGCATGGGCTAAGTGACGATACCGAGATTTACTGATGATACGTCTGTATGGGGCAGTCGACGCGCAGCGAATTGACAAAAAGACTCATCAGTCATCACACAACCTTACTGGGCCTTCACCCCTGCGTAGGCGTAGATCCAGTGCGTTAGGCCGCATTATTTTTACTTTCTACCAAGATATGGAACTCGGTATGTGGTGGTTATTCCATCCATAGAAAGAGACGTTTTGAAGTTAACAATTAAATAGGTATTTGGCGGCGGCTTCTTGGAGCCAAAAGACACAAAGAGAATTCCATTTTTAACGGACGCTTGTGCATACTCTTTCTTGTATTCATCAGGAAACATGAATAATGGAAATGAGGCTATCTTGGCTACTAGTTCCGCAAGTCCATCAACTTCCTTTTCATCATTAATTTCCATCTTTCCCAAGTTGATTTGAAGAATTGAGTTCAGGCGCCTGGAGATAAAAACAATGCCTGAGCAAAACAGTCTTAATTCACGGAAATAAGAAAATGCGGTATTGCCGCCATCGTGAATGATTGGATCTGGGCCTGCTGTTTCTGCGTCCAAGCCACCCTCTAAAAAGTATCCGGGGACGGCACAAAAGTGAGTCGTAAGACATAAGTTGCGAATTGCGTCATGGCGGTGCTTTATGTGATTTGCTTGGACGAGAATGTGTGTGCCATAGCGACCCAGACTGGTCTTGAATTCTCTAACCATTCTCTTTGCCTGCTTCTCATCTTTCGCATAAGAAGTGATTACTTTTTCGCAGGCATCTAGATGTTGCTCCATTGATAAAATAAATAATTTTGTAGTTGAACTGATAAGCTTTGAAGCCAAAAATTTCTCGCAGGCGACTGGATCATCAAATGGTCCGCATGCGCTAATTTCTTCCGTTAAAATTTTTGCAGAAGAAATCACATCTTTTAGAGAAATGTTGTAAAGGCCTAGCGGATGCCTTACTCCTTTGTGGGCAGCAGGAATCTCAATATGTTTGATGGCTTTTAGATACTCGGCTGCCGGAAGCGAAAGAGGCAGTTTTAGGTTGTGAGAGAAGTCGAGGCGCATCGAAATTTCCTTTTAAATCCACCCATACCGCACCATATGGAAAAAAATCGGCGCAGCGAACACCACCGAATCCACCCGGTCCAGAATCCCGCCGTGGCCTTCGATCATGCTGCCCCAGTCCTTCACGCCCCTATCCCGCTTGATCGCGGACATCACCAGGCCGCCGAAGAAGCCCATCAGGCAGATGACCAGCGCGACCAGCGCGGCTTCCAGCGCGGTGAACGGGGTGATGCCGTGCAGCGCGGCGCCGAGCACGGTGGCGCTGACCACGCCGCCGATCAGGCCTTCCCAGGTTTTCGACGGCGACAGTTCGGGCGCGACCTTGTGCTTGCCCAGCAGCTTGCCCCAGATGTACTGCAGCACGTCGCTGCCCTGCACCACCAGCACCAGGAAGGCGATCAGCAGCAGATTGCGGCCTTCGTAACCCGGGATGTTCAAGGTCATGATCGCCGGCACGTGCGAGAGGCAGAACACGCAGATCATCAGCCCCCACTGCACTTTCGAGGCGCGTTCGAGGAAGCGCGTGGTGTCGGCGCCCAACGCGGCGAAGATCGGCAGCAGCAGGAAGGCGTAGACCGGGATGAAGATCGAATACAGCCCGTACCAGTCGATCCAGATCAGCGCGTACTGCACCGGCAGCGCGATGAAGAACGCGAGCAGCAGCACCAGATGATCGCCGCGGCGCGTGTAGCACAGGGTGATGTATTCGCGCAGGGCGAAGAACGACAGCAGCGCGAACAGCACGATCACGCCGCTCTTGCCGAACCAGAACGCGGTCGCCAGCACGCCGACCATCCACCACCAGGCGCGGATGCGGCTGTTGAGGTTGTCGATCACGCCGTGCGGCTCTTCCGGGGCGAAGCGCAGCTTCAGGATCAGGCCGATGACCGAGGCGACGATCAGCACCGCGACCGCGCCGGCGAAGATCGGCAGCGCGTACATCGAGGGAAACGGGTTTTCCATCAGCGTGACTCCGGAAGATCGGATGATGCGTTGTCGTCGTCGCCGTGATCGGGGCGCAGTTCGAGCATCGCGGCGCGCGCGCGTTCGAGGAACGCCGCCTTGTCTTCGCCGTCGATGCGCGGCAGCGCGGCGCCGAAAGTGACCGTGCACAGCAGCGGGATCGGGATGAGTTGGCCCTTGGGCATGACCCGGGCGAGATTATTGATCCACACCGGCACCAGTTCGGCGTTGGGGTATCGATTCGCCAGATGGAACAGGCCGCTCTTGAACGGCAGCAGCACCGCATCGGTGGTGTTGCGCGTGCCTTCCGGGAACAGGATCAGCGAATCGCCGCTGGCCAGCGCCGCGACCATCTGTTCGACGGGGTCCGGGCTTCCGGCTTCATTCGGGGATGTCTTGCGTTCGCGATCGATCAGCACCGCGCGGAACACCCGGCCGCCGATGAAATGGCGCAGCGCGCTCTTGTTCCAGTAGTCGGCGCCGGCCACCGGCCGCGTGCGTCGGCGCAGCCACGGCGGCAGCGAGGCCCACAGCAACACGAAGTCGCCGTGGCTGGCGTGGTTCGCGAAGAAGATGCGCTGCGCGGCGTTCGGACGACCGCCGCGCCAGAACGCCTGCGCGCCGGTGAGCAGGCGCACGAAGCCGATGATGAGTGAGGCGACCAGTCTTTCCAGCATCGGCCGGCGGCTCCTGTGCGTGGTTCGAGCGACGATGGTAGCCGCGAATCAGGCAAAGGCAACCGCGATCGCGACCGACGTCGCCTGCAGACCGACGACCAGCGCGTATCGTCGCCACAGACGGCGCGCGCCTTCGAGCCGGTCGTCGAGCGTGCGCAGCGATGGCCCGCTTTTGCCGACGCCGAGCGCAGACAGACCGGCATCCAGCGCGGCGAGATCGTCGATTCGAGCGCTGGCCAGATCCGCGAACAGCCCGGCATCCAGGCGTATCCGCAGCGCGAGGTAACGCTCGACCGGCGTCGACGCCAGCGCGAGCAGTGCGAAGCCGAGCGCCGTGTCGCGCCAGGCATGCGCGAGGGTGCCCAGCGCCGCAACCACCGTACAGCACAGCGCCAGCGCACCGAGCGTCGAAGCAGCTTCGAGCCAACGCGCCATCGCTGCGCAGCGTGCGCGGTTTTCGGCATCGGGTTCCGGGGACGGAAGTGTGCGCATCGTCATGCGCTTTGCGCCGGCTGGAATGAGTCCGGCTGGTACGAGGCCAGTTGCGACAGCGCCAACCGATGCGCGTCATGCAGCACCAACTGCGGGCGCTGTTTCTGGACGCGCGCGATCGCGTCGTCGACATGCTCGGCGCGGCCGGTGTGCAGCAGCCACGCCGCCACCGCCGCCGCGCTGCGCGAATAGCCCAGCGCGCAGCACACCAGTACATCGCCGTCGTCGCACAGTTGCACTTCGATGGCTTCTGCCGCCGCCATGAGTTGCGCAGGTGTGGGCGCGATCAGATCGAGCATCGGCACGCAGCGCGCAGGGATGCCGGCCGGCGACGACAGCTCGGCGCTGACATCGACGATCCGCACGATGCCGAGCGCACGCGCCTGCGCGGCGGTCGGCATGCGCCCCAGCCACACGCGCTTGGCCACACGCACCGCAGGCGCTTCGCGCGCGGTCCACAGCCGCGAATTGATCCACGCGCCCAGCCGATACGGCGCCAGCAGCCAGCGCGCGCCGTGCGATATGCGCCCATCGGCATCCTTCTGGAAACCCTCGGCACCGAAGGCTGCGTAATGCAGTGCGACCAGCAGTAACGCGACACCAGGCCAGCACAGCCACAGCCAGAGGCCGGCGAGCGTCGCCAGGCAGAAACACGTGGCCGCGCCGATGGCGTAGAACAGCGTGAGCCGCCAGCGTTTCGGTTCGCGCGCGATCCGTGCCGTGCTTAGCGGGCTGGCGGCGTCGAGCGTCCACAGCCATAGGCACAGCAGCCCGAGCAGCGCGCCGGTGGGGATGTCGATGAAGTGATGCTGATAGGTGGTCAACACCGAGACCGCGATCAGCAGCGACCAGCCGTGCAGCAGCCAGTGCAGCCCGCGCGGCAACAGGCGACGATACAGATCCCACAGGATCACCAGCAGCGCGATATGCAGCGATGGCGCCTGATTGAAGGGCTTGTCGAAGCTGGTGAGCGCGGCGAAGAACATCCCGGGGATGCCATCGCTGTCCGGCCGCGCGAAGGTGAAGCCGAGCGGGAACAGCAGGAAGCAGCTCACCGCCACGATCTGAGCCGTGAGCAGGCGACGGCCGTGCGCATGCAGTTCGTCGCGCGTGCGGCAGAGGAACAGCGACAGGCCGTAGAACAGATTGATCGACCAGTAGGGAACGATCGACCATGCGACGAACGGCACGCTTCGCTCCCAGTCGAACACCACCGCGCCCACGCCACTGCGCTGGGATGCGAGATGATTTGCGAAGCCGTAGCTCAGATAGAAGAAGGGGGCGAGGAAAGCCAGCCAAAGGGCGGCCTGTTTCCATGGGCGGCTGGCAGGAATGAGGACTGCGCGGGTCTCGTTATCCATGACGCAGGGGCCTGAAGAGCAAATCCCCCCTGCCCCCCTTTTTCAAAGGGGGGAAAAGCGAAGGCATCGAATACGGGTTCATCGGATTGGAAGCGCGTTGATTCGGAAGCAAATGATTCGAAGCGAAATCATGCGAAGCAGATTGATTCAAAGCGAGATGATTCAAAGCGAGATGATCGGAAGCGAGGTGATCGGAAACAAGGTGATCCGAAGCGGGATGACCGCAAGCATCCAGAATGGAAACGAGCGGGTTGCTTACCCCCTTTGAAAAAGGGGGTCGATGCCAGCGCAGCTGGCAGCGGGGGGATTTGGCTTTTGCTCTGCGCATCCGCCGAAGAACACCGTCGCGATGCAGAACATTACGGACGTTCATCCCTCGCGCACCGCCAGCGACACCGTGAAAATTCCGAACTCATCGATGCGCTGCTCCAGCTTGCGGAAACCGGCGGCTTCCACCAGCTGATCCATCTCCGCCTGGGTGCGCCGGCGCATCACCCACGCCTGACCCTGGCGATGACTGGTGAGCGCGCGCGCGATCAATTCCAGCTGCGGGTGCCACGGCTGTCCGGTGTAGACCAGACAGCCGCCCGGCGGCACCGCAGCGGCGATGCCGGCCAGCGAAGCGGCAACTTGATCATTGTCTGGAAACAGTTCGTACAACCCCGACACCACCGCCACCGTCGGCGCAGGCGATACCTTCGCCAGATCGTCGCGGTCGAAGGCGTCGCCCTGCACGAACTGCGCGATGTCGCCCAGCCCGCGCTCGGCGATCAGCGCGCGGCCATCGCGCACGTTGATGTCGCTGTAATCGCGGAGCAGGATCGATGCGGGTTTCGCATCGTTGTTCGCGTCGCCTTTCGCAGTGCCCGCGGCGATCGCATCCAGCACATAGCGGCCGTGACCGGCTGCGACATCCATCACCCGCAGCGGCAGCCCACGCGCGCTCACCCGCGCGAAGGCCTTGCGCAGCAGTTCCTCGACGTGGGTCTTGCGCACGCGGATGCCGCGCCAGCCGATGGAATCGAGATAGGTGCGATCGATCATCGTGCCGATCAACGGCACGCCCTGCGCGTGATTTCGATAGACGTAATCCAGCGTGCTGCCGGAGTCGAAGCCGGTGGCGTGGCCCAGCGCGATGCCGCGCGACAGCAGGCCGCCGAGTTTCAGCGACGCGCGGGTGATCGCCCAGTACGCACCGCGCGGCGTGTACCACGGCAGCGGCTGGCCCAATGCGCGCGATTCGTTCGCGGTGAAACCGTTGCGATGCGCGTCGCGCAGCGAGATCGGCGCGGGCGGGTTCTCGAACAGCCCGCGCACGAAGCTGCGGATTTTGTCGGTGGCGAGCTTGCGGTCGCGTTCGCCGAGGGTGTCGTGGAAGAAACCCGGCAGCAGGTGTTTTTCCTTGCGTGCGCTGGTCAGTCGCTCGAAGAAAGCGTGCTGCGGCGCGTGATGCACCACCCAGTCGCTGCCGGAGATCAGCAATTGCACCGGCAAGGTGATCGCGGCGGCATCGGCGACCACGCGATCGGCGGCTTCGTACAGTCCCAGCAGGATGTTGACCGAGATCGGCCGCGAGATCAGCGGGTCGGACTCGTAGCTGGCGATGCGTTCGGGATCGTGGGTGAGGAATTTCGCCTTCACGTAACTGTTGACGAAGAAATTGCCGCGCAGTTTGCGCATCAGCGCCAGACCGGGCCGCGCGAACGGCACATACAGTTTGACTTCGAATGCCGGCGACGCGAGGACAAGGCCGCGGATCTTCGGCGCGTAGTCGTGCGCCCAGGTGCTGGCGAGCACCGCGCCGACGCTCTGCGCCACCACCACGACATCGGCGACGTTCACGCCGTGCACCGCGGCGATGTGATCGACGAACGTCTGCAGATCGCGCACCGACGTCGCGAAGCCGGGGCTGTCCCCGCGCGCGCCGGGCGAGCGCCCGTGGCCGCGCATGTCGTAGGCGAAGACGTCGAAGTCCGGCAGGCCGAGTTCGTCGGCCAGATGCGCCATGCGCCCGGAATGTTCGTGGCCGCGATGGATGAGGATGATGGCGCCGGTGGAGGCACCGGCCTGTGCGGGCCAGTGCCGGTAGAACAGCGTGACGTCGTCGTGGGTGGGGAAACCGTGTTCGGTGCAGCGGCGCGGGTCTGAAGGGAGAACGGGCGTGGAAGCGTGCATGGCGTGAAGCGGTCCTCGCGGGATTGGGGTGTTCCGACAACGAGGGACGCGGTATCGGGGATGCGCCGGACGCGCCGCGGGGCAATATCGATCAAGTATCGAAGTTCGATACCGCAGGCTCAACCGAGAGGCGCGGTTCGCCGGTCGGCGTCGATCCTTCAGCGCGCTTCGCGCAGCCCGTTGCGCACGCGACGCACGATGGTCCACGCGACCAGCGCGCACAGCGCCGGGAACAGCCACGCCGCCCATGAAGGCAACAACCCGGCGACGCCGATCCACAGCGCGATGGCGCCGAGGACGAAAGCGCGGTCGCTCTTGCCCATCGGGCCGTCGTAGCGCCGGGTCGCGCCGAGCGTCGGCCCCAGCGCGCCGGCGAATTCGCTCAACCCCGCCAGCACCACGAAGGTCGCCACCCACACCGGCGCGAAGGGCACCACCGCCGCGAACGGCAGCGCCAGCGCGGCATCGGCGACGACATCGGTGAGTTCGTTGAGATACGCGCCGAGCTTCGACTGCTGGCCGAACTCGCGTGCCAGCATGCCGTCGATGGCGTTGAAGGCCATGCGCAGGAACATCCACAGCGGCACCAATAAGAACGCTCCCGGCCCCGGCGCCGTCGCGTACAGCCACACGCCGAGCGCGATCGAGATCGCGCATGCGACCAGCGTCACCTGGTTAGCGGTGACGCCCATCGCGTAGAGGCCGCGGACGAGCGGGCGCAGCAGCGCCTGGAATTTGGGTTTAAGGGTATAGATCGACATGGCGGCATGATTCCACAGACCGCCCGGGCGGCGCGAACCGCCCGCGGCGCGGCAGCAGTGCGCGAATTTGCGGCGTCCATACCGCCCGCCGGCTGACCGTACGGGGCCGAACGGATGGCAATCGTCATCGGCCGTCCCCATCATTGACGGGTTCCTCATCGAGTCGCCGCGCCATGTCCTTGTCCCTGTTCGACTTTCTCGCCGCCGGCCTGCTCCAGGCCGGTTGGGGTTCGCTGCTGATCTATCTGCTGGTCGCGACCCAGATCACCATCTTCGCGGTCACCCTGTATCTGCATCGCAGCCAGGCGCATCGCGGCGTCGATTTCCATCCGGTCATCGCGCACGTCTTCCGCTTCTGGACGTGGCTGACCACGTCGATGATCACGAAGGAGTGGGTCGCGATCCACCGCAAGCACCACGCGAAGTGCGAGACCGAGGAAGATCCGCACAGCCCGATGATCAAGGGCATCGGCAACGTGTTCTGGCGCGGCGTCGAGCTGTACCGCGAAGCGCGCGGCGATCGCGCCTCGATCGAGCAGTACGGCAAGGGCGCGCCCAACGACTGGATCGAACGCAACGTCTACACCCGCCATCCGCTGGCCGGGCCCACGCTGCTGCTGTTCGTCAGCTTCGCGCTGTTCGGCGCCATGGGCGTGGCGGTGTGGGCGATCCAGATGGCGTGGATCCCGTTCTGGGCCGCCGGTGTGGTCAATGGCCTGGGCCACTGGTGGGGATATCGCAATTTCGAGACCACCGACACCGCGACCAACCTCACCCCGTGGGGCGTATGGATCGGCGGCGAGGAGCTGCACAACAATCATCACGCGTTCCCCAGTTCGGCCAAGTTCGCGCTGCGCCGCTGGGAATTCGACATCGGCTGGGCCGCGATCCGCAGCCTGGAAACCGTGGGTCTGGCGAAAGTGCTGCGCATCGCGCCCAGCCTCGACATCCGCCCGAATATCCAGATGCCCGATACCGACACCCTGAAGGCGCTGCTCACCCACCGCTTCCAGGCGATGACCGATTACCAGCGCAAGGTGCTGGTGCCGGCGCTGCGCGAGGAGGCCCGGATCGCCGGCGCCCGACTGCGCGCGATGCTGCCGCGCAAGCTGGAGAAGGGTCTGGTCGACGACGGCCGCTGGCTGAAACCCGATGCCCGCGAACAATTGCAGCAGTGGATCGACCAGCGCCCGCGCATCCGCACCCTGGTCGAATACCGCGCGCGTCTGGCCGCGGTGCTGGAAACCCGCAGCCAGAGCGCCAACGACACCCTGCAGCAGTTGCAGGCGTGGTGCCGCGAGGCCGAGGCCAGCGGCATCGAAGCGCTGCAGGAATTCTCGCTGCGCATGAAGGGCTATTCGCTGCAGCCGGTGCGCTGCTGAACGCGGCGTGCGACGGGACGGTTGCGTCCCGTCCGCGCAGACCTCACCCTTCGCCGATGATCGCCGTCCGTCCTGTTCTGCTGGCTTGTCTGCTGTTCGCGCTGACGCCCGTCGCGTCGGCGCAACAGCAGGCTTTGCCCGCTGCGCCGACGACAGCGCCCGCGAAGCCGACCGCATCTGGCACCGCGCCGCAGGGCACCGGCGATTATCTTTCGCGCATGGATGACGACGGCGACCGCAAAGTCTCGCTGCTCGAATACCAGGACTGGCTCACCTACGCCTTCGACGGCATGGATCGCAACCGCGACGGCGTATTGACGCCGGACGAGCAGCCCGGCGGCCGCGGCAAGACGATCGCCCGCGACGCGCACCGCGCACGCGTGGCCGAACGCTTCGGCCGCCAGGACATCGACCGCAGCGGGTTTCTCGACGCGAGGGAACTCGCGGCGCCGCCGCAGGGGAAATAGGCCTCAGCGCAACGCCATCAGCACAGGCACGGCGAGCAGGCGCGCCGCACTCACGGTGACGCCCATATCGAACAGCGAGGCGTCGGGTGCCCGCCATCTGAGCAAGGCGATCATGGCCAGCAGCGACAGCGGCCCGCCGATCGTCGGGACGAGGGAGAACGGCGCATGGCCGATCGCGACGATGGCGATATCCGCGGCCGTGTAAGGAACTTTGAGCAGGGACAGCGCCATCGGAATGACCGCCGCGGCGACCAGCGCGGAAACGATGGCGATCGCGAGGGGCGTCATGTCACCGGATCAGGAGCGAAAACGGCCCGTCGCGCATCAGACCGCAATTCCGGCCGATTCCGTCGATGGCGACGCATCGCCGCCGAGCATCTGCTTCCACGCGAAGTACATCGCGCAGGCGATGAAACACACGAAGAACCCGTTCAGCAGCGCATTGCCGATGAGCAGCGCAGTGTTGCCGGCAATCAATGCGACGGTGCCGATGAGGATCCCGAAACCGATGGCCGCCGCGAACACCAGCACCACGCCCAGCACCAGGAAGACGATCAGCGCGGGCAGATTGCGCATGCAGGCGGCGAGGCTGCGCTTCATTGCGGCCACCAGGCGAACGTCGGTGAACAGCATGTCCGGCACCACGGTCAGCGTCAGGAACAGGGTCGCGAAACCGATGCCGATCACCAGCGCCAGCCACAGCGTCAGCCGTCCGACCGGCATCTCGAGCAACCGGTTCGGATCGATCTGCTTGCCCGCTTCGGCCTGGGTCTGCAGCTCCGCCATCAGCGCCGTCAGCTTTTCGATGTTCTCCTGGCCGACCAGCGCATACAGCAGGCCCAGGCACAGCAGCAGGACCACCACCTGGGGGATCAGCGTGCTGATGAGCCGCCCGGCCTTGCCGGTATGGATCGAGGCCAGCAGGTGCGCCGGGGCTGCGCTGCGCCCCTCGTCGACTTCATGCGCCGCGAAGATCATGCCGGCCATGATCAGGGGGCCGATCACGAAGAACGCCAGCTGCAGCGCGCCGGCCGCGCCGGGTGCCGCGGTGACGACCAGTGCCATCGACAGCCACAGGCCGGCGTAGATCAGTATCAGCAGCCCGAACCCGACCGGCGAACTGCGCAGCAACCGGAATGCGCCGAGCAGCCATTCCGCGCCGGCGGAGGCCGGCACCTTGCGAATTTCCATCGTTGTCCTCTGATCTGTGGCGGATGTCGCGGAGTGTCGAAAAATCCCCGCTAATGGCCGCGCAGTGTAGCGGCGTGGCGCACGAATCGCCGCAGCACCCCGCGCGCCAGCGGCGTGGGTTTGATCTCTTTGCTCATCCGCTGATGGCAGTGGCCGTCGCGGTGCAGCGCGTCGCGGCGCGCGTGCACGTAGCCGCGCATGTGGCCGGCGCTGAATTCGGGATGGAACTGCACGCCCCAGGCGTGATCGCGCCAGCGGAACGCCTGGCAGTTGTCCTGTTGCGAGCGCGCCAGCACCGCGGCGTCGGCCGGCGGGCGCAGCACGGTCTGCAGATGCGTCACCTGCGCCGCGAACCGCGGCGGCAGCGTGGCGAACAGCACGTCGTGGGCGGCTTCCGGATGCAGATCCACCGGGACCGTGCCCATCTCGCGGCCGGTCGGGTTGTCGCCGACTTCGCCGCCCAGCGCATGGGCGATCAGTTGGTGGCCGTAGCAGATGCCGAACACCGGCAACCCGGCGTCCAGACCGTCGCGCAGCCAGTCGGCGGTGCGTTCGCTCCAGTCGTGGCGGTCGGTGACCATCGCCGCGGAGCCGGTCACCAGCACGCCGGTGTAGGGTTGATGGCCCGGCAGGGGTTCGCCGGCTTCGACATTCACCACTGTCACCTGGTCGGCGCGCAGCCCGGCGGCGACCCGGATCCAGTGCGGAAACCGCCCGTGGCGGCGCATGCTCGGCACCGGCTGGCCGGTCTCGATGATCAGGTACTGCGGATCGGACTTGGACATCGCGGCGACATGGGCGGCGGGGACTGCCGCTTATACTACCGAGTCCCCACACTGCCAGCGCCTTTCCATGCAGGGACCGACCTTCCAGGAACTCATCCAGCGCCTCAACGCCTACTGGGCCGCGCAGGGCTGCGTGCTGATCCAGCCGCTCGACCTCGAAGTCGGCGCCGGCACCTTCCATCCGGCCACCTTCCTGCGCGCGCTGGGTCCGGAGCCGTGGAACGCGGCCTACGTGCAGCCGTCGCGCCGTCCCACGGACGGCCGCTACGGCGAAAACCCCAACCGCCTGCAGCATTACTACCAGTACCAGGTGGCGATGAAGCCCAACCCCGACAACATCGTCGAGCTGTATTTCGACTCGTTGAAGGCCCTTGGCGTCGACCCGCTGGTGCACGACCTGCGGCTGGTCGAAGACAACTGGGAATCGCCGACCCTCGGCGCCTGGGGCCTGGGCTGGGAAGTCTGGCTCAACGGCATGGAAGTGACCCAGTTCACCTATTTCCAGCAGGCCGGCGGTATCGAATGCAAACCGGTGCTGGGCGAGATCACCTACGGTCTCGAACGCCTGTGCATGTACCTGCAGAACTGCGACAACGTCTACGACCTGGTGTGGACCGTCGGCCCGCAGGGCACGGTCACCTATGGCGATGTGTTCCTGCAGAACGAACGCGAGCAGAGCGCCTACAACTTCGAGCACGCGAATGTGGAGGAACTCTTCCACCGTTTCGACGCCTGCGAAGCCGAGGCGCTGAAACTCGTGGAACTGAATCTGCCGCTGCCGGCCTACGATCAGGTCTGCAAGGCCAGCCACAGCTTCAATCTGCTCGACGCGCGGCGCGCGATCAGCGTGACCGAGCGCCAGCGTTACATCCTGCGTGTGCGCAATCTTTCCCGCGCGGTCGCCGAAAGTTATTACGCGCAGCGCGAGAAGCTGGGTTTCCCCGGTTTGAAGCAGGGCCTGAAGTCCATCGCACAGGAGGCGGCATGATGTCGGCTGAGAATTACGCAAGTACCGGACTGGTGGCGTTCCTGTTCGCGATCTTCGTGGCCTACTGGGCGCAGACCTCGAACCGCAACGCCTGGCTCTGGTTCTTCTTCGGCTTCGTCCTGCCGCCGATCGCCGGCCTGGTCCTGCTGTGGAAAAACGCCAACGATCATCCGCCGCCTCCACGCCTGGCCGATAAGGGCCGCGACGACCTGCTGGCCAGGCGCGACGCGATATGACCCTGTTCGATCCGCCTTTCGACGCACCGACGACCGGCAAGGTCTGATGCAGCCTCTGCCGGTCGCGCCCGTTTCGCGGTCATGCGGTCGGCAAGGCGCGGTCGCTGCCGAGGGTTCCGGTTTGGCAACGACGCCGCGAACGGAGTAGCGTGGCCGGTGCGGAGCCGAGGGAGTGGCCCGGATCGGGCCGCCGGCTCTGCGGGAGACTCTGCATGAGACGTGTACTCGCAGTGATCGCGACATTGGGCATCGGCGTGCTGCACGCCCAGGCGATGCCTGCGCAGATAATGCTCGCACAGGCCGTATCCGCCGAAAGCGCGCCGCAGCCGATCGGCGCCATTCCCCTGGACCAGGTCGTCGCCCAGCTCGACCGCAACGGCAACGGCTGCGTCGATCACGAAGAAGGCCGCAACTACGTCAGCCGCCGTTTCCATCTGCTGGATCGCAACGGCGACAACACCCTGGACGCCGCCGAGGCGCCGCCCGGCCCGGGCGAAACCAGCACCGACCGGCCGATCTCGCTGAGCGACTGGCAGGACGCCTACCACGCCCGCTTCGACAGCTACGACACCAATCGCGACCGCTGCCTCTCGCAGGACGAGATCGCCGCCGGCCGCGCCGCCAACGCCGGAGGAATGAACGATGGCCGCTGACCGACTGCTGATGTGCCTCGCCGCCGCGGGTCTGCTGGTCATGGCCGGCACCGCGCGCGCCCAATCCACCATCACCTGCGAATCCAGCGGCGGCCAATACCGCTCGTGCCCGGTCGACACCTCCGGCGGCGTGTCGCTCTCGCGCCAGCTCAGTCGCGAAGGCTGCTGGCAGGGCGACAGCTGGGGCTACGACCGCAACCGCATCTGGGTGAATCGCGGCTGCCGCGCCGAATTCCGGGTCGGCAGCGACCGCGGCGGGAACAACAACGGCGCCAAGGTCGCGGGCGCGGTGATCCTGGGCGTCATCGCCGCTGCGGCCATCGCCAGGCACAACGACCGCGACGACGACCGCCACGATCGTTACGACGATCACTACGACGACGGTTACGGCTACGGCAACCACAACGGCTACAACAACGGTTACGGCCGCGAGTTCACCTGCTCATCGAAGGATGGGCGGATGGTCTGGTGCGGCCAGCGCGTGGACTCGCGCCGCCACGTCGAAATCCGCCGCCAGCTCAGCGATTCCCCCTGCATCTACGGCCGCAGTTGGGGCGTGCAGCGCGGCGACGTGTGGGTGGACGACGGCTGCCGCGCGGTGTTCGTGGCCTATTGATGCCGCGCGGCCGGCGGTCCGGGGTCGGATCGCCGCGCGCGGTCGGTTAAAGTAGCGCTCCAGCGGCCGACAGGGCCTCGCCCTGCCGGCCGTTCTTCTGCGCAAGTCGACCATTGCCATGAACGCCCGGATGCACGCGTGAGCGGCACCGGAGTTCAAGCCCCTCTCCCGTCGGGAGAGGGGTTGGGGTGAGGGTCCGGCGCGCGCGATGACGTCACCGACACACCGTACCCTCATCCGCCCTTCGGGCACCTTCTCCCGATGGGAGAAGGGAAAAGAAAACAGAGCCGCACCATGAGCGACAAGCAAGCCCTCCTGATCGAACTCGGCACCGAAGTTCAAGCCCCTCTCCCGTCGGGAGAGGGGTTGGGGTGAGGGTCCGGCGCGTGCGATGACCTCACCGACCTACCGTACCCTCATCCGCCCTTCGGGCACCTTCTCCCGACGGGAGAAGGGAAAAGAAAACAGAGCCTCACCATGAGCGACAAGCAAGCCCTCCTGATCGAACTCGGCACCGAAGAACTGCCGGTCAAAGCCCTGCCGGGTCTGGCCCAGGCGCTGTTCGACGGCGTCATCGACGCGCTGACCAAGCGCGGCATCGCCTTCGACCGCGACGGCGCCAAGCCGCTGTACACCCCGCGCCGGCTCGCGGTGCTGCTGCCCGGCGTCGCCGTGGAACAGCCCGAGCAACGCAGCGAAGTGCTGGGCCCCTACCTCAACATCGCGCTCGACGCCGAAGGCAAACCCACCCGGGCGCTGGAAGGGTTCGCGGCGAAGGCCGGCATCGACTGGACCACGCTGGAAAAAACCAGCGACAACAAGGGCGAACGCTTCGTCCACCGCGCGGTGAAACCCGGCGCGCGCACCGCCGCGCTGCTGCCGGAGATCCTCACCGAAGCGCTGGCCGCCATGCCCATTCCCAAGCCGATGCGCTGGGGCAGCCACGAATACGGCTTCGCGCGTCCCGCGCACTGGCTGGTGCTGCTGCTGGGCGACCAGGTGGTCGAGGCCGAAGTGCTGGGCATCCGATCCGACCGCATGAGTCGCGGCCATCGCTTCCATCACGACAAGACCGTATGGATCAGTACCCCCGGCGATTACGTCGACGCCCTGCGCGCCGCGAAAGTGCTGGTCGATCCCGAAGAACGCCGCGCCCGCGTCGTCGCCGAAGTCAACGGCGCCGCGCTGAAGGTCGGCGGCACGCCGCGCATCACCGACGACAACCTCGAACAGGTGCAGTGCCTGGTCGAATGGCCCAAGGCCGTGCTGTGCGCGTTCGAGCGCGACTTCCTCGCGGTGCCGCAGGAAGCGCTGATCGCGACCATGGAAGCGAACCAGAAATTCTTCCCGGTGCTCGACGAAGCCGGCAAGCTCACCGAACACTTCATCGGCATCGCCAACATCGAGTCGAAGGACGAAAGCGAAGTCCGCAAGGGCTACGAACGCGTGATCCGCCCGCGCTTCGCGGATGCGAAGTTCTTCTTCGACGAAGACCTCAAGCAGGGGCTCGCGTCGATGAACGAAGGCCTGAAGACCGTGACGTATCAGGCCAAGCTCGGTACGGTGGCCGACAAGGTCGCGCGCGTGGCCGCGCTGGCGGAAAGCATCGCTGCGGAAGTCGGCGTCGACCCGAAACTCGCGCGTCGTGCTGCGGAATTGGCGAAGGCCGATCTGCAGTCGCGCATGGTCAATGAGTTTCCGGAATTGCAGGGGATCGCGGGGCGTTATTACGCGGCTGCTGCGGGCGAGTCGGTGGAAGTGGCAGCGGCGATCGATGAAGCGTATATGCCGCGGTTCGCGGGTGATGCGATTGCGCCTAGCAAGTTAGGGCAGGTGCTGGCGATTGCGGAGCGGTTGGATACGTTGGCGGGTGGGTTTGCGGCGGGTTTGAAGCCGACGGGGAATAAGGATCCGTTCGCTTTGCGGAGGAATGCGTTGGGGTTGGCGAGAACAATTGTCAAAGAAGGCATAGAAATATCTTTGTTAGGCCGCGAATTTCGTGATGAGAAATTTAATGAAATTGATCCAGGAGCGATAAACCGTGCAATCTATGAGGTTGGTGCTTCTATGGCATCAACTGATCGTATTTCAAAGCAAGAAGTCGCGGATAACGCTACTCAAGCAGGGGTGGAACCCAAAGAGCGATTGCAGTCAGGGTCAGCTTCCGTCTCTATTTCTGGACTGAAGCAAGAAATATATGACTTCATCCTCGACCGCCTCCGCAGCTACTACGCCGACCAAGGCGTCACCCCGCAGCAATTCGAAGCCGTTGCGGCGCTGATGCGCCCTGTCGCGACTCGCGTCGCTCCCACAGGGGACGCGGCGGCTGTTGTGGGAGCGACGCAAGTCGCGACGAACGAAGCCGCGACCTCCGGATCCCTCCTCGACTTCGACCGCCGCCTCAAAGCCATCGGTGAATTCGCGAAGCTGCCGGAAGCCGAAGCCCTGGCCGCCGCCAACAAACGCATCCGCAACATCCTGAAGAAAGCCGACATCCCGATTCCCGGCACCGTCGACACCACTTTGTTCGTCGAAGACGCCGAACGCGATCTGCATGCCGCCGTCGAACAGGCCATCGCCGACACCGACGACGCGCTGAAGACCCGCGACTACGTGGCCGTCCTCGGCCGCCTCGCGCGCCTGCGTCCGGAGGTCGACACCTTCTTCGACAAGGTCATGGTCAACGCCGACGACGCAGCGGTGCGCGGCAATCGTCTCGCCCTGCTGCAGCGCCTCGCCGACCGACTCGGCAGCGTCGCCGCGATCGAGCATCTGTCGGTCTGACGCGAACGCGGATGTCCCTTTACCGATTTTCAGGCGTTGAACGAATCGTTGCCCCTCTCCAAAACTACGACGAAGGAACGTCCATGTCCCGCATACCATCGTTCGCCGTACTGATCCTCGCCCTCACGGTTGCTGCCCGAGCGGATGCCGGCGACGAATCCAAGCCCTGGTCGCAGATCGATCTGGGCACGATCAAACAATCCGATCCCAACCAGCACAAGCTCGAGCTGAGGGCGATCGATGGCCGCTGGGAGTCTTCCCCGGATTCGCTCGACCAAATGGTGCCGCTTTACCCACTGGCACCGGGCCCGCACCGCTTCATCATGGCCACGACCAAGCCCGGCTTCCGCGACAGGGCGACGTACGTCGAATTCGGCCTTGAGCTGCAGCCCTGCATGAGCTACGCATTGGTCGCAGTGCATCGGGGCGGTACAAGCACGAACAACCTCGAATGGATGCCGAAGGTGACCGCAGCGAGGCCGATCAAGCGCTGCATGAAGACATTCGGCATCGCATCGCCGGACGCGACGATTCCCACGCCGACGCCCTGAGCGGCGCGCATGTCGGAACCCTCCGCACCCTGCGATCGCTCCGCCTCGCCATGCGATCTGCACGACCGGCGGCCGCATCGGTCAAGAACGCCGGACCGCTTGCGCCGGATGTGACGTACGACTGGTGCGCGTGCGGATACCTTTGCTAGCATCCGGGTCGTCGTTTTGCTGATGAGGCGACCGCGCGCTCCCGTCGCGGGTAAGACATCGCCACGGACATGGCCGCCGGCCCAGGCTCGACATGTCAGGCCCGACATTTCAAGGAGAGATACCCGTGAAGCGCATGCTCCGGACTGCCGTCGCCGTCAAACTCGCGGCCTTGCTGCTGGCGATCGTCGCACCGAGCGTCGCCACCGCCGCCACCGAGGCCTATCTCGACGGCTCGCCGCAGAGCAATGCCTGTTTCGGCTACGCCGGCAGCGATTCGGGTCCGGTCGCTTTCCGCCAACCGTTCGACGACGTCGGCCTGGACGCGATCTTCCCGCCGGTCGCGCTGCGGCTGGTGTACGTCGCCGACTTCAACCTGATGGCCATCACTGCGTGGATGCCGGGCGTGCGCACGCCGCAGGACATCATCCAGCCGTGAACGACATCGCCGTAACGCGAATGCGGCATCAGCCGCTGAGCGCACCCGGGAGTGCCGGTACCCCCGTGCCGGCGTTCCCGCCCTTTTGCATGTATGGCATTCTGCACGATGTCCGCGCGCATCTTCGCGACGCGGCGATGGACAGGCAGCGCGCTGCCGTCATCTTCGTCTGATGGAATCGTGGTTTCAAAACGCATGGAGCGAGTACAGATGCAGGTCCGTTCGACAATCTTCCCTATCGTCCTGATGGCCATGCTGGTCTGCGACCCCGCGTACGCCGCCGGGCGCGAGCCGTGGTCCGAGATCAAGGTCGGCGGCCTCGCCGACGAGAATCGCGGCCAATACGACGTGATGCTGGTGACGATCAACGGCTCGATGGATTTCCCCGACCGTTCGCTCTACGAATTTCCGCCGGGCGCTTACAAATTCGGGCTGGGCAGCAAGAAGCGCGGCAGCAGCGGCGAAATGACCATGCATCCGTTGGCGGTCGAGCTGCGCCCCTGTACCCGCTACATGCTGGTGGCGGATCACTCCGATCCCCAGCCGAACCGCAGCTGGCGGGCGACGATCCGCGCGGAGGAACTGATCGAATCCTGCATGAAGAAATTCGGCGGGCAATTGCCGATTCGCGACGATGCGAGTACGGCCGGCCCCTGAGCCTGGCGCCGCCGCGGGCATCCAAGCGCCCGAAGCCACGATGAATGTGGGCACCCTGCGTCGCCACGGAGGCCTACATGGACTCTTCGCTGCAGAGCAACGCCTGTTTCGGCTACGCCAGCAGCGATTCGGGTCCGGTCACCTTCCGTGATGAGTTCGACTGCAACGGTCTGGACGCGATCTTCCCGGCGGACTGCGCAACCAGTATTCCCGCTTTTTTTACTGCCTGCGTCATCCCGGGCCGCTGATCGCGCGACTGCTTGCGTATGCCTCCGCTACAACCGGCTGGCGATCATGGACCGGGTGCCCGGTGCGGGTACGCCGCAGGACATCATCCTTCCGTAACGCGACTGCGGTAACAGCCGCGGAGCGCAACCGGAAGCGCTGATACCCCCGTGCCCGCGCTTCCGCGCTTTCCGGTGCATGGCAATCTGCACGATGACGGCGCGCGCGTTCGACGCGCTGACAACGAAATTGCGCGCTGCTGTCATCTTCGTCTGCTGGAATCGCGGCTTCGAAACATGAGGAGCGAGCGCAGATGCTGGCCCGTCCGACAATCTTCCTGATCGCCTTCGCAGCCGCATCGGCCTGCGCGCCAGCGTTCGCTGCCGAACCCGGTCCCTGGTCCGAGATCAAGGTCGGCGGCCTCACCGACAAGGATCGCGGCGAGTACGACGTGATGCTGGTGGCGATCAACGGCTCGATGGATTTCCCGGACCGTTCGCTCTACGAATTGCCGCCGGGCCCCTATAATTTCAGGCTCGCCAGCAAGAAGCGCGGCAAGAGCGGCGAGATGACCATGCAGCCGTTCGCGGTCGAGATCCAGCCCTGCACACGCTACGCGCTGGTGGCGAATCACTCCGATCCTCAACCCAATCGTAGCTGGCAGGCGACGATCCGCGCGGAGGAACCGATCAAATCCTGCATGAAGAAATTCGGCGGACAGTCGCAGATGCGCGACGACGCAGCGGTGGCCGGCCCCTGAGTTGGATGCTGCTGCGGGCGTCGAGGCGCCCGAAGCCACGATGAATGCGGACGGCCCTCGCCGCGTGCGCAAGCGGGTGTGCCGGGTATCCTGTCGCGATGCCGTCCGCCTCCCGCCATGCGCTCGCCGCAGTCCTGTTCACGCTCTGCGGCACCGCGCACGCGGCGCAGATCACCGATGTCCGCATCGACGGCCTCGACGAGGCCATGACCGAAAATGTCCGTCTCGCGCTGTCGCTGGAAGACGCGCGAGGCAAGCGCGTGTCCGACGCGCGGCTGGATTATCTGCTGCGCGTCGCCGAAGACGAAACCCGCGAGGCGCTGGAACCCTTCGGCTATTACTCGCCGGACATCGCGATCACCGAAAGCGCCGCCGGCGCGGCGCTGGCCGAGGATGCGCCGGTCAGCGTGGTCATCGTCGTGCGCGCGGGCGAACCGGTGCGCATCCGCAGCGCGCAGGTCGCGATGCTGGGCGACGCCGAAGACGACCGCTATCTGAAGGAAGAGATCGACGCGTTCACCCCGAAGGTCGGCGACGTGCTGGAACATGCGAAGTACGAACAGAGCAAGGCCTTCATCACCCGACGCCTCGCCGAGCGCGGTTACTTCGACGCCGATTTCGCCGCGCGCAAGATCGAAGTGACGCGCGCCGAGAAAGCCGCCGACATCGATCTGCGCTGGGACAGCGGCGACCGCTATGCGATGGGCACGACCGTGTTCGAGCAGGTGCCGGACACCATCATCCGCGACAGCGTGCTGCAGAATTTCGTCTACTGGGAAGAAGGCGATTACTACCATCAGGGCCGCCTCGACCGCCTGCGGAAATCGCTCGGCGCGCTGGACTATTTCAGCCGCATCGACATCCAGCCGCAGCCGGAAAACGCGGTCGACGGTCGCGTGCCGATCACCGTGCGGCTGACGCCGGCCAAGCGCAGCATCTACAGCGTCGGTGCCAGCTTCGGCACCGACAGCGGTTTCGGCGTATCGCTGGGGCTGGAGCGCCGCTATCTCAACTCGCGCGGACACAAGGGACTGGCGCAGTTGGACTACGCCCAGAAACGCAAGACGCTGACCCTGCAGCACCGCATTCCGGCGTTCGCATGGCGCGATGGCTGGTACACCACCAGTGTGCAGGCCTACGACGAGCAGACCGACTACATCGATACCCGTCGCTACGAAGCGGTGTTCAGCCGCAACGGCCAATACAACCGCGAACTCAATCTGGTCGCGTCGGTCCACGCGCTGCAGGAGCGCTGGGCCTACGCCATCGACGACCGCCTGCGCCCCGTCAAGCTGTATCGGCAGTCGACCTACTTCTATCCCTCGATCGTCGCCGAATACATCAAGGCCGACGACCGCATCCAGCCGCGCAACGGTTTCGGCGGCACCGCCACGCTGCGCGGTGGGCTGGAGGGGGTGGGTTCCGACGCCACCTTCGCGCAGTTGCACGTGCGCGCCAACTGGTTCAAGGGCCTGGGCGAGCGCAGCCGCCTGATCGTGCGTGGCGAAGTGGGTTCGACCTTCACCGACGCGCTGGTGGAAATTCCGCCGACCCTGCGCTTCTACGCCGGCGGCGACCGCAGCGTGCGCGGCTACGAATTCCGCGAGATCGGGCCGCGGATCGCTGCGGTGTCGGGCCGCGACAATTTCGCGCTGGGTGCGAAGAACGTGGTCACCGCCAGCGTCGAATACGAGCAGTATCTCAACGACACCTGGGGCTTCGCCGCCTTCGTCGACAGCGGCAGCGCTTTCGATGAGCGCCTCGACAGGCTGCGCACGGGCGTCGGCGTGGGCCTGCGCTGGAAGTCGCCGATCGGGCCGCTGCGCGTGGACATCGGCCACGGGCTGGACGACCCGGATACGTCCTTCACTCTGCACATCAATCTCGGCGCGGATCTGTAATCCATGGCCGAACGCATATCGACCGACGAAGAACGCGACGCGCGGATCGCCGAACTGCGCGCCCGCCGCATCGCGCGCGCGCGCTGGCTGGCCACGCGCAGCGTGCTGTTGATGGTGATCCTGACGGTGCTGGGCGCGCTGCTGCTGTATTTCCTGTTCAACACGCTGCGCGGCCGCGATGTGCTGTTGAACCAGATCGTCGATCGCCTGCCCGCGGGCAGCGAATTGACGTGGTCGCGCGCCGAGGGCCCGGCGTCCGGGCCGATGATCCTGCACGACCTGCGCTACGTGCATCGCGGCTGCCCTGACAAGGACGGCAAGCCGGTGGCGTGGCCCGGCTGCAAAAACGCGCTGATCACCACCTTCACCGCGAAACGGGCGATGCTCGACCCGATGCTGCAGCCGCTGCTGGGCCGGCGTCTGCGCGTGGAAGCGTTGAGCCTGTCCGGCGCGACATTGTTATTGCCCGAAACCGATGAACCCTTCGAGCTGCCGCGCTGGCCGGAGTCGCTGCCCGCGATCGCGCCGCCGCTGGCCCTGGAAGCCGACGATATCCAAATCGACGATCTGCACGTGATGCGTGCGACCGTGCCGCAGCCCGAATCGATCATCCGCCTGCGCAGCGTGCGCGGCGGGCTGGTGGCCGAAGACGGCCGCCTGCAGCTGACGCGCATCGTCGCGTTCAGCGACCGCGGCCGCTTCGCCGCGCACGGCGAGTATGTGCCGCGCGATCGCTATCGCATGGATCTCACCGCCAGCGCCGTCTTGCCCGCGGCCGCAGGACGCACGCCGGCGTCTCTGGGCCTGGTCGCGCGCGGCGACCTGGCCGCGCTCGAAGTCGCGCTTGCCGGCCGCGCGCCGGCGCCGGTGAAAGCGCGCCTGCGTCTTGAAGGCGAAGCGCGGCCGCGCTGGCGTTTCGAAGCGAACGGCACGGCGGTGACATTGGCCGCGCTGCTCGGCAACGACGACGATTCCGAACCGTATGCCTTCGATCTGCGCGCCAACGGCGTCGGCGGCAAGGCGAATCTGCAGGGCCGCATCGCGCAGGGCGACCTCGTCGCGACCGTGCTGCCGTCCAGACTATCGATCGAAGAACAGATCCTGCTGCTGTCGCCGCTGTCGGTCGAACTGCTCGGCGGCACCGTCTCGGCGACCGGCCGCGCCGATTTCAACGACCCGGCCGATGCGCGCTTCGCCGGCACGGTGAGCGCGCGCAAGCTGCGCTGGCAGGGCGACGCCAAGGATGCGATTGCAGTGATCGCCGACGGCGATTTCAAGCTCGCCGGGCATCTGCGCGAATGGACCGCGCAGGGCGACGCCACCCTGCTGCGCGGCGCCGAGCGCGCGGGCGTCAGCCTGAAGGCGCGCGGCGACGATAGAACCGCACACATCGACACGCTGCGCGCGACCATGCCGACCGGCCGCCTCGACGGCGGCGGACAGGTGTGGTGGACACCGACGCTGCGCTGGCAGGCCGATGTGCGGCTCGCGGGTTTCGATCCCGGCTATTTCCTCCCCGACTGGCGCGGCGCGGTGAACGGTCGCCTGCGTTCGACCGGCGATACGCGGCCTGATGGCGGCCTCGACGCGCGCGTGGAGGCGAGCGAACTCGGCGGTCGCCTGCGCGGCCGTGCGCTGAGCGGTCGCGCGAACGTGCTGGCGCATCTGCCCGCACGCGAAGGCGACCTGATCGGTGCGGAAGGCGACATCGCCCTTGGCCTCGGCAGCAGCCGCATCGACGCCAAGGGTCGCGTCGCCGACGCCATCGATATCGACGCGAAGTTCTCGCCGCTGCAGTTGAACGATCTGCTGCCCACCGGCGAAGGCGTGCTGCGCGGCACGCTCAAACTTACCGGCGCGCGCACCCAGCCGAACATCGATGTCGATCTTGCCGGCCAGTCGTTGCGTTATGACGACTGGAAAGCCGAATCGCTGCGCGTGAACGGACGCCTGCCATGGCGCGCGGGCACGGCCGGCGCGCTGAGCGTCGACGGCGAAAATGTCGAAGCCGGGCTCGCGTTCTCGCGTCTGTATCTGGACGCGCGCGGCGCGGTCGAAGCGTTGACCATCGATGGTGATGCCGACACGTCGTTCGGCAGTCTCGCGCTGGCCGGCGATGTCGCCAAGCGCGGCACGCAGTGGAGCGGCGCACTGAACGCGCTGCGGCTCGCGCCGACCACCGGCCCGGTGTGGTCGCTGCAGGCGCCGGCGCGATTCACCGTCACCCCGACCGCGAATGCGATGCGACTGCAGCTGGCGTCGAGTTGCTTCAATGCGGCCGACAGCACCGGCTCGCTGTGCGCCGATATCGACTGGCCGACGCGCGCCGACGTACGCGGCAAGGCCGTGCCGCTCGGCCTGCTCGCCGCGTATCTGCCCGAACGCGAAGACGAGCGCGCGTGGCTGCTGCGTGGCGATGTCGATGTCGATGCGCAGGTGCGTCCGCGCGGCGCGAGCTGGCAGGGCACCGCCCGCGTGCGCTCCGCCGAGGGCGGGCTGGCGCTGGACGCGCGGGGCCGTCGCGAAATTCTGGGTTATGCCGATCTCGTTCTGGACGCGCGCTTCGATCCGCAGCGCATCGAGGCCGACCTGACCAGCGCGCTGCGGCCGAACGGTCGCGTCGTCGCGAAGATCGCCACCGGCTGGGACGACTACGCGCCTCTGCGCGGCGATATCCAGATCGATACCGAAACCCTGACCTGGCTGGAACTGTTTTCGCCGGACATCGTCGATCCGGCCGGTCGCCTGAACGGACGCATCGCGCTCGGCGGCACCCGCGCGCAGCCGACGCTGGGCGGGCAGGCGAGATTGACCGCCTTCCGCGCCGAGTTGCCATCGCTCGCGCTGAGCCTGCGCGATGGCGACGTGCGGATGGACGCACAGCCCGACGGCAACGCGCGCATCGCGGGCAGCGTGCGAAGCGGCGACGGCACGCTGCAGGTCGACGGCACGCTGGGCTGGCAGAGCGACGACACCCCGCTGCAGCTGCGCCTGAGCGGCAAGAACATCCTGGTCTCCGACACCCGCGAACTGCGCGCGGTGATCGATCCCGAGGTGACCGTGCGCTACAGCGCCGGCCAGCCGATCGCGGTCGCCGGCAGCGTGCGCATCGCCAGTGCGAAGATCGATCTGGAAGGCCTGGATGCCGGCGTATCGGCGTCGGAAGACGTGGTGGTGCTGGACCCGGCCAATCCCGAACGCACCGGCAGCTCGCCGCTCGATCTCGATCTCGCCTTGACCATGGGCGACGACGTGCGCCTGCAGGGTTTCGGCCTGGAAGGCACGCTCGGCGGCAGCGTGCGCATGCGCGCGCGCCCCGGCCGCGAAACCGTCGCCACCGGGTCGCTGGACATCGACGGACGCTATCGCGCCTACGGTCAGAAACTGCAGATCACCCGTGGCCGCCTGGTGTGGTCGAACACCGCGTTCTCCGATCCGCTGATCGACATCCGCGCCGAGCGCGAGGTCGGCGACGTCACCGCCGGCATCGACGTGAACGGCCGCGCCTCGGCGCCGATCGCCAGCGTGTGGAGCGACCCCGCCAGCAGCGAATCCGAAGCCCTGGCCTACCTCACCCTCGGCCGGCCGCTGTCCAGCGCCAATGCCGACGAAAACCGCCAGCTCAGCGCCGCGACCGCCGCGCTGTCGGCCGGCAACCTGCTGGCCTCGCAGCTCGGCGCGAAGATCGGCCTCGACGACGCCGGCGTCAGCGAATCCCGCGCCCTCGGCGGCACCGTGGTGGGCATCGGCAAATACCTGTCGCCGCGCCTGTACGTGAGCTATGGCGTGTCGCTGCTCGGCACCGGCCAGGTCATCACGCTCAAATACCTGCTGCGCAAGGGCTTCGACATCGAGATCGAATCGAGCACCGTCGAGAACCGCGGCTCGGTCAACTGGCGCAAGGAAAAGTAGGTCGAAAAGCGGTCGCGCGCAAGCCGCCGCCCGGGCGGCTATGCTGGCGCCTTCGCAGGAAAGCGGGCGTCATGGGCGAGGCGATCCACAACTCCTTCACGATCCGTGCGGCGGCGCCGATGGCGCTGCTGCTCGCCGGCGTGCTTTCGGGCTGCTCCACCGTGCAGCCCGCGCGCAACCCGCCCGCCACGCCTTCGGTCGATCGCGCCGCGCAGTATCGCGTCGTCAATCTGGCCCGCGACGACAACTCCGACGCGCTGCTGCTCAGCCTCACATTTTCCGGCGGCGGCATGCGCTCGGCGGCAGCCTCTTATCATCTGCTGGATGCGCTACGGCAGCAGCCGGTGCGCGTCGACGGGCACGACGGCACGCTGCTGCGGGAAGTGGATTTCATCTCTTCGGTCTCGGGCGGCAGCATCACGGCGGCCTACTACGCACTGCACCGCGAACGTCTGTTCCGGGATTTCGAGCCGAAGGTGCTGCGGCGCGACCTGCAGGGCGACATCCTCGGCGGCGTGCTGCATCCGCGCCGTGCATGGGCGTTATCCAGCGCCTACTACGGCCGCGGCGATCATCTCGCCGATTATTTCGACCGCACGCTGTTCGAAGGCAAGACCTTCGCCGATCTGCCGCGGCAGCGGCCGTTCATCCGCATCGGCGCGACCGACATGATCGACGGCAAGCGCATCGAGTTCACGCAGGAAAGCTTCGACGATCTGTGCAGCGATCTGGGCCCGGTGCCGATCGCGCGCGCGGTCGCCGCCTCGGCGGCGGTGCCCGGCGTGTTCAGCCCGGTGAACGTGGCCGATTACGGCGATTACGGCCAATGCCCCGGCGATGTCGAACCGCGCCGCTACCGGCACCTGATCGACGGCGGCGTGGTCGACAACCTGGGCATTTCCGGGCCGCTGCAGGCGATCGGCCGCTACGACGGACTGGTCAAGACCATGCGCCGTTTCGGTTTCCGCGGCATCCGCAACTACGCGATCATCGTGCTCAACGTCGAGAGCGATCCGCGCGATGCCCGCGATGGCGATCCGCGCGTGCCCGGGCTGTGGCGCACGGTCAATGCCGCGATCAACGGCAACATGCGCATGGATTCGCAGGCCCTCGCCGCGCAGCTGCGCCAGCGCGTCGTCGACTGGAAGCGACAGATCGAGAACGATCCGGACGCCGTGCGCAGCGGCGTGTTCGCGACGCCCACGCCGAAGGTGTTCCTGATCGAGATCGGTTTCGACAAGGTCGCCGACCCGGCGCTGCGCGCGCGATTACAGTCCATCCCGACCGCGCTGCGCCTCACCGCCGCGGACGAAACGCTGCTCGCGGATTTCGTCCGCGACGCGCTGCGCGATTCGGTCGAATACCAGGCGATGCTGGCGACGCTCGCCGAGGAAGCCGAGCACGGGCCGCCACCCGTCCCGCCGTTGCTCGATCGCCTCGCCCCGCGCGATGGCGCCGACCCTGCCGAGTACGATGCGATGTTGCGCGAACGTGCGCCGGAGCCGTTGCGGTGAGCAATCCGCAGAGATGGAATGGCGTGAAGTCGGGTTCAGAGTAGGCTTTTTTCACCTGAGCCAGGAAAGACCGATCTGACCGCTCTTTCCCCAGCCCATGATCAAGTCGCATGGAATGAGCAGATACAAAGCTGTCCGCTCATGCACCCTGTATGCGTGCAATTTACGGCTTGATTCCATAGGCTCCGCGCAAAAAACCCGATGACATACGAATGCAGCGGGGATGCGGATGCAAAGCGGTGAGATATCTGCCGAATGCATGCCGCACATCGCGCCAGCGACGCGCTGCGGACGAGCGGTTGCATCCGCTGATCGTGCGGGCGCGTAGAAGTTTATGAACAGCAGGCATCGCATCCGATGCTTCCCCCGTCGGCGCATCCCTGTTCGGCGCCATCACAAGGAGCAAGTCATGAAACACACCGCAATCCAAGCCGTCGCCGGCCGGGGTTCGCTGCCGAAGCCCGGGATGTTCGCGTTGGCGTTCGCAGCCGCGATATCCGCGGGTCTCGCCTTCGGATCCAGTCACCGCGAAGCGCCATTGATCACCGAAACCCCGAAAGTGGACGCTACCGATTTCTATATGTTCCGCAGCTACGAAAGAGGATATGGCGACAACGTTACTTTTTTGGCCAATTACCAACCGCTGCAGGCGCCCTACGGTGGGCCGAATTATTTCCTGATGGACCCGAACGCGCTGTACGCCATCCATATCGACAACGACGGCGACGCCATGGAAGATATTTCCTATTACTTCAAGTTCAAGAATCGCTTCCAGAACCTGACGGTGCCGGTGAATGGCGTCGATATCGCGGTGCCGCTCAGCAATATCGGCTCGTTCGGCGCCAACGCAGCGCAGGACGCCAACCGCAACGTGTTCGAAACCTACAGCGTCGTCTCCATCATCGACGGCGAGGTCAGCATGGCCACGAACCTCGGCAAAGGCGGCGTGGAGTTCGACAAGCCCTTCGATAACATCGGCACCAAATCGATCGCCGACTATGCGGCCTACGCCGACGGCCACATCTCCAGAATCGGCCTGAGCGAATGCGGCGGCGAAGGCCGCGTATTCGCCGGACAGCGCAAGGAAGGTTTCGCGGTGAATCTGGGCGAGGTCTTCGACCTGGTGAACACCAACCCGGTCGGCGCGCCCGACGGCGAGCGCAATACCCTGGAAGACGCCAATATCACCACGCTCGCGCTTGAAGTGCCGATCGCCTGCCTGGCGAAGAACGGGCCGATCATCGGCGCGTGGACCACGGCGTACAAGCAGTCGGCCGATGGCCAATATCGTCAGGTGTCGCGACTGTCTGCCCCCTTGGTCAACGAAGTCATCATCGGACTGCCCGACAAGGACCGCTTCAACGCGTCGCATCCCTTCGACGATGCGACGTTCGCGAAGTACGTGACCAATCCGAGCCTGCCGATCCTGATCCAGGCGCTGTACCCGATCGTGCAGGCGCCGAACGCGTATCCGCGCAGCGATCTGGTGGCAGCGTTCCTCACTGGCGTGGACGGTCTGAACAAGCCGGCCGGCGTCAAGCCCGCGGAAATGATGCGCCTGAACACGGCGATCCTGCCGAAGCTGGCGCCAAGCCAGGAGACCTATGCCGTGCTGGCGGGCGATACCGCAGGATTTCCCAACGGTCGCCGCCCCGGCGATGACGTGGTCGACATCGCGCTTCGCGTCGCGATGGGCGCACTGCTGCCCGCCAGCGCCGCACCTTCGGGCCAGTTGCCGTACACCGACGGCGCAGCGCTGAAAGCCACCGACTTCCGTTCCAGCTTTCCTTATCTCAACACACCGCTACCGGGTTCGACGAACGACTGATCGAACATCCGTTCCATCGGAAACACAGGAATACCGAAAAGCCCGTCGTCGGATCGACTCCGCGACAGGCTCCGGGTTCTTCGAGGTCGGCCGGGCAAGAAACGAGGTTCTTGCCCGGCTTCGAATCCAATCGCTCAGGCGATCGAACATTCAATCGAACATCGCCTTCCAAACGTTTCGCCGCTCCGACGGCAGGCGCCGCTGAGGGTGGGAGAGAGCCATGTTGCGCCTAACGATCCTGTTGTCGATGCTGTGTCTGTCTTTCCAGGCGATGGCGCAAAAGCCCGCCGCTTTCGTGCCGACCGATCCGGGCATGGTGCTGGAGCGGCTGCCGCGCGGTTATTCCGCGGTGTCGGCGCTGTCGACTTCCGTGTCGCCGGCAGCGGCGATCGACCAGGCCAACAGGCTGCTTGTCGTCGCCGCGCAGACCGGCGATGCGCGCCTCGCAAGCCGTGCCGATGCCCTGCTGTCGCGGTTCCCCGCGAACGACGACAGGCTCGAGATATTGCGGATGCGCGCTTTCAGCGCGCAGCACCGCCATGATTTCGCGGAGGCCGTGCGCCTGCTCGACCGTCTGATCGCGCGCGATCCGCGTGCGGGCGATGCGCGCCTGGCCCGCGCCCAGATCCATATTCTCGGCGGGCGGTTGGATGCTGCGCGCAGCGACTGCGCGGCCCTGGCGCTCGGCGTGGATGCCGCAAACGGCATGCTCTGTGTGGCCATGCTTTCGCTGCGCCAAGGGCGATATCCGCCGGCGGCGTCGGCGGCGGATCTGTGGCTCGCGCAGAACGCGGATGGAGATCGCGAAGGGCGCCGCTTTGCGCTCACCCTGCGCGGCGAGATCGCCGCACGCGCCGGCGAACGCGATGCCGAACAGTATTTCCGGCGCGCGTTGAGCCTGGCGCCGAGCGATGTGCGTACGCTCGCGGCGTATGCGCGCTTCCTGCGCGCTGCGCAGCGCGAGCGCGAGGTGGAAGCCTTGTTGAGCGGCCACCCCGAGCACGAAGGCCTGCAATTGCAGCGCGCCCTGGCGCTGCGCGGCCGCGACCCGGGCAAGGCAGGCGCGATCGCAGCGACCTTGACGCGCGGCTACGCGTCGGCGCGCAGCATCGGCCGCGTACCGGAACTGCGCGACGAAGCCGAACTCATGCTGAGCTTCCGCGGCGACCCGCAACGCGGACTGATGCTGGCGCAGCGCAACTTCCGCGACCAGCGCGACGAAGAGGATGTCGATCTGCTGTATCGCGCGGCGGTGGCCGCGCAGGATCCTCAGGCGCTGCGGCAACTGCGCGAATGGGCGGCAGCGCAGCAGTTGCCCTTGCCGAAAGCCGCGGAGGCACGCTGATGTGCGGCCGACTGATAGGGAGCAGCGTGATGTTCCGTAGCCTGATATCGGCTTCGATCCTGCTGGCGTCTGCGTTTGCCGCAGGTCCGGTGCATGCGCACACGCTGTCGGTGGCCCATGTCACCGTTGATGTCGGCGCCGGTCGCGATCCGGCTGCGGCCGAAAGGATTCGTGTCGCACAGAATAATGATGAGGCTTCAGCGAATGTCGAACTGGAGCTGGCGCTGCGCGATATCGCGCTATCGCTACCGCTGGATGCCGATCGCGACGATCAGGTGACCTGGGGCGAGTTGCAGCAGGCACGACCCGCACTCGAAAAGATGGCGCTGTCCGGCCTGTCGCTGTCTTCCGACCTTGGTACCTGCGCGCTCGCACCGCGCGCACTCGCTGTGCGGCGCTACGACGGCGGCGCCTATGCGGTGCTGGGCATGACCGCACGCTGCCCGAGTCGCGTCGGCCTGCGCCTGCGCTATGGCCTGTTGTTCGACCGCGACCCGCAACATCGCGCCATCGTCGCCCTGCGCGACGGCCCTGCCACCGCGACTGCGGTCGCGGACAGCGGTCGTCGCGTCGTCGTGCTGGCGTCGGGCAGCCGCCGACAGTTCGCCGATTTCGTGCAGCACGGCGTGGAGCATATTCTCGGCGGCTTCGACCACCTGGTATTTCTGCTGTCGCTGCTGCTGCCCGCGGTGCTGGTGCGGCGGCATGGGGAATGGCATCCGTTGCAGAACCCGCGGCAGGGTTTCGCACAGATCCTCGTCATCGTCACCGCATTCACCGTGGCGCATTCGATCACGCTGAGCCTGTCGGCGTTGGGCTGGGTGGTGCCGGCATCGCGATGGATCGAGGCGGTGATTGCCGCCAGCGTGTTGATCGCAGCGCTGAACAATGTCTGGCCGTGGGTCACGGCACAGGTCTGGCCGATGGCTTTCGCGTTTGGCCTGATCCACGGCTTCGGGTTCGCCGGTGCGTTGAGCGAACTGGGGTTGCCGCAGAGTGGGCGGCTGCTGTCGCTGCTGGGTTTCAATCTGGGTGTCGAACTGGGTCAGCTCGCTGTGGTTTGCGCGGCATTGCCATTGCTGTTTCTGCTGCGCGGAAAGCGGTGGTACTCCCAAAGACTGATGCCGCTGCTCTCATTGGGAATCGCATTGATGGCGACAGTCTGGCTGTGGCAGCGACTGGTGGCCGATTGAGTCGGCACTTCAAACGCGCATTCAAGTCACGATGCTGGACCAGGCGCAATCGGGCGTGACCCGTGCAGCGGTTTCCGTTATCGTCCGATACCACTATTGCCGAAGGGCGGGTTTTCAATCGCGGCGTTGGTCATCGTTTTCTTCGGTTCCGCCCCATATGCCGGAGACGGCACCATCCTGATTCTGCCGCAGTTCACTCCGCGATTTCCGGGAATAAGTTTGAATTCAACGGCGCCTTTAAGTCGCTGCTGCGTTTTTGGGCTGATCCCGCTTCACCCGGCTTATGACTTTCGTATAAGATTGCCGGGCCGATGATCCAGCCTGCGGTCTTGATGTTTCAATTGAATCTGTCATTTTCTTCAGATAGCGTGAAATGACTGGCGACTCGCAATTCCCCCCCTGTTGCGCGGGCTTTGAATCGTCCTGTCGCCTTTATATAATTGTTTTACCTTAAATAAGGTTCTAATCAATGAAGCCTACCCTCGATTCAATCGCCTCGGCCAAAGCGAAACTGGCCGACGAAATCCGTGCGCTCGAGCAACAGGAAGAAACATTGCGCAAGGAGCAGGCGGCGGATGCGTTCACGCAGGTGATGAGCGTGTTGCATCTGTTCGGTCAGCATTTCGACAGCGCGCAGAAAGCGCAGATCGCCGCCCAGGTGACGGCCGGCGCCAAGCCGCCCAAGAAGACCGCGGCCCAGAAGACCGAGCTGCCGCCCAAGTACTGGCTGCCCCACAACGGCGAGACGTGGTCGGGTCGCGGCCGGCCGCCGCGTTCGTTCACCGCATGGGAAGGCACGGTGTCGCACAAGGAATGGAAGGCGCGGCACCCGAAGGAAAAGTTTCCGAAATTCCCGGGGTAATGCGGTAGCGCCTGCCCGGGATGGCGGGTGCGGAAAATCCATCGTTCCGAACGCGGGCATCGCCCGGACAGGAACCTGATGATGGCGCAACGCCATGACAGCAGGTTCCTCTTTCCGCTGCGCGGACGTTCGGAGTGACGGCAGCGCGATCGCCATCGGTCGAGTGGCGTGTGCGCGCCACGACAAGCCCTGCCCTGACCACATCTGAGGTGCGCTTGCGCTTGCCTCATGTTGCGGCCGTTCTCGGCGCCGACCATTGCAGCGCCTGCGGCAGCGCTGCGTCGACCGCTGTTTGCATGCAGGCCATGCGAATCGCCTGTGTGGCGTGTCGTCCCATCGGGCGCGTTGCAGTGCCGCATCGAATCCAACATGCAGAATGCATCTCTCGATCACTGCCGATCGTCACTCGATGTCCAAAAGTGGCGCCTGTTTCGCAGGTGGGGTATTACTGGGCCAACGGCCGGGAATGATCGTTTGCGCAGATGCTTTCGACGTGATCCTTCCGCCAACGACACTGCCGGACATCGACCTGCAAGACAGTCGCCCGGTCCGGCCCGCAGCCACTGTTGATGCATGACGTAAACAAGGACCTCCCATGACCCAGCTTCGCATCAGGCTCACCGCCAGCGACGACGACACGATGCAACTCATCAACCGGATCTCATCGGTGGAAGGCATCGAATCGGTCGAGGAAATCGACGATCTGATGCCGCATATGGACGATGAGGATTCCAGCTCGGTCGGGCTCTCCGACGATATCGGTCCAGGCACCCATCTGCTTCTGGTGCATGGCGAAAGCGACAGCGATGTGAAACTCGCACTGGACGTGGCGTTTGCCTCCGCCCGCGAAATGGGCATCGTGGTCGAACTGGTCGAAGACGACTGACGAGTCGTCCGGCGGCGCCTCGCGCCGTGCACGGCCGGGTCGGGCCTTCCATCACCGGAAAGCTGCCGCAGGCCGGACGACGCGACGCTTCGTTCACGCGCTGCCGAATCGAAGATTCAATGCATTCGCGTATTTTCTGGTCCACCGACGCGTTGACTGGGCATACAGGCCGCATGTGGTTTGATTGACCGCACACGATCGAAATCATGATCGATGATTCTTCCACGCGTATCCGTCCCGCACATCTGCGGCAGATACGATCTGCAGCAATCCCAAGGAATACTCCCATGCAAAAAATTCTCCCAGGAACCTGGATACTGGTCGCCAACGGCGGCGAAGCGCGTCTTTTCCACAGCGAAGGACAAAACGAAGCCTTCGCCCTGAAACAGGTGCAAGTGCTGCAACCTGAGGATCTGCCGAACGATGGGCCCGCAGGTCATCGCCCTACCGAATCGAATCAGAAGTCGACCGACGAAGCGACATTCGCCAAGCAGCTCGCGCATCGGCTCAACGCCGCGGCGCTCAACAACGAATACGAACACCTTGTGCTGATGGCGGATCCGCAAACCCTTGGCCAGATGCGGCCACAGCTGCACAAAGAGACCGTGCGCCGCATCGTCGGGGAAGTCGCCAAGACGTTCACCAATGCGCCCATTGAAGCCATCAGGGACGCACTGCTCAAAGCGTGAAGTTCCGGAAAGATGCGAACCTTTCCTCTGGCCCGCTGGGGCCAGATCTAGCGCCAGATTCAGCGCCAGCCAGTCCAGGCACATCTGCCGTCCGCAGAGCGGCCTTCAGGCCGGCCCAGGCGGAACCGGGTCGGCGACGACGTCAGGGCCGTGCCCACGGCTGATGAAAACGAAACGGGCGCGTATCGGAAAGCAGCGGCCTGAAGGCCGCTTTACAAAACCGGATTCCGAAAACGGGATCCCCCGAATGCAGAAAGCCAGTCGGCGTCGGCCGACTGGCTTCAACGCTGATCCTGCTGTCCTTAGCCCACCAGCAGGCGGTTCATCCGCGCGATGAACGCGGTCGGGTCGTCCAGGCTGCCGCCTTCGGCCAGCATCGCCTGCTCGAACAGCAGCGCGGCGTAGTCCTCGACGCGCGCGGGGTCGGCATCGTCGGCCTGCAGGCGCTTGAGCAGGGCGTGCTCCGGATTGATTTCCAGGATGGGCTTGGAGGCAGGCGCTTCCTGGCCGATCGACTTCATCAGCTGCTGCATCTGCAGCGACATGTCGTATTCGTCCAGCACCAGGCAGGCGGCGGAATCGACCAGGCGGTTGGAGACGCGCACGTCCTTCACGCGGTCGCCCAGCGCGGCCTTCAGCGTGTCCACCAGCGGCGCGGCGGCCTTCGCGGCTTCCTCCAGCTTTTCCTTGTCCGGCGCGTCGCCGAGCTTGTCGAGGTCGATCTCGCCCTTGGCGACGTTGCGCAGGGTCTTGCCCGCGTACTCGTGCATGTAGCCGGACATCCAGTCGTCGATGCGCTCGTGCATCAGCAGCACTTCGATGCCGCGCGCCTTCAGCGCTTCGAGTTTCGGATGGTTGCGCGCGGTGTTCCAGCCGTCGGCGGTGATGTAGTAGATCTCTTCCTGCAGGCCGGCCATCCGCGCGATGTAGTCGTCCAGCGACACGCGCTCATCGGCCGACGCGCTGCGGGTGGTGGGGAAGCGCAGCAGTTTGAGCACGCGCTCGCGGTTGGCGGTGTCCTCGGCCACGCCTTCCTTCAGCGTCGCGCCGAAGGCTTCCCAGAACGCGGTGTACTTTTCCGGCTCGTCGCGCGCGATCTTCTCGATCATGTCCAGCACGCGCTTGGTCAGCGCGCCCTTGATGCGTTCGACCTGGCGGCTTTCCTGCAGCAGTTCGCGACTGACGTTGAGCGGCAGATCGTCGGAATCGACCACGCCGCTGGCGAAGCGCAGGTACGCCGGCAGCATCTGCTCGGCGGCGTCCATGATGAAGATGCGCTTGATGTAGAGCTTCAGGCCTTTGCGCTCGTCGCGGCTGTACTGGAAATTGAACGGCGCGCGCTCCGGCAGGAACAGCAGCGAGGTGAAGTTCTGGTTGCCTTCGACGCGGTTGTGGGTCCACGCCAGCGGGTCGGAGAAATCGTGCGAGACGTGCTTGTAGAACGCCTTGTAATCGTCGTCCGACAGCTCGGTCTTGGCGCGCGTCCACAGTGCCGACGCCTGGTTGACGGTCTCGAATTCTTCGGCTTCGGGCGCCTTGGTTTCGATGTCGTCGTCATCGGTATTCGCGGCCGGTTTGGCCATGCGGATCGGGAAGCCGACGTGATCGGAATACGTGCGCACCAGCGATTTCAGTTTCCACGCCTGCAGATAATCGCCGGCGTCTTCGCGCAGATGCAGTTGCAGGGTGGTGCCGCGCGGGGCGTCGGCGGATGCGGGTTCGATGCTGAACTGGCCGTCGCCGGCCGAGCGCCAGGTCCAGGCTTCGTTGTGACCAGCGCGGCGGCTGGTGACGGCGATGCTGTCGGCGACGATGAACGCCGAGTAGAAACCGACGCCGAACTGGCCGATCAGCTGCGCATCGACCTTCTGTCCGGCGGCGATGCTGTCGAGGAAGCGGCGCGTGCCGGAATGGGCGACCGTGCCCAGGTTCTGCATCAGCTCGTCGTGCGACATGCCGATGCCGTTGTCGCGGATCGTCAGCGTGCGTGCGTCGGCGTCGATGGCCAGATCGATGGCGAGATCACTGCCGCCTTCCAGCAGCGCGGGGTCGGCGATCGCCTCGAAGCGCAGCTTCTCGCAGGCGTCGGAGGCGTTGGACACCAACTCCCGCAGGAAGATGTCCTTGTTGGAATACAGCGAATGGATGACCAGTTGCAGCACTTGCTGCACATCGGCCTGGAAGGCATGGGTTTCGGCCTGCGGGGCCGTTTCGGTGGTGTCGGTGCTCATCCGGAAGCTCCTGGAAAGTCGGTGGAACGGACAGACCGCGGAGATTGGGCGCCGGCTGGCGGGTTTCAAGGCCCATGGATGGCAATGCCGCCAGCCGCCGTCGGGAGGACGATGGCTGGCGGCGGATGTGCGATGGGCGCCGCCGGGTGCCCGAGCAGGCACCCGGCGGCCCACGACTCTGCGTGCACCTTCTGCCCGTGCGGCGTGATCGGCCGCGCCGCGGCGGCCCGCTACGACACGCTACACGACCTCGCGTCGGCCGAGCCACCACGCGGTCAGAGGGAAGAGCAGGGTCGCGAGCATGGGCGCCAGGATCAGGGCATCGGTGCGCGTGGCTTCGACGGCGGCGTTGGTCGCTACCAGCGGATAGGTCCACGGCAGCCAGGGCCAGTACTCGGAGCTTCCGATCTGGATCGCGGCGAACGTCGCCACCACTGAAATGGCCAGTGGCGGGACGATGGAACGGATGCGCCAGCTGATCGCATGCTGCAGCACCAGCATCGGAAGCGCGGCCACGGGCGCGGCCCACAATACTGCCGAGGATCGGGACGGAAATGCGCCGTCCATCGGATAGCCGAACGCCCCCAGGACAACGATCGCCAGTGCCGTGCTGGCCAGCATCGCGACGTGCGCACCCAGCATGAGCAGGATCGCGACCACGCCCTTGGCCGCATACAGTTCGACCCGTGTGACGGGAAGGCTCAGCATCAGCCGCCAGGTCTGGTTGCGGTGTTCGTTGCCGTTGATCAGGCTGGTGGACAGCGCGATGTACAGCGGCAGCATGAACCAGGACCACATCGCGGAAACGCTGGCCCACAGCATGGCCCACTGGTCGGGCCCCATCGTCTGCGGCGAAGCCCTTCGCAGGTTCATGGCGAAGACCAGCACGACCACCGCGACGGGGCAGGCCAGCGTCATCAGCAACACCAGCGACCGGCGGATCTTGAGCAATTCGATCTGGCACAAGCGCAGCATCATGCTTCGCCTCCACTGGCCGAAGCGGTCTGCAGGAACCATTGTTCCAGGGTGGGTTTGCGCAACACCGACTGATACAGGATCAAACCCGCCTGCACCAGACAGGTGTGCACGTGGCCCGCGCGGTCGCGGTCGATCGCCGGCACCAGAAGGCGGTCGGGCGCATCCTGCGTCGCCGCGTAGCCGAAGGCGCGCAGCACCTCGACGCCTCGCGCCGCATCGTCGATCTCGACGGCCAGTGCGCTGACGAGTTGTTCCGACAGCGCCTGCACCGACGCCTGCAGCCGGGTCGCGCCGTCGTGCAGCACGGCGATGTGGGTGGCGGTTTTTTCTACCTCGTCCAGGTAGTGGCTGGCGAAGAAGATGGTGCATCCGGCGGTTTCCGGCAGTGTCGAAAGCAGTCGGCGCACGTCATGGATGCCGTCGGGGTCGAGGCCGTTGGTGGGTTCGTCCAGCACCAGCAATCGCGGTTTGCCCAGCAACGCATGCGCCAGTGCGAGGCGTTGGCGCATGCCGAGCGAATAATGCTCGATGCGCTGGCGGCGATCGCAGCGCAGCCCGACCAGTTCCAGCACGCGTTCGATTTCGGTGGCGGGCAGCCGCTTCAGGCGCGTGCCGATCGACAGGAACTCGGCGCCTGTGAGGTTGGGATAACTGCTGGGCGCTTCGATCAGGAATCCCATCCCGGAGAGCACGCCCCGCCGCTCGCGCCGGATGTCGCGGCCGAACACCCGGATGCTGCCTGCATCGGGCGAGGAAAGTCCCGCGATCAGGCGGATCGTGGTGGATTTTCCGTGTCCGTTGTTGCCGAGGAAGGCGAATACGCTGCGTTCGGGGACTTCCAGCGTCAACTGCCGCAGTACGGCGTGTCTTCCGTAGGCCTTGTCGACGCCATGCAGTTCGATGGCCAACGTCATTGAAAATGTCCAGGATGTTGAAAGGGGCGCATGCAATGCGGGTTGCTTCTCGCGGGCGAACGGTGGCGATCATGACGGACGGCGGCAGCCATCGTTCCCGGACAGACCACTTCAGACATGGCCGACGCTGATGATGCTGCATCCGTGCGCTGCCAGCACTTCGGCCAGCGCGGCCTGCGTGAGCGCATCGATGTTCGCCATCGGTTCGTCCAGCAACAGCAGGTCGCAGTCGGCGGCCAGTGCGGCGGTCAGCGCGAGTAATTGCCGTTGCCCTCCCGAAAGCGAATGTCCGCCGTGTGGCAGGGGCGTGTGGTAGCCCATCGCCATCGATGCGACCACGCGGTCGAAGCCGGTCTTCGTCGCGACCTCCATGAGCCGCGAGGGGGAAGCATTGCCCGAGAGATTGCACAGATTGTCCATGATCGAACCGGCGCCGAGTTGGATGAATTGCGGCAGATAAAGCAGCCTGGCCGCCGATGCGCCGACCTCGCGGCCACCGATGGTGATCGTGCCGCGTTCGGGTGCGTAAAGGCCTGCGATCAGTCGCAGAATCGTGCTCTTGCCGCATCCGGAAGGGCCCGAGATCCGATGCTTCGCGCCCGGTTCGATCCGCAGATCGTGATCCTGCAGGATCCATGGCCCCTCGCTCGAATAACGGAACCAGACCCCTTTCATGACGATGGGACCGCTGAGCGCTCCCCTCTGCGCGGCGGGGGAGGGCGGCAGCCTGTCCAGGGTCAGCAACGCATCGGCACCGACGAGTTGCCGCGAGACGACGGCGAACACAAGGTAGGTGTTGATGAGGTTCTGCATCGCGCTCAGGAAGCCTTCCGCGAGAAGGACGAAGCTGAACAACGTGCCGACGCCGATCTCACCTTGCAGGACGAGATATCCGCCCCAGAGCAGCATCGTCGTCGAGCTGGCCTGACGGGCCGCCTGCAAGCCCACATCGTTCCACAAGCCGACCCGGTTCCTGCGCAGCGTCAACGCCAATTCGGTATCGAAGCGTTTGAGCCACTGATCATGGCAGGCCTGTTCGGCCCCCGCCGCCTTGATCGTGCGGATCCCGGCGATGATTTCGGTCAGATAACCGCGTTGCCGCGCCTGCGCGGAGACTTCCATTTCCTGCAGATGCGCCTGCGCCCGTCCTACCAGCAACGCCACGCAGATCATGATCAGCATCACCAGCAGCAGGACCAGTGTGGCCGCCAGTATCTTGACGCCCATCAGCACCAGGAAGCCGAGCGCGAGCAGGCCGTCGATCAGCGCGCCGAACAGCTTTTCGGCGAGCAGCGCGCGCGCGCTGGCGATGCCATAGAACGCCTGCAGCAGATCGCCCAGGCCGCGGGCCTGCAATTGCGGGAACGGCAGGTGCAGCACATGTTCGAGGAAGCCGCGCTTGATCGACAGTTCGAGGCGGGTCAGCAGATACAGGATGATGCGCTCGCGCAGCCAGGCCACCGCCCCGGTGAACATCGCGACGGCGATCACCGCGGCGGCGATCAGGCGCAACAGGCCGACCGCACTGTCGGGCAACGCCTTGCCCATCACCTGTCCGGTCAACTCCGGCGTCAACAGGGCCAAAGATTGCAGGGCCAGACTGGCGAACGCGAACTGCAGCAGGATCCCGCGGTGGATCGACAGCAACTGGCGGATCCTCGGCCAAAGACCGCGACCTTCCGGCAGACTCGGCGTGAGTTCCAGGGCCTGCCCGGCCAACCGGCGGGACAAATCCGACAGTGCGATTTCCGACAGCCCGTCGACGGTTTCGATAATGCCCCTGCCGCGCCTGCATGCGCGCAACAGAATCCAGGTGCCGTCGTCGTGCTGCAGCAGCGTTGGGGTTTCCAAGGCCGCGATCTCGCGCGCGCCTTCGACCCGGATGCCCCGCGCATGGATGCCGTGCGGCGACAGTGCGACCTGCATCGATTCGGGCGAGTCGTCGATCCGGGCATCTTCGCGCAACTGCGCCAGTGCGATGTCGATGCCGCGCACGGCGAGCAGCCGCCACAGCGCGACGTCCGGTCGCAATCCCCGCATCGATGCGGCGTCAGGCATGTTGCGCCTCGGCCATCGACTCGAACGAGTCGGCCATGTCGCGGAACAGGCCGTGCTGATCGAGCAGTGCGTGATACCGGCCTTGTTGCACCAGACAGCCGTTTTCCAGGACGAGAATGCGGTCCGCGTCCATGACGGTCGCCAGCCGGTGCGCGATCACGATGCGCGTGCAGCCGAGTTGTCCGAGATTGGCGTGGATCCGCGACTCGGTGTCCAGATCGAGCGAACTCGTCGCTTCGTCCAGCAGCAGGATCGCCGGGGAATGGGCGACCGCGCGCGCGATCGCCAGCCGTTGGCGCTGGCCGCCCGACAGCAGGCAGCCGTTCTCGCCGGCGCGGCTGCGATAGCCCTGCGGCAAGGCCTCGATCACGTCGTCGATACAGGCCAGGTCCGCGGCCCAGCGCAGCCGTTCCAGCGGAAGATCGGGATCGTTCAGCGACAGGTTCGCGCGGATGGTGTCGTCGAACAGGAACGTCTCCTGCTGCACGACGCCCATCTGGCGCCGCAGGTGCGACAGGTCGCACGCGCGCATGTCGCGGCCATCGAAGCGGATCGTGCCCGCATCGGGCAGATGCATGCCCAACAACAGCCGCGCCAGCGTCGACTTGCCGGCCCCCGATCGGCCTACGATCGCGATCTTCTCGCCTTTCGCGATCTTCAGCGAGACCGCGCGCAACAGCATGGGAGCTTGCGCGGAGTAGCCGAAGTTGACCGCCTCCAACTCGATCTCGCCGGTCAGTCGCGGCTGTTCGCGTCCCGACGCTTCCATCGGCGCCTCCATCACGTCGTCCAGGCGATGCAGGTGGCTGCTGAGATATTGCAACTGGGCGGCAGCCTGCATCAGCGATTCCAGCGGCTGCATGAACAGCGATTGCAGGGTGAGGAACGCGGCGAAGACGCCGAGCGTGATCTGCCGATCCACCACGGCATGGCCGCCGACGATGAACACCGCGGCCAGCGCCAGGGCCTTCAGCAGCGTCGCCAGCTGGTCGACGTTGATTTCCAGTCGCCGCCGCTCGATCTGCCGGTTGAGCGTCGCCGCCATCGGCTGCACCCACCGCGCCACCATCCGGTCTTCTCCGCCGATCGCCCGCGTGGTCTCAAGCCCCGTCAGCGCGGCCACCAGGGCGGCGTTCTCGCGACCGCTGCCAGCCAGCTCGGATGCCATGATGCGCTGACTGCGCTTGCGTAATCCGAGGAACAGCAGCACGCGGGCAATGCCGAATGCGAAGACGATCAGTCCGAGCGGCCAATGGAACGCCAGCATGAGCAGCGCGTAACCCAGCAGCAGGACCGAATCGAGCAGCGCGGACAGCGACTGGCTGCTGAAGAGTTGCCGCAGCATGGCGTTGCTCTGCACGCGTTGCACGAGATCGCCGGCTTCGCGTTGCAGGAAGAACGCCAGCGGAAGATGCAGCAGGTGATCGAGGAAGCGACCCATCAGGCTCGCGTCGAGTGCGTTCTGCAGACCCTGCAGCACCCAACTGCGCACCAGCGTCATCATGGCCCGGGCGACGACGGTGGCACCGAGTGCGATCCCCAATCCCCACAGCCACGGCAGCTGCCGTGGCGTGATCACGCGATCGAGCAGCAACAGGGATCCCACCGGTGCGACCAGGCCAAGCAGTTGCAGCGCCAGCGTGGCCAACAGGATCTGTCCGAGATTGGGCAAAAGGCTGGCCAGCAGCGCGCGATACCGGACCAGACTCGGGCGCGACGCCGGGCGCGGCTGGAATCCGGAGGCCGGCTGGAAACACAGGACGATGCCGGTGAAGCGTCGTCCTGCTTCCTGCATCGAGATGGTCTGCCGTCCGCCGTTCGGGTCCACGATCGACAGCGTTTCCCGGCTGCACTTTTCCAGAACGACGAAATGATTGAAATCCCAGTGCAGGATGGCCGGTAACGCCAGCCGCTGCAGTTCTGCAGGTTGCTGGATCTGCAGCGCGCGCGCATCGAGGCCGTTCTGGCGTGCCGCGTTGAGCAGGTTATAGGCGTTCGCACCGTCGCGGGTCACCGCGCAGGCCTCGCGCAATTGGGCAAGAGGAACGTGGCGGCCATGGAAACCGAGCACCATCGCGAGGCAGGCGGCCCCGCATTCGGCCACTTCCATCTGATGCACGACGGGCACGCGCCGACGCACCCGGCGGCGGAAATTCAGCGCAGCCATTTCCGCAGCGGTTCCAGCACCAGTGTGATCGGACGTTGACGGCGCAACGTGTAGCGGACCTGCATCAGCATGCCGCTGCGCAGGCGCACGGACACCGCGTCGGCGGCATCCGAATCGGTGATCGACAGCGATACCCGGAACGCAGGCCCTTCGAGGTCGCGCCCGTCGCCCAGTGCCTGTCGCACTTCATCCGGCGAGGCCAGGTCGTCGCTGATCCGGACCACGCGCGCACCCAGCGTGCCGTATTCCCCGTACGGCAACTGATCGATTTCCAACCGGACTTCGCTGCCCACCCCGACGAATGCGCGATCTTTTTCGGGCAGGAACGACACCACCTCCAGCGGCGTGCCGCTAGGAATGAGCTTGCCGAGCGTCTGCCCGGGCCGCACGTCGTCGCCGGGTTTGACCAGAAGCGCTTCGATGATGCCGTCCTGCGGCGCCACGATGCGCGTTTGCTGGCTCTCCAGGCGCATGGAGTCCCGGCGCGACAGCGCGGTGTCCAGCGACTGTCGTCGTTGCCACAATTCGGACTGTTGCCGGCTGTCCATCGCGGCGAGTTCCTGATTCGCCATCGCCAACGTCTGTTCGCTGCCGGCGAGACGACGTTCCGCCTGCGCCACGGCCTCCTGCGCGTCCAGTACCGCGAACCGGCTGACCACGGCGCTGCTCTCCAGCGAACGCATGGCCTCCAGTTTTCGTTTCATGACTGCGATCGACGCCCGTTCGCTCACGACCTGCTCCACCAGCTTACCGATGCGCGTGTGGTTTTCCGCGAGCTGGCGCTGATGCAGCCTGTCCTGCTGCTGCGAGAACGCGCCGAAATCCGATTCGAGCAATGTCACCTGACGCTGCGCTTCCAACAGCTGGCCCTGCAACTGCGGCGAATCGATCCGCAGCACGATATCGCCGGCCGCAATCGCCTCGCCGGAATGCCGCGGCACCGACGCCACCGTGCCGGAGACTTGGCTCACGAGCGCGCGCACGCCGTTCGCCGGCCGGAGGATGCCGACGGCGCGCGTGTTCACTTCGATGGAGCCCAGGAACGCGATGACGATTGTCGCGACCAGTGCGGCCATCAGTACCCCGAGCAGCGCCCATGTCCACGGCGGAGAGATGTCCACGCGGCGCAGGCTCTGCTCCCCGCGCAGGAGGTGCTCGCGCGCCTCCTTGCGGAAAAGATCGTCCGGCGAGGGCGATTCCACCGACGTCATCCCACGCAGGCTTGCGTCTCGGCGCGGCGAGCCGCTGCGCCATCGACATCGTCGGCGCCCGTGGCGCCCGCAAGCAGACGGCTCGTGCCGCAGAGCACCGAGGGCACCTGGCGCATGCGCGCCAGTCGCAGGCATTGGTAGGCGACGCCGGTGGCGCCGCTCATCATCCCGATCGGAAACGCCGCCGGTGCGGCCAGATCCAGGCCGTTGCGTTCGATCCGATCCAGCATCCGCGAGACGCGCTCCGGAAGATCCGGCAGCGCATCCTGGCCGAAGCATTCGTTGTAGCAGACCAGCAGTTCGATGTTGCCGAAACTGCCGAAAATCAGCGAATCGTTGCCATCGAATCCCTTCGCCGAGGTCGTGCGCACGGCGATATCCAGTTCCTGCCTGATCTGCGGCGTGTCGATGCCGGCGCGCAGCATCGCCAGCCGCGCCAGTCCGATGCCCGGCGCACCGTGCGCCCATGCGACCGAACACCAGCGGCGCCCTCCGCTTTCCTTCATGACGTAATCCCGGCGGTCCTCCCAGTTGCCCGATTCAGGATCGAACAGCGTGCGCTCGTAATCCAGCGCCGATAGGGCGATCTCGCGGTACTGCGGCTTGCGGCTCGCTTCGTAGAGACGCGCGAACGCCATCGCGAATCCCGAAGCGCCATGCGCCAGCCCGGACAGCGGCGCCTTGCTGGTGACGCGCCATGCGTATTCCGCGGTTTCGGGCCAGCGATGCGCGATCAGGTGCGCGGCGCAGGCTTCGGCCAGATGCAGGGCCCGCAGCGAACCGCTGGCCAGGTAAAGATCGCTGCAGGCGATCATGAATCCCGCAGTCCCCTTGATGACGCTGAAATTCCGATCCTTCCGGATCAATTCGTCGAACCGGGAGTCGGCCAGCAGCGTCTCGAGATATTCAAGATCTTCGTACCGGCTTCGCAACTGCGCCATCGACGTCATCATGTGAACTACGCTGCCCCAGCCGACATACAGGCCGATGGCCTGGATCGCCGCACCGGATTCCTCCAGGCGCGACTTCAGGTGTTGCACCGCCTTGCGGGCGATGCTCATATGCGCCTGATCGCCGGTGATCTGCGCCAATTGCGAAAAGAACAACACCTCTCCGGGCATGCCGGAGTACAGGTCGTGGAATGCGGGGATGAGTTCGAAGCTGCTGCCGTCCAAGGACTTCACCAGATGCACCAGCCAGCTCGCGGAATCGTCGGTGACGTGCATCTGTTCGCGGATTTTCTCCGCGATCATCGTCGCCTGAGAGACGAGGTGCGCGTCCAGTGGCCCCGCTTCGCCATCCGTGGGACGGAGCCGCGTGCGCGCCCGGCCTTCGGCGCTGGTCAGTGCGGAGTGGGTAATGAACGCATTGCCGATGATCCACAACTGCCGATCCAGATCCTGCGGCGACAGCATCGCTAGCTTGCGTCGCGTCGTCTCCATGCCGCTGCGGCTGAAAAAATCCGGGATGCAACCATCGTCCGAGAACCACAAGTCGCGGCCATCGGCGGCAGCGGTGAACATGGGGACATCGCCACGATGCAGATCCGCGATTTCATGCGCGACGAACTGCGCCGCGGCAGGGTAATCCTCGACCGCCAGGCGCAGGAGACCATAATGATCCGCCGTCGCTTCCATCGAAGCCATCAGGGCGGGATGGCGCGCTTCCTCCAGCAGATGCGCATAGGTCGCCGTGTGCCGGAACAAGACCCGGACCGGATCGTTCGCACAGGCTTCGACCAGCGCCGAAAATTCTGAAGCGTGCTCCAGAACGGCGCGATAGATCCGCTCGAAGCCCTGTTTGAGATGTACGGCGTGCTCCGGCTGAATCGCGACCCTGACGCCGTCCAGCACCGGAAGATTGTCCGCGCCGTCCAGGATGCCGCGGCTCCTGATCAGCGCGAAGGTGTCGTCTTCCTGCTGCATGAGGTACAGGTTTTCCAGCCCGAACTGCCCTTCCGCGTCCGACAGCCCGCTGATTTCCGGGATGTTGCCCACGGCCGCCATTCGATTGGGGAGCATGCCGACCGCGAGTACGGACGCATCGATGGGGTCGTCGGCCTCTCCGCCGAAGTAGGGACAGAAGAACGACTCGAGGTCGATCAGAACCGGATGCTCGCCGACGGCGATGATGTTCTCGTAGTGGAAATCGTTGCCTTCCAGGACGTACAACAACGCCAGAAGGCAACCCATCCGGAAATAGAAGCGGTCCACTTCGGCCCGGTCGGCGCACGGCTTCGTCGCGACGAATTCGACCCAGCCGTAGCCGTCCCTCTCAAGATGCGCAGGTACCCAAAGGCCGGTTCCGCCGCGCCGGTTCGCCCAATCCAGAATCTGTCGGAAATGTGTGTCGATCGACAGGTTCCTCGGCTTGTACGCCAGATGCCGCCCGTCGCGGAAATCCAGGATGGCGACGCTGCGGCCGCCGCGATGGTGATCGCCCAGCCCGAAGCGGACCTTCTCGATTTCCAGCGGCGCATCACCCGGCAGAAGGTGCGTGCGAATCGCGTTCTCGTCCTGTGCGAATCGTTCGGCGATCGCACAGGCCTGTGCGAGCCAGCCTTCGCAGACGTTGTCGATTCTTGCGTGCATGACGGGATAGCGTGCATGGAGGTACTCGCGGATATCCGCTTGTCGCAGCGAATGACAGAAGTCGTCGAAAGAGAGCTGGGATTCGATCAACTTGTACTGTGCGATCAGAACTTTGTGCGTCACCAGGTACAAACGGTTCAGCAGATTGACCCTGCAGGCGGCGAGCCACGCGTGAGCGTCGGGCTCTGCAAATCGGGAAACAAAGGCTCGCTGGCATTCCTCCGCTTGGTCCTCGAAGAACCATGCAAGATGCTTCAATTCCATTTTCACATTCGGTTGTCCATAGTGACCCATCGGACTAAGTCCATAATGGCTGAGCGATCCGTTAGCGGGCAATATGCTGCGTTGTCTCTCGCAATTCGGCGAAATTTGTGTTTCTAGCGTTCACGTGCGGCACGCTATCGATGTGCGCTTTGCAGTTCTGCCTGCCTGTACCCGATCGGCACAGATGTCCTTGCGCGCAGATCTAGCAAGTGAGGGGCGGATATGAGCCACCCCTCACCCTGCCTCAGATCAGAACTCCAAGACCGGCCAGCACGACCTGCCGCCATTGCATTCGCCGCTGATCGTACAAATCCAGCCCGACGAGGCCTGTTGCGCCATCTGACCGCCGCCGATCTGGCGGAGCAGGTTCTCGTCGACGACCGGGGTGCCCACGATGTCGTTCATCGAATCGTTGCCTTCCGACTGCTTCCATGTGTTCAAGATCGATTTCGTATCCATGTCAATATCCTTTTGTGGCATTTCGTGAGTGATAAAAGCTTTTCCGCCGAGCGAGACTCGCACTCGGCCGATCGACCGTACACTCAGAAATTGGGCATTGTCAACATAATCTCATCGGCGCGGCGCGACGATTTCTGCAGGTCATTTGTGAATGTGATCGTGCCATCATTCCGTTCTCATCGTCGGAGCATGATGAATGACAATGGCATGCTCGAGCTGTTGGCGACACGGCAGGCTGTCGTCGGTTTCGGTGACAAGTGACCACCCCGGCAATTCCGGAGGCCATCTGCTTTGAGTCATGCCACCTGCTGCTGTTGTGGTTTCTCGCGCATGCTAAGCCCTTCGGTTTGCACTGGCGGAATTCCGCCAATCTGAGGACGACCATCGACGATGGCTGAAAGGATCGATGCTCCTCGTGCGAGGCTAGCAATGCTTCGCCTGACCATTGTTCGGTCCCAGTTGTCGCTTCCATCCCACTCGCTCGTACTACGCCATCAAAGCGCTGCAAGCGCATGGCGCGGTGAATGGCTCATGTGTCACGACGATTCGGATGCCATCGAGTTCCCGGCAGTCATCATCGTGAAGCGGCGCGATGCCCGCTTTTTCGAACGGTTCAAGTACTGCCGGCGATTGTTCGCGCCGATGCGGTGATGGGCATGATCGGTAAAGAATCCATCGGGCAACCTTTCATGGCTGCATCCCGGTAGTTTTCCGCTCCGACCGCGATCCTGTTCGGATGTCGATCCGTGCGGGTGTCTGCCATTGCCAGCTTCAATCGCTCTTTGTCCCACGCGCTAGCGCTTCTGATCCTCCCGCAGCATGGCTGGATTGATCGCCGGCCACAGCAATTGAACGTGCCCGGTAGGGCTTCCCGGAGGCTTGCGGCAACGATGTCAGTATCAGATTGATGTGCCTGACGATATAACTGCGGTCGGCGCCCTCGCGGTGGGCGATGCCACCGATCAAGGACGCCTCGCCGATTCCCGGCATCCATAGCCTGCTATTGCCTTGGTCAGCACATCGGAACTGGTCGTTCTACTCGATCCGGGCGAGAAGCCGCATCGCATGGCATCGCCATGCATGGCTTGAGGAGCCCGTGAGCTCTGCGTGCAGCTTGGGAACCCAGGCAGAAAGTCTCAAAGAAAGAAATGCGCGCCTGGAGGGATTCGAACCCCCGACCAACGGCTTCGGAAGCCGCTACTCTATCCGGCTGAGCTACAGGCGCGTGACGCCTATTGTCCCCGATTCGAGCGGATGGCGCGAGCTTTCCGAGCAGCGACCCAGAACGATGAGCGAACACTCGACCCCTTCCGCCGGAATCCCCGCGTGGCGCGAACGCTTCGGCCAGTACTGGGCGCTGGTGCGCGGCGACCGTCCGATCGGTTGGCTGCTGCTGTTGTGGCCGACGTGGTGGGGGCTGTGGCTGGCCGCCGACGGCGTGCCGCCTTGGTGGACCTTGGTCGTGTTCTCGCTGGGCGTGTGGCTGACCCGCTCGGCCGGCTGCGTGATCAACGATTATGCGGATCGCTGGCTGGATCCGCTGGTGGAGCGCACCAGGGGCCGGCCGCTGGCGACCGGTGCGGTGCGCGGGCGCGAGGCGTTGGCGGTGTTTGCGGTGCTGATGCTGGTCGCGTTCGCGCTGGTGCTGACGATGAACCGGCTCACGATCCTGATGAGTTTTGTCGGCGTGGCGTTGGCCGCCAGCTATCCGTATCTCAAGCGCTACACCTATCTGCCGCAGGTCTATCTGGGCCTGGCATTCGGTTGGGGCATCCCGATGGGATTCGCGGCGATCCGCGGCGAGGTGCCGCCGCTGGCTTGGGTGCTGTATGTCGCCAACATCTTCTGGACCACCGGCTACGACACCTGGTACGCGATGGTCGACCGCGAGGACGATCTGCGCGCGGGGTCCAAATCCACCGCGATCCTGTTCGGCGACCTCGATCTGGTCGCGCTGGGCGTGCTGTACGCGCTGTTCTTCATCGGTCTGGTGTTGATCGGGCGAGAAGTCGGGCTGGGGCTGCCGTACTGGATCGGGCTGGCGGTCGCGCTGTTGTTGGTGGTCTATCAGTTCGCGATTGGGCGGTGCCGGGAGCCGGCATGGTGTTTCCGGGCGTTTCTCAACAATCACTGGGTGGGGATGTCGGTGTTCGTGGGCTTGGCCGTGGCGTTGTGGATGAATAACTGAGCTGAAACCCCGGTGGCTTTGCGTTCGATGGACAAGTGTGCGGTTTCAGGGGGTTGCGGGTTCAAAAGCGGCGCGCCGCGTTGCCCAGCGTCTGTTTCGCCTTGTCCGCGATGCGTTGAAAATCACCGGAGATGTCCGGATCGTCGAGGATCGCTTGCCAGAAATCCAAGGCCATCACCGCCGCTCGTCGCCAATCGCTGCGCTGTTCCGGTAAGGGCAGACGGACCTCGTATTCCCGCGCGACGACCTCGCCATTCGCCGAAGGCCTGAAGCGCATCGGCAGCATGTCGTAGACGGGCGCAAGGCGAAGCGGACGTTGATCGGACAGATGCAGGCCGATGTTTCCCGAGTGCATGTCGTTGTTCGCGATCAGATCTCCGAGCCAGCCGATGACCCGCAATGCATCCGCGTCTCCGGTGTCGATCCAGCCATCGCGCTCGAGTTCGTCCGCGAATGTTTGCCAGCGGGGATCGCCATGTCCGTAGAACGCAGCATCGATGGCGGCCAGATGGATCAACCCGCGGCGACCGAGTACCGCCGTCCTATCGAAGCGCGTCGACTCCATGAAAATCCGGCCGCCGGCTTCGAATGCGGTGGATCGCGCCGACGGTATGCCATGTGCCTGCAGGATCCTTCCTGCAACCGTCTCCGCGCGCAGCAGATCCGCCCAGCGGCGTCCGCTCGCGGTGTCGATGCGGTCGCTGAACTTGACGATGACGGCGCGATAGTCGTCTCCGTCGGACAGGGTGGCCGTGAATTTCGGTTGTTCGCCGCCGGCTGAGGAGCCGACGATATCGCCCTGCAACGCTTGTTCGGCAAGCCGGGGATAGTGTTCCAGCCGGCCATCCGCCTCGATGACGCCTTGCGGCGAAAGCATGGCCATCTGTGCGAGTTGCAGACAGTGCTCGCCCAGCACCAGATCGCCGGCTTCGTCCTCGCCGTGCCGCAGCAGGGTCAGCAGGACATCGTCCAATTTCCAACGCGCCAGGTCTTTGGGAACATCGATATCCGAGGCGATGCGTCGCGCGAAACTCCTGCCCAGAAAGCCCTGCGGCCGTTGAATATCGAGGAACCACGGCAACCCCGGGAACAGGCCATTCTGGAATTGGCCATGCAGGAATGCGGGCAGGTCCAGTTCCGCTTCGAAATGGAAACGATCGCCGTGCAGTGCGGTGAGGATGCCCATGCGTTGGGCGATGCCGTTATCGTCGAGTCGGTACAGCGGCCAGCGACTGCCGGCGCGCGCGATGTCCCGGCTCAGCGCGTAGCGCGTCGCGCGGGCGCGACCGATCTGCAGGATTCTTGGCCCCATGGACGCGATCAGGCGCGACACCGTGGGCTGGCTCACGCCCAGCGCCATCGCCAGATCCGCAGCGGAACACAGCCCCTGTGACCTCAGCAAAGCCTCGATTTGTGCAATGCGGGCATCGTTCATGAGATCGATTGAATAGATTCAAGAATAGAAAGTCAAATATTTAATGCTTATTTTCATTGCTAATCGAAGAATCGACTAATCGGAATGAATAGATTTAAGAATTGATCTTTTAATCATCCGACTGCGTTCTGCCGCGCATAGCGCGAGAGAACGCAGCCGGATGAGACGGAGGTGTCAATACAGCCTGCGAGACAATTCTCATGAATGCGCTTGGTTGGAATGGAGATCCTGTCAGTGTTCGGGGAGCCGGATCACCAGATCGTCCATCACCTTCGCTTCGCCCGCCTCGCCGCCGCCGAAGGTATTGCCGGTGGCCTGCGGCGCCAGCGGGCGATAACCGCCGTCGTAATCCCAGGTGGATACATAGAGATGTGTCGCCGACGGATGGCGCGGGTCGCCCAGCGCATTCGCGGGGAGGGTGAAGGTCACGGTATTCGCATCGCGGTCCACGTCGATCCGCGGCGCCGCGCTCACCACCGCGCCGTCTGCGGTCGCCGAGGCGCCGGTCGCGGAGAACAGCGCGTTCGACCAGCCGTGCGCGCGCAGGCGCAGGTGCCAGCGTAGGCCGTCCGGCAGGTCGGCGTTCTGCTGCGGCATCGCGGCGATGCCGGCGGCGTCGCCCTGCCGCGCAAAGAAGACGCTGAAGGCGACGTGGTCGAAGCCGTTGGGCGGATTCCAGTCGGAAACCACCTCGCGGAGTTTCAGTGTCAGCCGCAGCGCGCCGCCGGAGCGCCAGACCTCGGCGCCCAGCAGGTCGCCCGGGCGCGGCGTGCGCCAGCCGGCATCATCGGGGTAGGTGTAGCGGCCGGACGGGCCGGTGTCGTCGCCGTGGGGATCGTCCACCGCGACCAGCCTGGTCCATTCGCGGGCGACCTTGAATGCATGCGCTGCGGTCGCCGTGCCCGTGGCCGGGTCCCAGGCCACCGCGCGGTGGATGACGCCGGGTTCGATCATGTCGTCGGTGGCCACGGACGCCCGCCAGCGGCCGTCGCGACCCACCGGCACGGTCTGCGCCGCATCAAGGTCGCCATCGATCACCACCTGCACCGACGTCATGCCGCGGGCCTGGCCTGATAGCACGAGGTCGCCGGTGACGGCATCGGCGGCGGTGCCCAGCGTCAGTCGTGGCGGGTCGCCAGAGGCCGGTCCTGCGCCGCCGGGCCGCACCGACCACACTTGGGCGCTGCGCGGCGGCAGCACCAGACTCGTGCGGCCGGCATTGCCGACGACGAACGGCTTCGCGTCTGCGGCCAGCGCGACCAGCGGCGCCAGCCGGGTGCCCGCCGGCAGGCCGATGTCGAGGTTGTCGAGCAGGCTGGCGTGGGTCGCGGTGTTGAACACCACCAGCGCCTGTTGTTCCGGAACGCGACCTTCCCCGTCCACCCGCCAGGCGATCGCGCCCGGCGCGGCGGCATTCGCGGCCAACACCGTCGGCGTGCCGCGCGAGAACACCCGGTGTTCCCGGCGCAGCGCGGTGATTTGCTGCAGGTAGCGGTACAGCGGCGCGGCGGTGTCGAAGCGGTCGCGCCCGCCCGAGCCGTGGCCGCCGGCGAACATCGCCGCCCGCTGTTCGCGAAAGCCCTGCTCAGTGCCGTAATAAATGGTCGGGATGCCGGGCAGGGTCATCATCGCCAGCAGCGCCTGCTTCAGCCCGGCCTCGTCGCCGCCGGCCAGGAAGCGGTCGACATCGTGGTTGTCCACGAACGTCGGCATCCGCCACGGGTCGGCGTGGACCTTCATCATGTTGTCGATGCGGAAACCCAGTTCGGCCGGCGGCCGCCCGCGCGCGAACACGTCGCCCAGCGTCCCGTACAGCGGGAAATTGATCATCGCCGGCAGCAGCGGCCGGCCGTCGTCGCCCCGCGCGTAGGTCTCGATCTTCCGCGCCATCGCGTCTTCATAAGGCTTGTCGATGCCGAATCCTTCGCCGAACAGGTGGAAGTCCGGTTTGCCGGCCGCCGCCGCGACCCTCAGTACGCCCGGCTGCTTCGGATCGTCGGCATGCAGGAAGTCGGTGAAGTAGTCGGGCGGCACATAGAAGGCGGTGTCCACCCGGAACCCGTCCACGCCCACCTCGCGGATCCAGTGGCCATAGCTGTCCCGCAGCGCGGCGCGGACCGCGGGATTTTCGGTGTCGAGATCGTCCAGGTCCGCCAGTTGCCAGTCCAGTTCCTGGCGGCGGTCGGCGAAGTCGCGGATCTGCGGCGTCCAGTGATAGACCGATGCCGTGCGGTCCCCGGGCCTGCGTACATCGTTGCGGTCGAACGGCGGCTGTGTGGGCGCGGTGCTGCCGTCCGGCTGCCGCCGCAGCTCGAAGCCGTGCTCCGGCCGCGCCGGGTCGTAGCCGCCCGGCCAGCCGAAATAGTCGCCGGTGTGGTTGACCACGATGTCCTGCACCAGCCGCAGGCCGCGCCCGTGCATCCCGTCGGCGAGGCGCCGGTACGCGGCCAACGTGCCGAAATGCGCGTCCACCGCCTTGAAGTCGCTGGCCCAGTAGCCGTGGTAGCCGCCGTACTGCGCGCGGTCGTTCCACCACTGGTTCGCCACAGGCGGGGTGATCCAGATCGCGGTCGCGCCCAGGCCCTGGATGTAATCCAGGCGCCGCTCCACGCCAGCCAGATCGCCGCCGGAGAATTTGCGTCCGTCGCCCGGGTCGTATTCGCCCGCGCCCTGATCGTTGTTGCCGGGGTCGCCGTCGTCGAAGCGATCCAGCATCACGAAATACAGGATCTGGTCGCGCCAGTCGGTGGCCTGCGACGGCGCCGCGGGCGGCTCGGCGGCCGCCGCGGTCAGCGGCGCCAGGGCGAGCAACAGGGTGCAGAACTTGAGCATGGGACGCTCCGCGCGGATCGGCCGTGGCCGGGTGCGGCGGGTCGCCGCATCCGTCATTTCACCCCGATTACGCGCCCATGACCCTGATTTGACCGGGTTTTTGCATGAATACGTATGCAGGCACCTTGCCGCACTGCGGCCACGGACTACCATCGCGCTGCGTGCCGGGGACAGGCTGGACTCCGGACATGCCGGGAACTGCGGACCAACCCGCTCAGACGGGATTCGCGCATGGACCTGCCAACAAATTCCAGTTGCTGTGGAGGGGATCCATGCAACCTTTGAAGCGAAACCTGTTGAGCATGGCGTTGGCGTCCGCAACGCTGATGCTGGCCAACGCCGCCTACGCGCAATCGGCAGACCAGAGCCAACCGCAATCCGAAGCCGACGAGCTCGACGCCATCGAAGTCGTCGGCATCCGCCGCAGCATCCAGGAATCGATCGACGCCAAGCAGGCCTCGAACTCGATCGTCGAGGCGATCTCCGCCGAAGACATCGGCAAGCTGCCCGACACCTCCATCGCCGACTCCATCGCGCGCCTGCCCGGTCTTACCGCGCAGCGCTTCGGCGGCCGTCCGCAGGAAGTCAACATCCGCGGTTTCGCCGGCGATTTCTCGACCACCACCCTGAACGGTCGCGAGCAGGTCAGTCTCGGCAACAACCGCGGCGTCGAATTCGACCAGTACCCGTCCGAACTCGTCAGCCAGGTGCTGGTCTACAAGACCCCCGACGCGCAGCTGATCGGCCAGGGTCTGTCGGGCACCGTCGACCTCAAGACCGTGCGCCCGCTCGCCTACGGCAAGCGCGCCTTTGCCGCCAACATCCGCGGCGACCAGAACAAGGTCGGCGATGAGAAAGAAAACGGCTACCGCTACAGCTTCTCGTACATCGACCAGTTCGCCGACAACACCGTCGGTATCGCGCTGGGTTACGCCCATCTCAACAATCCCGGCCAGGCCAAACAGTTCGGCGATACCTGGGGTTACGACGGCGGCGGTATCTACGGCGGCGGCAAGCTTTACGATCTGGAAAACGACAACGAGCGCGATGGCCTGATGGCGGTCCTCGAGTTCGCGCCGAACGACGACTACCGCATGGTGCTCGACGTCTTCTATTCGCAGTTCGACCGCGAAGAACAGAAGCGGGGCATGGAATTCGCAGCAGCCTTCGGCGGCACGCCGGTGGCCGGCAACACGCCTGCACAGGCGTCGTTCACCGGCATCAATCCGGTGATCCGCAACGATTTCAACGCGACCTACGACGATCTGTTCGCGATCGGCTGGAAGCACGAGCTGACCCTCAGCCCGAACTGGACCGCCTCGGCCGATATCAGCTATTCCGACGCGACCCGTGAGGAACGGATCCTCGAAACCTATTCCGGCGTCGCCCCGGCTCTTGCCCGCGACACCTTGACCGTTACCCGCAACAGCGACGGCTATTTCGATCACGATTTCGGTTACGACTATGGAGACCCGAGCATCCTTCGCCTCGGCGATCCCGGTGGCTGGGGTCAAGACGGCTACATCAAGGATTTCGAAGTCAAGGACAGCCTCACCTCGCTGCGCCTCGACTTCGAGCGGACCTTCGACGACGGCTGGTTCAGCAGCGTCGAATTCGGCGCCAACCTGACCGACCGCACCAAGAGCCGCGCCTCGAACGAAGCCTTCCTCGACCTGACGGCGTGTCTGGGCGGCGTATCGCCGAGTTGCCCGGATGGCGTCTCCGCGCCGATTCCGACCAGTCTGGCGTCCAACTCCGCCTATAACGCCTACGGTGTGTCCTCGATCTACGGTTACGACGCGTTGCGTGCATTGAACACGCAGTACACGCGCCGCGGCAACGCAAACCCGGACATCACCAACAAGAATTGGGAAGTGAACGAACAGGTCACCACCGTTTTCTTCCAGGCCAATATCAATACCGATCTGGGTCCGGTGCCGCTCAAGGGCAATATCGGTATCCAGGCCGTCAGCGTGGACCAGAGTTCCACGGGCAGCGAGTCGTTCGAAGGCAACCCGCTGGGCCGTGAAGTCGAGGATGGCCTGAACTACACGGATTTCCTGCCGAGTCTGAATCTGTCCTTCGGGCTTCCGTGGGATCAGTTCATCCGCGTCGGTGCGGGCAAGCAGGTCGCCCGCCCGCGCATGGACGATATGCGCGCCAACAACAACATAAGCGTCGATCGCAACCGTGCCACCAACCCGATCACAGGTGCGCCCAATCCTGTCGATCCCATCACCGGCACCCGGACACCGTGGTGGACGCGCAACGGCGGCAACGCGCAGCTCAAACCGTGGGAAGCGAATGCGTACGACGTGTCCTATGAGAAATATTTCGGCGGCAATAAAGCCTATTTCAGCGCCGCGTACTTCTTCAAGGATCTCAAATCGTACATCTACAACGAAAACACGCTGTTCAACATCAACGACACGGTGGTGACGCCGGCGGATTACCCCGCCAACCCGCCGCCGAACCCGGTCGGCGTCTACAACCGTCCGGTCAACGGCGAGGGTGGCACCGTGAAGGGCTACGAGTTGGCAGTGTCGCTGCCGCTTGATGTGCTCTGGGAGCCTCTGCTCGGCTTCGGTATCCAGGCGAATTATTCCGACACCACCAGCAGCGTCCAGCCGCTGGGTCCGTCTTCGCCGAACGAGCCGCTGCCGGGTCTGTCGAAGTACGTGTCGAACATCACCGCGTACTACGAGCGCTTCGGTTTCTCCACCCGCGTCAGCCAGCGTCATCGCTCGCAGTTCGTGGGTGAAGTCCAGGGCTTCGGCGGCGATCGTACCCGACGCACGTTCGAAGGCGAGACGGTGACCGATGTCCAGTTGGGCTATACCTTCCAGTCAGGACCGATGAAGAATCTGTCGATCCTGCTGCAGGTCAACAACCTCGAAAACGAACCGTTCCGCTCCTCGTTCAACGGCGACAACACCCGCCCGCGCGAATACTTCGAATACGGCCGCACCTATCTGTTCGGCCTGAACTACCGCTACTGAGCAACACCGCTCTCAACAGGCGAGCGTTTGGCCCTTGTCCGGTCCCTGGCCGGCAAGGGCCTTTTTGTTTGTGCGGCGGATTGCGAACAGCGTTGCCGTGCTTGTCGGCGAATCGTTGATGAGATGAATCGATTTGAATTTCGCGATTGATAGAAGATCAATCAAGCTTGACGTCCGGCACGGATACCGGGATTTACAATGTGCCCAAGCGATAGCCGATTCGCCCCAACCATTGACAATCGCACTGCACAACAACAAGACTCGAATCACGCTTCAGATTGAAGCCGGAGCACATTCCACAGGGGGAATGCCGGATGGCCAAGGTAGGCACAGGCAACGCATCGGAGCGATCGCCCGGTGCCATATCAGCGGCGATGGCGTTCGCCGCCATCGCACTCTGCATCACCATGAATGCCTCCGCCCACGGCGGCGGACTCAATGCCGAAGGCTGTCATAAAGACCGTAAGCGCGGCGGGTATCACTGCCATCGTGGCGGCGGCTCTTCAGCGCACAGCGATGCTGCTCAGACTGACAACTTCACGTCATCGCAAATCGCGCCTGCACGCGCGTCGCGCGGCGCGGGCGCTTTCGGGAACTGCAAGGAGGCCCGTGCCGCTGGCGCTGCGCCTGTACGACGCGGCGAACCCGGCTACGGCCCGCATCTGGATCGCGATGGCGATGGGGTGGGGTGTGAGCCGAGGCGCAGGTAATGCTGGAGTGGCCATGCAATTCACAACCAAGATGTTTCATTTAGAAATCATGCGCAAACGCGAAGTGAACCTGACCCGAATGGCACTTACTTAAGCGCTTTCCGCCGGAGTTACTGATTTCCGCGAAATTTATGACCCAGTTATTTCAGTTGTTTACGACCAGGAAAGACACTGGATCCCCGTCTTTCCTGGAGTGGTGAGGCTTAAGTAAGTGCCATTCGACCCTGACCCCATTTTTCCCACCAAAATTTCATATAAACCAAAAGGAATTGCCATGATCAGCAAAGCGCATCTACTTTATGCTTGCATATTGCTATCTAATCTGACGTGTTACGCGGCGCACGCTCAAGTGGTGCCCACAGACACATATACACAATTGTATGTGTCGATACCGACCCTAAATTTGCCATCAGATGATAGCAAAAAAAAGCAAGCGTTTAATGCCATTATAAATTCGCTAGGTTTCGGCAACCAAACTAGAAAAATAAACGTTAGCGTTAAGGTCAAAATCGGCGATGTCAATCTTCCCGAGCAGAGCCTGTTGTCCTATGGGTATAACTCAGGCTCTAATAGTTTGGAAAGTGATATCAGCAGAGACGGAATCTCTTTTCCACTTAAAAAGCTTAATGCGAACGATAGAATATTTGTCACTCTCGTTTACCGAGATGCGACATCGGCGCAATACAACACCGGTGCGATTGCATCTGTGATCACAAGATTAATTCCAGCATCATCGCTCATTAACGAGGCCAACAAGCCCTTGATTCAAGGTGTATTTGATCTTTCCAGTGCTACTTGGAACGCAATGGCCAGCCAGAGTGTTTCCGAAACTCAGAACACGGAACTCTCGCCTTACACTCTTGGCAGAGAAACAGCAACTCTCAAGCTAAGTGGGCGCGGAGGCGTAGCCTTTGGCACAGTCAAGCTATCCTTGTACTCCACTTTTAGCCTGCTCCACACCGCTGTGATTGTCAAAGATTTCGATCCGAAAGGGAAAAAACGTGCGGATTCTGAGATGTATACGCAACTACAAAGCCAAGTCGCGGGTGTGACACAAAATTTCTCAGGCGTACTGCGGTCTCAACCTAGCTATACCCATCTAATTGGCGAACCATCTTCGAGATCTATACAAGAATTCTGCTTCGCCGCGCGAGAAGTAAATAATCAAAGCGGGCTAACGGTTACAGACAGCACTTACATAACCTACGGGCTGCTATCCGATGCAGGACTATGGAAGAACCCTAGGCGACTGGAATGGTTCAAAGATTGCTTCAACAGCGCAGAAATTACGGTTCTCAAATTACAGAACAACATATTGGCACCTGAGGTGGATGAAAAGACCGTACAAACGACAAGGATCAATATGCCGAGGCATTTGTTTGCTTTCGGCTGCTGGATGACTGACATGTCTGGCCCAAACTGTTCGATTAATGCGCCTGACCCCAACAACATACTAACGAGTATCTTGGGTGATAACCTCCGGCTGGATGTCGATTCCGCATTTCTATCCACCACTCCGCTGGGAGTGCACGACACCATGTCTAAGGCCTCTGTTATCGAATTGCTCAGTAAAACGGCGAGCTCTTTTAGCTGCTTTCAGGAAGGAATGCTTGTGAAGTCGAGGGACGGCCGGCTCTTCAGATTTGAAGGAGAGTTGCTGGCCGGCAAGATTACTGCGATCAATATCAACCCAGCCTCCGATGCGACAATGACTTGTACAGGCCGATAAAAAATGGCCGTAGGGTGTATATGGACTCCTCCCGATTGCCAACCGCTTTTTTGATCTTGATTGAGATTGCGAACGTATATCCGGCCTGTTGGTGAAGCCTTTGACTTCTGGCCATGATGGAGCAGTCGCACGCGGGCGCCTCATTGGGCTATCGGCCTCGAAGGCCGCCACCCTACTCAGGCTCTTCCCACGTTGGTCTTCCCAGAGATCTTCATCGTCGGTCAGCAAACTCGTTGATGGGGTGTTTCACGCAGCGCGGTAGCGCTGCTCTCGGGTCAGGATCGCCCAGGCGATCCTGACGGTCTTGTTGGCCTGGGCCACGGTGGCGATGTTGCGGTGCCGTCTTGTCGCAAGGTTCATCAACCATCGACTGCGATCGTCGGGCTTGTGGGTCGCGGTACGCAGCACGCTGCGGGCGCCGTGCACCAGCAGGCCGCGCAGGTAGCTGTCGCCGCGCTTGTGGATGCCAAGCAGCCTGTGTTTGCCGCCGCTGGAATGTTGGCGTGGCACCAACCCGAGAAATGCAGCCATCTGCCGGCCGTTCCGGAACTGCCGGGCATCGCCGACGGTAGCGAGCAGGGCGCTGGCGCTGAGTGGGCCGACGCCGGGGATCTCGAACGAAAGGGGTGAACGAAAGGGGTCAGGTTCACTTCTCTCGAAGTGAACCTAGCCTCTTTCCCGGAATCGCCTGCGGCGGTTCCGCCCTGCAAGGAAACGTCTTGTTTCGGATCGTGGCACCACAGACGCCGGTGACGCTGGCATGCGTGTCACAAGCCTTGAGACCCAACACGAAGCCAATTGCCGCCGACCTCTCGCGCCGCTATCGTCTGCAATCAGCCCATCGCCGAGAGCCTTGCCGATGTCCTCATCCCACAGCACCGCATCCGTCGCTCTGGACGAACTGATCCAAGCGCTCGATTGGGTCTCCGATCTTTCGAGCACCGACAACATGGCATTCGTCTGCCGCGAGAGCGGGCGGATCTTCATGACCTCGGACGAGGATTTCGGCGTTGAGCTTGAACCGGATTTGCCGCTGGACATCGATGATGAGACGAAATATGCGATCGTGCCGACGCGGTAGGATCTGCGTCTGGGCAAGCGGCTTGCGGTGCGTTTCGTGCAGCTGTCGCTGCCGGCGCGGTTGGAGGAGACTTACACGATCTTTGCGGCGCGCGGTGCCTATGCGCGGTTCAGGGACATGCTGGAAAGCGAGCAGGCGTTGGATGCGTGGTACGCGTTCGAGGCCGAGGCGGTCGAGCGTAGTCTGCGTGAGTGGGCGGAGTCGGAGTCGCTTGTGGTCGCAGCGAGCGATTCGAAGCCGTGAAACGCGGCTACCGATTGCATTGAGTAGGTTGGGCGAAAGCCCAGCTCGATACTCAACGCAGGCGCTGGGCTTTACAGCCCAGCCTACTTGCTGTGATGTCAGCTGCGCAGTGCGGCAGCGGCTTGGGCGAGTTCGCCGATCGTCCGCCAATCCTTCGCCGCCAACGCATCTCCCGGCACCATCCACGACCCGCCCACGGTGATCACGTTCGGCAACGCGAGATAAGACGGCGCCTTCGCACCATCGATGCCACCCGTAGGACAAAACTTCACCTGCGAAAAGGGCCCACCGAAGCCCTTCAGTGCAGCTACGCCGCCACTCGATTCCGCAGGAAAAAACTTGAACCGCTTGTAGCCATGCTCGAGCCCGCGCATGAGTTCGCTGGCGGTGGCGATGCCGGGCAGCAGCGGGATATCGGCATCGCGAGCGGCGGCGTAAAGCGCATCGGTGCCGCCGGGCGAGATCGCGAACGCGGCACCTGCGGCCTGCACGGCGGCGAGGTCTTCCGAAGTCAGCACCGTGCCGGCGCCAACGATGGCGCCGGGGACGGTGCGCATGCGGCGGATGACCTCGAGCGCGACCGGCGTGCGCAGGGTGATTTCGAGCACCGGCAGGCCGGCGGCGACCAGGGTTTCGGCGAGCGGGATGGCGTCGTCGAGGTCGGCGATGGCGAGCACGGGCACCACCGGCGCCTGGCGCAGGATGTCGTCGACGACTGCGGTCATGCGGTCGGTGTGGGAATGGCTCATCGTGCGCGCTCGCTGTGCGTGTTGTTGGCATCGTGGGCGCGCAGCGACATCGCGGCGCCCAGCAGACCCGGGCCGTTGTGGGTGATGACGCGGATGGTCACCGATTCGAGATACGCGGCGAAGCGGCCCTTGGCGAGGAAGCGTTCGCGGAAGGCGCTGCTGCGCAGGAAGGGGATGAAGCGCGGGACGATGCCGCCGGCCAGCATCACCGTGCGCGCGCCGTGGATCAGCGCGGCGTCGCCGGCGACGCTGCCCAGCACCGCGCAGAAGCGCGCGAGCGTGCGCCGTGCGGCCAGATCGTGGCCTTCCAGCGCGGCTGCGACGATGTCGGCGGGTTCGCGCAGATCCTGGTGCTGGCCGGTGGCGTGATCGACCGCGCCGCGCAGCACCGCATCGATATGCGACAGGCCGCTGCCGCAGAGCAGGCGTTCGTTCGACACGCGACCGAAGCGCGCGGTGAACCAGCGCGCGATCCCGAGTTCCTCTTCGCCCAGCGGCGCGAAACTGACGTGGCCGCCTTCGGTTTCCACGACTTGCCAATGAGGATCGTTGCCGACCAGCATCGCGACGCCGAGTCCGGTGCCCGGACCGAGCACGCTGATCGGACCCTGCAGTGGCGCATCGTCGCTGCCGTGCACGGTGATCTGCTCGCTGTCGGCGAGCGCCGGCACCGACCACGCGACCGCGCCGAAATCGTTGAGCACGTGCAGGCGGTCGAGACCGAGCGCGCGCTGCAGTTCGCGACGCGTGAACGACCAGGCGCGATTGGTGAGCCGGATCTCTTCGCCGTTGACCGGGCTGGCGACCGCGATCGCCGCATGGCGCGGCTGCACGCCGACGGCGGCGAGATAGTGCTCGGCCGCATGCTGCAGGCTGGCGAACGCGGAAGCGTCGAGACTGCGCGCGTCGATCACCTGCGCTGTGGGCGCGGACAGATCGGTCAGCGCGAATCGCGCGTTGGTGCCGCCGATATCGGCGATGAGCGCGAGCGATGCGGGGTTGACGGTGTCTTGCATCGATCAGGATTCCGCATTCGTATCGTGCGAGAACAAACTGCAGGCGCCTTCTTCCGCAGACCCGACCTGCGCGCGCATCAGTCCGAACAGTTCACGACCGACGCCGTGCGCGTTGCCGCGCAGATCGATCGCCGCATGCGCGCGTGCGTTCCACTCGGCCTCCGGCACATCCGCGTGCATCGTGCCCGCTTCGGCGTCGATGCGGATGATGTCGCCGTCGCGGAGTTTGGCGATGGCGCCGCCGCAAGCGGCCTCGGGCGTGATGTGGATCGCCGCGAGCACCTTGCCGGACGCGCCGGACATGCGGCCGTCGGTCAACAGCGCGACGTGCTGGCCGCGATCCTGCAGCAGCGCTAGCGTGGGCGTGAGTTTGTGCAGTTCGGGCATGCCGTTGGCGCGCGGGCCCTGGCCACGGATCACCGCCACGAAATCGCCAGCCAGCCCGCCGGCCTTGAATGCATCGAGCAGCGCGTCCTGCGAATCGAAGACCTTCGCGGGCGCAGCGATGGCGCGATGTTCCGGCGCGACCGCGGAGATCTTGACCACCGCGCGGCCCAGGTTGCCCTGCAGCCGTCGCAGTCCGCCTTCGCGGTCGAAAGGCTCGGCGACGCCGCGCAGGATGCTGGTGTCGCGCGACTGCGCAGGCGGCGGCGCCCAGCGCAGCGCGGTGCCATCGGACGTGCTTTCAAATTCCGGCATGTGCGTCTGCTGGCGCAGATCGCCGCCGTGTACGCACAGGATGTCGGCATGCATCAGCCCGGCGTCGATCAGTTCGCGGATCACGTAGCCGATGCCGCCGGCCGCGTGGAAATGATTCACGTCGGCGCTGCCGTTCGGGTACACCCGCGCCAGCAGCGGCGTGGCCTGGGAGAGTTCGTCGAGATCGTTCCAATCGATGATCAGGCCCGCAGCGCGCGCGATCGCGACCAGATGCAGCGCGTGGTTGGTGGAGCCGCCGGTGGCGGCGAGTCCGATCATCGCGTTGACGATCGCCTTCTCGTCGACGGTGTGGCCGAGCGGTCGATAATCGTTGCCGAGCGCGGTGATGCGCAGCGCCTGCTCGGTCGCTGCCACCGTCAGCGCATCGCGCAGCGGCGTATTCGGATTGATGAAGGCGCTGCCCGGCATGTGCAGGCCCATCACTTCCATCAGCATCTGATTGGAATTGGCGGTGCCGTAGAACGTGCAGGTGCCGGGACTGTGGTACGACGCAGATTCGGCTTCGAGCAGTTCGTCGCGCGTCGCCTTGCCTTCGGCGTAACGCTGGCGCACCGCGGCTTTTTCCTTGTTCGGCAGGCCCGAAGGCATCGGCCCGGCGGGAACGAAGATCACCGGCAGATGGCCGAAGCTCAGCGCACCGATCAGCAGGCCCGGCACGATCTTGTCGCAGACGCCGAGCATCAGCGCAGCGTCGAACATTTCGTGCGACAGCGACACCGCGGTGGCCAGCGCGATGGTGTCGCGCGAGAACAGCGACAGCTCCATGCCGATGCGGCCCTGGGTCACGCCGTCGCACATCGCCGGCACGCCGCCAGCGACCTGCGCGCTGCCGCCGGCGTTGCGCGCGGCCATGCGGATCAGCGTCGGATACTGCTCCATCGGCTGGTGCGCCGAGAGCATGTCGTTGTAGGCGGTGACGATGCCGATGTTGCCGCCCGCGCCGGTCTTCAGCATCGGTTTGTCGCTGCCCGCCGCGGCGAAGGCGTGGGCGAGGTTGCCGCAGCTCAGACTGCGCCGCGCGGGCGTATCGATGCGTGCGGCCTCGATGCGCGCGAGATAGTCGCCGCGGCTGCGCAGGCTGCGTTCGGCGATGCGCGCGGTGACGCGCTCGATGACGGGGTGGAGACTCATGGTGTGAGCGCCTTGCGGGTGTTCGTTGTTGGTGCGGCAGATGCGGATGCGCGTTGTTGCTGCGAGCAAATGCCCCCGCCGCCTGCTTCGCAGACGTCGACCCCCTTTTTCAAAGGGGGTAAGCGCAATGCCGCGACCTTTCTGAAACTCCAAGCTTGCTTTTCCCCCCTTTGAAAAAGGGGGGTAGGGGGGATTTGCTTTTGCGATTGTTCGCGAGAATCAAAGGCAAACAACATCATCACGGACTCCAATGCACATGCACCACCGCATCCGGCGCATGCAGCAGCGCCGAGATCGGCGCATGCAGCGGTGCGTACGCCGACTGCGCAGCGCGCAACACCTCGCGCTTGCGCGCGCCGGTGACGATCAGATGCAGGCTGCGCGCGCGCAGCAGGCGTGCGAGGCCAAGAGTGATGCGCGGGAACGGCGCTTCCGGCGGCAGTGGATCCGGCACCAGCAGGAACGCGTCCTCAGCCGAATCCTCCGCCATCGCGACGGGCAGCGCATCGGCGCCCGGGAACAGCGAGGCGGTATGCGCGTCCTCGCCCATGCCCAGCACGACTGCATCGAACGCCTGGTCGTGCAGCGGCGCGAGCGCGGCGCGCGCCTGCGCCAGGCTGGCATCAGGATCGCCGTCGTCCGCAGTCAACGACTGGATGCGCAGACCGTGCGCCGTTGCGAAGGCGGCACGCAGACCGGCGGCGTTGCTTGCGGGATGCTCGCGGCTCACGCAGCGGTCGTCGCCCGGCAAGGCGACGACGCGCGACCAGTCGATGCCGTCGGCCGATGCGAGTCGTCGATAGATCGGAAAGGGAGTCTTGCCGCCGGCCAGTGCGATCAGCGCGGTGTCATCGGTGCGCAGACCCCTTTCGCAGGCCGCGCGCAGCCGATCGGCGACCGCGACGGTCAGCGCATCGGCATCGGGATACTCGTGTTCGGTCCAGGCCATTCGCGTCCGTCTATTCGCGCCAGCTGTGATTATGGCGTTCGTTGAGCGCGACCGCCGCATTCGGACCCCAGGTGCCGGCAGCATACGGCTTGGGGGCGACGCCGGCATGCTGCCAGCCGTCGAGGATCGCATCGACCCACTGCCACGCCGCCTCGGTCTCGTCGCGTCGCACGAACAGCGTGCCGTTGCCTTCGATCGCATCCAGATACAGCCGCTCGTACGCCAGACGTCGGCGCACGTTGGCGAACTCCGCGTCCAGATCCAGATCCAGCGACACTTGCGACAGGCGCAGGCCGCTGCGGTCCAGCCCGGGGGTCTTGTGCATCAGCTGCAGCTCGATGCGCTCCTCCGGCTGCAGCCGGATGATCAGCGCGTTGGGCTGGCTGGCCGCGCCGCCGCGGGCGAAGATAGAATGCGGCACCTCGCGGAACTGCAGGTAGATCTCGGTGCAGCGATGCGGCATGCGCTTGCCGGTGCGCAGATAGAACGGCACCCCCGACCAGCGCCAGTTGTCGATGTGCGCGCGCATCGCCACGAAGGTCTCGGTGCGGCTGGGGCGGCCCAGTTCTTCGAGGTAACCCGGCACCGCTTGGCCGCCGATCGCGCCGGCCGTGTACTGCCCGGCGACGGTCTCGGCAGCGACCTCATTCCTGCCGATCGGCCGCAGCGAGCGCAGTACCTTGATCTTCTCGTTGCGCACCGCGGTGGGCTCGAACTGCGAGGGCGGCTCCATCGCGGTCAGGCACACCAGCTGCAGCAGATGGTTCTGCAGCATGTCGCGGATCGCGCCGGAGTGGTCGTAGTAGTCGCCGCGGCCTTCCACGCCGACGGTCTCGGCGACGGTGATCTGCACCTGCTCGATGTGCCGCGCATTCCACAGCGGTTCGAACAGCGCGTTGCCGAAGCGCAGCGCCAGCAGGTTCTGCACGCCTTCCTTGCCGAGATAATGATCGACGCGATAGACGCGATCCTCGTCGAAGCTGCGGGTGACGCCGTCGTTGATGGCGATGGCTTCGGCCAGGTCGTGGCCGATGGGCTTCTCCAGCATCACCCGGGTGCCGGGCCCGGCCAGGCCGTGACGCGCCAACGCCGCGCAGGCCTGGGCATAGAACTTGGGCGAGGTGCTGAGGTGATAGACGATGTCGCCGCTGCGCAGGCCGGCGATGCGTTCGGCCAGCGCAGCGATCGAGGCGTCGTCGTCGAGCGAGGCGGGCTGGTAGTGCGCGCGCGCCAACAGGGCTTGCAGGGTCGCGTCGTTGCGCTGGTCGGCGGGGACGAAGCGTGCGATGGCGTCGGCGACGAATGCACGGAAGGCGTCGTCGTCGAGCCCGCTGCGGGCGGTGCCGAGGATGCGCATCGACGCGGGCAACAGGCCATCGCCTTCCAGCCCATAGAGAGAAGGCAACAGCATGCGCTGGGCGAGGTCGCCGGTGGCGCCGAAGATGGTCAACAGGGTCGCGGGCGTGGGTGCAGTCACAGGCGTGGTCATCGGGTCGAATGCGCAAGCGTAATGGGGCTGGCATGCGCGGCGCGATGCATACGATTGCACCACCGCGATACGCGCGTGCGCTCGTCCCGCACAGGCCCACTGGCGAGCGCAAGCGCCACGCCGATCCGGCCCGCAAAGTTATTGACGCAACGCAACATACATATTCGCCATTGAAATCATAAGGTTATTGTCGTCTTTTACCTCGAGATGACAACGCTGTCAATTGGCCGTAGAGTTGCGTCGCCGCGGCGGCACGCGATGCAGGGGGCTGGTGTCCGGCTACGGCGATCCAGGTACACGCCAGGGAAAGTCGTTCCAACCCCACTCGACAAAGCGTCGCAGACGCAGGGAGAAGTTGAAGATGCATCGCATACGCACATGGTTTGCGGGTCTGGTCATGTTGATGGCCTGCTTCGGGTTTCAGGTCCAGGCGCAGTCCACGGACTACAGCAGGGGCGTCGACGTCAGCGGTTCCACCGCGGTCGTCTGGTTCAAGGCGAACGTCGCCGTCCAATGGGTGGATCTGCATTACAACCTGGCGAACACCGGGCAGCAGAACTTCCGGATGTCCTACAACGGCGGCAGCGCCCGCTACGAAAAAGCCATCAGCCCGGTGAGCGCCGGGCAGGTCCTGGGTTATTCGTTCACCTACGGCGACCCCGGCCGCGACACGCCGTGGTTCAGCACCACGATCGGCGGCGGCACCACGCCCACCGGCCGCGTGTGTTTTTACGAGAACGCCAACTACAGCGGCGCCAGCCTGTGCGCGGACGCGGATTCCAGCTGGATCGGCACCGCCTGGAACGACCGCGCCTCGTCGATGAAAGTGCAGGCCGGCTATCAGGCGCAGCTGTATCGCGACGTGAACTACGGCGGAGGCTTCATCGCAGTCACAGGCGACGTGCCGGACCTGGGCGCGCGCGGCTTCAACGACCAGACCTCGTCATTCAAGGTCGCGCCCGTCGGCACCGGCGGCACCTGGAACGAGCGCACGACCTTCGTCGTCCAGAACCTCACCCGCGGCCGCTGGGCGAACAACAACGTGTATTACGCGATCATCGGCAAGAGCTGGCAGACCGGCCAGTTCGTGTGGATCAACGCGGCGGGCCAGCAGATCCCGATGTCGGATGCCGACAACGGCGCGCTGGTGAAGAACGGCGAGCGCTACAGCAACTATTTCCACCGCGTGTCCGACGTTCCATCGGTGACCATCGCGCCGATCAACTCGGCGCGCATCCTGCTGTCGGTCGGCAGCCCGATGTACATCAAGGTCGTGCGCGACGGCAACGGCAACATCGGCTACGCCGGTGCGAACATCGAGAACCCGAGCGATCCGAATCTCGATGTCTATTTCGACTTCGGCGAAATGGCGATCCTGCCGCGGACCGCGCCGAATCCGGGCATCTACGTCAATACCACGCGCGTCGATCACTTCGGCTTTCCGCTGCGGCTGCGCGTGCAGGACTTGAACGGCTACGACCGCACCGTCGGCGAGCGCGTCGATACGATCACCCGCGACGATGTGATCTCGCGCTTCGTCGCCCGCGTGCCGACGCCGTTCAAGGCGCTGGGACAGGCGCCGCACACGCCGCTGCGCGTCATCGCACCGGCGCACGCCAACTTCGGCACCGGCAAGCCGAACGCCGGCTACCTGCAGCCGTACATCGATCAGGTGTGGGCGCGTTACCGCAACGAGGATCTGGTGTTCACGCTGCCTAACCTCGGCACGTTCCGCGGCCGGATCAGCGGCGACACCTTCCGCTTCACCGGCGGCAACCAGAACGGCACGTTCTTCATCAACGGCAAGCCGGACACGCAGATGGTGTTCCTCGGCAACGGGCTGCTGAACGACGCGCGCAACGCGGCGTCGCAGGACATCGGCACGCAGCTGCAGATCCAGGCGCAGGTGGCCGCAGCGCTGAACCGCCACGTCATCGAGACGCCGGCGAACTGGTACAACCGCAATGCGTTCTACCCGGCCGGTTCGCTGGCGAACTGGTACGCGAAGTTCTGGCACGACAGCGATATCGCCTACGATTTCCTGGCGTACGGGTTCTCGTACGACGATGTGGGCGATCACAGTCCGTCGCTGTACACGACGGCGCCGACGACGGTGACTTACAGCATCGGTTGGTGATTGGCTGGTTGTAAACGGGATATCCGCTTTGAAATGAAGAGGGGGCGTGCATTGCACGCCCCCTTTTTTGATCCAGTCATGCAAATTCCCGTCGAGTGCGAATGTTGGAGGGAAGCAAACCGCTTCAGGGAGCGGCTGCCGGTGCGGCAGGACACTCCAGACGATGCGTCGGATCCGTCCCCAGGCCGATGCCCGACACCGTGATCTCCAGCCCGGGCGCCGCGCGCAGCGCAAACGGCACCGTGACGTTGCGCATGTCGCTCGCGCCTGCGCTGCGCAGGCATTTCAGGATCATGCCCACACGGATCCATTCGCCGCGCGGTAGCTTGGCGAACTGCGACGTGACATCCACCGACGCGCCGCACTTCTCGCCGCACGACGCCTGCAGTTCGACCTTGCCGCTCTTCGGCAATGCATCGATGCGCAGGTCGGCGATCACCCATACGTCGCCGTCGGTCTGGCGCTGCAGGTCCAGCGCGGGCGTGGCCATGAGCGCAGCCGTGGCGCCGGCGGCCCCCGTCCAGCGCAATTGCCGCGCGTCTTCCTGCGCGAGGCGATCCACGGCAGCGATCGACAGCGTGCCGTCGGGCGTGGCGCCGCGGGTGTGCATCACGTCGTAGGTAGCGTTGTCCGCGCCGCTGAGGCGCAGACGAAAACCTTCGGCGGCCTGCCCGCGCACGAAGAACTGGTTCGGTTGCGAGGCCGTGGCGGCGATGCCGGACACTTCCGACAACGCCGGCAGATTGCCGTTGTCGGTGTAGCGCAGGCCGTGGCCGTAGGCGAACAGCGGGTCGTAACCGGGCTGACCGACGTTGTTGGCGTACTGGTCCGCGCGTTTCGGCCACGAGAAGCTGAGCTTGCCCTTGAAGTCGTGCTGGATGCGGCCGCGCGCGTCGCGCAGCAGCACATCGGCGAGGCCGCCGCCTTCCGAGCCCGGCAGCCATGCGGCGACGAACGCATCGGCGACGTTGATTTCGCGGTTCATCCACAGCGGGCGGCCGCTGAGGAAAACGGCGACGACGGGAATGCCGTCGGCCTTCAGCTTCCTGAGCAGTTCCAGATCGCGGTCGTCGCCGGGTTTGTACAGCAGATTCTGCAGATCGCCCTGGAATTCGGCGTAGGGATTTTCGCCGAACACCACGATCACGACTTCGGGTTTCTCCTTGTAACTGCCGTCCACCGCGAGTTCGGCGCGGCCGCCCGCGGCGTCGATCTGCTGTTTCAGGCCTTCCCAGATCGTATCGGCGTTGGGATAGTCGGCGCGCACGGTGCCGGTGCCCTGCCAGTTGAGCGTCCAGCCGCCGGACTGTTTGCCGGCGTCGTTCGCGCCGTCGCCGGCGACCAGCACGCGACGTTTCGGCGACAGCGGCAACAGCGCGTCCTGGTTCTTCAGCAGCACCAGCGATTCGCGCACGGCCTGACGCGCGACGGCGCGATGCGCGGGCGCACCCAGCAATTCGTAGCGGCCGCCGAGCGCGCGCTGCGAGGGCTTGGGCGCATCGAACAGGCCCATGAGCAACTTCACGCGCAGGATGCGGCGGGTGGCGTCGTCGAGGCGCGACATCGGAATCGCGCCGGATTTCGCGTGCGCGACGGTGCTGTCGTACAGACCGCGCCAGCTGTCGGGCGCCATCGCCATGTCCAAGCCGGCGTTGAACGTGGCCGCGCAGTCGGTGATGGTGCAGCCGGCGATCTGGCCGTGCCCGTTCCAGTCGCCGACCACGAAACCCTCGAAGCCCATGCGGTCTTTCAGCACGTCGGTGAGCAGGTCGCGACGGCCGTGCATCTTCACGCCGTCGATGCTGTTGAACGACGCCATCACCGCCTGCGCGCCGGCGCGGATCGCGGTGACATAGCCGGCGGCGTGCACGTCGCGCAGTGCGTTTTCGTCGCCGGGCGTATCGCCCTGGTCCTTGCCGTCGCGCGTGCCGCCATCGCCGAGGAAATGCTTCACCGACACCATCACGTGGCGATCGTCGAGAAAGTCGCGCGCGCCGGGTTTGCCCTGCAGGCCTTCGACCATCGCGCCGGCATAGGCGGCGACGATCTCCGGGTGTTCGGCATAACCTTCGTAGGCGCGGCCCCAGCGATCGTCCTGCGGCACCGCCACGGTCGGCGCGAACGCCCACTCCATGCCGGTAACGCGCGTTTCGTGCGCGGTGATCTCGCCGATGCGGCGCATCAGTTCGGGATTGCGGGTCGCGCCCAGGCCGATGTTGTGCGGGAAGAGTGTGGCGCCGACGATGTTGCTCTGGCCGTGCACGGCGTCGATGCCGAAGATCACCGGAATGGCCTTGCCGCCGCCGCGCGTGTCCATCGACGCTTCCCAGAACGCATCGGCCAGCGCGAGCCATGCCGCGGGCTTGGCGTTGTACTGGTTGCCCGGGTCGGAGTTGCCGCCGGCGAGGATCGATCCGAGACGGTATTTGCGCAGATCGTCCGGAGTGATGGCGGTGATGTCGGCCTGCACGATCTGGCCGACTTTCTCTTCGATGGTCATGGCCGCGAGCAGGGCGTCGATGCGCCGTTCGATCGCGGCGTCCTCGCGCAGCGGCCAGCCGGGAACGGGCCAGCGCGCGGGATCGATCGCGGTTGCAGCAGCGGTGTCTGGACGTACCTGGGCGGACAGCGGCGCGTGGGCGGCAAAGGTCGCGATCAGCAGCCCGATGCACAGCAGCGTGCGTCGCGGAGCGAAATGCGCAGGCGCGCGGACGGGCGCGTGGGTGGACGTTCTGGTCGAATCGGCGGGCGTGTGGGCGGGCATGGACGATGGATCCTCGCGCAGTCGCTGAAGGGGAAAGGATGGGTGACAGCGCTGTCAGCCGCGGTCAGAATACTACGCGCCTCGCACCGGCTGTTGCTGCACAGCAGCATGTACAGTCCGTGTTCGCCCGGATGCGGATGTCCGCACCGCGCGCGCAGGGATCGATGGGAACCGGCCGGCGGCTCTGGCAGTATCCCCGGCATTCAACAGACTGAGTGGATCGAAACCCATGCGCGTTCGGATCGAGGATGTCGCGAAAGTGGCCGGTGTGTCGATGAAGACGGTTTCGCGCGTCCTCAACCAGGAGCCGAACGTCTCCGAACGCACGCGCAAGCGGGTGCAGACCGCCGTCGAAAAACTCAACTATCGTCCGTTGCCGTCGGCGCGGATGCTGGCCGGCCGGCGCTCGTATCTGGTGGCGATGTTGTTCGACAACCCGTCGAACAACTACCTGATGGAAGTGGAGATGGGCGTGCTCGACGCCTGCAAGTCGCAGCACTACCACCTGATGCTGTCGCCGATGACCTACGAGGGCAGCGTCGCCGCCGCCGAAATCGAATCGCTCGTCGTGCAACTGCAACTGGACGGGGTGGTGCTGACGCCGCCGATCACCGACGACCCGGCCGTGGTCGCGCGCCTGAAGGAACTCGACATCCCGTACGCGAGCGTGTCGGCGAAAGAGGAAAACCGCAAAATCGGCGTGGTGGTCGACGAGCACGGCGCGGTGTGCGCGATGATGGCGCATCTGGTCGAACAAGGGCATCGGCGCATCGCGCATATCAAGGGCCATCCCGCGCACGGCGCCAGCGCCTGGCGTCTGGCGGGTTATCGCGATGCCCTGGAACGCGCGGGCCTGCCGTACGACCCCACGCTGGTGGTCGACGGCGAGTTCTCCTACGACTCCGGCTATGCCGCAACGCTGGGTCTGCTGGGGCTGGCGTCGCGACCGACCGCGATCTTCGCGGCGAACGACGACATGGCCGCCGGCGCGATCTGCGCGATCAGCGAGCAGGGGCTGTCCGTGCCCGGCGATATCTCGGTCTGCGGCTTCGACGACACGCCGATCGCGCGGCAGATCCACCCCGCGCTCACCACCGTCCGCCAGCCCACGCGCGAGATGGGCCGGCTGGCGGCGCTGGAGCTGCTGACCGAGATCCGCAACCCCGGCAGCGGCGCCACCATCAATGTGCCGTATGCGCTGCAACTGCGGCGCTCCACGGGGCCCGCGCCCGCGAAGGATTGAGCTTCCCGACACCCGCCGCCGGCGTCGCTGCCGCGCTGCCGCAGCGTCAGGAATGCACGGTTGTGCACCGTTTTTTTGTGCGCCGCAACATCGATAAATATCTGATTTGAAACGATATATATCTCGCTTTTGTTGTCCTGCCGAGTCAAATTTGACAACGCTGTCAATTTGACTTTCAATGCGCCCGACAGAGCGGGCGATGGGGTTCGCGGCGCGGAGATGCGCGCTGCCTGTGGCGAGTGGATACGGCGAGCTGGGTGCAATCAGCGATCGCCGGCTTACATCGGACGTTCTGCAATAAAACACACAAAAACGAAAAAACGCACGTGCAGATCCCGGGGAGGGATGATCGATGAAACAGCTGGACGCCATACCCAAGAAGCGACTGCTGACGACCGCGCTGCTGTTGGCGCTGGCGCAGTCCGCCGCCGCGCAGACCGCACAGCAGACCGACGCGGCCGATCCTCCTTCTGAGCAGAACGCGCCGGCATCCGATGCCAGCGATCTCGACGTCATCGAGGTGCGCGGCATCCGCGGCAGCCTGACCTCGGCCATGAACGTCAAACGCAACGGACAGGGCGTGGTCGACGGTATCTCTGCGGAAGAAATCGGCAAATTCCCGGATACCAATCTCGCCGAATCGCTGCAGCGCATTTCGGGCGTGTCGATCGACCGCACGATCGGCGAAGGTTCGCGCGTGACCGTGCGCGGCGTCGGCCCCGATTTCAACATGGTGCTGCTCAACGGGCGGCAGATGCCGGCGTCCAGCATCGGCGAAACCACGGCCTCGAATTCGCGCGCGTTCGATTTCGCGAACCTCGCGTCCGAGGCCATCTCGGGCATCGAAGTCTTCAAGACCAGCCGCGCCAGCACGCCCACCGGCGGCATCGGCGCCACGATCAACATCAAGACCGCGCGGCCGCTGAAAAATCCGGGGCTGCACGCGAACATCGGCATCAAGACGGTCAACGATACGTCCAACCAGAATCTGCCCGATGGGATCCAGGGCGACGACGTCACGCCCGAGATCTCCGGCATCTTCAGCAACACCTATGCCGACGGCAAATTCGGCATCGCGTTGACTGCGAGCTATCAGGAGCGCGACCTGGGCTACAACCAGGCGTCGGTCGCCAACGGCTGGCGCCCGTTCCGCGGCGACGAGAACAACTGGGGCACGATCCCGCAGCCAGGTTCGCCCGGTTCCCAGAACATCATCAACCGCCCGGGTCCGGACGACATCTATTCGGTGCCGCAGAATTTCGGCTACAGCGTCAACGGCGTGCAGCGCCAGCGCACCAACGGCCAACTCACGTTGCAGTACGCGCCCACCGAGCGCATCACCGCGACCCTCGATTACACCTATTCGGAAAACCGCATCCAGCAGCAGCGTAACGAGCTGTCGGTGTGGTTCAACTTCGGACCCTCGTCCAGTTCCTGGACCGACGGTCCGATTTCCGCGCCGAACGTGTACTCCGAGATCATCGTGCCGGCGACCAGCGACCTGTCGATGGGTGCCGCTAAGTTCGCAACGAAGAACGAGAACAAGTCGCTCGGCTTCAACGTCGAATGGGACGTCACCGATACGCTGGGTCTGGCGTTCGACTATCACAGCTCCAGCGCCGAATCCGGCGCGGATAGCCCTTACGGGTCGAACAGCGTGCTGGGCACGGCCGGCTTCTTCCGCGGCACCACGACCGTGGATTTCAGCAAGCCGTTCCCGGTGCTCAGCGTGACCCTGCCCGCCGGCATGACGACCATCGACCCGGCGGGCATGCAGGTCACCGGCTCGTCGTTCCGCAACAGCTATATGCGTTCCGACGTCGATCAGGCGCAGATGAGCGGCGAATGGCAGTTCGGCGAAGCGTCGCAGCTCGACTTCGGCGTGGGTCTCACCGATGTCGACAACAGGACAGCCTTCTCCAACGTCCAGCGCGATACCTGGGGCGGCACCGGCGCGGAGAACTATCCGGACAACGTTTGGATTCCGGATACGATCCGCCAGTATTTCGATCGTTTCAACGCCAGCCGCAATCCGGCGCTGTTCAACCAGTTCTTCACCTTCGACTTCGAGACCGTACGCCGTCTTGCCGGCATCGCCGCGGGCAACGACGCGCTCTACCGGCGCTCCGACGTGTTCACCACCGACCGCCGCGTCTCCGAGAAATCGCGCAGCGCCTACGCGCAGTACAGCACGACGTTCGACTGGCGCATGCCGCTGCACGTGGCCGCGGGCGTTCGCTACGAGCGCACCCAGGTCGAATCCACCGCGCTGGTGCCGACGTATTCGTCCATCGTCTGGGGATCGGCGAACGAACTGAATCTGGTGCGCAGCGGTACCGGCTACAGCACGCTCAAGGGCGATTACGACTATTGGCTGCCCAGCCTCGATCTGAGCCTGGACATCGCCGACAACCTGATCCTGCGCGGCAGCTACGGCCAGAGCATCGGGCGTCCCGGCTGGGGCGACATCCAGGGCGGCCGGACCTTCAACGAACTGGTGCGTGTGGACGGCGGCAGCGGCGCGCACGGCAATCCGGGTCTGGAGCCGCTGCTGTCGGACAACTTCGACGTGTCGCTGGAGTGGTACTACGGCGAGTCGAGTTACATGTCGGTCGGTTATTTCCGCAAGAACATCGACAATTACATCGGCGTGACCACCTTCAACGACACCTCCGCCGGCCTGCGCACGCCGATCGGCGGCGCTTTCTGGAACGAGGCGATTTCTTCGGGTTGCCCCACCGCGGACGTGGTCTGCATCCGCAACTACATCCTCAACAACCGAAACGGCTCGCCCGGCGTGGTCCGCACGGGCGTGGACGCCAACGGCAACGCCACCGGCACGATCACCGGCCAGCCCGGCGATCCGGTCGCGAATTTCCGCGTGACCACGCCGGCGAACCAGCGCTCCGCATCGCTCGACGGCTGGGAATGGAACATCCAGCACATGTTCCCGGGCGGCTTCGGCGTGTCGGCGAACTACACCGTCGTCGATTCCAGTCTGACCTACGACAACTACAACCTCGGCGAACAGTTCGCGCTGGAAGGTCTGAGCGATTCGGCCAATTTCGTGGCGTTCTTCGAACGCGGGCCGCTGCAGCTGCGCGGTGCGTACAACTGGCGCGACAAGTTCCTCGCCGGTCGTTTCGACGGCACGGGCCTGCCCAACCCGGTCTACGTCGAGGCTTACGGACAGCTGGATCTCAGCGCCGGCTGGCGTTTCAACGACAGGCTGTCGATGTCGCTGGAAGTGATCAACGCGATGGACAAGACCCAGCGTTTGCACGGACGTCATCGCAACCAGCTGCTGTACGCCACCCAGACCGGACCGAGGTTCATGGTGGGCCTGCGCTACAACTTCCGTTGATCGGAGTGCCGTTCCGCGCCGCACGTCGCAGGCTTCCTGCGGCGCGCGACGCGGGGCATGATGCGACGGACTCGTGCATGCGTGGGAGAGATCGATCTTGAGCGACGCGGTTCGGCATGTCGTGATCGTCGGCGGCGGTTCCGCAGGATGGCTGACCGCGGCCACGCTGGCCGCGGCGCATCGGGCCGACGTGCCCGGCGGCCTGCGCGTGACCCTGCTGGAATCGCCTGACGTCCCCACCATCGGCGTGGGCGAAGGCACGTGGCCGACGATGCGCGACACGTTGCGCCGCGTGGGCGTGCGCGAGACCGACTTCATCCGCAGCTGCGACGCCGTGTTCAAACAGGCGTCGAAGTTCGTGCGCTGGAGCGAAGACCGCGACGACGACCATTACTACCATCCCTTCGTCCTGCCGCAGGGCTATCTGGACGCGGATCTGGTGGCAGCGTGGATGGCGCGCGACGGTCGCGTGCCGTTCGCGGAGCTCACCAGCTTCCAGCCGCAGCTGTGCGCGGCGGGCAAGGCGCCCAAGCAGTTCTCCACGCCCGAATACGCCGGCGTGGCCAATTACGCGTATCACCTCGACGCCGCGAAACTCGGCGCGTTCCTGCGCGATCACTGCGTGCGGACGCTGGGCGTGCGTCACGTGTCCGATCACATGACCGGCATCGATTCGCACGAAAACGGCGATATCGCGGCGCTGCGCACCCGCGATCACGGCGCGATCGGCGGCGATCTGTTCATCGACTGCACCGGCCTGCGTTCGCTGCTGCTGGGCGAGCACTACGGCGTCGGCACGATCAGCCGCAAGGACGTGCTGTTCAACGACCGCGCGCTGGCGGCGCAGGTGCCGTACGCCGATGCGGATGCGCCCATCGCCTGCCAGACCATCTCCACCGCGCAGCGCAACGGCTGGATCTGGGACATCGGCCTGTCCGCGCGTCGCGGCGTTGGACATGTGTATTCCGCCACCCACACCAGCGACGACGATGCGGAAGCCGCGCTGCGCGCGCATATCGAAGCCAGCGGCGGGCCGCGCGCCGACGACGTGCCCGCGCCGCTGAAACTCCGCTTCGATCCCGGCTATCGCCGTACGTTCTGGCATCGCAACTGCGTGGCGGTGGGTTTGTCGAGCGGCTTCATCGAACCGCTGGAAGCCTCGTCGCTGGTGCTGGTGGAGCTGGCCGCCACCGCCATCGCCGACGACATGCCGGCGACGCGCGGCGTGATGGACATCGTCGCGCGCCGGTTCAACGATGCGTTCGCCTATCGCTGGGAGCGCGTCATCGATTTCCTGAAACTGCATTACGCGCTGAGCCGCCGCACCGACAGCGACTATTGGCGCGACCATGTCCGCCCGGAATCCATTCCCGAGCGCCTGCGCGAACTGCTGCAGCTGTGGAAACACCGCGCGCCGTCGCGCTACGACCTGCACCGGGTCGACGAGATCTTTCCGTCGGCCAGCTATCAATACGTTCTCTACGGCATGGGTTTCCGGCCCGATGGCCGGGTCGCGCCGCCGCACGACGCCGCGCTGCAGCAGGCGGAAGCGAGCGTGCGCGAAGCGGCCGATCTGGCGCGGCGGATGCTGCCCGCGCTGCCGACGCATCGTGAGATGATCGAACACATCCGAACGCGCGGCATGTCGCGCATCTGAGACAGAAGGCCATGCCCCAGCGCGCTCCTCCGCAACACGCCCTGCTCAACAATATCGATCACCGCGATCTGCGCGTGGTCGCGACCCGCGGTGCGGCGTGGGGCGATGCCGAGATGGCGGCGCTGACGTTTCCGGCGGAATTCCGCAGCGTGCAGGCCTACTACCCGATCGTGTTCCAGAAGACCGCCGACGGCGGTTTCCAGCCGGTGGCGCTGTTCGGTTTCCGCCAGGGCCAGAACCTGTTTCTTGCTGGCGATGCCCTCTCCGGCGAACGCTGGGATGCGGGTTATGTACCGCTGGCGGTCGAACGGCAGCCGTTCCTGATCGGCCTGTCCGCCGACGGCGAACCGATGCTGCATATCGATCTGGCCCATCCGCGCGTCTCGCTGGAGCAGGGCGAAGCGCTGTTCCGCACCCACGGCGGCACCACCGATTTCCTAGATCGCGCCACCTCCACGCTGCAGGCGCTGCACGAAGGCACGCGCGCCACGCCGGCCTTCATCGACGCGCTGCTGCGCCACGAGCTGCTGGAATCGTTCGTGCTCGACGTCGAGCTGGAGGACGGCGATCAACACCGTCTCGCCGGTTTCTACACGCTGCACGAGGAGCGCCTCGCCAAGCTGGACGGCGATACCTTGGGACAGTTGCAGCGCGACGGGCATCTCGAACCCATCTACATGGCGATCGCATCGCTGTCGCATTTCCGCGATCTGATCGAGCGGGCGCGCCGGGCCGATGTCGACGCTTGATCCCGTCGCCGAGTTCGCCGGACCCTTCGACAGCGGCGTCCTGCCGGACGACGTGCGCGCGTCGCCGCGTCCGCTGGTGCTGCGCGGCTTCGTGGCCGACTGGCCGCTGGTGCGCGCGGCGCAGACCGGCGCGCGTGCGGCGATCGAACACCTGCGCGGCTTCGATGCCGGCCGCCCGGTCACCGCCTTGATCGCCCCGCCGGAGATCGACGGCCGGTACTTCTACAACGCCGATCTGAGCGGCTTCAATTTCGCATCGCAGCGGCAACGGCTCGCGATCGTGCTGGATGCGCTGTCGGCGGAACTCGACAATCTCGCGCCGCCTGCGATCTACGTGGGTTCCACCACCATCGAAACCACGCTGCCGGGCCTGCTGCCGGACGCGTCGCTGCGGATGGTCGCGCCCGATGCGTTGGCCAGCATCTGGCTGGGCAACCGCTCGCGGATCGCCGCGCATCAGGATCTGCCCGACAATCTCGCCTGCGTGGTCGCGGGCCGGCGACGCTTCACGCTGTTTCCGCCCGTGCAGCTGCCGAACCTGTACATCGGGCCGCTGGATTTCACGCCTGCGGGTCAGCCGATCAGTCTGGTCGATTTCGCCGCGCCGGATTTCGCGCGTTTCCCGCGTTTCGACGAAGCGCTGCGGCATGCGCTTGTCGTCGAACTCGCACCGGGCGATGCGCTGTTCATCCCCAGCATGTGGTGGCACCACATCGAAGCGCTGGACGGCTTCAACGCGCTGGTCAACTACTGGTGGCGCCGCGCGCCCGCCTACATGGACACGCCGATGACCGCGCTGATGACCGCGATCCTGAGCGTCCGCGATCTGCCCGCGAACGAACGCGCGATCTGGCACGATGTCTTCCGCCACTACGTCTTCGAACGCGACGACGACGTGGCCGCGCATATTCCCGAAGCGGCGCGGCGCGTGCTGGCGCCGCTCGACGACGCGTCCGCGCGCGAACTGCGCGCGCGGCTTCTGAAACGCCTGAACCGATGAAGGAGGGCGACGCGCCCATGCACGCCATGCCCGATGCCGCATCCCGGCCGATCAAACGCGTGGTCATCGTCGGCGGCGGCACCGCCGGCTGGATGACCGCGGCCGCACTGTCGAAGACGCTGGGCCTGCAGGTCGAGATCGTGCTGGTCGAATCCGAGGAGATCGGCACCGTGGGCGTCGGCGAAGCGACGATCCCGACGATGGTGACCTTCCACCGCCTGCTAGACATCAACGAACAGGCGTTCATGGCCGCGACCCAGGCGACCATCAAACTGGGCATCGCGTTCGAGAACTGGCGCGCGCCGGGCCACCGCTACATCCATTCTTTCGGCACCACCGGCAAGGACCACTGGACCGCGGGTTTCCAGCATTTCTGGCTCAAGGCACAGACACGCGGCCTGGCACGCGACTACGGCGATTACTGCCTGGAACTGCGCGCCGCCGACGAGAACCGCTTCGCGCACCTGCCGCGCGGCGGCATGAACTACGCCTTCCATCTCGACGCCGGCCTCTACGCGAAGTTCATGCGCGCCTTCAGCGAACGCCACGGCGCGACGCGCATCGAAGGGAAGATCGTCGACGTGAAGACCGACCCGGACAGCGGCTGGATCGACGCGCTGCGGCTCGCGGACGGCAGCGAGGTCGCGGGCGATCTGTTCATCGACTGCAGCGGCCTGCGCGGCCTGCTGATCGGGCAGACCATGGGCGTCGAATACGAGGACTGGTCGCACTGGCTGTTCAACGACAGCGCGATCGCGGTGCAGACCGAAGCGGTGCGCGACGCGATTCCCTACACCCGCTCGATCGCTGGCGACGCCGGCTGGCAGTGGCGGATCCCGCTGCAGCACCGCGTCGGCAACGGCATCGTCTTCTCCAGCAAGCACATGGACGACGACACCGCGAAACAGCAGCTGCTCGATACGATCGAGGGCCGCAGGCTGATCGAACCGCGCGTGATCCGCTTCAAGCCCGGCCAGCGCCGCGAGGTCTGGCGCGGCAACTGCATCGCCATCGGATTATCCAGCGGCTTCATCGAGCCGCTGGAGTCGACCAACATCCATCTCATCCAGCGCGGCGTGATCCGGCTGATGCAGATGTTTCCGCAGGTCATCGCCCAGCCCGAGATCGACGAATACAACCGCCAGGCCGCCGATGAGATCGAAAGCATCCGCGATTTCGTGGTCATGCACTACAAGGTGACCGATCGCGACGACACGCCGTACTGGCGCGCCTGCCGCGAGATGGCGGTGCCGCCGAGCCTGCAGCGCCGGATCGATCTGTTCCGCGAAACCGCGCGGGTCTTCCGCGAGGGCAACGAACTGTTCGCCGAGAACTCGTGGATCCAGGTGATGCTGGGCCAGGGCATCCGGCCGAAACATCATCATCCGGTCGCGGACCTGATGAGCGACGCGGAACTCCACGACTTCCTCGAACGCATCCGCGTGCCGATCGAAAACACCGTGGCGAAGCTGCCCGCGCATACGGCCTATCTGCGGGATTACTGCAGCGAGCCGATGCGCGTCGCGGGATGATCCGCTGCGCAAGTTCGCGAGCGGCGTGTGCTTGAATTGATTGTCAGCAATGTTACTCAGGAAGTGAGTAACTGACTTTTGTTTCGTTGACTGCAACGTATCCTTGCTTCTGTAGCGTTTTAAGCAATGTGGCTAATTCGTCTTCACCTAAAGCTTTTTGGAAAAGCGAGCTTATGGTGCTTGTCAGAGTTTTGACAGTGCGCGGCCTTGATGAGCCGCGCTGTTTAAGGTTTGCGACGATGACCTCAACCTTCTCGGCAGGACTCTTCGAGTTGGCCGCTTTGACGATGGGAATGTCACCGACATCTCGGGAGCGGCAAGCGTAGATTTTCTTTGACTTCAGGTGTGCGATCAGCGGATCGAACCCAGTGTCTTTTGAGATGATGTGAAAGAACCCGTCCTTGTCGGCTGCAGCCAATTGCCCGATGTAGTACGCGATGTGGAAGTCGAGTGCATTTGGCCCGTTGCCTGAGATCTTTACGTAGTTAGCTTTTGGTCCCAAGCGCTGCAAAGAATCTGCGACTTCATAATTGACCTTCGTCTGATTCGCTCCGACAAAAACAAAAATCTTGAAGTGCTCCTGTTCAAGTGCAGCGAGTGCCGCGGGCTGCACGTTCTCGTAGTCGATCAGCACATAGTTTATCCGCACGCGGCGCACTCCCTTGGGCTGCTAACGCTGTGTTGTTTCGCCGTCGCGTGCATCAATGGCTGTCAGACGCGGCCAGCTTGTCCAGGTCGATGCCCTGCGCGCGCAGGATGCGGCTGCTCCGCCAGGCGTAGAAAGCGAGATACGCGAAGCACACCACGCCGACGATGAAGCTGAACTGGATGCCGTAGCTGTCCGCGATCGAGCCCTGGATCCAGCTGACGATACCGCCGCCCATGATCATCATGATCAGCAGGCTGCTGCCCTGGTTGGTGTTGCGGCCCAGTCCGCTGATCGCCAGCGCGAAGATGCACGGCCACATCGTGCTGCAGAACAGGCCCACGCTGATGAACGCCACCGCGGCGGTCTTGCCGGTGGTGGACATGCCGATCAGCAGCGCGGCGATGCCGCACAGCGCGAAATACAGCAGCATGCGCGCCGGGTTGCCGCGGCTGGCGAAGGTGGCCAGGATCATCACCACGATCACGAACGCGTAACCGTAGAACTGCGACACATCGTGGCGGGCGATCGAGTTCACCGCGAGAAACACGCCGAAGGCGAGGTAAGGCAGGATCAGCATCAGCGCGTTGCGCGCGCTGGCGCCGACGTTGAATGCGCCGGCGGCGCCGGTCCAGCGGCCGATCATCAGGCTGGCCCAGTACAGCGAGACGTAGGGCGCGATCGACGAAGTCGGCACGCCGTGGCTTTCCTCCAGATACGCCGGCAGATTGCTGATCGTCGATACCTCCACGCCCACGTAGACGAAGATCGCGATCATGCCCAGCACCAGCTGCGGATACGCCAGCGCCGAGGATTTATGGGTCAGCTTGCCGGTGTCCTGCGCTTCGCTGCGGGTGGAGGCTTCCAGGTCGATGTGATTCGGCACCGACGAGAATTTCAGCAGCGCAGCGACCAGCAGGAACGCGACGCCGAGGATGAGATAGGGCGTCTTCACGCTCTCGATGCTGGCGGTGGTACCGCCCGACGCGACGCTGCCGAAGATCGCGATGCTGACCAGCAGCGGACCGATGGTGGTGCCGAGGTTGTTGATGCCGCCGGCCATCGTGAGCCGCTGCGAGCCGGTCCGGGGGTTGCCCATCACGATCGCCAGCGGATTGGCGGCGATCTGCTGCAGCGAGAAGCCCAGGCCGACCACGAACAGGCCTGAGATCATCAGGTTGAACGAGCCGTTGTTGGCGGCCGGATAGAACAGCAGCGTGCCCAGCGCGGAAATGGCCAGGCCCAGGCAGATGCCGTTCTTGTAGCCGATGCGGTTGAGCAGATCCATGCCGATGGCCTTGGATACCCCCACGTAGATCAGCGAGCCCACCGTGTACGCCACGTAGAACGCCACCGACACCAGCTGGCTTTGCGCCTGGGTCAGATTGAACGCGTGCTTGAACACCGGGATGAGGATGTCGTTGCTGGCGGCGACGAATCCCCAGAAGAAGAATACGGTGATCAGCACACCGAACTGGGACCAGCGGGTTTGTGGCGTCGTCATGGGATGGGCGTCGTGTTGGCGGGAAAACGGTTGCCGGCGAAAGCGGTGAGGCACTGCGGTCGCGGCGCGAGCGCCGGACCACACGAAGGCCGATGTCGGGGGAGGGCGGCCTGCGCGTGTCCGGAGTGGATCATGTCTTGAACTTCATGTCTTGAACTTCATGTCTTGAACTTCATGTCTTGAACTTCATGTCTTGAACTTCATGTCGTGCGCATCATGTCGAAAAACATCATGCCGAAAAGACCATCGCGGTGGGATTCTCCGGAGCCGATCATGGGCTCTGGAAGTAGACGTTGTCGATGGCGAAGTCCACGTTCGCGCCGGGCGGGTCCGCCGCCAGCATGAACATCTGTTTCACCGATTGCAGATCGAGATCGTGGAACGCACTGAACGGGATGGACACCTGACGCCAGGTGCCGTCGCGCACCAATCCATACGGCTGGCCGCCCGCCGGGAAAGCGATCCAGCTGTCGCCGAACGAGGTGTTGAGCCCGATCCGGAACGGATGCTGCGACGTGGTCTTCATATGGAATTTCAGCGTGCCGTTGCGGTAGTTGCGCATGTCCCGATAGCCGGAATACACGCCCATGCCGTACCAGTTGTTGGCGTTGGCGCGGAACGACATCACCGCACTGCCCTCGTACGGCGGCGCGGCGGTGGGCGTGAGGTTGTTCCACAGATACAGTTCGGCGTCCTGACCGTAGTTGAGCTTGCCCGCGAGGCCCGCTTGTTCGGTGAACACGCCGAAACGGCCGCGCGGCGGTGCCGCGTTCGCGCCCACGTACAGCGAGCTGCCTGGATTCTGGTAGAGACGGATGTAGTCGATCTCCATCCGTCCGGGCAGCGGCGCGGTCACGCCGGCCGGTGTGGTCACGCCGGTGTAGGTGCCGCCGACCGCAAGATTCAACAGCAGGAAATGCTGCTGATGGAATTCCTGCAGCGATGCGCCCTCGATGTTGGAGATCGCGAATTCGAAGTACTGCGTGCCGTCGATGGAGACGCGGATGAACTCCGGATCCCAGGTCATGCGATAGGTATGGAAGCCGCCGCTCAGGTTGGTCGGATGCGTGTAATCCCGGCCGTAGTCGGCCTGCGAACCGTTGTAGTCCCAGTGGACCGCGGCGCCGATCCGGCGATTGGCGACGCCGTCGGCGATGGCCTGCGCATTGCCGGCTTCCAGCAGATCGATCTCGCCGCGGCCGGGCCACACGCCGATGGTGCCCAGCATCCAGTAGGCGGGCCACAGACCGTTGCCGACCTGCGGAAACTTGATGCGCGCTTCCAGCGTGCCGTACTTGAAGTGCATGCGGCCTTCGGTCTTCAGGCGCGCCGAGGTGAAGGCGCTGCCCTGGAAGGCCTCGCGTCGCGCTTCGATGATCAGGCTGCCGTTCGCGATACGCGCGTTCTCGGGACGGCTGGTGTAGTACTGCATCTCGCCGTTGCCCCAGCCGCACAGACCGATCTGACAGCCGTTGCCGACGTCGTAGATCCACTTGTTGCCGTCGATGGACGGGCCGTTGAAGTTGTCCTGCCAGACCAGCGTCTGCGCCTGCGCGCTCTGCGGCAGGGCAGCGACGCCCGCCAGTAGCGCGACGCTCGCCGCGAGGGTGTGGATGCTGCGCATGTGGATCTCCTTGATGTGGGAAAAGCCCCGGTCCAGCGGGCCCGAAACGATCCTCGAAGACCCATGACAGCGCTGTCAACGATTGAAGCATGCAATCCCGGAAATAGCGATTTCCATCACATAAAAACGTCGATCCAGGGTCGAAACAAGGGGTTTGGAGCCCATCCATGCTGCATGGCAGCAAGCCGTAGCGGTGGATGACGTCTTTGGGCGGTGCTCCGATCCGTTGCCGCAGTCGCGCCTCCGATCGCGCTTCACCCGCGCCACCCGATCCGGCGTGCGCCAGTCCGGCATCACAGCGACCGCAACAGGCGGACCCGATCCAGCGTCCACATTGTCGGCCGGGTGTCGCCGGTGAAATACATGCACAGATCCTGCGCGTTGCTCTGCGGCGGCAGCGGCGCTTTCAGGGTCAGGAAACCATCGCTGCCCGGCGCCTGCGGCAACGGCAGGCTCGCCAGCGTCGGGCCCTCGCATCCGGCGCGGATCACCAGCTCGCCGTGCGTGGACTGCGCGGGCTTGAACTTGCGCGCGGGTTCGTCGTGCGCCAACTGGAAGAAATACGGAATGCGGCCCGCGCGGATTTCGATCCCGGCGATGCCGCCCAGATCCGCGCGCTTCCATTCCCAGCAGGGATTGAAGATGTCGACGTTGAAGATCGCGCGATCGCCCTCCGCCGGGCCGTCGTCTTCCAGCCGCAGCATCAGCGCGTTGGTGCACATCGTCAGCGCGTCGTCGTTGCGCTGCAACAGCGATCCCGCGCTGAGCCGACGCTCGCTGGCGTCGCCCAGCGCATGCCCGGCGTGAAAGACAGCGGCGCGGACGCGGATCGGCATGCGCAGTGTCATCGGCTGCGCGTACTTCGGCGATTGCGCCGTCGGCGCGCTGCCGTCGGTGGTGTAGCGGATGTCGTCGTAGCCCAGCGGATTCGACAGCGTCACCGTAGCCGCGCGCGCGGCGCGATCTTCTTCGGCGTCGATGCTGACCTCGAACGGCGTCTTCGCATGGCCGATGCCCAACGCGCGATAGCGCTGCAACTGCGCCGGCAGGCGGTCGAGGAAACCGTTGTAGCTGCGCACCGCCGGTGCCGACCAGCCGATCTCCGCGACGGCGGCGATGCGCGGAAACAGCGCGTGTTCGACCCGCGCGAACGTGCGCATGTGTTCGGTCCAGACGTTGGCCTGCAGGCCGAGGATGTGTTTGCGCTTGTCCTTCGCGAGCGAGGCGGGGATCGGCTCGAACGCGTAGACACTGCGCAGTTCGACCAGCGCCGGTCGCCCCGGCGGCTCATCGGCGGAAGCGGTCTGCAGATAATCCAGATACAACGAAGACACCGGCGTCATCACCACATCGTGTCCCTGCGATGCCGCCTGCAGGCCGCCATCGGTGCCGCGCCACGACATCACCGTCGCGCTGGCCGGCAGATCGCCTTCCAGAATTTCGTCCCAGCCCAGCAACCGGCGCTGATGCGCGGCCAGGGTTTTCTCCAGCCGCCGCATCATCCAGCTCTGCAACTGCATTTCGGTCTTCAACCCGAGCTGCGCCTTCCGCGCCTGCACCTGCGGCGATGCGATCCACTGGTCCTTCACCGCTTCGTCGCCGCCCAGATGCACATAGCGGCCGGGAAAGAGATCCAAGACTTCGGTCAGCACGTTTTCGAGAAAGACAAGCGTGCTTTCCTCGACATTGAACAGATTGGTGTTGACGCCCCATTCGTTCGAGACCGGGATCGGTTTGCCCGAGACGCCGAGTTCCGGATACGCGGCGATCGCGGCGGTGGCATGACCTGGGATGTCGATTTCCGGTACCACCGTGATCTGGCGTTCGGCCGCGTAACGCACGATCTCGCGGATCTGATCCTGGCTATACCAGCCGCAGTACGGACGCGGTGCACCGCTGCGCGGATCGATGCCGCCGTCGCCGGAGGGAATGCGGCAGCCGCCGACTTCGGTCAAACGCGGATAGCGCTTGATCTCGATCCGCCAGCCCTGGTCGTCGGTGAGATGCCAGTGGAACTCGTTGAGCTTGTGCATCGCCATCGCGTCGAGCAGGCGCTTGATTTCGTCGACCGACTGGAAGTGCCGCGCCGAATCCAGCATCGCGCCGCGCCATGCGAACCGCGGCGCGTCCTCGATGCGCAGCGCCGGCAATTGCGTGCGTTTGCCGCCGGCATCCACCATCAGCTGCCACAGCGTGACTGCGCCGTGCTGCAGGCCGCGCGCGTCGCGTCCGCGCACCTCGATGCGCGAGGACGATATCTCCAGCGAATACGCTTCGTTGCCGGCGAGCGATGGATCGATGGCGAAGCGGATGCCGTCCTTCGCCTTGGAGCCCGCGGAAGATTGCAGCGTCAGGCCATGGCTCTTCGCGACGAAGCTCGAAAACAGCCGTGCGGCCGATCGAGAAGCGTCATCGTCGGCGCGCAGTGCGGTGTTCGCATCGATCGTGAAGCTGCCTTTGCGCATCCGCAGCGATGCGGGTGCGGGAATCAGCGCCGGTGCCGATGTCGAAGTCGAAGTCGAAGTCGAAGTTTCCGTGGTGTTTCGCGCAGGTGCCGGATTGTCGGCGCCTTGAGAGACGAGCGGCAGGACCAGCGCCATGCACAACGCGATGCGGGGCAGGGCTGCGGAAGGAAGGGAAGCGATCATGGCGGCCTTCTGGAAGTCGATATCGTCGATGAAGGTGGAAGCGCGACCCGGCAGCAGGCGCTTTGCCGTATCGGTGGCGAGCGTATCGAGGCGTGTGACAGCAGGGTTCGGATCTTACGCGAGCGCACCTGGCGAGGCATCCGATCGTAAGCGCCGATGCGGCGCATCCGATGCGATCGGCATGTCTCCAAAAAAATGGGCCCGGACGAATCCAGGCCCGAAGGGGACCACAGGTGGATGCGTCAGAACTTCATGCGGAAGGTGACGTAGTACTGGCGGCCGTTCTCGTAGATCGAACGCGGACGGTCGCGGTTTTCGGCGTAATACCGGGTCTTGGGGTTGTTCAGATTGAGCGCGTCCAGGGCCAGCGAGTAGTTCTCGTTGAACTTGTAGCCGAACGAGGCCGAAACGTTGTCGACATCGTCCTGATAGAACGCCGACGAGCGATCCAGGCCGCTGTAGAACGACGAACGGAAGGTGTAGTTCAACCGCGCATTGAAATGCTCGTTCTCGAAATAACCGCCGAGGTTGTAGGTGTTTTTCGAGGTGCCCAGCATGTCTTCATTGGTACCGTCCGCGCGTTTGGCGTTGGTGGTGCCGTCGGCGTAGGTGTAATTGGCGAAGGCGCCGAAGTAATCGCCGATCGGCTGTTCCCACGCCAGTTCGAAGCCGCGCACCTTCGCGTCCGAACCCAGCGGGATGGTCACGTCGTAGTCGACCAGCGCGCCCTGCGGATTGTTGGCATCGATCGTCAGGTACTGGCGACGGGTGGTGCCCAGCGCGACGTAGTTGTCGATGTCCATGTAGAACAGGCTGGCCGCGAAGAGGGCGCGTTCGGCGTAATACCACTCGAAGGTCGCGTCGAGGTTGGTCGAGAGGATCGGCTCCAGATCCGGATTGCCGCCCGAGCCGCCGCCGACGCCGCCGACGTTGGCGGGCGGGCTGAGCGACACCGCGCCGGCCAGCTGCGAGTAGTCGGGACGCGTCAGCGTGCGCGACACGGCGAAGCGCAGCACCTTGTCGTCGGCCAGGTCGTACTTGAGGTTCAAGTTCGGCAGCCAATCGTTGTAGGTGTTGCTGACGACATCCTTGCGGAAGGGACCGAAGAGGGAAGTGGTGACCGCGCGCGGATCGGTCGCAGCGGTGTTGACCCAATTGGAGGCTTCTTCTTCGGTGCGCACATAGCGCAGGCCGACGTTGCCGCTCCATTTTTCGCCTTCGAAATTCAGCTGCGCGTAGGCGGCGGTGCTGCGTTCTTCCAGACCGTATTCGGCGGGGAAATAGCGGCGCGTGACCGGGTCGCGATTGGTCAGGCGGTTGAACTGGGCCAGCTGTTCCGGCGTGTAGTACCAGATGTTGCGCGGGAAATTGCCGCCGAGGCCCGAGCCGAAGTTGCCTGGATAGTTGCGGAAACCCTGCGGCCAGGTGCTGGGATCGAAGGCATTGGGCGTCGTCGCGAAGCTCGGGCCCTGCGCGACGACGTTTTCGAGACTGCGCTCGTGCCGCGCGTCGCGGACGCCGAAGTTGAGCGAAGTGAGCGCGCCGGCGTCGAGGAAATACGTACCGTCCAGCTTCAGCCACTTTTCCTTGTCCAGCACATCGACATCCTGCAAGCCGAAGATCCAGTCCAGTTTGATGTCGGTGATCGGCGTGCCGGGCGCTGCGGTATTCGTGGTGCCCAGATTCCAGTCGGCGGCGCCGACGCCGCGCAGGCGCCAGCCCGCGCCGCTGCCCAGGCCCACGTCCCATTCGGCGACGTCCTGGGTCGGGGTCTTGCCGTGGCCGGTGGAGGTGCCGATCTGGCCCGAGAACGCCAGCTTGTCGCTGACATCCCACTGCGCGTCCGCGCTGACGAAATTGCTGCTGGAGGCGGCGCCCGGGCGCGAAATCTGGTCGTAGATGCCGTACTGACGCAGCGGATCGGCCGCGAACGTCGCGCTGACGAGGGTGTTGTTGCGCACCACATAGCCGGGATTGGGCGCTTGCCCCGAGCCCCGCGCGAGGATGCGGCTGCCCCAGAGCATGTAGTTGCGGTTGTAGTTGTCGGCCTTCATCTTCGAGCTGAAGCCGGTCAGCGAGAAGGTGACGTTGTCGGTCGGCTTGAACTGGGCCGAGATCAGACCGCCGGTGCGCTTGCGCTGCTGCTCGAACAGCGCCGAACCCATCAACCCCGGGTAGAACACGCCGATCAGATCGGGATTGGACGCGGCGATAGCGGTTCGGGTCACGCCATCGCTTTCGAATTCATTGATGCTTTCGTAGCCGAGGATTTCCTGCCCGTCGCGACGCAGATGCCGCTCTTCGCTGAAGACCTGGACCATGAAGCCGAAGGTGTCCTGGTCGTTGGCCCAGTTGATGAGCGCCGACAGCTGCGGATCGGTCTTGCTGGGCAGTTCGGCGTTCACCGCGCCCAGCGAGATGTGCGAGCTGAAACCGGCCGGGAAATTCAGCGGGCGACGGGTGACGATATTGATGTTGCCGACCGCGCCGCCTTCCACCAGACGGGCTTCCGACGACTTCAGCACTTCGACCTTCTCCACCAGCTCGGAGGGCAGCAGCGAATAGCTGACGCTGCGGCCGACGGTGCCGCTCTGGTTGAGCACGAACCAGTCGCCGGAGGCGATGTTGTGGCCGTCGATCAAAGTCTGCGTGAAGCTGGGACTGGTGCCGCGCATGCTGACGCGGTCGTTCTCGTCGAACGCGCCTTCGTTGGCGCTGGCGGCGCTGATGTTCACGCCGGCCACGCGTTGCAGCGAATCGGCGACGTTGTGATCGGGCATCTTGCCGATGTCTTCGGCGTTGATCACCTCGATGCGACTTTTCGCGTCGCGCTTGTCGTCGAGCGCTTTGCCGATCGCGCCGCGGATGCCGACGACCACGATCTCGTCGAGATCGGACGGCTGCTCGGTCGATTGTCCGCTCGCAGGCGCGGGCGCGCTCTGCCCGAAGACGGGTGCGGCGAATCCAAGGCTCGCCAGGATGGCGATCGACAGCGCGCTTCTTTGCAATTTCATGGTGAATTTACTCCCCTCATCGTTGAATTTCGGCGCGGGCTGGACGTACACACACTCAGCGCAACGCTGCCGTACCTGTTGATTTCGAGTACCCGTACCTCGACCGTATCCCGACGCTTTGCGTATCGCTTCGAATGCCGCGTCTTCGTCAGACGGCGTCGTGCCCCTCCCGGTCGCGCTGGTGCAGATACCAGTTCGCCGCCCCGATCACGCCCAACTGCCCGTGCTCGACCAGCCGCACGGGAATGCGTTCCAGCGCCGCGCGCATCGGTCCCTTGTCGAGGAACCGTTCGACGAAGCGGCTGTGCATCAGGAAATCCCGGATCTGCGGCAGGATGCCGCCGGCCAGATAGATGCCGCCCTGCACGCCATACAGCAGCGCCATGTTGCCGACCACGCTGCCGAGCAGGCCGCAGAAGATCTCAAGGCTTTCGCGCGCCAGCGGGTCGCTGCCGGCGAGCGCCGCAGTCGTGATCTCGTCGGGCGTGCGATAGGCGTGGCTCGCGCCGCGGATCGCGCACAGCGCGGTGTGCAGGTGCATCAGGCCCGGACCGGAGAGTGCGTATTCGACCGGCACGTGGCTCTGCTGTTTCAGCATTTCCTGCAGCAATGCGATCTCGATGGCGTTGCCGGGGGTCAGCGCCGCCTGTCCGGCTTCCGTCGCCAGCACGACGTCGCCGGTTCCCGAAGGAATCCACAGCGCGGCGCCGAAACCCGTGCCCGGGCCGAGCACAAGGGTCGGGCCGCGCGTCGCGGGCGTGTCGGGGCCGGTCACGCGCAGCAGTTCGCTGGCGTCGACCTGGGTTGCGGCGTGGGCGACGGCTTCGAAATCGTTGACCACGCGCAGATCGCGGAAGCGCAACTGCGCGCGGATCTGCCCGGGCACCAGCGGCCACGGCAGGTTGGCCGAAATCACCGAGCCGTCCTCCAGCGCGTAGCCGGCGCTGGCGATGACGCCTGCGTCGACCGGGCCGTGATCCACGCTGCCCAGGAAGGTCTCGAAGATGTCGCCGGGGCTGGCGTAATCGGTGCAGGCGTACTTGCGGTAGTGCAGAACGGCGACCGGGCGCCCGGGATCGGGGCTGCGGCGGACCAGTCCGATGCGGACGTGGGTGCCCCCCACGTCGGCGGCGATGAACGGGCGAAGCGCCGCGTTCATGTGCTGCATCGGCGCTGGATTGGCGATCACCACTGCTTAGTCCCTCGCGCTGCCTGGGGTGGGCTGAGAGCGTCGCGACCTTGGGCAGGTCGGCGCATCGGGCTCGAGTGTGGGTTTGAGCTGACAACGTTGTCAACAGGTGTTTTCGAAACATGGGCGCCAAGCCCCGTTTGTGGTTGCGATTGAAACAATCGCCGTTATGCCTTCGATTTATAGCCAGAAATGCGTCGAAAACGACGATTTCCGGCCCCCGCTCAGGCGTCGCTATTCCCTGCCGATGCTGCGCCGCACACACAACGGCGCGATACTTCTGGCGCGCGGGTCTGGCCTGGAATCGTCTGGGGGGTGGTTTTCGGGAGGAAGTTATGACAACGTTGTTTCCGCCTGATCCGCCGTGCGTTGTCGGCGCCTTTCGTCGCCGCCGCGTCGCGAAGGCCAGCCTCCGCACCCATCCTCCGCATGGAATCCGCTCGCCATGACCGCAGCGTGCCAAGCCTCGTCGATCGCCATCATCGGCGCCCTGTTCTTCGTTTTCGGCTTCGCGAGCTGGCTGCTGGCGATGACAGCGACCATGATCATGGGCATCGTCGACGGCGCGTTCGTCCCGCGGCTGTTCGCGGCGCTGAAGCAGCGCGACGATGTGCAGTCGATGTTCCTGTTGTCGATGGTGCCGTGCTGTCTGTACACCCTGTATTTTGAGTCGCGCCGCCATTGCGCCGGGATGCGGCCGCGGCATCGATCGCGCATGATGCGTGCTCACCTCGCCGATTGACGACACTCAGCTTCATCTGGAGCCGCATGCGCAGACCCACCATCAAAGACGTGGCCGAACGGGCGAAGGTTTCGCTGAAGACCGTGTCGCGCGTGATCAACAACGAGCCGTCGGTGATGCAGGGTACGCGCGCGCGCGTGCTGCACGCCATCGCCGAACTGGATTACGAGCCGGACGTCACCGCGCGCAATCTGCGCAGCGGCACGCCGTTCGTGATCGGTCTGGTGTACGACAATCCGAATCCATATCACATCATCGGCGTACAGAACGGCGTGCTGGCGGCGTGCCGCGAAACCGGGTTCGGCCTGCAGATCCAGCCCTGCGACGCCACGTCGCCGCTGCTGGTGGAAGAACTGGTGGAGTTCGTGAAGCGTTCGCGCCTGGCCGGCCTGGTGCTGACCGCGCCGATGTCCGAGAACATGGAACTGGTGAACGCACTGGCGGCGCGCGACGTGGCGCTGGTGCGGATCATCGCCGCGACCGAGGATCCGAACGACGGCCATCTGTGCGTGTACGTGGACGACCGCGATGCCGCCTACGAAATCACCGAGCACCTGATCCAACTCGGACACCAGCGCATCGGTTTCCTGTGGGGCGGACTGGCGCACAAATCCAGCACCGAGCGCTACGCCGGCTACGAGCAGGCGCTGCAGGAATACGGGATCACGCTCGACAAACATCTGGTGATTCCCGGCGACTACACGTTCGACGACGGTTTCCGCGGCGCGCGTCGATTGCTCGCGCTGCGCGAGCCGCCCACCGCGATCTTCGGATCGAACGACGAGATCGCCGCTGGTGTGCTGGCCGCGGCGACATCGACCGGCATGAACGTGCCCTACGATCTGTCGATCGCCGGCTTCGAGGACAGCCCGTTCTCGCGCCAGTCGTGGCCGCCGCTCACCACCGCCAAGCAGGCGACCGAAGACATCGCCCGGCAGGCCGCGCGCCTGCTGATCGCGGGCATGCGCCAGGACGCCTACGACGACCATCCCACGGTCATGCACAACCAGGGCTTCGCGCCGCAGTTGGTGGTGCGCGGCTCGACCGCGCCGATGCGTCCGCGCGCGAACGATCACGGCAACGACAGCAAACCTCCGCCGTCCGCTCCGACATAACGCCACAACCCAATCGCGAACCCGACCATGACCGATCGCCCGACGCCGCGCGCCCCCGACGCGACGCTGATGTTCAACGAAGCGGCGGAAACCGCCGATGCGGTCGCCGCGCAGTTCCGGCGCAACGCGCCGACGATCGCGGCGTTGGCCGCCGAACTGCGAGCAACGCCGCCGGCCTTCGTGGCCACCTGCGCACGCGGCAGTTCGGATCACGCCGCGACCTACGCCAAATACCTGTTCGAGACGCAACTGGGCGTGGTGACCGCGTCGATCTCGCCGTCGGTGCATTCGGTGTATGCGACCCGGCTCAAGCTGCAGAACGCGCTGTTCCTGGCGATTTCGCAGTCCGGAAAAAGTCCCGACCTGCTGCGCAACGCGGAGGCCGCGCGCGATGCCGGCGCGCGGGTCGTGGCCCTGGTGAACGCGGAGGATTCGCCGCTCGCGCGCCTGGCGCATACCGTCATCCCGCTGTGCGCCGGACCGGAGCGCAGCGTGGCCGCGACCAAGAGTTATCTGGCGTCGCTGTCGGCGGTGTTGCAACTCGCGGCGCACTGGCGCGGCGATGCTGTACTACTCGACGCGCTGGATCGTCTGCCCGACGCGCTGCGCGCGGCGTGGCGCGCGGACTGGTCGGCGCTGACCGATGACCTGACCGGCGCGCATAACCTGTTCGTGCTCGGCCGCGGCCTGGGCCTGGCCGCGGCGCAGGAAGCGGCGCTGAAATTCAAGGAAACCTGCGGCCTGCACGCCGAGGCCTACAGCGCCGCGGAAGTGAGGCACGGGCCGATGGCCCTGGTGGGTCCGGGATTTCCGGTGCTGTGTTTCGCGCAGCCCGACGAAACCGAAGCGGGCACGCTGGCGCTGGCGGAAGAATTCCGCGCGCGCGGCGCGCAGGTGTGGGTGTCCTCCGCACAGGGCGACTTGCCGCTGGTGGCGGCGCCGCATGCGGCGTGCGCGCCGCTGCTGACCATCCAGAGTTTCTATCGCGCGATCAACGCATTGGCGCTGCGGCGCGGACACGATCCGGACGTGCCGCCGCATCTGAACAAGGTCACCGAAACCGTATGAGCGGGTGCGTGCTGATCAACGGCCGCGTGTTGACCGGACGCGGCCTGGTCGACGGTCTGGCGGTGGTGATCGCCGACGGACGCATCGCCGCGGTCTGCGATCTCGCCGATGTGCCGGCGCATGCGGGGCCGCAACACGATCTGCAGGGCGACACGCTGCTGCCAGGTTTCATCGACATCCAGGTGAACGGCGGCGGCGGCGTGCTGTTCAACAACGCGCCCACCGTCGATACGCTGCGGCGCATCGCGCAGGCGCATCGGCGCTTCGGCACGACAGGCCTGCTGCCGACCCTGATCAGCGACGATCCCGAGGTGATGCGCAACGCGATCGCCGCGACCCGCGATGCGATCGCGCAGGGCGTGCCGGGAATTCTCGGTCTGCATCTGGAAGGCCCGTATCTGGCATCGACGCGCAAGGGCACGCACGATGCCGGGAAATTCCGCGTACCCGATGAGGCCGAGATCGAACTCGTGGCGTCGCTGGGCCATGGCGTCACCGTGATGACGTTGGCGCCGGAATGCGTGCCGGCCGATACCATCCGCGCGCTCGCCGCGCGCGGCGTGCTGTTGTGTGCGGGGCACACCGCCGGCAGTTACGAAGACATCCGCGCCGGACTCGACGCCGGCATCCGCGGCTTCACGCATCTGTACAACGCGATGTCGCCGCTGCAGGGGCGCGAGCCCGGGGCGGTGGGCGCGGCGCTCGAAGATCCGCACAGTTGGTGCGGCATCGTCGTCGACGGTCATCACGTGCACGCGGCCAGTCTGCGCGTGGCGCTGGCGGCCAAGCCGCGCGGTAAAGTGCTGCTGGTGACCGATGCCATGCCGCCGGTCGGCGCCGACGATGCGAGTTACACGCTGTACGGCGAAACCATCACCGTGCAGGACGGCGTGGTCCGCAACGCCGCGGGTGCGCTGGCGGGCTCGGCGTTGGACATGGCGACCGCCGTGCGCAACAGCGTGCGGTGGCTGGGCGTTCCGCTGGAGGAAGCCGCGCGCATGGCGTCGACGTATCCGGCGGAATTCCTGGGGCTGGGCCGCGAATACGGACGGATCGAGCCCGGCTATCGCGCCGATCTGGTGTCGCTGGACGACGGCCTGCGCGCGCGCGAGACCTGGATCGCAGGCGCTGCCGGCTGAGTGGTTGGCTGAGTGGCCGGCTGAGCGGTCGGCCGCTTTCGGAGAGGGGTAGCGGAGCTGCGCTCCGCTCTACAGTCGTGTCCGATCATCGGCAGCGGATGCGGACGGAATGCGGGTCGAAGCGCTGGGCGAGGTTCTCAGCCGACCCTTGGCGGCTCTGTCGGCAGCGCGGCGCGCGGCGGCAGCGACCAATCGATCGGCGTCTGTCCTTTGCGGCTCAGATATTCGTTGGTCGCCGAAAAATGCGCGCAGCCCACGAAGCCGCGATGCGCCGACAGCGGCGAGGGATGCGGCGCCTTCAGCACGCGATGCCGGCCAGTGTCGATCACCTTGCCCTTGGCCTGCGCGTAGCTGCCCCAGAGCAGGAACACCAGGCCTTCCTTCTCGCGATTCAGCACGTCGACGACGTGATCGGTGAAGCCTTCCCAGCCCTTGCCCTGATGCGCGCCGGCGCGGCCGTCTTCCACGGTCAACACCGCGTTGAGCAGCAGCACGCCGCGCTCGGCCCAAGGCGTGAGATTGCCGTGGTCGGGCCGGGCGATGCCCAGATCGCGCTGGATCTCCTTGAAGATGTTGTCCAGCGACGGCGGCACCGCCACGCCGGGGCGCACCGAGAAACACAGCCCGTGCGCCTGGCCCGCGCTGTGATACGGATCCTGGCCGAGGATCACCACTTTCACCTTGTCGAACGGGGTGGCGTCGAAGGCGGAAAAGATCTGCGAGCCGGGCGGATAGATCCGTGCGCCCATCGACTTGCGCTGGCGCAGGAACGCGCCCAGCGCGGTCATCTCTTCGCGCAGCAGATAGTCGCCGATGTGGTTTTTCCAGGAAGGTTCGAGCTTGATGCGGTCGTCGTCAGCCATGACGTGTTCAATCCGTGCGGACAGTGGGCTGTGGATGATGCACCAACGCCGCCGCGCACGACATGGACGCTGTGCGCGATTCGCGTCGCGAAGATGTCGTGGAGCGTTCGATCCGCCGCTTCAAATCGCTACTTCGATGGCTGCTTCGATGGATGGTTCGATGGATGGTTCGATGGATGGTTCGATGGATGGTTTGATCGCTGGTTCACTCGGCCGCCGCCCGCTCCGGCAGCTTCGCCATGCGCAGCTGGAAGACGGTCTTGGTGATCAGCATGCGTTCTTCGATCGGCTTGGAGACCAGATCGTTCGCGCCTTCGCGCAGCAGGTTCGACTGCTTGTCGCGGTTGCCGTCGCCGGTCATCACCAGCACCGGCAGGCGGCGCTTGCCGTAGCCGAAGTCGTTGCGCACCGCGCGCAGCAGATCGAGGCCGCTGACTTCGCCGTCCAGGGTCACATCGGTCAGCAGCAGATCGGCGCCGACGTCCTCCTGGCCCATGTGTTCGTTGAGATAGGCCAACGCATCGTCGCCGCGGCTCATGTGGATCACGCTGATGTCGTGCGCCTGCAGCATGCGCCGGGTGGCCACCGCGACGGTAATGCTGTCCTCGACGTACAGCACGCGCGCATCGGGGATCGGCTGCGGCTGCACGTAGCCGCGGATGAACGCGGCCAGCGCGGCGTAGCCTTCGGCCTTGTCGAAGTAATCGGTGACATCTTCGGTGAAGCGGCGCGCTTCCAGGTGCGCCTGGGCGTCGCCGGAGACCACGATCACCGGCACGTAACGCTGCGCGGCGGTGGTGCGGACGTGGCGCGCGACCTGCAGGCCGTCGCCGTCCATCAGCACCAGCGACGTGGTGACCAGATCGACCGGGCCGGCTTCCAGCGCCGCCTTGGCCTCGGACAGGCCGGCGCAACCGATCACTTCCACGCCCGGCAGGTCGCGCTGCAGCATGTCGCCGATCAGCCTGCGGACCAGTTTGGAACCATCGACCACCATCACCCGGGGGGTGTCGGTGGTCAGGTGGCGGACATCGTGGGCGGGCATGCGTGGATTTGCTCGGGCTGCGGTTGTGGTGGTCGGATGAGGGAGGCGGCGGGTGGTCCATCTTGCGCCGGATCGTTTCCGGCTGCCTGCGCCGGGACGATCGCGCGATCAGGATGCCTGCTGCGATCGCGTCAGACTTTAGTTTGACGCAGAAAATGTCCGGTGACCACGCCGGCGCCCAGCCAACCCAGCGCCCCAGCGACGGCCAGCACATAGAAAGCGTGCAGCGGTTCGACGCCGGCGAAGGCGAACCCGCTGCCATAACTGTCCGCCAGCGCCCGCAGCGGTTGGCGCAGGGCGAATTCGGCCGCGGTCAGCAGGCCCAGCGCCAGCGCGCCTGCAGCCAGCCCGTAACAGGCGCCCAGATACAGGAACGGCCGACGGATGAAGCCGTCGGTGGCGCCGAGCGACTGCAGCACCGCGATCTCCTCGCGCCGCGACTGGATATCCAGGCGCACGGTATTGCCGACGACCAGCAGCGCGCCCAGGCCCAGCAGCGCCGCCAGCACCCAGACCACGCGCTCGCCGAAACCCAGCCAGCGGTCCAGCCGGTCGCGCCAGACCGCATCGTGCTGGACGACATCGGCCTCCGGCAACGCGGCCAGCGCGGCCGCCAGCACCCGTTCGTCGCCGCGCGGGCGCAGCACCAGCACGCTCGGCAGCGGGTTTTCGCCCACCGCCGCCAGCGCATCGGCGTAGACATCGGTGCCGCCGCCGGCGGCGCGCAGACTGGCCAAGCCGTCGTCCGGCGTGCGCACGGCGACCTCGACGACATCGCCTCGCGCGCGCAGGGTCTGCGCCAGCGCCTTCGCGCGTTCGAGGGGAATCTCCGGCTTCAGGAACAGCGCGATTTCGCGGGCGCGTTCGATGTTGCCGCCCAGCCGCGCGGCGTTGTCCAGCACCAGCGCCAACCCGAGCGGCAGCGCCAGCGCCACCGCCATCACCCCCACCGTGAGCAGCGTCGCCCACGGCTTGCCGAGCATCCGGCCGAGGCTGGCGACCAGGCTGTCGCCGTGGTGTTCGATCCAGGCGGCGATGCGCGACCGCGGTTTGGCGACGGTGGCGCCGGAGACGGCTGACTTAGCCATCGGCCAGTTCCTCCGGCGAAATGTCGTCGAGCAGCCGGCCGTGATCCAGCACCAGCACCCGTTTCTTCATGCGCTTGACCAGTCCCAGGTCGTGGCTGGCGACCAAGACGCTGGTGCCGCGTTCGTGCAGCGCGGCGAACAGGGTCATGATTTCGGCCGACAGGGTGGGGTCGAGATTGCCGGTGGGCTCGTCCGCCACCAGCAGCTGCGGCTCGCCGATCAGCGCGCGGGCGATGCCGACCCGCTGCTGTTCGCCCGCCGAGAGCTGGCCGGGCAGGGCGTCGAGCCGCGCGCCCAGGCCGACGCGATCGAGCACGCTGCGCACGCGCTTGCGGATCTCGTCGCGACGCACGCCGCGCAGGATCAGCGGCAGCGCCACGTTCTGGGCCGCGGTGCGGTCGGTCAGCAGGCGGTGATCCTGGTACACCACGCCCACCTCGCGCCGATGCATCGCCACCCCGCGGCCGCCGACCTTGCGCAGATTGCGCTCGCCGAACAGCACCGCGCCGCGGCTCGGGCGTTCGGACAGATGGATGAGCCGCAGCAGCGTGCTCTTGCCGGCGCCGGAGTGGCCGGTGACGAACAGCATCTCGCCGGGATTCACCGAAAAGCTAACGTCCGCGAGCGCGACGTGGCCGCCGGGATATTGCTTGCTGACGTTGTCGAAGCGGAGAACGGTCATGCGGATCGGCGCATCACTTGGTTTTTTTCATGGAAGATTTCAGAGGCGTCGGGTCGTGCGCACTTTCATTCGTCTTTGAAAGGAATCTTCCGGACACCGAGGTGATACGGATCTCGCGTTTACTCTGCCGCAGCAATCCGATCTCGGATGCGTTCAAAGTCCTCGGTTTTGGCGAGGTACCGAGCTTCTGATTGAGTGAGCGCGTCGAAGGCGTGACCGAATCGTTCGAGCCACCAGTGTTCAGTTGCTTGGCCATGTCGTTCTCTCAACTCTTCCAGTTGTTCCGTGCTCAGCGAAAGCCGGGCCGAGTAGGGTTTGCCGGTCAGCGCGACCGCGGCAAGGACTTTACCGCCGTTCGAGTGAATATAGCCGCGCAGGTTGGCCAATGTGCCACCCATCCCGACGAAGTCGTCGACGAGGACGTATGAAAGGCCGGGTTCGATGGCCCCGTCGAAGGTGGCTTGTCGCGCGAACGTTCGAAAGCACCCGCGCCGGTATGGGCCACGATATTGCTCTGCACGATCTCGCTGTCCACCGGCCAATCCAGACGTCGCCCCAGTTCGTCGGCCAAGGCTTCCGGAATGGCGTTCACGCCTTCCCGCTCATAGGCATGCGCGCTGACGAGGGTTGGGGTTTCGCCGGGAAACATGGCGCCGAGCGCCCTGACCTGATCGAGGTTCAGGGTGTCGTGGACCAGCGCGATGGCCGCCTCCGCGTCGCCGGATTTGGCGGCCGGGTAACGCGGGTGCTGTTTGACTGCGGATTCGGATGCGTGAAGCAGAACGTCCGGGAATCCGTCCCAAGACAGTCTTGGCGGCTTCGCAAGCATGTCTGCCACCCTGTTGCCGTCAGTGCTGAGAACGCGGCGGCTTGGTGACCAGAGACTTCAGCTTGTTGCCCAGGCGCGCGAATAGCGACGGTTTCGATGCGCCGGCCGACTTCGCGGAAGGTGCGTTCCCGGCCGAAGTGCCGCCGACCGAAACGGGTGCCGGGGTTTCCAGCGCACGCACCGCCTGGTTGACGGGATTCGCGCCTTCGGCGCCGTCGATGCGCTTGCCGCCGCGACGACGACGGGGCTTGCGCGGACCACGCTCGCCCTCGGCGGCAGTCGGAACGCCGGCCGCCGCGACCTGCACCACGGCAGGCGGAGCGACGGCGGGCTTCGGCTGAGCATTGGGGTCGCGCGGCGGGCGCGGGGTGCGCTCGCGACGTTCGCCGCTGGCGGAACCGCTGCCGGTGCCGCTCGACGAACGCGGTGCGCCCGTGCGCGGCCCGCTGGAGCGGCCGCCGGGGCCACCGCTGCTGCGCCCACCGCTGCCGCTGCGTCCGCCGCCGCGCTTGGCGTCGTCGGCCGCGCGGGCTTCGCGCGCTTCGCGGAAGATCGTGCTGAGGCTGTCGTCGTTGTCGCCGTCCTCGCCTTCGACCACTGCCTGGCGCTCGCGCTCCGGGCGCGGCAGCGACGTCATCAACTCACGGGTGACCGGCTCGGACGGAATCTTCTGTTCGATATAGGCCTCGATGTCGGGCAGCGACATCGCGTAGCGTTCGCAGGCGAAGCTGATCGCGTCGCCCTCCGCGCCCAGGCGCGCGGTGCGGCCGATGCGGTGAACGTAGTCTTCGGCATCGAACGGCAGATCGTAGTTGTAGACGTGGCTCACGCCGTCGATGTGCAGACCGCGCGCGGCCACATCGGTGGCCACCAGCAGTTCGAGCTGGCCGGCCTGGAATTTCTTCAGCAGCGATTCGCGCTTCTTCTGTGGCACGTCGCCGCTGAGCACGCCGACCCGGTAGCCGGCGCGATCCAGCGCACGCGCGACCCGTTCGACGAAAGCCTTGGTATTCACGAAGACCATCGTCCGCGCGCCTTCGCTGCGCGACAGCAGGCCCAGCAGCAGCGGGATCTTCTCGTCGTCGGCCGGGTAGTACATCAACTGCCGGACCTTCGAGTTGGTGATGTACTCGCTCTCGACGACGATCTTTTCCGGATCGTTCATGTGCTCGTAAGCCAGCTCCAGCACGCGATGGCTGAGGGTGGCCGAGAACAGCAGGGTCTGGCGCTCGGTGCAGGCCGGCATGCGCCGCAGCAGGAAGCGGATGTCCTTGATGAAGCCGAGGTCGAACATGCGGTCGGCTTCGTCCAGCACGCAGACTTCGCAGGCGTGCAGGCTGACGACCTTGTGCTGCTTGACGTAGTCGATCAGCCGGCCGGGCGTGGCGATGATCACATCGGCGCCGGCCTGCAGCAGGGCGCGCTGCTTGTCGTAGTCCACGCCGCCGTACACCAGCGCGAACTTCAGGCCCAGGTCGGCGCCGAACTTCACGGCGTCCTTGTGGATCTGGATCGCCAGTTCGCGGGTCGGCGCCAGGATCAGCGCGCGCGGATCTTCGGGCTTGCGTTCGGCCAAGGCCGGGCGCGACAGCAGGCGGTTGATCACCGTCACCAGGAAGGCGAGGGTCTTGCCGGTGCCGGTCTGGGCCTGGCCGGCGACGTCGCGGCCGGGCAGGGTCACCGGCAGCGTCAGCGCCTGAATCGGCGTGCAGCGGGTGAAACCCGCGGCTTCGAGCCCGGACAACAGCGCCGGATGCAGCTCGAAGGAGGAAAAAGTGATGTCGGTTAGGGGTTTATCGCTCATGCTCAGGCGTAGTATGCGGGCCGGCGCGACGGCGGAAAGCCGGGAGTCGCGCTTGCGTGGAGAGTCGCGGGGCAGCAGACTGCCGGCCTCTGCGAAGTGGTGCTCGGCCCCGGGAGTGCTCCTTGGAGCGGGCCCCTTGAAGCCGGCGATGCAAGCCCGCAGTGTAGCAGCCTATCCGTACCAGCCTATCGCCAGACCGCCCCGGTCGGCCCAGACCAGACCCGCCCGACGCGCCATTCCCGGCCCGTCCGCACCCCCGGAGACTCCCGTGAGCGACAAGATTTCCCATGCCACCGATGCCGACTTCGACGCGCTCGTCCTGCAGTCCGATGTGCCTGTTCTGGTGGATTTCTGGGCCCCGTGGTGCGGACCCTGCAAGATGATCGCGCCGGTCCTCGACCAGCTCGCCGACGAATACGACGGTCGCGCCAAGATCGTGAAGGTCGATGTGCAGGACCATCCGAACCTCGGCCGCCGCTTCAACGCCCGCAGCATCCCGATGCTGCTGATGTTCAAGGGTGGCCAGGTCCACGGCACCCAGATCGGCGCCGTCGGCAAGCCGCAGCTCGCCCAACTGATCGATAAGGCGCTCTGAGCGCCCTCCGACGCCTCCGGCCCGGGGGCGTCCAGCGCCGAAGATGCCCGCACCGCCGGCTGCGGGCATGAACCCGACTTCAGCCCGACGCTTGCCGCCGCGCCGCGCGGGTGCTAGCTTCTAGCCGCACGACGCGCCTCTGGCGCCGTAAATTCCCGTCCTAACCGACCACCCACACCTGACACCGTCCGCGCACCGCGGACGCTCGCAGTTGCGAGGATCTCCGCTTTGTCCGATCAGACTCCCGAATCCGGCGATACCGCCGTGAAGCGCGTGCGCAAGCCGCGCGCCACCAAGACCGTCGCCGTCCAGACCAGCATGCCGCTGCCCGAAGCGCCGCAGCCGGTCGCTCCACCGCCGGCACCGGCACCGCCGCCAGCCGCCGCATCGCCGCCGCCGGTCCAGCCGGCAAGCCCGCCGCCCGCCGCGCCGCCGCCCACCCAGCCGCCGCAGTCGATACCGCAGGCCGATGCCGGCGGTCATCCGCCCGCCCAGGGCAGTCAGCAGCACGGCGGCCAGCAAGCCAACCCGCAAGGCGGTGGTCGGCAGCAGAATCAACCGCATGGGGGCCAGCAGGATCGCGCTCCTCAAGATCGCACCCCTCAAGATCGCTCCCCCCAAGATCGCGCCCCTCAGGCTGCCGACGGCAATGCCGGGCAGGGCCAGGGCGGCGAAGGCCAGCAGCGCTTCAACAACAACGCCAATAACAACAACGCCAACAACAACAACCGCCGCGACCGCTTCCGCAACCGCCGCGACCGTTTCCGCGGCCGCGACGAGAACGGCAACGAGCAGGGCAACGAGAACGGCGGCGACAACATCAGCCAGGAGGCCGGCAGCTTCCAGCAGCAGCAGTTCGTCGCGCGGCCGATGGTCGGCGTGCCCGAGGGCTTCCCGCAGTATTCGCTCAGCGATCTCAAGCGCATGCCCACGCCGAAGCTGCTCGACATCGCCGAGCAGTTGAACATCCACGAAGGCGTGGCCCGAGCACGCAAGCAGGACGTGATCTTCGCGCTGCTGAAAGTGCTGACCCGCCACGGCGAAGGCGTCGCCGCCGACGGTGTGCTGGAAATCCTGCCCGACGGCTACGGCTTCCTGCGCGCCGCCGAGGCCAGCTATCTCGCCGGCCCGGACGATGTCTACATCTCGCCCAGCCAGATCCGCCGCTTCAACCTGCGCACCGGCGACGACCTTGCCGGCCGCATCCGTTGGCCGAAGGACGGCGAACGCTACTTCGCGCTGGCCGTGGTCGACACCATCAACGGCGAGCCGCCGGAAGCGTCGAAGAACAAGGTGTTGTTCGAGAACCTCACGCCGCTGTTCCCGCGCCGCCGCTTCAAGCTGGAACGCGGCGACGGCAGCACCGAAGACATCACCGGCCGCATCCTCGACCTGATGGCGCCGCAGGGCAAAGGCCAGCGCGCGCTGATCGTCTCGCCGCCCAAGGCCGGCAAGACCATGATGATGCAGCAGATCGCCAGCGCCATCACCTACAACCACCCCGACGTGCACATGATCGTGCTGCTGGTGGACGAGCGTCCGGAAGAAGTCACCGAAATGCAGCGCACCGTGCGCGGCGAAGTGGTGAGTTCCACCTTCGACGAACCCGCCGCCCGCCACGTGCAGGTCGCCGAGATGGTGATCGAGCGCGCCAAGCGCCTGGTCGAGCACAAGAAGGACGTCGTGATCCTGCTCGACTCCATCACCCGTCTGGCCCGCGCCTACAACAACGTCGTGCCCAGCTCCGGCAAGGTGCTGACCGGCGGCGTCGACGCCAACGCGCTGCATCGTCCGAAGCGTTTCTTCGGCGCCGCGCGCAACGTGGAGGAAGGCGGTTCGCTGACCATCATCGCCACCGCCCTGGTCGACACCGGCAGCGCGATGGACAAGGTGATCTACGAAGAGTTCAAGGGCACCGGCAACTCGGAAATCCATCTCGACCGCCGCATCACCGAGAAGCGCGTCTATCCCGCGATCGCGGTGAACATGTCCGGCACGCGCCGCGAAGATCTGCTGATCGAACCCGATCTGCTGCAGAAGATCTGGATCCTGCGCAAACTGCTGCACGGCATGGACGAGATCGCGGCGATGGAATTCCTGCTCGACAAGATGAAGACCACCAAGTCGAACGACGAGTTCTTCACCTCGATGCGGCGCTGACAGCCATGTCATCCCGAACCCCGCAGGGGTGAGGGATCTGCTGGTCGAACATCGCACAGAACGAACGCCCCGCATCGCGGGGCGTTTATATTTCGTAGGAGGGCCTTCAGGCCCGAGCTCTACCAAGATCCCGCGATCGTTCGGAAAAGATCGGGCCTGAAGGCCCTCCTACCGAGCCGACATTTTTGAATCTTCAAGGCGTCGGCGCTGGGCGTTGCGTGCCGTAAGTCGCCTGCCGCGCTTCCTGCAGACGCATGCGCAGATAGTCGTCGCGGCTCATGCCGCCCGGGTAACTCGTCATCGCCATGACTTCCGAGACGATCTGCGCCTCGCGCGCCTTGTAGGCCTGGAACCCGGCGTCCTGGCGCTGCTGTTCCTCGAAGGCCGTCTGGCGCGCGGCGGTCTGTTGCCGATAACGGTCCACAAGCGCCTGCGACTGCCGGATGCGTTCGGCCTGGTCCTGCTCGGCGGCCTCGATCAGGCTCACGCGCAATACCACGCTCTCGCCCGCCGACAGCTCCCGCGCCTGTTCGCGCTGGTCGATCTCGCGAGCGATGGCCTGCGCCTGCGCGCGCCGCGTGTTCTCGTCCAGCGTGTTCGCGTCGCGCAGGAACCCGCGCACGCGCTGCTCGAATGCCAGGCGGTTGCGGTATGCCCGGGCTTCCGGCGTCGATGCCAGCGCCGCCTGTTTGGAATCGGCGGCGGCCGGTATCGACGCGGGGGGCTGCGTGGACGCGGAACGGGTGTCGACGGATGCGTCGTTGCGGTATCGCGACATCCAGAGCGCGAGCGCCGCTACGACCGCGATCGTCAGACCGATGTGAACGGGTTTGATCTTCATGATGGGTGGCGCAGGCATTCCTGCACAGGCATTCCTCGAACAGTCCTGGAACATTCCTGGAATGGGAAGCGTCTCCCGACGGACCCGCAACGCGGGTCCGCCGGGAAAGCGCATGGGCGATCAGACCAGCTGGTCGACGGTCCAGTACAGCAGGTTGAACGGTTTGGCGCGATCGGCCGCATCGCTGGCTTCGGTGGCGTCCAGCACATTGCCCGAACCCACCAGCACGCTGTCGAGGAAGTTCTTCAACTCCAGGCTCATGGTCTGGATATCGCCGTTCTTGAAATCGACGATGGTGGTGCAGTGGCTTTCGTTCAGCGCGCGATACTGCGGGAAGTAGCCGCCGAAGTTGCCCAGGCCGTTGAGTTTCGCCGACAGCCGCTGGGTGTCGGTGCCCCAGCGGGCGTGGATCAACGCTTCCTTGGCGGCCTGGTTCGGCGCGTTCTGGATATCGGCGAAGAACCGCTCGTACGAATACGAGGAGAAATTCAGATCCTTCCAGAAGTGGGTATGGCCGAAACGGTCGTTCGGATACTTCGCCGACAGCGCGTTGTAGATCGTGCCCAGCTGGTTGAGGTCGAGCTGCGGCATCTGGCCGGCGAGGTAGGGCAGCGGTCCGTTCGGCTTGTTCAGACCCCACGCCTGGCGCATCAGGCCCTGCAGCGGTGCGGACGGATAGACGCTCGGGTCGCCGCCGAGCGGCGCATCGAAGACCGGGCCGGAATCGTCGATCAGGAAGCCGCGGGTCGGCGCCAGGTCGCGACGCAGCGGCGCGTAGTTGGTCAGGCTGCCGGCGCCGCCGGCGCTGCAGCCGGTGGACAGCATCTGCGTCGGTCGCTGCACGTTGTCCTTCAGCCAGCTCACCACGGCGCGCACGTTGCGGGTGCCGTTGTGGTGCCAGACCAGCGGCGGCTTCACGCCGGCCGGATCGTTGTAGACCGCCACCTTGTCGCCGCTGTAGATGTCGCCGGTGCAGTAGGGCACGTAGACGATGTTCCACTGCTGGGTCTTGATCGAATCGAACGGGCTGATGCGGGTGATGAACGGGCTGACCAGGCTCGCGCCGGGATTGAGCAGGCTCATGTAGTCGTCGGGGATGCCATTCGGGTTGCGCGCGCCGCGCACGCCGGTCTGGCCGGTGCAGCTGGCGTAATCCCAGCAGGCGCCGCCGCCTTCCATGTAGATGATGGTGTTGCGGGTGTTCGGCACGCGGTTGAAGAAGAACTTGTACTGCGAACCATTGCCGCAGACCGCGCCGGTTTCGGGCGCGAGCTTGATGGTCTGCCATTCGGTGTAAGCGCCCGGCCTGAAGCCGTCGGCATAGCCGGTGGGATTGGACAGCAGCGGATAGTCGCCGGTGCGTTGCGCCGCGGTGACCTTGTTGTCGGCTTTCGGCGGCGATGCGATGTTCGCCAGTGTCTGCCAGAACGAATAATCGCCTTCTTCCGCATGCAGCGGCGCTGCAATCAGGATCGTGGCGATGGCGGTTGCAAGCACGACAGGCTTGCTGATCGATGCGGTCATGACCTTACCTTCCTTTGGGTGATGGACTGCTTGGGTGACGCCCGTAATGGGCGCAGTGCGGACGGCGACGCCCCCCTGCGTCGCGCTGTGCGATCGGGACGATGCCACGGATCGGGCGTCCAATCCACACCGGATGTGACGCAGTGCTCGATCCTCGCCGGTTCGTTCGATTGGTCCCGGAACGACGGCTTACCGGAGATTTCGCATCGCAACATCGCGCTGGCGCCTAACGTCGGCGAAGTCGTCGGCAACGTGCGGCGCAGTCGCGATCAAACCGTATCGATCGAAGCCGATCGCAATGGAATCGAAGCTAGCCGGCATCGCGTCCATCGTCGTTGCCCGCCGTGGGTACGAAATGGATCGGCACTTCCGACAGCTTGGCCAGCAGGCGTCGCTCCTCGCGGCTCTCCCAGGAATCGAAGCCGATGTTCTCGATCGGCCGCCATAACGCCACCCAGGCCAGGATCAACAAACCCTCAGCCATCACCTCGCCGATCGATCCTCCGATGGTTTCGACCCAACGGCGAAGCAACAATGCGATCGCAAGCGTCGCGACACCCGCCGACAACGCAACGCGGCCGATGCGGCGTCGACGCCGGTGACGTCGCTCGGCCTGCCGATGCGCAAGCGAGAAATGGGTGTGGATGGCGGAAGCGATATCCGCGAGATGCTCGCCCAGCACCGCGGGCGCATGGATCGCGATGGTCAGCGGCTGGCGTGCGCCGTACTCTCCGGCGCTCTCCAGCAGATAGGCCTCGGCGTTGCGATCAAGCGCCTTGGCGTGGAACGGCGCCGGGTCGAGGTTATCGAACAGCTGGTCCAGTCGCTGTATGCGCAGATCGATGCCCGGCATCGTGCTTGCCTCCCGTATCGGACGCCCGCGAGGCGATTCCGCATGTCGAACGCGTACGCTGCAACCGTTCGCGGGCGATATCCCGCAGCAGCTTGCGCTGATCGGCAGGAAACGGAGAGCGCCCGCCGCAGTGACGGAGCAGCAGCGCATCATCCTGCGATTCGCCCAGCGTCTGCGCCTGATGTTCATGGTGTCTGGTCGACGCCCGCAGGTCGGGCCGCAACGTCGCCAGCAGGGAGTCCTGCTGCCGCAATCGGCGCAGACGGCGTCGGAACACGTGCCAGGCTTCGTCGTCGTCGGGATGCCGCTCGACCCGCCGCCGCGCCTTGTCGGCCCGTCGCCTGCTTCGCATCACCGCCTTGTCGATGTCGTCATCGCTCACGCTCTGCCACGGCAGGCGCAGCAGACGCGCCTGCGCGGCGGACAGCCGCTGCCGGCGGGCATCGAACTGCGGGTCGCGTTGCAGCGCATGTTGCAGCATCACGTCGCGACGCTTTCGCACCGCCATCCCGGCCAGCGGCAGAATGTCCCGCACCGCCGACGGCGCCGAATCGTCCAGTCGTTGCAGCGCCTCGATCAGCGCTTGCGCATCGCGCAACGGCGACAATCCGCGGCAAAGCCGGCCCAGATCGTCGTCGAGTCGCTTCGCGCGCCCATCGAATACGCGCGCCCCAAGCGCGAGCGCGGCCCGGGTACGACGGATGCATTTTCTGGCTTCATGGATCCCCGAATGCCGCGCCTCGCCTTTCTGTGCCAGGAGCGTCTGCGCTTGCAGCAGCTGTCCGCTGGCGAACGCCATCAGACGGGACCCGATGGCCGGGTCTTCGTCGAACGATGTCATGGAAGCAATGGCGACAGTGTCGGGCGGCATTGAGGCCTGCATCCTCATGATGAACGGGCATCATGGGGGTCGTCGGTGATGGCCGACTTGATTGAAGTCAAATGATGGTAGGGCGCATAAGCCGAAGGCGTCATGCGCCATGAGGCGTCACAGGTGTCGGACGCTTCAAAAGGAAGGTGCATGATCTTTCGCTCATGCACCTTGTAAGTGGGTATACGCCTTACGGCCTTTTGCAAAATTATCGACGTTCAATAGCAGAAGACGGATTTGTCGTCGGGTAAAAGCTCATCTGCATGGAATATTGCATTTAGACATGCAGCGAGAAAATCCGTTATTGCATCCTTTGTATCCGGTCGCCTGATTAATGGTAACGCCTGCAATGGTTAGGCCTCCGCCTGTGCCAGTTCCAGCTGAGCTCCCGAACAAACCACCGACGCCTGCAGTTAATGCTGTAGTTGAAAAAGCTAATGCAATTGGAAACACATCTATCGAAAATTCGCAGAAATCAAAAGCTCGCTGGCAGTTTGCCGTGCAATCAAAATTATAATCGGAATCGGGGATGGTTATGCACTCAATTCCAGAGTATGGAACTCTTCTGCCAACACCTGCTACCCACTCTTCCGTTATACGGTCTCTACGTCTACATACAGTTTTTAAACCTAACGGATCTTGGTTCGTTATAGGGCTGCTGGCCACATAAGAATAGGTGCTTATTTCACCTTTTAAGCCAATAGGATCGCTCTGAACATAACGTCCTGCAGGCGCTTCATAGTCGCGAAAATAGTTGTAGTGCAAGCCCGATTCCCCATCGTACAACTGCCCCGGGAATCTCAAGTCCAAGTCCACACCGCTCACGACGGCCGGCTTGTCGCCAAAGGCATTGTCGACCAAGTCCCAGCGCCATTGCACCGCCTGCGTTGATGTCAGGAACACCTGACGTGGCGTGTTGAGGTGATCGGTCAATATGCCGTGTAAAACGCCGTTCTGACTCAAGCCGATCGGCATGTCGTCCAGCCAGATGATGTCCTGCGTGACGGTATTGCCGATCAGGTTTGTTTTGGTTTCGCTGAGCAGCCTGCCGGCTTCGTCGTAAAGATAGCTGACTTGATTCAGCGCATTTTTGTACTTGCGAACCCGCTCTCCTTTGGCGTTGTACTGATACGTTCTGACGATGATGCTGCTCGATGATCTGAAATCGACCATGCGATTACGTTCGTCGTAAGTGAAAAACTGGTTTGTGCCGATCTGCCGGGTATTGCCATTCGCATCGAACAGGCGCGAAACGCCTGCCACATCGCCAAGGCGGTGACTGCTCGTCGGATAGGCGTAGAGCTTGGGCGTCGCAGCGGCATCTTGTCTGGTCAATCGATTGCCGGTCGGATCATAGGTGAATACCGAGACATCAGCCGCCGTATTGCTGTTCCTTACATTCGTCAGCCGATCCAGATGATCGTAGGCGAAGGTATTGCCGCCCGCCGAGTCGACGATGCTCTCGATATTGCCCAGACGATCGACCTGATAATTCAACCCGCCTACGCTCTGTATGGCGTAGTCCTGATCGTAGACGCGGGTCTGCACGATCGGATTCGTGGCAGGAACAGGATTGCAACCACCGCCAGGCCTGGGTGTGCAGCCGCCACCGGATGCCGCAGCATGCATTGCGTCAGATCGCGCGAGCTTGGCCCCCGGCCCAACAACGTAAGGGTTCGAGTTCGGACTGCCCGGCGGCAAGAACTCGATACGACTGAGCGGGCCGAATGGGTAATAGGTAATGTTGTTGGCGAAGATCTTGGCCGTTGTCCCTTGCGTAACGACGACCTCGATGACTTGACCAAGCTTGTTGCGCGGATAGCTCACCTTCATCCCGCTCGGATACGTAAGGCTGCTCAATCGTCCCGCGCGCGTGTAGGCATATACGAATGTGGATGACACACCATTGTTGACCGTTTGTTTGCGGGTCATGTTGCCGAAACGATCGTAGCAATACTGCGTGTTGCCGCTCGGATCGCTGAAGTGAGTCAGGTGGCCTCTGGCGAAGGTTTCTGTCAGCCCGCAGATCGGATTGATCGCATCGTAAGTAAAATGACTGTTCAGCGATGCCGTCGGATAGGCGACCTGCGTCAACCGATTCAGAGCATCGTACGAATAGGTGGTAACGATGTTTCTGGCATCGGTCTGGGTTTTTCGATTGCCGGCCTGGTCGTATGTGTAGGTCGTATTGCCCGTATCCGGGCTGGACAATTCAGTCAGATCATTCAATCCGTTGTAATCGTAGGTCGTGGCGAGGTTTTTCGGATCGACGACCTTGGTCAAGTTGTCGCGGGCGTCGTATTCGAACTGCGTCGTGGCATTGATCTTGCCGGCGCCCTGATCCTGAATCGTCTTGATCAAACGGTTCAACGGGTCCACATCCTGATCGGAAACCCGGCCAAGGCCATCGGTGCTGATGTCGATGTTGTCGTTGGCATCATAGGTCGTTGCGACCACAGTCTGGTCGGCGGCGTTCTTGCTTGCCTGCAGGCGGCCCAAGGTGTCGAAGACGCGGTTCAAGCTGCGCATGACGACGCCATTCGGGTCTTTGGTGGTTTCCGCCGTCCGATTACCGGCGTTGTCCAAGGTGTAGGTGATGCTGTTACCCATAGCATCGCGGATGCCGGTCAATCGATGCGCGGCGTCATAGGTAAAGTCGATATAATCGCCGAGTAGGTAGCCATCGGGCTGTGTGACCCTGGTGACCTGGCCAGTGGGGTCGTATTCGATGCGCGTGATGGCATCGTCGTAGAACTCGCCGGCATCTTCTAAACCGCGCACCTTATTCGCCGTGAGCCAGCCGCGTGCGTTGTATTCCATGTCGGTGACGACACCATTGGCATCCTTCATTTGCAGGGCGCGACCGGCTCCGTCATACAGTGTGTATTCCGTGACATGACCGGCGGCATTGGTGACTTTCCACAAATCTCCTTTGCGATGCGGGCACGTCGTGGGTGCAGCCGCACATGTCGCGTCGTCTGTTTGGTAATAGGTATACGTGGTGATATCACTCACGCCGACGCGGGGGCCATCAAGGGATTTCACCAGGCCTATGATCGGGCAATCCCCAGAGGCGACGTCGGCTTGCTCGCAATACGAAGTCGCGCTTTGGCGGACACCTAAAGGCGGATCGGTGGCTGAACCACAGACATAGGTCATCGCCGTAGTGTCATCCGGATCGATCTGGCACATCGCTGTGAATTGCCCGCGACTGTTGTATGTATAAGTGCTTCTGGCTTTGAGAACATTCGGTGAATTCAGGATCCTTTGCTCGACCGGAACATTGAAATTCGAATGCCATTCGATCTGGGTCGTACGCCTGGTCTCAGATCGATTCGCAGACTCTATTTTTTGCGTCAACAGTCCCCGGGCATTGTAATCGGTGTCGGTGACAACACCTGCTGCATCCGTAAATTGATCAGGTCGGCCAGCAGCGTCAAAGGTTGAAGATGAACTGGCCGCCACGCAGCCGACACAGCTACGCGACAGTCCTGACAATTGAGCTTTTCCATTTTTTGGCGTTACAGAGAGATTTCGCGTTTCGCCGAGAGGCGTAATGACGATCGGCGCCTGCTCTGTACTGAAGTCGACCATGTACTTATCGACATTGTCCGATAGATAAGTGCTCGTTGCTCTCGTTTTGTTATCGTAGGTCGTCGACGAATAACGTTGATTTTTTTCATCGATAACGCCAGTCAAGGCGCCGGCTCGCGTGCTGGATGCAACGTAGCCGGCCTCATTGTATCGATAACCGACACTGCTTCCGCCCGGGTAAGCTACAGATGCCAGGTTTTTCCCGGCATCGTACGAGAAATCAATGTATTGTGAATCCGGAAGATTCAAACGATTTATCAGTTTCTGTGCGTTGTAGCTGAAATTTATTTCCCGCCCCTCCGGGTCTCGAACCGTTTTCAAAAGCCCGTTGTCGAAATATGTCAGCTCCTGCTTCAAGCCGCCTTGGTTGGAAACCGAAATCAATCTTCCATCGAGATCAAATGTTTCCATTACGCCGCTTTTTTCGAGATAGGTCCAGCCTGCGATTTGGCTCTGTGCATCCAGGATGGAAGCTAGAACGCCTGCGTCTGGATTCTCGCTGACCCACATTCCATCGCCAAGCCTGTTGAATAAAATCATATTCCCGTCGGGCCGTGTGATGTAGGCGGAACTCAAGCTTCCAGAAACAGCATGACTTACCGACTGGGAATAGTTATGTACACGCATTGCGCCAAGCCCTACAGGCAGCGATGAACTTGCGATCGGCGCGCCAAGGCTGTTGTAGTACCAGATGAAAGTAAGGGGAAAAGTGCCGTGGCCTTGGTATTCAATTTTTTTCTCGTATTTGTTCCCAACGAGCGCGTTGATAGGGTCGCCACAGGAACTATAGTTCTTGCCATCTTGGCTCGGACACGTCGGCCCTTTGTTTGAGTCAGGGATGATCTGGTTGGCGGATGGCGGGCATACTGTTGGGAAGTAAGATCCACCGCCTACGAAAGGCCCCTTGCCTGCGGATTGCGGGCAATACACATATGGAATCGCCAAGGATCCGTAATTTTGCCTAGGCACACCATTCGGAGCGCCATTGCATTCCAACAATAAATAATGCGCTTGGCCTGCTTGAAAAGTATAGCCCTGTCCAAGCACTTCTATAAGGTTTGCACCATCCCAACGATATTCTCGGCTTGTAGCTGATTGACCGCAAAGTGGAACGCGCTCGGTCCATTCGCTCAGAAAGGCAGATTCATACGTCGGATAGCGAGGTCCATTGTAGGGTTCCGTATACCAATTCGATACATTCCACCATTTTAAAGGCGCATATGGCTGGGTTTGCGCCTGTACTGATCCGTTGAATATCCATAGTAATAACGTGAGAGTAATAGCTGCCGTTATTTTCATGTCTAACTTCCTTGTGAGGCGGTAGTTTCTTCCTAAAGACTAGCAGGTCTGAATAAGCTCAGGGCCGTACGCTGGGTCATCTTCCAGAAATCTGCAATGCCTGAATTGCAGTGTCATAGATAAAGCTGATTGCAAAGCCGCTACGCGAGGTACCATCTGATGAGCGGGGTGACCTCGTTGGCGTCGCCGTCTGCTGCGCGGCGAAACGAACGTCTACTCCTCAACACTCTCCAGATCCCGCTCCCCAACCCGCCACGCATCGCCTTCGCGCACCATGCGTACGCGACCACGACGTTTGATGTCATCGCGATCCACGCCTTCGACCCAGAGCACGGCTTCGTCGCCGTGGAGGCGGCCGCGCAGAATCTTTGGTTGCTGCGGCTGTTCGTCGCGCAGATCCTTCAGGGTTTCCTTGATGCGTTCGTCGTCGTTGTCGGGCAGGCGCCAGCGCGCGTCGTCGCCCATGAATGCGCGCAGCGCGACGATGTCGCCTTTCGCGACGGCCGCGGCGTAGGTGCGATAGGCGGTGCCGGCGTCGCCGCCGCCTGCGGGAAGCGGTGTGCCCGGAGGTTGCGCGATGGCTGCGTCGAAGCGCAGGTCGAAGTCGTAGGTCTTGCCGAAGAAGTCTTCGGGTTCGGCCAGCACCCAGCGGCCGGCGATGCGTGCGTTGGTCTGCGTGTCGAGTTTCAGTTCGCCGTAGCCGGAGGTGTTGAACGAATCGTCGGGATCGCGGCGGCGGTAGTACAGGCCGCATTCGCCGCCGTCCGCGGTGAGGCAGAGGCGGATGGTGCCGCCGCTGCGTTCGCCGAGTTGTTCGCTTGCGGCATCGTCGGGATCGAAGGCGGCGGCGACTTTCGCGGCGTCGAGCGGGTGGTCGCTGAGATAGATGAAGATGTTGTCTTCGGCCGGGTCCAGGTGTTCTTCGCGGCGTACGGCGATGACGTGATCAACCTTCAGGCCGTTGTCGGCCATGCGGAAATGGCCGCTGCCTGTGTCGGTGGCGCCTGCGTGGGCGTTCAATCCGAACAAGGCCAGCGCCAGCAGTGCGAATCGTTGCGGTGTCATGGCGGCCCCGTCGGCGTCGATCCTGTTATCGGCATAACGGGATCGATGCCGGTGCACGGTCATTGCGTTCCGGGCTCGGAACCTCCGGCCGCGCCGAAGCCCCTGGATTCAGCCGTCGCTGAGCGGAGTAAGCAGGTGGCGCTGCGCGTCGGCGCTATGGAACGCGCCGGGTGCGAGGGCGTCGGGCGCGCTTCCGGCCAGCGACGTATTGGCCATCCACGGAATGCTGGCGCGCGGGCCGGGGATGTAGGCTTCCCACTGCCCGTAGCGGGTTTCGCGCATGCTTTCCATGGAGAACGACACCGGAATGCGTCCCACCGTGGAATCCTGGCCTTTGGGAATGCCGCCATCGGGCACGACGAGCTTCCAGCGCTTTGCGGCTGTGAGACAGGATTGCGTCAGTGCCCTGCGCCATTGCGCCATCTGCGCTTCGGTGCCGATCACGCGCATGTTGACCTGTTCGGCATCGATATCCAGGATCCGGCCTTCGCGGTCGTAACGCACCACGAGATAAACGGTACCGGACACGCCAGAACCCCCCAACGCCGCGAATGGATATTCCGGGGTGCGGAAAGTCTTCTTGTCGAGCGTGGTTCTGCCCTGCGGCGACGGACCATTGAAGCTCGCGCTGCGCAGTTCCACCGTCAGTTGTCCGTCGTCGTGTTTCTTCGCGACGAACAACAGACTCATCGCCGAACGACTGACGGCGTTGCCCTGCAGCGGTATCGATTCGAATTTCCACCGCGGCGCGATGCGCGCCACCATGTCGACGATGCCCTTGGGCAGTTTCTCGGGCTGGTCGAGCGTATGCGCGACGACATCGCCTGCGGGCGTGATATCGACGGTGCCTGTGACCGACAGACTGGATTCGACCTGCTTGCGTACACCGCCGCGGCCGGTATCGGCGTGAACGGTGGCACTGAACACCAGCAGCGCGAGAAGAACGGAAAGACGACGGAACATGGCATCGAACCCGGGTCTGGAACAGGCGGCAAGCATAGCGAAAAAGGGTTCGGGACGATTCCGGCATGTCCGCTTGCGCGCCCGGGCGGGCGCGCAGGCAACGTCGCGACATCGCGAGACGTGTATCGAGGACGCCGAAGCGGCGTCGGCGTCTTCCCCGCTCACGCCACCCGCTGCGCTGTGCGCATTTCGCTTTCGACCTGAGGCTTGACCGTGTCGACCTGCGACTGCGCGATCTGCCGCTGCGATTCCTCTGCGGGCACCTTCGCGGCCTCCTGGATCGCGACGCTCGCGGTCCTGTTGAATTCGGAGCGTTCGTCGCCCTGGATCGCGATCAGGCGCGAGCCGTCGCTGCTGGGCACCACCGCATCGATCTGGCGCAGTCCGCCCTTGTTGGCGGCCAGCGTCAGCGCGGCGGCGATGTTGTCGGATTCGCCGGGCGGTCTGGGGCGCGTGCCGTCGTCCATCGTCGCGAGCGCGGCGAGCGCCTTGCGCATGCCGGCCTCGCTGTTGCCGGTGGTGGGTTGGCGCGCGTCGGTCTCGACCGTGCCGCCGCCTTCGACCAGCGAATAGCTTTTGCCGTTCTTGCTGCGCGACTTCAGTTCCTGGTCGATCATCTGGTCCACCGGCCGCTCCAGCCCGAACTTCTGTGCGATCTTCACCAGCACCTTCGCGAATTCCTCAAGCTGTTCGTCGCCGAGCTTCAGTTTCTCGGCGATCTTGAAGCCGCCTTCGACGATGCCCTTGGAAATGCCCACGCTCACGGCCTGGACGAGTTTCTCCGCGCTGACGTCGGACAATTTGTTCTGGCCTACGACCTTGCCCACTTCGGCCAGCACATTGCCGCCGATCGCGGTGGCCAGCGGAAACAGCAAGTCTTCGCCGTTCTTGAATTTGTCCAGCACCTTGTCCTTGAAGATCGCGTCGCCCACCACCGCCGACGCGACTTCCTTCACGCTGGAGGTGATGGCTTCGGTGCCGCTGATGTCGCCGCTGGCGTAGCGCAGGCCGATCGCGGTTTCCTTGATCACGAATTTCACGCGCGGACCGATCACTGGCAGCACGCCGACCAGATCGGCGACCTGATCGGCGGTCTTGAACTGGCTTTCGCGCAGGTCGTCGACGGTCTTGACCACTTGCTGCGCGGTCTGCGTGCGGAAATCCTTGCTGACGATGCCCAGCAGTTCCTCGGCGCGCTGCACCGACTTGACCATCGCGACGTCGTTTTCGGCGGAACCGTCGCCGTTCTGCGCGTCCTTGATCGCCTTGATGGCGTCGGGCGCGTTCTTGAACACGTAGCCGTAGAAGGCGCCCATGTTATGGACCTGGTTCTTCTTTTCGTACCAGTCCAGCACGGCCTGCAGTTTCTCCAGGCGATCCGGGGCGGTTTCGCGCGCCTGCGCCGGGTCGATGGTGAAATTGCCGGTGACGTCCTGTTCGGACAGGATCCTGCCGTTGCCTAGGAGGCTTGCGGCCGGCGTGAGGTGCTTGTCGGTGAGCGTCTTCTCCAGATCGCGCATGGTCTGCAGGTTGGTCGCATCCAGCACCGGCGGTTTGGCGTCCGCGATGATCTTGATGGATTGCGAGAGTTCCGCCAGCGGCTGCACGACCGGTTCGCCGGATGTCATCGTCGCGATGAGCGTGCGTGCGGCCAGCGCGTCCTGCAGCGCGTGATAACCCTTGCTGGCCTGGTCGGGATTCAATCCGGAATCGAGCAGCGTTTCGTAGAGTTTCTGCGCGGCGCGCTTCGACGCCTCTTCGTCGGTGGTGCCGGCTGCGACGGTGTCGGCGAAGAATGTCTGCGCGTCCTGATAACGGCCCGGGCGTTTGTCGTCGATGCGCTGGGTCATCATCTCGACTTCCGCGGACATGCCCCCCAGGCGTCCCGGCGTCAACAATCCCGCCTCGCGCACTTCCGCCAGCGCTTCGGCGGCCTTGCCGCGATGGAAGCCGGCGTCGCGCAGGCGTCCTTCGTCGATGGCGACGCCGGCCTTGTTGGTGCGGGACAGCGCCGACATCAGCAGTTCGCGCTGTTCGAGCGTGTAGCCCGCTTCGTGCAGCAGATGGTTCACGCTGCCCTGTCGCGAGGGTTGTTCGTTGAATTCGTTCTTGATGTCGAGCCCGGGCGTCTGTACCGCGCGCGAGAACAGCGCGTGATAGGCGCGCTGCGCGTCTTCGCGCTTGCTGGCGTCGGTGTTCGTTTCGGTGGTCATGGCGATGTCTCTGTCTAGGCGATTTTCGAAAGGGCGGTCGAACCGAGCGACGCGATGGATCGGCTCACAGGATTTCTCGCAGCGCGCTGGCCCACGAATACGAGCCGGGCTGCGCACCCGTGATCGACGTGCGCTGCGGATCGATGTGGATGATCAGCGTGTCGCCATCGCGCGTGGCGCGGGTGCCGTCGGTGGAAAAGCGGCAGCGCGCCGCGGCGAGCGCCTGCACGGCCTGTTGGCCGGCATCGTTCATGCACAGCGCGGCGAGCGTGCCGACCGCGGCCTGGCACGCCGCCTGGGTGCGGTCGCGCAGCGGGTAGAACTGCGGATAACTGCTCTTGTCGTAGCCGGCGCGCAGTCGGCCGCCGCATTTGGCGTCGACCTGCGCGGCGGTGCGGTCGATGCCGGTTTGGTACGCGGCCCAGCCGTTCTTCTGGGCCAGCGTGCCTTCGACATCGGCGGCATGCAGCGGAACGGATGCCATCAGGCAGGAAGCGGTCAGGCTGAGCACGACGAGAGCGGAGGTGCGGAACATGGGCGGCGCCTTTTTTGGGAGGTATGCCGCTGTGGTCGCAGAAAGCGGCCGCCACCCTTCACCGGCGCGATGACGGCGCCTCTTTCGCGCCCGACGACAGACTGCGGAGCAGGGCTTCGGCCTCGATCCGCGGGCGAGCATCGGCCGACGTCTCCGCGCGCAGCACCGGCAGCGCCTGCGTCAGCAACTGCCGGGCGCGCGCGGGATCGCCCAGGCGGGCGGCGGCGTGGGCGCGCGCGGCCTGGATCTCGGCACGGGTCAGCGGGTCGTCGTCGGTGGCGTCCATCCGCGTCAGCGCGAGGCCGAACGCACGGTCCGCCTCGTCGAAGCGGCCGCGCGCGGCGGCCAGCAGTCCGCGGCGCCGCGCCATGTAGATGAAGGCCGGATGCCCGGCCGGCAGCTGCGCTTCCAGCACCGGCGTGGTCTGGTCCAGGATCGCCTGCGCTTCGTCCAGCGCATCGGCATTCAACAGCACCACGAACATGCTGATCCGGCCGAACGCGTTCTCCAGCGGCGTCGCGGCCTGCAGCCACGGGTCCGACAGCATCCGCCGCGCGGCCCGCAGCGCCGCCGGATGCTGGCCCAGCTCGCTGCGCGCGCGCGCCAGATTCGACCACGCGATGCTGCGCAGCCGGCGATAGGCCGAGTGGGTGTCGGGCAATGCGTCCAGCGCGGCCTGTGCGCTGGACGCGGCCTGCGCGTAGTCGCCGAGGTGGTACTGCGCACGGCAGCGGTTGATGTCGATCGACGCGAGCACCGCGACCTTGTCGGGGCTCAGTCGCGCCTGCGTGGCGCGCGCGCGGTCGAAGTGCGTCAGCGCGTCGCGGTAGCGGCCCAGGTCGGCCAGCATCGTGCCCAGATTGTTGTCGATGGTGGCGGTGACCACGCTGCGCTCGCCGAACAACTGCTGGGCGCGATCGCGCGCGCGCTGCGCATCGGCCAGTGCGGCCTGCGGCTTACCTTCGATCTGGCGCCAGCGCGACAGCGCCAGCCAGGTTTCGATCCACAGCGGCGATGCCGCCTCCAGTCCGGTTTCGGCCAGCGCCAGCAGCGCCTCGCTGCGCTGTGCGCCCTGCGCCGACGCTTCGCCGCTTTCGCTGGCGGCATCGAGCCGCGCGATGGCCAGTTCGACCGGGAAGCTGCGCTGCGGCGATGCGGTGACGGCCAACGCCTGCGCTTCGGCCAGCGCGCGCTCGGCCTGGGCGAAGTCGCGCCATTCGATCGCCGCCTTGCCCTGCAGCAGCAGCGCGGTGGCCAGCGCCTGCCGATCTTCGAGTCGACGCCCTTCGCGCCGCTGCTGTTCGCGCAGCGCCCGCATCCGCGCGAACGCGGGTTCGGCGTCCGCGTAGCGTTCGAGGGCGTTCAGCGCCTGACCACGCGCGCCGTGCGCACGCGCCAGCAGGTCGTCGTCGCGGCCATCGCGCAGCCGCTGCGCCGCCCGTGGCTCGGCGAGCAGCCGCAGCGCCTCGTCGGCGGATTTCAGCGCCGGCTCCGGGTCGCCGATCGCGACGTAGATCTCCGCGACCGCGACGATCGAGGCGATGGTGCGCCACGCGGGATCCAGCGCGCGCGGGTCGCCGCTGTCGCGCAGCCGCTCGCGTTCGCGCTGCAGCAGCGCTTCGATCCGCGCCTGCGCCTGCGGATTGCCGCCGGGCGACAGCGCCACCAGCAGCGACGACTGCAGATCCTGCGCCAGCAGCGCGTTCTTCTCCGCGGCCAGCGCGCGCGTGCGCTCCACCGACAGCTGCAGCACGAAGGCCAACGCCAGCAGCGCCGCGGCCCCTGCGCCGAGCAGCGGCCAGCGATTGCGTCGGCAGAATTTCCCGCCGCGTACCCACCACGCCTGCCTCGAGGCGGCCAGCATCCGGCCTTCGAGAAACTGTTCGACGTCCATGCGCAGCGCCGCGATCGAGGCGTAGCGGTCGTCGGGATCGTGCGCGGTGGCGCGGGCGACCAGCCGCGACAGATCGCCGTGGAGTGCGCGGCGGATCGCGGGATCAGCGAACGGATCGCCGGTCGCCGCATCGCGCGCCCGCCGCGACAGCGCGCCGTCGCTCAGCATCTCGACCAGCAGCAGGCCGGCCATGTAGACATCGGTCGCGGTGGTCGGCGCGCGGCCGTCGCGCAGCTCCGGCGCGGCGTAGATCGGCGTGAATGCGGCGGTGCGTTCGCCGCGGTGCTCACCCGCCTCACTGTCGTCGAGCGCCCGGCCGATGCCGAAGTCGATCAGCGCGGTCGAGCCGTCTGCGCGCACCAGCACGTTCGAGGGTTTGAGATCGAGGTGCAGGATCAGCCGCTGATGGGCGTGCTCGACCGCCAGGCAGATCTGCCGGAACAGTTGCAGGCGTTCGCGCTGCGACGGCCGCCGCTCGGCCAGATAGCGCAGCAGCGGCTCGCCTTCGACGTATTCCATGACGAAGTAGGGCGTGCCGTCGTCGGTTTCGCCGCCGTCGATCAGGCCGGCGATGCCGCGATGGTTCAGCGCGGCCAGCAGTGCGCGTTCGCGCGCGCCACGGCGCCGCAGGGCCGCGGTGGAGGCGCCGTGCAGGCGCTTGAGCGCGACCCGCTGCGCGCGGCCGTCGATGTCGCGTTCGGCCAGCCACACGCCGGCCATGCCGCCCTGGCCCAGTTCGCCGATCAGCCGATAGCGGCCGATGCGCTGCGGGCCGGCGTCGTCCGCGGACAGCGCCGCGAGCAGCGCCGGACGCAGCGGATTGTCGGTGGCGTCGTCGTTGGCCAGCAGCGCGTCGACGGTGTCGCGGATCGTCGGATCCTGCTCGGTCGTCCGCAGCCACGCCGCGCGCGCCTCCGGCGGCAGCGACAGCGCGGCATGGAACAGGGTTTCGATTCTGGAGAGGGCGTCGGTCATCGGAAGGCATCCTGCGCGGCGCCGGAAAGCGTCCGCCTACCTGCAGGTCGTCGTGGCATGGCGCGACCCGTCACCGCCGGTCGACGACCGTGTCCCGATCCTGCGGTGCGGTTCCCGACAGCCGGGTCTTCAGCCAGGCACGGGAGAAGCGCAGGTCGCGTTCGACGGTGCTCAGACTCAGGCCCAGCGTCGCGGCGATCTCGGTCTGTTCCAGGCCGACGATCAGCGCCAGCTCGGCGATCCGGCATTTGCGCGGATCCAATGCCTCCAGTTCGGTCAGCGCGTGCTCCACGTCCAGCCAGTGTTCCGCACTGGCGCTGGCGACCCCGGCGACGGTGATCTGCAGCGCATCCAGCGACGTGACCTCGCCGCTGCCGCGCTTGTCGGCGTCGCGGCGGCGCACCAGATCGATCAGGGTGTGGCGCAGCGCGGCCGCGGCGATCTTGAACAACTGCCGGCGGTCCTCGGCGTCGATCGGACTCTGGATCAGTTTCATCAGCGCTTCGTGGACCAGCTCGGTCGGATCGACGACCGGCCGCGCCTGGTCGCGCAGCCGGTTGGCGGCGATGCGCTTGAGCTGGGAATAGATCGCCGCGGCCAGCTGGTCGCGGGCACCGGCATCGCCGGCTTTCCAGCGGACCAGCAGTGCGGTGACGTCGCCGGTGTCGCGGCCCATGTCGCGGCCCGTGCCGTGGTGCGTGTCGGGATCGGGATGGACGGTGCTGGCGTGGGGTTCGCTCACCGGCCGAACCATATCAGGTCTCCCGCAGCGCCCGACAGCCGGTGCCGGGCCGCGAACGCCGGGATGCGGATGCACTGTCCTGCCTCCGGCGACACAGCGCGATTGCGAGGGGATGCGATGCGCGGTTACTGTCCCTGCCGGAGGTGCGCATGCACGGTGATGGTCTGCAATTGGCGTTGGTGTTCCTGCTCGCGGCGGTGGTCGCGGTGCCGCTGTTCAAGCGCTTCGGCCTGGGCGCGGTGCTGGGCTATCTGGCTGCGGGCGTGATGCTGGGGCCGTTCGGGGTGAAAGTGATCCGCGACGCGGAGCCGGTGCTGGCCGCCAGCGAGATAGGCGTGGTGATGATGCTGTTCGTCATCGGCCTGGAGCTGTCGCCGGCTCGGCTGATGGTGATGCGCCGGCCGGTATTCGGCGCGGGTGGGCTGCAGGTTGCGCTGACCGGCGCGGTGTTGGGCGGGCTGGGCCTGGCCTACGGCCTGGGCTGGAAGGCGGCACTGGTGGTCGGGCTGGCGCTGGCGCTGTCGTCCACCGCGGTCAGCCTGCAGCTGTTGTCCGAGCGCAAGGCGATGAACACCGCGCACGGGCGCCTGGCGTTCGCGATCCTGCTGTTCCAGGATCTGGCCGCGATTCCGCTGCTCGCGGCGATTCCGCTGCTCGGCGCCGCCGCAGCCGCCGGCACCGATCCGGTGTGGAAGGACGTGCTGAAGGCGGTCGCGGGGATCGTCGCGCTGGTGATCGGCGGCCGCTATCTGCTGCGCCACCTGTTCCGCCTCGCTGCGCGCATCGGCGTGCCGGAGATGCTCACCGCCAGCGCGCTGTTCGCGGTGCTGGGCGCGGGCTGGCTGATGCATCTGGTCGGTTTGAGCATGGGGCTGGGCGCGTTCCTGGCCGGCGTGCTGCTGGCGGATTCCGAATTCCGCCACGAGATCGAATCGCAGATCGATCCGTTCAAGGGTCTGCTGCTGGGCCTGTTCTTCATGGCCGTGGGCATGAGCATCGATCTGAACCTGATCGCCGCCGAGCCGTGGACCATCGTGCTGGGTGCGGTCGGGCTGCTGGCGATCAAATCGCTGCTGCTGTTCGGCATCGGCCTGCGCCCGGGCAGGCTGGACTGGAAGGAGGCGCTGCAGCTGGGCATGGTGTTGGCGCTGGGCGGCGAGTTCGCGTTCGTGGTGCTGTCCGAAGCGGTGAAGGCGAATCTGATCGACGCCGCGCTGCAGAACCGGCTGGTGGCCATCGTCGGCCTGTCGATGGCGCTGACGCCGCTGCTGTTGATCGCGCTTGCGCGGCTGCTGCGCGCGTTTCCCGAGACCGTGCCCAGGCGCGAGTTCGATGCGATTCCGGACGGGCATCCGCAGGTGATCCTGGCCGGCTTCGGGCGTTTCGGCCAGATCGTCGCGCGCATGCTGGTGGCGCAGAAGATTCCGTTCGTGGCGCTGGAGACCGACCCGGAGCAACTCGACACCGTGCGCCGGTTCGGCAATGTCGCCTATTACGGCGATCCGTCGCGGCCGGATCTGCTGCGTTCCGCGGGCACCGGCCACGCGAGCATCTTCATCAACGCCATCGACAACGCCGAGGCCAGCCTGCGCGTGACCCGCGTCGTGCGCCGGCTGTATCCCGGACTGAAGGTCTTCGCCCGCGCCCATGATCGCCGGCATGCGTGGCAGTTGATGGACCTCGGCGCCGACGCGACCCGCGAAACCTTCGCATCGGGTCTGGAAATGGGCCGCGACGTGCTGATCGCGCTGGGCATGTCGCCGGAGCAGGCGCAGCAGCGCACGCTGAAGTTCCGCGCGCACGACGAGGCGCTGCTGGCCAGCCAGCATCTGATCTACGACGACGAAGCGGCGCTGCTGGAAAGCGCGAAACAGGCGCGCAGCGAGCTGGAACTGTTGTTCGAGGCGGATACCGAGAACGACGCCGCGCCCGCTCCGGAGCGCTGAGCGCCGGCCATGTCCTTGTAGGAGGGGCTTTGTAGGAGGGGCTTCAGCCCCGAGCTTTCGCCTGATCGGATTTGCCGCAGAAAAGCTCGGGGCTGAAGCCCCTCCTACAAAACCCTTCCTGCGAAAAGGTCAGGGCTTCGGTCTGGCGAACGTCTTGCCGAAGAAATCGCCGGCGTTCCACGTCGGCCGCGTCGCCGCATCGCCCACCAGCTGGCCGATCCGCGCATTGAGTTTCGCCAGCCGCAGCGCGTCGCCGTAGGCGATCGGCAGCGTGGCTTCGTCGCTGGGCTGGTGATAGTGCTCGCGCATGAATTTGCGCAGCGCCAGTTTCGGATCGCGCACGCCGTCGGCGGAGATCGCGCCGCCGTTCAGATACACCGCCGGAATGCCGGCGCGGATGAAGGCGTACTGGTCGCTGCGCACGAACACCACGTCTTCCGGGAACGGATCGGGCGACAGGGCCACGCCGACCGCTGTCGCCGCGGTGTCCAACGTCGATTTCAGCGACGAGTGCTCGATGCCGATCGGCACGACATCCTTGCTCGGCGCCAGCAGCACCGGCATGTCCATGTTGACGTTCGCGACCAGCGATTCGAGCGGCACGGTGGGATGGGTCGCGAACCATTCCGCGCCGAGCAGGCCCTTTTCTTCGGCGGTCAGGGCGATGAACAGCAGCGAACGTTTCGGCGCGGTCTTCTCCGCGTGCAGGATGCGCGCGGCCTCGAACATGATCGCGACGCCCAGCGCGTTGTCGAGCGCGCCGTTGTAGATGCTGTCGTCGACGCCGTTCACGTCCTTCACCGGCGTACCGATGCCGATGTGGTCCAGATGCGCGGTGTAGGCGATGTGCTCGGCGGCGAGCGCGTCGTCGCTGCCGGGCAGTCTGGCGACCACGTTGCGCGATGTCAGCGGCTCGATCCGGGTGCGTCCTGCCAGCGACAGCGTGCCCGGCAGATCGAAGCCCTTGAGTTCGCCGTCCTGGGCCGCCTTGAACAGCGCTGCCGCGGGCTGCGGGCCGTCGGCGAAGATCAGATCGGCCGCGGCGGCGCTCACGGTGGCCGCCGCGCGCAGCTGCGGGAAGGTCTGCAGCGGTTTGCCGTCGGCGCCGCGCAGGCGCATGCCCGAGCGCTGCCAGTTGTCGGCGCTGCGCACCCAAGGCGAACTCACTTCGTCCGCGACCGTGTTCACGAACACCACGCCGACGGCGCCGCGTTCGGCGAGCACCCGCAGCTTCTCGCGGCTGGCGCTGTAGTACGCGCGACGGTCGTTGTCGAAGCGCGCCGGCGCGCCGGAAAACAGCACCGCGATCTTGCCGCGTACGTCCAGGCCGGCGAAATCGTCGTGCTGCAGCTCCGGCGCGTGCACGCCCTGGCCGACGAAGATCGCCGGCGCTTCCAGCGTGTGTTCGGCGGCGTCGAAGTTCAGCGTCGGCAGGAACTGTTCGCGGAAGCGCAGCGCGATCTCGCGGCCGTTGCGCTTCACCGTCAGCGCCGCGCCGTCGGCTTCGCGGGTGGCCTTGAGCAGCGGCACCGCCTGGAAATACGTGCCGTCGTCGCCGGCCGGCTGCAGGCCGATCTCGCGCATGCGCTTGGCGGCGTATTCGGCGGCGAGGTCGTAACCGCGGGTGCCGGTTTCGCGGCCTTCCATCTTGTCGTCGGCGAGATGGTTCACGTCGGCGGCGATGCGTTTTTCGTCGGCGCTCAGCGGTGCGGACGCGACCGGCGGCGGCGCGGAGACGCCGAGCGCGGGCGTGGCCGGTTCGGCGTCCTGCTGGCAGGCGGCGAGGGTCGCGAACAGCATCAACGCGGCAAGACGGGCCATCGGTGGGTTCCGGAGCATGGAGATGGCGGAAGCTAGCACCGGTGCGCGACGCGGACAATGGACGCCGGTCATCCTTGCGCTGCCGTAACATCGGCGCACACCTCCGCCGGAAGGCACGCATGTCGTCGACTGCCACCGCAACAGCCGCCATCTCCACATCCGCCATCGCCACGCCGCCGTCTTCGCCCGAACGCAAGCTGCTGCTGGCCATCGTCGTCGTCGCGCTGGTCGTCTCCGGCATCGCGCCCAAGGACCGGCTGACGTGGTTCCTGGAGGTGATCTGGGTGATCGTCGCCATCCCGCTCATCGCCTGGAAGTGGCGGACGTTTCCGCTGACGCGGCTGCTGTGCTGGCTGCTGGTCGCGCATGCGCTGGTGTTGATCCACGGCGGCGCCTACACCTATGCGGAAACGCCGATCGGGTTCTGGATGCGCGACACGGGCATCGCGATGGGGCTGGAGGTGACGCGCAACCCATGGGATCGCGTCGGCCATCTGATGCAGGGTTTCGTGCCGGCGATCCTCGCGCGCGAGCTGTTTCTGCGCTGCACGCCGCTGCGTCGCGGCGGCTGGCTGTTCTATCTGGTGCTGGCGGCGTGCCTGAGCTTCAGCGCGTTCTTCGAGTTGATCGAATGGTGGTCGGCGTTGATCTACGGCGCCGATGCCGATGCCTTCCTGGCCACACAGGGCGACCAGTGGGACACGCAGTGGGACATGTTCCTGTGCCTCGTCGGCGCGATGCTGTCGCTGTTGCTCTGGCCGCGCCTGCACGATCGCCAGTTGGGCGCGCGCGCGTAGATTCGGCGCACGCACGGGCCCAAACGATGAAGGCCGCCCGGAGGCGGCCTTCATGCGACACGACATCACTCGGACCGCTGCGCTCGAATCAGAAGCGGTATTCGAACGCTGCGGTGGTGGTGGTGAACTTGGAATCGGTATCGAACAGGTCCGACTTGAAACGATCGATGTTGATGCTCACGCCCATCTTTTCGTTGAAGTCGTAGCCGGCGCCGATGCCGTAGTACGGCTGGTTCTCGCCGTCGTCGACGATGCCGAAGCCGTCGATGTCGACGTTCAGGTCGATGCGGCTGATGCCGGCGCGGCCGCTGATGAAGAAGCCTTCGTGGGTGTCGCTGCCGAAGTTCTTCTTGGCGATGGCGCCGACGCCGAACGCGGTGGCTTCGACCGAAGCGAAGTCGTCGGAATCGCGGCCGAGGTGGGTGTAGAAGCCTTCGACGCCGAAGTTGGCGTTGAAGAAATAGCCGCCGCGCAGGCTGTAGCCGATTTCGTTGCCGTCGGTGTTGTCGACTTCGAGGTTGCTGTTGCCGGCTTCGACGCGATAGAAACCGGCGCTGCCTTCAGCGGCGAAAGCCGGGGCGGCGAAGGATGCGGCCGCAAGTACGGCGGTGAGCAGAAGGGTCTGCTTCATGGAATGACTCCCTGTGTTGTCTGTGGTGTGTTGATCGAATGCGCGCTGTATTGGATCGGCGCGAAGTCCCGAATGGGGGCGCCACCGTAATAACAGAACCCGGCGCTGTCAATTTCGATCGAAAGAGGCGCCAATCGATTGGCATTCGATTGATTTGGCCTATGGAACATCGATCGCCGCTCGAACGGGCCGGACACCTGCCCGTCGCGGCGGTTCCGAGCCGACAAGTCCGATCCGACAAGGGTTCATGGCGGGCACGAAAAAGGCGGGTTTCCCCGCCTTCTCGAATCGCATCGCTGCGAATGTGACGCTGGCTCAGAACCGGCCGACCGCTGCCGGATCCTTGGAAGCGGGAACTGCGCCGTTGCCGGTGTTGTTGGTGGCGGCGACGGCGGAGCCACCGTCGACCCAGTAACCGCCATCGTATTCGGTGTGGACGGTGCCTTCGCTGTCGGTGTAGGTGCGCACCACGAATTTGTCGACATAACGCGGCTTGGTGCTGCCGATGTCGGTGTACTCATGCGTGTGATAAGCATCGCAGTACGACGGCATCTGGTTGCTGATCTCGTACTGGCCGTCGATCCCGGTCCAGCGGCGCAGGGTCTGGTTGAGCGAAGCGGCGTCGCAGCGGCCGGCGCCGTTGCCGATGGCTTCGACCAGCGAACCCATCTGCGGGCTGTCGTCGGACGCCGGACACATCTTCAGGAAGTTGATGCGCGCCTGGATGGTCTTCCACGGCTTGCTGAGATTGATGCTGAAGTACTTGCGCAGCGCCGAGGCGCATTCGCTCGGCGGACCGCCGGTGGACAGGCAGATGATGGCTTCGCAGGCCGAGCCCTCATCGCCGCTGAGCATCTGGCCCTGCTGCTGCTGGGTGATCTGGTCGACCATGCCCTGCATTTCGCTGGACAGCTCGGTGCTGCCCTGAGGATTGTAGTCGGCCGGCTTCTGCGACGCGGCGCCGCTGTCGTAACGGGCGTCGGGGGTCGACGGATCGAAGCCTTCGGGCAGTTGGGACGCGGCGTTGGGATCGTACTGGCTGTTGTTGCCGGGATCCTGGGCGCTGGCCGTCGCGGCGCACGCCATCAGCATGGCCATCAGGGCAACCGATATCGCGGTCTTCTTCATCTGACTTCACTCCGGTAGTCATTTCGCATGGGGGAAGCGGCCCTTACGGCAGCTCCGAATCTTGTGTGCTTCCGGCCCGGCGATGCCGGACGTGGTCCCTCAGTGCCCCTGCTTTATCGACGCTTGATCGACGCTCCGCAGCCCGGACCTCGCGGTCGGGTGTGCGGCAGAAGCTCCCCGTTCAGATTAACGGAGTCTTCCGAGGTTTTGCAAAAACATTCCGTGACAGCACGCAAGCCGGCTGAAAACCGCCCGCCGGGTCAAGTTTTCCGTGTAACGCCCTGATTCGTAAGCCATGTCGCCTGTCGGCGCCAATGCCGCAAGGCTGTCGATAGCGTCGCCGGGGGCGAACCGCCTGTCGGAAGATCGGCCGGATGGGTGGCATCGGGGCCTGAATCCACCTTGTCGGGCTCAGCCGGGCCCGGGTTGATCGGGTCCACGGCGCGGCGACTCCTGAGGGCTGGATTCCGGAAGATGCGGTTCATGGCCAGATCGTTCATGAGCGGCCTGGTCATGGTCGGGCAGCGCCTGGCCGGAGGGCCCGCGCCGCGCGAACGGCAGCACCACGCCGCGTTCCTCGCGGGGGCGATACCAAAGCACCGGCACGTCGTCGGGTTTGGGCAGTTCCAGCTCGGCCGCGTCGCTGTCGGTCTCGGCTTCCAGATCCCAGCTGTAGCGCTTGCGCGGCGGCAGCGGATCCGCATACCGGAACAGGAAGGCGGACAGCATGCCGCCCAGGGCGCCGCCCAGGTGCGACTGCCAGGACACGCCGGGCTCCTGCGGCAGCACGGTCAGCAGCATCCCGCCGTACAGGAAGAACGCGATCATCGCCGCGGCGATCGACGGCCGGTCCCGGCGCAGCAGACCCAGCATGAACACCAGGAACATCAGGCCGTGGGTCAGGCCGCTGGCGCCGAGGTGGTGGCTGCCGGGTTCGCCCAGCAGCCAGGCGCCCAGGCCCGAGCCCAGCCAGAAGATCGGCAGCGCGCGGACGGTGGCCTTCGGGTAGACGCTGCCTGCCAGGGTGCCGAGCAGCAGCAGCGACGCGGCGTTCGCGGCGATGTGCTGGAACGACCCATGCAGCAGCGGCGCGGTCAGGAGGCCCCAAAGCCCCTGCGCGCTCAGCGCGGTCACCGTGAACGGGCGGTAGTCCTCGCCCTGTTGCAGGGTGAACACCACCGCCAGCAGCAGCACGAAGCCCAGGCTGGCGTTGAGCGCCCGCAGCAGGCGCTGCCGGTCGGCGGCGCGCTGGGTGGGGGTGTCGGGGAGGTCTTCCGGGGTTTGCAGGTCCATGGGAAGTCTGTGGTGCCTTGGGCAGCCGCGATCAAGGCCGCCCAAGTCCGGGCGGGACTTCCACGCTGGAACGCTGTGGGGCGGCAATCGTGCCGATGAGCGCTGTGCTCACAGGAACATGCCCAGTATGTCCAAGAGCCCCCAGAACCAGTCCCAGACCGAACCCGTTTTCGCGCCGAGACTCATCGTCAGCCAGCGCAGCAGCGCCGCGACCGTGAAGATCGCGGCGCCTCCCGCAAGCAGACAAAGCAGGCCGATGCCGAGCGTCATGCGACGCTCCCGCGCTTACGACGCGGCAGGCGGGCGGGCCGGCCGCATCAGACTCAGCGCGACCGTAACGGTGAGAATGGCCGCCACCACGCCCAGCGAGACCAGCACCGGAATCTTGTAGACATCGATCAACAGCATCTTCGCGCCGATGAAGATCAGCACCGCCGCCAGACCGTAGGGCAGCAGGTGGAAACGGTCGGCCATGCCGGCCAGCAGGAAGAACATCGCGCGCAGGCCCAGCACCGCGAACACGTTCGAGGTCAGCACGATGAACGGATCCTTGGTGATCGCGAAGATCGCCGGAATCGAATCCACCGCGAAGATCAGATCGGTCACGGCGATCAGCACGATCACCACGAACAGCGGCGTATACCAGCGCTTGCCATCGATCTTCACGGTGAAGTCGTTGCCGTGATAATCCTTGGTGAGCGGCAGGTGCCCGCGCATCCACTTCAGCGCCGGGTTCTTTTCCAGATCGGGCGATTTCCCTGCGGCGATCAGCATCTTGATGCCGGTCAGCACCAGGAAGATGCCGAACACGTAGAGGATCCAGTGGAACTTCGTGATCAGGATCGCACCGGCGAAAATCATGATCGCCCTGAGTACGATCGCGCCCAGAATGCCGATGATCAGCACTTTCTGACGCTGCAGTTCTGGCACCGCGAAATAGGTGAACAGCATCAGGAACACGAAGATGTTGTCGACCGCCAGCGATTTCTCGACCAGATAGCCGGTCAGGAACTCCAACCCGACCCGGTTGCCGGCCTCCGCACCGGCCTGTCCGGTGACGTACCACCACAGCCATGCGTTGAAGGCGAGCGCCAGGCCCACCCAGCCGATGCTCCAGAACAGCGCTTCCTTGAATGTGACTTTGTGCGGCCCGCCGTGGCGCATCAGCACCAGATCGACCAGCAGGGCGACGACGACGAGCGCCGCGAACACGCTCCATAACAACGGACTACCGATGGTGGTCATGCAGAACTCTCCTGTCGGAAACGAAAACGCCCAACCGCGAGGCTGGGCGTCTGTTTCCGATCAGGGATCGGGCGGCGCATGGGTGGACCATGCGCTTGAACGGGACGGACCTTCGCCAGGCGGCGAAGGTCTCGCTCGCAGCCGCTGGCATCGGAATGCCGTGACGACTGCCGCCGGGCCGGAGCCGGGTAAACCCGAACTCGTAATGACGACCGCGACGAATGGGAGCTACTCCCCTTCAGAACCGGCGATGCTCCGGGAAAGGCCGGCCGCTGTCAATCGCCATTACAATGGAAAGATGAACGAAAACAACGCACAGACCGCGCTTCCGCCCAGCCTTCCGCAGATACATCTGAAGAACAGCTGGACCTCCCGCCACCCCTGGATCTTCCAGAAACTGGTCGAGAAACCCACCCAGCGGCCGAAGCCGGGCAGTCTGGTCGATGTGATCGGCAACGACGGCGTCTGGACCGCGCGCGGCTTCTACAACGGCCATTCGCGGATCTCGCTGCGCCTGCTGGAACGCGATCCCGACATCGACGTCGACGCCGCATGGTTCTCGCGCAAGATCGCCGAGGCGGTGAGTCTGCGCCGCGACGTGTTGAAACTCGACGCGGTGAGCAATGCGTGGCGGGTGGTCCACAGCGAGGGTGACGGGCTCAGCGGTCTGGTCGTGGACCGCTACGACGATCTGCTGGTGGTCGAATACTTCAGCGCCGGCATGTTCCGCTACCGCGAATGGATCTACGCCGCGCTGCGCGAACAGTTCCCCGGCTGCCGTTTCCACGCCTTCGCCGACGAGCACGTGCAGAAGCAGGAAAGCTTCGATTTCCGCGGTACCGAGCCCGCCGCACCCGCCATCATCACCGAGTACGGCATCAAGTTCCGCGCCGACCCGGCCGGCGCGCACAAGACCGGTTTCTTCGCCGACCAGCGCGAGAACCGCGAATGGCTGTCGCACCAGTGCGCGGGCAAGCGCGTGCTGGATCTGTGCTGCAACACCGGCGGTTTCGGCGTGTACGCCGCTGTGCGCGGCGCCAGCGAAGTGGTCGGCGTGGACATCGACGAGAACGTGCTGGAGATCGCCAAGGCCAACGGCAAGTTGAACAACGTCCGCCCGCGCTTCGTGCAGGCCGACCTCTTTCCGTGGCTGCGCGACGCAGCGAACGCCGGCGAGCAGTTCGATGTGGTGATCCTCGATCCCGCCAAGATGACCCGCGACCGCGAACAGATCATCCCGGCGCTGAAGAAATACCTCGACATGAACAAGCTGGCGATGGGCGTGGTGAAACCCGGCGGCCTGTTCGCGACGTTCTCCTGCACCGGTCTGGTCAGCGAGGAACAGTTCCTCGACGCGGTGCGCCGCGCCGCGTACTACGCCGGCCGCACCGTGCAGGTGCTGAAGGTCGCCGGCGCCGGCGCCGACCACCCGTGGCTGACCGATGTGCAGGAAAGCCGCTATCTGAAGGCCGTGTTCTGCCGCGTCGTGGATTGATCATGATCCGGAAGAGGCGTCTGCTGCTCGCGCTGGCCGGCAGTGCGGCGTCGGGCGTAGTCGGTCTGCTGATCGGTATGGCAGGCGCGGGCATGTATTCGTCGCACTACCATCCGAACGATCCGGATCCCGTCGATTTCGCCATCGGCGGCATCTTTTTCGCGCTGTGGTGTGCGATCTGGCTCATCGGCACGTTGTTTTCGATAGGGTGGGCGTTCCGCAGACGCTGAACCGGTTGTCGCGATGGGCGCCGCAGCCGTTCGCTCCATGTGCATCAATGTCCGCTGACGAAAAGTTTGCGCGTAATCACCCGGTATCCGCAGCGAATGCTTGCCGCGGATCTCCATCACGGAGCATCCACACCAGTGCGGTCGCGGACGCACGCCATCGTGCGCAGGGAACGGCGGCGCCTCGTTCATGGCATCGGGAGAACACCATGTACAAGCGTTTGTTGAAAGCGGTCGCCGCGATCGCTCTGCTGTCGTCGATCGTGACGCACGCGCAGGCCGACACCATCGCCGGCTACGGCGCGCGCACGCCGGCCATCGCCATCGATCCCACGCTCGATCGCGGCCTGGCCGTGTACGAACACGGCGGCAGGATCTACGGCACTTTCGTCGACAACGCCGGGCGCCGCGTGGCCGGCAGCGAATTCCTGGTGTTTCCGCTCAGCCCGACCAGCAACTCGAAATACAAGGATCCGGCGATCGTATTCAAGAGCCAGCAGCGCCGGTTCTACATCGCCGCGCGCCAGAGCTATCCGTCGCGATTCAATCTGCCGGACGGTCCGCTGGTGATCGATACCGCCGACGGCATCGCGGTGACCGCCTACGATGCGCTCGGCACGCGCGTGGCCACGCGCACGCTGTACACGCCCGGGCTCGCGCGCAACGCCTTCACCACCGACGCCGAGGCGCGTCCCGTGATCGTCGTGGACTGGTTCGCGAACAACACCTGCTGCGTGGTGGTGGGGTGGGAAGACGTGCGCGCGCCCGGCCAATTGCATCTGGCGCGACACGGCGCGGATCTCGGCCTGCTCAGCGGCGACCCGCGCAGCCTCGCGATATCCGCAGGCCGCGCGTCCAACCTTTCCGCCTCGTACGACACGTCGCGCGACCGCTTCCTGTTCGCCTACGACGCCTGCACCACAGCGGGCTACAAGTGCGCGCCGAAGATTCTCAGCTTCGCGCGGACCACCGGGGCGATCGGCGCCATCACGCATTACTCGCCGTCCACAAGACCGGGATCGGCGGGAGAGCCCTCGTATCCTTCGATCGCGTGGGTGCCGGTCGGCAACCAGCATGTGGTGGCGTGGAACTGGCGGACCAATCCGCTGCCGGGCGTTCCCGCCGGCCGCGGCACGGCGGTCACCAAGGTCTCGTTCGTGTTCGGAACTCCGGGCGACATGTCCGCGATGGCGCCGCTGTGGGACGCCCGCCCGGGCAGCGCAGCGTCGCTGCAGGGCCCGGCGCACGTCGTGGCGCTGGGCTCGACCCCGCGGGCCATGATCATCGCGCCGACCGTGCCCGGCGCCGCCGGACAGCATCTTGCGGGCTACGTGTTCGACGTCCCGAGTTTCAGCATGATCGCTGCGCGCCGGTTCTCGATGGACGCCAGCGACATTCCATTCGGCCGCGGCGGGTATCTGCCGGCCAGCGGCGGCCGGGTGATGGCGACCTGGCAGCACGACATCCTGGTGCCGCCGTACGACGCCGGGGTCTGGGCGTTTCCGGTGACGCTGCCGCCGTAGATCGAGAGCGGATCGAGCGCGGCATCGCGCTCAATCCCCGCCGCAACCACCACCGTCGCCGCCATCTCCACTGCCGCCATCGCCGTCGCCCAGGCCGTCGGTGGTGCCGTCGAAGGACGTGTCGCGCATGTCGGTGGCGCACTGCGAACCGCAGCCGCCACCGCCGCTGTCATCGTTCTTCTCGCGCAGGCCGTGGCAGTCCAGCGCGTAGGTGAAGCCGTCCGCCAATCCCAGCTTCGCATCCAGCGCGAACAGCAGCGGCAGTCGCGTCGGGTTGCGCGGGTCGATGCCTTCCTGCTTGCAGGTATGCCACCACACCCGGCGCAGGCCGACGTTGCGTTCGTAGTTGCGCGACAGCGCCACCGCCGGCGTGTGGTGCAGGAACCGCCCGAACGCCTTGCCGCAGAACTGGTCGTAGTGGCGAGTGTGAAGGATGAACTCGTGCCAGAGCTCGTCGGCCGCCTGCGAGGGCATCGACACCGATTTTCCGCCGCCCAGCAGATAAGCGGCGAAGAAATCGCGCAGCGCGCGGTCGATCAGCGGGTAATGTTCCGGCCGGATGTCCGGCCGCTGCTTGCGCAGCTTGTCGTGGATCCCGGGCGGCAGTCGCGCCTCGCGGATGTAGCGCATGCGCTGTACGTGCCGACGCCAGAGCCAGAACACCGACGCAGCGCTCGCGCCGACCAACACCAGCAACCCCGTTCCTATCGACAACATTCGGTCGAGCCCCTTGGAAGGTTGGCGCTACGATAGGCGCGAAAAATGACAGAAAAGTGACGCATGAAACATCTGCGTCACGCTGCTGTCGTCTTGCTTGAGGCCCCGGGTACACTGACGCCATGCCCGATACCGATCTTCTGTTGATCCTGCTGCTGGTCGCTGTTGCGACCGTCCTTGTCCTGCTGGTCGTGCTGCTGCTGCGCAAGCCCGACGCCGCGCTCGACCGTTTGCGCGGGCGGGTGGAGGAGGCGTTGCGCGACGAGCAGCGCGCCGGGCGCGGCGAACTGCGCCAGCAGCTCGACAGTCTGGAGCTGGGTCAGGCGCAGCGCATCGAGGGCTTCGGCCGCAGTCTCGCCGACCTGACCCTGCGCACCGACGCGCGCCTGGACGAACTGCGGGCTGCGCTGAACGACGACGCGCAGAAAGCCCGCATCGAATTGGCGGGCGGGCAGAAACAGTTCGCCGACGGCCTGGGCGCGCAGTTGCGCGAACTCACCGATCGCAACGAACAGCGGCTCACCGAACTGCGCGTGACCCTGGAACAGAAACTGCGCGAGCTGCAGACCGGCAACGAGGCCAAGCTAGAACAGATGCGCGCGACCGTCGACGAAAAGCTGCAGTCGACGCTGGAGACGCGGCTCACCGAAAGCTTCGGCAACGTCGCGCAGATGCTGGTGCAGGTGCATCAGGGGCTGGGCGACATGAACAAGCTGGCGTCGGATGTCGGCGGCCTGCAGCGCGTGTTGAACAACGTGAAGTCGCGCGGTGTCTTCGGCGAAGTGCAGCTCGCCGCGCTGCTGGAACAGGTGTTCGCGCCGGATCAGTACGCATCCAACGTGAAGACCGTGCCCGGCAGCGATGCCAGCGTCGAATTCGCGGTGCGTTTCCCAGGCTCCGAGCCCGGCGTGCCGGTGTGGTTGCCGATCGATGCCAAGTTCCCGCGCGAGGATTACGAACGCCTGCTGGACGCGCAGGAGTCGGGCGATGTGGATGCCGCGCGCCAGGCCGGCGATGCGCTGGAGCGCGAGGTGCGCAAGCAGGCCAGAAACATCCGCGAAAAATACGTCGCGCCGCCGCACACCACCGAATTCGCGATCCTGTTCCTGCCGACCGAAGGCCTGTACGCCGAGGTGCTGCGCCGCCCCGGGCTGGTGGAAGCGCTGCAGCGCGATCAGCGCATCGCGGTGGCCGGCCCCACCACGCTGCTGGCGCTGATGACCAGCTTCCAGATGGGTTTCCGCACGCTCGCCATCCAGGAGCGTTCCAGCGAAGTGTGGCGCACGCTGGGCGCGGTGAAGACCGAGTTCGCCAAGTTCGGCACGGTGCTGGACGGCGTCAAGAAGAAACTGGACGAAGCCAGCAACAAGATCGAGGAAACCAGCGTGCGTTCGCGCGCGCTCGGCCGGAAGCTGCGTGAAGTGGAAGCGCTGCCCGCGGGCGAAGCGCAGAAGCTGTTGGGAGATATTTCAGTCGATGCTGCGGGTGAGGATGATTCTGCTGACAACCGTTGATCGCGGATCTTTATCGCAATTCGTAGGGCGGGCTCAAGCCCGCCGTCGTGGGTTATCCGTTCGCCGCACACCTACGAACACAAATTATTCCGATCATTGTTTGACGCGATCCGAAGCATCGCAATGGCGGGCTTGAGCCCGCGCTACGCCCGCCCTACGGCGAACCCGGAATCACCGGAATCGCGTTGATCGGCACCGTGGGGTTGTCCTCGTTCTCGCGCAGATACTCGGGTAGCGACTCGTCGCTTTCCTCGGCTTCACCGAAGATCTGGTACTGCCTGCGCTGCATCCACGCATCGCGCACCAGCGCGTAGTCGTCGGTCGCGCCTTCGCGCATCTTGTCCACGGCCATCAACTGCGTGCGCACGTCTACGAGTTGCAGGCCCTGCAGAAACACCCGCGCCGTGTCCGCTTCGATGCCGCGGATCGGCGACAGCGGCGAATCGCCGGCCATGCCCAGCGCGTCGCGGATGGTGCGCGGGCCGAACAGCGGCAGTTCGACATAACGCGATCGCTTCCAGCCCCAGACGCCGAGCGTCTGTCCGAAATCCTCGCTCTTGTTCGGCAGCTTGGCCGAGGTGGCCGGGTCGAACACGCCGCCGATGCCGAGCGTGCTGTTGAGCAGGAACCGGCCCATGGCCTGTCCCGCCTGCTTTGGCTTGCCCTGCAGCAGCGCGTTGACGGCGCTGACCGGCTGGCCGAGGTTGTTGAAGAAGTTGCCGACGCCCAGTCGCACCGGGCGCGGCACGACGGCGATGTAGGCCTTCGCCAGCGGCTTCGCCACGCCGCGATCGACCGCGTCGTTGAAGCGATGCACGCGGCGATTCATTTTTTCCCACGGATCGTAGGCCTGCGGCTGGGTGGCGGGCGCGGGCAGGGTGGGATCGGCGATCGGATCGTATTCGGGCGGGAGTTCGCCATTGCCGTAGAGCGCGGCGTAATCCAGCTCGGCCTGGGTCGGCGGCAGTGCCGATGTCGATGCCGTGGGCGCTGCAGTGTCTGTTTCGATGCCTTGCGCGTCCGGGCTGCCGTCCTGCGCCGCGAGAGCGGCATCGGCAGGCGCTTGCGCGGGGGCGGTTTCGGCGTCTGCGGCCGGCGCTTCGATCACGGTGACCGTCGGCTGGGCGTCGGTAGCGTTCTTGTGCGCGCAGCCGCTGGCGAGCAATGCGGCAAGGACAAGAGCGGCCCGGGGGAGGAGGCGCGAGGTCGTCATGGGTCGAGTGTAGCCGGAGAAAGTGGGGTGGGAAGCCTGTCGGTACAGGCCGGAAGATACGTCAATCGCGGACGAACGCCAGGCCGTGGCCCAGTCGATACGCCGCGCGCAGCTCGGCGAAGCCCTCGGGGCTGCCATCGATCGCGACCGTGCCGCAGCGCGTCGCGAGCAGCGAAACCAGCGCCAGACCGGCGCTGTCGATGCGTTCGACCGCGGTCAGATCGATGCGCTGCACGCCGTCCAGTGCGGCCGGCACCTGCGGCCAAAGCGCGGCGATGCCGCCGCGCAGCAGCGCGCCGCCGAAACGCAGGGTTTCGCCGGTGCGCGTAATGGTCACTGGGCCGGTGATGCCGGAAGACGGGCTGGCGGGCTGCGCGGAAGCGGTCACTGGACCGCGTCCGCCTTCAGCTGGCCGTTGCGCAGCTCGGTGGCGACCTGCTTGATCGTCTTGCGCTGCAGTTCGGCGTCGAACTGGTTGCGGAAGGTCTGCACGTAGGACACGCCTTCGACCATCACGTCGTAGACCTTCCACTGGTTGCCGATCTTGCGCATGAAATAGGTCACCGGAATCGATTCGCCGCCCTGGCGCAGGAATTCGCTGGAGACCTTCACGCCTTGGCCCTGGGCCAGGGCGCTTTCCGACTTCACCCGCACCCGCAGCTGGGTGTTGAAATCCAGCAGCGACGAACCGTAACGCTGCATCAGATTGTCGGCCAGCGCATCGGCGAAGAGTTTCACGTCCTGATCGGCGGCGCCGCGGGCGTGGCGGCCCAGCACCAGGCGCGCGGCGTAGTCGCGGTCGAACATCGCGTTGAATTCGGTGCTGATGAACTGGCGCAGCGCGACGCGATTCTTGCTGAACTCGGCGCGGCGTTTTTCCAGGGTGGAGAGCACGCGCTGGCTGTTGTTGAGCACCAGCTGGCTGGGCGTGCCCTGCATCGAGGCCGAGACGGGCGCCGCCGCGGCCGTGCGCGTCTGGGCGAAGGTGGGGACCGCCGCGGCGAACAGGGCAGCGCCGATGAAAGCGGCGCCGATGAAAGCAGGCAGATGACGGATGTTCATGGTCATGGCGTGGGGTCTTGTGCGGGGGAGGGGGTGTCGGAAGACGGGTTGGAGTCGTCGCCGGCCGGCTTGGTTCCGGTACCGCCGAAAATGTACTTGCCGACCATCTGGATCAGGTCGACCGCGGGCGTGGTGAAGGCGATCTCGTCGCCCGCCTTCAACGTTTCCACCGCACCGCCGGGCTGCAGGCCGACATAACTTTCGCCCAGCAGGCCGCCGGTGAGGATGCTGGCCGAAGTGTCGATGGACAGATCCTTGTAGCGGCTGTCGATGTCGAGGATGGCCACGGCGTCGAGTTTCACCGGGTCCAGCTCGATCGAGGCGACCTTGCCGATGGCGACGCCGCCGATCTTCACCGGCGCCATCGGCCGCAGCTGACCGAGGTTGGTGAAACGGGCCTTGAGTTCGTAGCTGTCGTCGCCGAAGCCGAACTTGCCGTTGGTGGAGGCGATGGCCAGCACCAGCAGCGATGCCAGGGCGAGCAGCAGAAAGGCGCCGACGGCGAATTCGAGGCGTGGGCCGCGTGCACTCATGATGGGAATACCTCGGTTGAGAGCGGGTCGGTGAAAGACGGATACGAGGAAAGCGCGGTGCTCATCGCGATCACCGGAACAGGAAGGCGGACAGCACGAAATTGAACATCAGCACCAGCAGCGAGGCGTTCACCACCGCGCGGGTGGTGGCGACCGAGGTGCCCTCGATGGTCGGCTCGGCGTGGAAGCCCACATACGACGCGACCAGTGCCGCGGTGCCGCCGAACACCGCCGATTTCAGGAACGCCGGCAGGAAGTCGTCGTAGACATCCACCGAGTCCTTCATCACCTGCCAGAAACTGCCGTTGTCGATGCCCAGCACCTGCACCGCCTGGAACCAGCTGGCGGCGATGGCCAGGCTGCAGAAGAACGCGGTGAGCAGCGGCACCGTCAGCACCGCCGCCCAGAAGCGCGGCGCCACCGCCTTGCCGACCGGATCGATGCCCATCAGCCCGAGTGCGGTGATCTGATCGGTGGCGCGCATCAATCCCAGCTCGGCGGCGATGGAGCTGCCGGCGCGTCCGATGAACAGCAGTGCGGTGAGCACCGGCGCGAGTTCGCGATACATGCCGATGCCGACCGCGGCGCTGACTTGATTGGTCGCACCGTACGTCAGCAGGACGCGATAGCCCAGCAGAGTGACCGAAAGACCGACGAACGCGCCGCCAACGGCGATGATCGGCAGCGAACGCGCGCCGATCTTGTAGATCTCGCGGGTGAGTTCGTACCAGAAATCGCGGTTCGGCCTGGTGGCGCGGAACACCGACATCGAGAACATGCCGGCGCGGCCGATGCTGCGGATGGTGTCGACGAAGGCCATCACGCGGCCTCCGTGCGTGCGATGGCGTCGAACGGAATGGGGCCGTCGGGTTCGCCCTTGAGGAATTGGCGGATCAGCGGGTCGCTGGTGGTTTCCAGTTCCGAGGGTGTGCCGTCGAACACCAGAGTGCCGTTGGCGATGACCACCGCGCGGTCGGCGATGGGCAGGGTTTCGTGGACGTGGTGGGTGACGATGAGGCTGGTCAGGCCGAGGCTGTCGTTGAGCCGCGAGATCAGGCTCATGATCACGCCGCTGGCGATGGGGTCCAGCCCGGTCAGCGGTTCGTCGTAAATCATGATTGGCGGGTCCAGCGCCAGCGCGCGGGCCAGTGCGACGCGGCGGGCCATGCCGCCGGAGAGCTCGCGCGGGTAGAGATCGGCGGCGGCGCGCAGGCCGACCGCATGCAGCTTCATTTCGACCAGGTGGCGGATGACGTCCCTAGGCAGATCGGTGTGGGTGCGCAGCGGCAGGGCGACGTTTTCGGCGGCGGTGAGATCGGTCAGCAGGCCGTTGCCCTGCAGCAGCACGCCGATGCTCTTGCGCAGCTCCAGCAGCTCGCGCTTGCGCCGCGGCACCGGCTGGCCCAGCACTTCGACCGTGCCGGCGGCGGGATCGAGTTCGCCGGTCAGCGCCGACAGCAGTGTGGATTTGCCGCAGCCCGACGGCCCGAGGATGGCGGTGACGCTGCCCCGCGGCACGCTGAGATCGATGTCGCGCAGGATCGTGCGCGCGCCGCGATCGAGGCGGAGGCCGGTGACACGGACGGCGGCGGAAGCGTTGGGCATCGGGTCTTCTAGGGGAGGCGGGGTGCGGCATTGGATGGCCGCAAACTCGGCGAGGATGGCGACTGGCGCCTGAATCCATCAGGAGTGGCGGACGTTCGGAGCCTGCGGGGGCGCCATTGTCCCCGGCCGGGGCGCGCTTGTCTGCGCCGACAAGCGCAGCGGAGCATTCCATCGCCACGATCATCGGGTTTGATGCGCGCCGGGCTTGTGCGGGCCACCGGCTGCGGCGAGGATGTCGCCTGCTGCCGGGTGGCGCAGCGCAGGCTGGGGAGCCGTGCTACATGGAACTGCTGACGCTGGAACACTTCGCCGGGTGCGTGAACGAGACCTTCACTGCCGCGCTCAACGACATGGATGTGGAGTTCGTGCTGGTCGAAGCGCGGCCGTTGCAGACTCCGGCCCAGAACCCGGTGCGGGCGCCGTTCTCGCTGCTTTTCCGCAACACTTCGCCGATCCTCTTCCCGCAACAGATCTACGCTATGCGCCACACGCGTGTGGGCGAGGTCGGGATTTTTCTGGTGCCGGTGGCGCAGGAGCGCGCCGGATTCCTGTATCAGGCGGTGTTCAACTGATCGGTTTCGATCATTTTGTAGAGCGGACTTTAGTCCGCTGAATCTCTCCGCACAGGCAAGCGGCCTGAAGGCCGCTCTACAGGTTCACGGCAGCCAGCGCATCAACCGATGGGTGCCCTCGGTGCCGTCGGCGACGAAGCCCAGGCGCTCGTAGAGCCGACGCGCGCCGGGATTGGACTGCTGCACGTGCAGGCGCATGCCGCGGCCCAGCGCCGCGGCGTCCTGCTGGCTCTGGCGGATCAGCGCGGTGCCCACGCCGCTGCCGCGCAGGGCGGGAAACAGACTGATGTCGACCAGCAGATGCTCGGGCGCCACGCGCTGCAGGTAGTAGCGACCGACGGATCCGCGCTCGGCATGTTCGATGGCGAGGAAGTCGGCATCGCCGAAATGTTTCAGATAGTGCTGGTGCTGCAGACCGAACTGCTGGTCGAGAAAACTGCGTTTCGCGATCTCCGGCCACGGTACCGGCGCCATTTCTTCGGCGCGGGTGCTGGCGTAGAGATCCCGCAGCCAGGGCAGGTCGCTGTCGTTCGCCGCGCGCAAAGAAAACCCGCGCTCTGCGAGGAGCGCGGGAGTTTGCATTCGGTGTGCATGTTCCGGCGGGAACTGTGCAAGCCGCGGTGGTGCCGTGGTTGTCAAGTTACGGGAACGACGGGTAGATGCCCTGCAGCGCGATGCAGAAGTTCACGCCGAGATACGGCTGCTGGTTCTGGTGAGGCTGCCCGCCGCCCTGGCTGGGGCTGAGCATGTTGGGGGCGAAGGTGGTGTTGGGAGCGCCGGCGGAGAAGGGTCTGTTCGCCGAGATGGCGGGTTGGGACAGTCCGCCATTCGCCGTAGGCGTGCTCGAACTGGCGGGCACGAATGCGTTGATGCCGTGGTTGTGCTGCGGGATCTGGTTGCTCGTGAGCGTGACCGTGTTGACGCCGAAGGTCTCGCCCAGCGTGCGCGGCGAGAGTCCCGGACCATTCCCCTGCTCGCAACCGGCGCGGCTGGCGAAGTTGGGCAACTGGAAGGTGGTCTGCCCGTTGCCGCCGTAAATGGTGCCGATGAGTGAAAACAGCGCGGTGTTCTGCGAGATCGGCAAGGTGGCACCGTTCGCGAATGCCCAGCCGCGGGGGTTGAAGTTGAAACCGAAAAGCTGGATTTCGCCGATGAAAGGTTGAGTCATGAGGTAGTTCCTCCGATGAGGTGTGCCGCGCGCGTACTGGATCGCGCTGCGGCCGCGCCGGCGTGGCGCTTTGGAAGATCGGTCCGCGCGGATCCGCCGGTCAGGCTTGCTGCGGGAAGATGCCCTGGGTGGCGATGCAGTACTGCACGGTCAGGGTAGGCATGCAGTTCTCGTGCGGTTGACTGCCGCCGGCGATGCTTGTCGACTGCGCCGACATGGCGACCTGCGTCGCCACGGCGACATCGGACGCATAGAAGCTGTCGCCGCTGACCGAGCCGGGAAGCAGCGTGGCGCCCGGCGTCAACGAAGAAGCCGCGCCGCCGGTCGCTACCGCCGTGTGGGTATGTGCCGGCATCTGGGTCGATAGCACGGTGACCGTTTCGGTGCCGGCCTTCTGGCCGATGACATAGGTGCTCAGGCCGGGGCCGGTGCCCTGGTGGATGGGCAGGCGTCCGCGCAGATCGGGCACGGCGAACGTGGTCTGGCCATCGCCGCCGTAGGTGGTGCCGATCAGGGCGAACAGGGCGTCGTACTCGGAAATGGGCAGCAGGCTGCCATCGCAGCCCTGCCAGCCATTGGGCGCGCCGCGCGTGCCGAAGCCGAACATGCGGATCTCGCCGATGTAGGGTGTACTCATATGTATGTACTCCGAAATTTCGATGGACGTACGCGCAGTCGCGCGGCACATCTGGGTTCCGTGGCGGGCGCGCTCAGTTGCGCGACGGGAAGAGGCCGCTGAGCGCGATGCAGAAATTGATCACGCTGTAGGGCTGCAGGTTCGGATGCGGCTGGTTGCCGCCGGCCGGCGCCACGGTTTGTGCGTTCAGCGGTACCAGCGGGCCGTTGCTGGCGGCGTAGAGATTCGGCGGAGGCGAACCTGCATTCGTGCTGGTCGCGAAAATACGGCCGGCCGCGCTGCGGTTGTCGCCGTTGGCCGTCGACGCGTTGGCCGAATGACTATGCGCCGGCAGATTGGTGATCAGCAGGGTCACATTCTCGACGCCCGCAGACTGTCCCATCTGCACGGACGGCGGCTGCCAGCCCGGGTCGACGGATGACGCGTAGCCGATGGGCGTGCGGCTGCGGAGGTCGGGCAATGCGAAGTTGGTGCTGCCATTGCCCCCATACTGCGTCCCCAGCAGCGAGAACAGTGCCTGATTCTGGCTAATGGGCAACAACTGCCCGTTGCACTGCGCCCAGAACTTCGGCGCGAAATTGAAGCCGGCCATCATGATCTGGCCGATGAAGAAATCGCTCATCGTGATCCTCCCCTTGGATGGTGAGCGCAGACGCATCGTGCGCCGCGCCGCCGTACTCTGAACCGAATCGAGGGGTGGGACAAGGGCTGACGGTAGCCGCTGTTGGTGTCACTTCTCGTCGGGGGCTTCCACTTGTTCCTGAAGCCTGATTCAATGGGACTGACAATGCCGGGGGGCGGTTTGCATTGTCCGCTGGAATCCCCGGATCGCGTTCGCACGGTGGCCAACATGGCTTGCCGGCAGCCCGTGTTGGACGGGCGCTCTTCAGGGGAGTTGGAATTATGGACACGTCTTCGAACCGCCGCCCGGGTGTTCGCCTCAACGGCGTGCTCGCCTTCTTGTCGCTCGTGCTGGCCGTGTTCTGGCCCGCGCTGGCGAGCGCCCAGCATACATCTGTCGAATGCCCACCCCAGACGAGCACGGTCACCAGCGGTGGCACGGTCACGATCAATATCTCGGACTGCGCATCGAACATCGCATTCGCCGGCATCGGCGATGTGGACGGCGGCAGTTCCAGCGCTGCGGACTTCGAGGATCACGGTACCGCCACGACCCGGATCACCGGAGGCCAGTGGTTCCTGGACTACAGCCATAACGGTACGACCGGTATCGGTTCGACCGATGTCTTCGAGCTCACCGAAGCAACGGCGACCGGCAACGGCGACGTCCGGGTATCCATCACCATCACTCCGTCGGCCTCGCCGATCACGGTCACCCCGGCCACGCTGCCCACGTTGACCGCCGGCACGCCGTTCTCGCAGGCGCTCGCTTCCTCGGGCGGACTCGCGCCTTATACCTATGCCTTGCAAAGCGGTCTCCTTCCGGTCGGTCTGAGCCTGACTGGTAGCGGCGTCCTCAGCGGCACCCCCACTCAGCGCGGCGCCTACAGCTTCAGCGTCCGCTCGACCGATTCCACCACGCCCACAGCGCAGTTCGTCGACAAGGGCTACACCGGCACGGTGCAGAATCCTTCGTTGGCCCTCGTCGCAGCGACCGGCACCGCCATCCAGAACGTCGCCTTCTCGCAGACGCTCGCCACCAACGGCGGCGTGGCTCCGCACAGCTATCTGCTCGAAACCGGCACCTTCCCGGCGGGCATCAGCATCTCCAGCGCCGGCGTGATCAGCGGCACCACCGCGGCCGCGCCCGGCAACTACCCGGTCACCATCCGCGTCACCGATGCGAGCACCGGCCCCGGCAGCTATTTCGAAGTCGAGAACTACACCCTCACCGTCAGCCCGCCGCCGACGGTCACCATCGCGGTCGCCCCGGCCAGCGTCAGTGAAGACGGCGCCACCAATCTCACTTACACCGTCACCCGCAGCCTGAACCTGTCGTCGCCGACCACGGTGAACATCACCACCGGCGGTACCGCCACGTCCGGCACCGACTACACCGGCGGCGTCGCCACGGTCGTCATCCCGGCCGGCGCGACCACCGCGACCATCACCATCGATCCGAGCGTCGACGGCACCGTCGAAGCCAACGAAACGGTCATCCTCACTGTCGCTGCCGGCACCGGCTACACCGTTGGCGCGCCCGCCAGCGCCACGGGCACGATCCTCAATGACGACGTGCCGAGCGCGACGATCGCGGTCGCCCCGGCCAGCGTCAGCGAAGACGGCGCGACCAATCTGGTCTACACCGTCACCCTGAGCCAGGCGCCGCTGGTCGCGACCGCAGTGAACTTCACCGTGGGCGGCACCGCCACCTCCGGCACCGACTTTGCGGCCGTGACTTCGCCAGTCACCATCGCCGCCGGACTCACCACCGGCACCATCGTCATCAACCCGACAGCCGACGCCACGATCGAAGCCGACGAAGCGGTGGTCATCGCGCTCGGCGCTGGCGCCGGCTACACCGTCGGCGCCCCGGCCAGCGCCACCGGCATCATCCTCAACGACGATCTGCCGACGCTGACCATCAACGACGTCACTGCCAACGAAGGTAATGCCGGCATCACCAACTTCACCTTCACGGTGAGCCTGAGCGCGCCGGCCGGCCCGGGCGGCGTGACCTTCGATATCGGCACCGCCAACGGCACCGCCACCGCGGGCGTCGATTACGTGACCAACAGCCTGACCAGCCAGACCATCCCGGCCGGCGCCAGCACCTACACCTTCACCGTGCTGGTCAACGGCGATACGCTCAACGAGCCGACCGAGACCTTCTTCGTCAATGTCACCAACGTGACCAACGCGATCGTGGGCGACGGCCAGGGCGTGGGCACCATCGTCAACGACGATCCGCTGCCGTCGCTGTCGATCAATGACGTAACGCTGATCGAAGGCAATGCCGGCACGGTCAACGCCGTGTTCACCGTCACCCTCAGCGCCGCCAGCGGCCAGACCGTCGGCGTGAACTACGCGACTGCCGACGGCACCGCCACCCAACCAGCCGACTACACCAACACCACCGGCACGTTGACCTTCACCCCCGGGCAGATCACCCGCACCATCACCGTACCGGTGATCGGCGAAACCGTGCCCGAGGCGAACGAAACCTTCTTCGTGAACCTCAGCGGCGCGACCAACGCGACCATCGCCGACAATCAGGGCCTGGGCACGATCACCAACGACGATGTGCCGGTGACGGTTAATCCTGCGACCGTCCCGAACGGCACCGTCGCGGTGGCCTACAGCCAGACGGTCACCGCCAGCGGCGGCGTCGCCCCGTACAACTTCGCGGTCACCGCTGGCGCCCTGCCGGCCGGTCTGACCCTCTCTCCGGGCGGCGTCCTCAGCGGAACGCCGACGGCCGGCGGCAGCTTCAACTTCACCGTCACCGCGACCGACAGCAGCCCGTTCCCGGGCCCGTTCGCGGGCAGCCGCGCCTACACGCTGGTCATCGCCCCGCCGACGATCTCGCTGCCGGCGACCCCGCTGGCGGGCGGCACCCTGGGTGCGGCGTATTCGGCCGCGATCACGCCGGCCTCCGGCGGCACCGCGCCGTACGCCTATGCGGTCACCGCCGGCGCCCTGCCGGGCGGCTTGACGCTCAATGCCGCGACCGGCGCCATCACCGGCACGCCGAGCGCGCTGGGCACGTTCAACTTCAGCATCACCGCGACCGACAGCAGCACCGGTACCGGCCCGTACACCGCGACGCAGGCCTACAGCATCGTGGTGGTCGACAACCCGCCGGTCGCCAACAGCGGCACGCTGACAGTGGCTTTCAACGCCGCCGCCACGCCGGTGCCGCTCAATATCACCGGCGGCACGCCGACTTCGGTCGCCATCGCGACGCCCGCCAGCAACGGCACCGCCATCGCGACGGGCACCACGATCACCTACCAGCCGACGGGAGGGTTCGCGGGCACCGACAGCTTCACCTACACCGCGACCAACAGCGGCGGCACCTCGGCGCCGGCCACGATCACCGTGACGGTCAACGACCCGGTCATCACCATCACCCCGAGCGGCGGTTTCGCCGCCACGGTGGCAGCGCCGTACACCCAGACCTTCACCTGGAACGGCGGCACGCCGCCCTGGGGCAGCTACCAGGTCACCAACCTGCCTGCCGGGCTGTCGATCACCGGCAACACCGCCAACAGCGTGACCGTTTCCGGCACGCCGACCCAGGCGGGCAGCTTCTCCCTGAACGTGTCGGCCACCGACAACAGCACCGGCAACGGTCCGTACTCGGTCGGTCAGGCGTTCACGCTGACCGTCGCGGGCCCGACCCTGGCGCTGGCGCCGGCCGCCACCACGTTCGCCGCGCCGTACAGCGTCGCGTACTCGCAGAGCTTCACCGCCAGCGGCGGCATCGGTCCGTACACCTATGTCCGCACCGGCACGCTGCCCCCGGGCCTGAGCTTCGCCGGCAACACCGTGTCCGGTACGCCGACCACGCCGGGCAGCTTCAGCTTCACCATCACCGCGACCGACACCGGCGCCACCGGCACCGGCGCGCCGTTCACCGTCGCCCAGAACTACACCATCACGGTGGCGGCGCCGACGATCGTGGTGAACCCGGCCACGCTGCCCAACCCGGCCGCGGGTACCGCCTACAGCCAGACGATCACCGCCACGGGTGGCGCCGCGCCCTACGGCTTCGCCGTAAGCGCCGGCAGTCTGCCCACGGGCATCACGCTGGCAACGGGCGGTGCGCTGTCTGGCACCTCGAATGCCGTCGGTACCTTCAACTTCACGGTCACTGCGACGGACGTCAACGGCCAGACCGGCAGCCGCGCCTACAGCGTGACCATCAACGCGCCGACGCTGACCCTGACGCCGGCGGCGGGCACGCTCACCGCGACCTACGGCGCCCCCTACTCGCAGACCTTCACCGCAGGCGGCAGCCCCGGCCCGTACAGCTATGTGCTGACCGGTGCCCTGCCGGCCGGCGTCACCTTTACGGGTGGTGTGCTGTCGGGTACCCCGACCGTACCGGGCAGCTATCCGATCACCGTCACCGCCACCGACACGGCGCTGACCGGTGCGGGCGCGCCGTTCTCGATCACCCAGAACTACACGCTCGACGTTCCGGCGCCGACCATCGTGGTCAATCCGGCCACGTTGCCGAATCCGGCCGCCGGCGTGCCCTACAACCAGACCATCGCGGTCACCGGCGGCGTCGCGCCGTACGGCATCGCGGTGAGCGCCGGCAGCCTGCCCAGCGGCCTGACATTGACCACCGGCGGCGTGCTTTCCGGCACTTCTTTCCAGGTCGGCACGTTCAATTTCACCGTCACCGCGACCGATGCCAACGGCCAGACCGGCGCCCGCGCCTACACTCTGACCATCGCCGCGCCGACGCTGACGCTGACGCCGGCCGCGGGCACGCTGACCGCGCCCTACGGTGTCGCCTATTCGCAGACGTTCACCGCGGGCGGCAGCCCCGGACCCTATAACTATGTGTTGACCGGCGCCCTGCCGGCCGGCGTCACCTTCAGCGGCAACACGCTGTCGGGCACACCGACCGTCCCGGGCAGCTACCCGATCACCGTCACCGCGACCGATACGTCGCTGACCGGTGCGGGTGCGCCGTTCTCGATCGCCCAGAACTACACGTTGAACGTCCCGGCGCCGACCATCGTGGTCAATCCGGCCACGCTGCCGAACCCGATCGCGGGTGCGGCCTACAGCCAGACCATCACGGTGACCGGCGGCGTCTCGCCGCACAGCTTCGCAGTGACCAGCGGCAGCCTGCCCACCGGGCTGACCCTGACCAGCGGTGGCGTGCTTTCGGGCACGTCGTTCGAGGTCGGCACGTTCAACTTCACCGTCACCGCGACCGATGCCAACGGCCAGACCGGCAGCCGCGCCTACACGCTGACCATCGCCGCGCCGACGCTGACGCTGACGCCGGCCGCGGGCACGCTGACCGCGACCTACGCTGTCGCCTACTCGCAGACCTTCACCGCAGGCGGTAGCCCCGGTCCGTACACCTATGTCCTGACCGGCGCCCTGCCGGCCGGCGTCACCTTCAGCGGCAACACGCTGTCGGGCACGCCGACCGTTCCGGGCAGCTACCCGATCACGGTGACCGCGACCGATACGTCGCTGACCGGTGCGGGTGCGCCGTTCTCGATCGCCCAGAACTACACGCTCAACGTACCGGCGCCGGCCATCGCCATCGCGCCGGCCACGCTGCCGAACACCACCGCAGGCCTCGTCTACAGCCAGACCCTGACGGCCAGCGGCGGCGCCGCGCCCTACACCTTCGCGGTGACCGCCGGCGCGTTGCCGACCGGTCTGACCCTGGGTTCGGGCGGTGCGCTGTCGGGTACGACCACCGCAGCGGGCACGTTCAACTTCACGGTGACCGCGACCGACGTCAACGGCCAGACCGCCAGCAATGCCTACACCGTGGTGGTGGCGGTACCGACGATCACGCTGACCCCGGCCACGCTGCCGGGCGGCACCGCCGGCGTCGCTTATACCCAGACGCTGACGATCGCCGGCGGCATCGCGCCGTACACCGTGACCCTGACCGGCGCACTGCCGACCGGGCTCACCTTCAACACTGCTACGCGCACCTTCAGCGGTACGCCGACGCAGGCGGGCACGTTCAACATCAGCGTGACTGCGACCGACAGCACCGGCGGTACCGCGGCGACGGTGACCAACAACTACACCCTGACCATCGCGACGCCGACGCTGACGCTGACGCCCGCGACGGTGCCGGCCGGCACCGCGGGCGTGGCCTACACGCAGAACTTCGTCGCCAGCGGCGGTATCGCGCCGTACGCCTACACCCTGAGTGCGGGTGCGCTGCCGGCGGGTCTGACGCTGAATGCTGCAGGTGTGCTGAGCGGCACGCCGACGGCGGCGGGCACGTTCAACTTCAGCGTGACCGCGACCGACAGCACCACCGGCACGCCGGCGACCGTGACCATCGCCTACACGCTGACGCTGTCCGCGCCGACGATCGTCATCAACCCGGCGACGCTGCCCGGTGCGGTCCAGTCCATCGCCTACAGCCAGACGCTGGTCGCGACGGGCGGCACCGCGCCGTACACCTTCGCGATCAGCGCCGGTGCCTTGCCGGCCGGGCTGACGCTCAGCGCCGCCGGCACGCTCAGCGGCACTCCGACCGTCAACGGCGTGTTCAACTTCACGGTCCGGGCGACCGATGCGCTGGCCTTCACCGGCACGCGGGTCTACGCCTTGACCGTCGTCAACCGCCCCGATCCGTCGCAGGATCCGGAAGTGCGCGGCCTGCTGGAAGCGCAAGCCGACGCGACCCGTCGCTTCGCGACCACGCAGATCAACAACTTCCAGCAGCGTCTGGAGCGGTTGCACGGCGCGGGCCAGGACGGCGGCTTCGACAACGGCCTGAGCGCGAGCTACAACCAGTACTGTCCTGAAACGGTGGGTACGATTCCGGGCCGTCGCTGCGACCGTCCGGGCACCGGCGGCCTCGGCGGCAACGGCAACGGCATGACCTCGCAGAACAACGCGAACGGCGGCGACGGCAACAACGCCTACGGCATCTGGACCGCGGGCATGATCCGCTCGGGCAACCACGACGGCCGCAACGGCAGTGCCGGCGTGGACTTCGAAACCGACGGCGTCAGCGTCGGCCTGGACTACCGCGTCAACGATGCGTTCACCATCGGCGGCGGCGTGGGCTACGGCCGCGACGACAGCGATGTCGGCGACAACGGCAGCCGCAGCGAGGGCAGCGCCTTCACCCTCGCGTTCTACGGCAGCTACAGCCCGGGCGACGTGTTCTTCATGGACGGCCTGTGGGGCTACCAGTCGCTGGACTACGACCTGCGCCGCTTCGTCACCACCAACGGCAACTTCGTGACCGGCAGCCGCAGCGGTACGCAGCTGTTCGGTTCGGTGTCGATGGGCGCGGATATCCAGAGCGGCGCCTGGCAGTTCACGCCGTACGCGCGCATCGACGTGGCGCGCGCGGACCTGGAGAAGTACACCGAGTCAGGCGATCCGCTGTTCTCCGTGGCCTACGACAACCTGGAAGTGGACACCGACACCGGCAACGTCGGCGTGCGCATCGAATACCGCCGTGAAGTGAACTGGGGCATGTTCTCGCCGCAGTTCCGCGTGGAATACCAGCACGACTTCAAGGGCAACGGAGCGCAGACCATGCGTTATGCGGACCAGCTGACCGGACCGTTCTACAGCGCCGATCTGAGCGATTTCGATCGCACCCGATTGATGCTGGGCCTGGGCGTGCTGTTCTCGCTGGACAACGACTGGTCGTTCAAGATCGACTACCGCGGCCTGATCGGCAGCGGCGACGATACCGACCACGGTTTCCTGTTCAACGTGGACAAGAAGTTCTGATCGCCACCCGCGATTGATGCGCTACACGAGCGCCGCTGCTTCTGCAGCGGCGCTTTTTTGTCTGTGGCCCATGCTCGCGTTGTTTCGCGAGCGTCGACCGGAAACTGATCCTGTTCTTCCCGGGATTGCGCTTTCAACGGAAGGATTGGATCGGACTGAATGCCAGCCGATCATCGAAGGAGTTTCGCGATGCAGTGTCAGCCCGTCGTTCGTACGCTCCCTTGGCGTATCGCCGCCGCTTTCGCCTTGGCGCCGAGGCGAGCGTCGTCCTGGCTGAGCGCGTACGCGATGTTGGCGCTGATCTCGGTGTGCGCGCTGTGGCCCGCGCAGGCGATGGCGCAGTTCGTATTGTCGATCGACGACGTGTCGGTGTCCGAAGGGGATGCCGGCGCCACGCTGGTGTTTTTCGACGTGCGTCTGAATGCGCCGGCCCCGGCAGGCGGGATCGCTTTCGATTTCTCGACATCCGACGGCAGCGCGGATTCGGCGGATTACGATGGTCGCTCCAATGATCGCGGCAGGATCAACGAAGGTTCCCGCCTGACCCGCATCGAAATCGCGGTCTACGGCGACTACGACGTCGAATCCGACGAGACATTTTTCCTGGACCTGCTGAACCCCGTTGGCGCGACCATCGGCGACGGGCAGGGGGTGGCCACCATTTTCGACGACGACAGCGTTCCGAGAAGGCTATCGATCGACGATGCGGTGGCGGCCGAAGGCGATGCGCTGCATTTCGCGATCATGCTCGATCGCGCCGCCCGGCCGGGCGGCGTGTCTTTCGATGTCGCCGTTTCGGACGGCACCGCGATCGGCGGTGTGGACTATCAGGCGTTGCCGCCGACGCGCATCACCATTCCGCAGGGAGAGCGACAGGCCGATGTCCTGGTCGTATCGCTGAACGACGATATCGCCGAAGGCGAAGAGTCGTTCCGCCTCGATATCGCCAACGTGACCGGCGCCGAGCCAGGTGCCATGGCCGCGTCCGGAACGATTACCGACATCGCCGTCAGCCGTCCGACCATCGATATCGAGAATGCCGAGATCCTCGAGGGCGATGCGGGCATGACGTCGCTGGCATACCGTGTCGCGCTGAGCGAGCCGGCTGCGCAGACCGTTTCCGTGGACTACCGGTCTTCGTCCGACGGAGATGTCGCAGCGTTCACCGGGCGCGTGATCTTCGGCCCGGGCGACACCGTCAAGTTCGCGACCGTGCCCGTCGCCGGCGATACGCGGGTCGAACCCGACGCGTTCGTCGATGTGGAACTGTTCGATCCGGTCAACGCCGATGTGGGCAACGGCTACGCGACCGGCATCGTCTACAACGACGACACGGACCTCGCGCTGTCGCCGGCGTCGCTGCCGGACGGCAGTTTCGGCGTGCGCTACGATCAGGGGCTGACCGCATCGGGCGGCCGTGCGCCTTACACCATGGCGATCACGGCCGGCGCACTGCCTCCGGGCATGCGATTGGTTCTTTCGAATGGCCGGTATTACGTGGTCGACACGCCCGCTTCCGTGGGTACCTTCGGCTTCACCGTGACGGTCACCGACAGCAGCTCGGGCCCCGCCGGTCCGTTTTCGATCAGCCGGAGTTATTCGATCCGGGTGAACGCTCCGCCGACGATCGTGCTGCAATCCATGCCCGAGACGCTGTCGGGCATCCAGTTCCAGATGTTCTCCGCACGCATCCATGCGGCTGGCGGCGTTGCGCCGTATCTGTTCGCCGTCACCGGCGGCCGTTTGCCGGACGGCGTGACTCTGGACGCCGATGGCATGCTGTCCGGCACGCCGACCGAAAGCGGCCCGTTCTTGTTCACCGTCTCTGCCACCGATCATCTACCGGGCATTCCGCAGACCGCCAGTCGCGATTTCGTGGTTTACATCGCGCCGGCGCCGCTGTCGCTGGTTCCGCCGACCTTGCCTGCTGGCTACTTGAACGAAAGTTACAGCTACCCGCTGACCGCGCTGGGCGGCCGCCCGCCGTATGGATTCAGATTGAGCGCAGGCACATTGCCGCCCGGCGTGCACTTGCTGCTGCATGGCGCGATCCATGGCACGCCGACGGTTGCCGGCCAGTACCGGTTCTCGGTGACGGCAAGCGACTACACGCAGCCGACGCCGGCCGAAGTGACGGTCGAGTACGTCGTCGATATCGTCCCGCGCCCATTGGAACTCGAGTACAGGCCGCTGGGCTCGATCAACGGTGGCGCAGCGGTGCAGACGTCCTTCTCGGCGCGTGGTGGGACCGCCCCGTATGCGTTCAACATTTCCGCAGGTACGTTGCCGTCGGGTTTGAGCTTGGCATCGACTGGAGCGCTGGAGGGTGTGGTCTCCGCCATCGGCAGTTTCGACTTCGAGGTGCAGGTGACCGATAACGCTGGTGCGACCGCGGCCCGGACATTCCGGCTGGAAGTCGTGCTGCCGGTCGTAACCATCAACTCTACGCTGCCCGATGGTCAGGTCGGCAATCCCTATACGCGATCCGTCAACGCCATCGGCGGCCTGCAACCCTATACCTTCAGCGTTACCGGCGGCGCGTTGCCGCCGGGACTGCAGCTCGATTCGCGCGGCATCATCCTTGGCGTGCCGCAACAGACGGGAAGTTACGCCTTCACCCTGACCGTCGCGGACAACAACGTCGTGGTCGGTCCCATCACCGCGAGTCGCACGTATACCGTGCGCATCGAACCGTCGGGCTTCGTGTTCGGACCAGATACCTTGCCCGATGCGCGCACGGATGAGCTCTACCAACAGTCGTTCACTGTGCTGTACGGCGGGCCGCCCACGCAGTACACCGTCAGTGCCGGCAACTTGCCTCCGGGCCTGTATCTGATTGGCGACAGGCTTTACGGCTGGCCGACCGAAGCCGGCAGCTATGCGTTCTCGATCACCGGCACCGATGGCCGCCCGGACCCGCCTTCCAGCTACACCCGCGATTACGTGCTGGTCGTGGAGCGGTCGCCGGTCGAAATTAATCCGCAGGAGTTCCCGGAGGCCACCGCAGGCCGTTACTACGGTTTCGCGATCAGCGCGCGCGGCGGCTTGCAGCCGTACCTGTACAGTCTTGCCGCCGGCGCACTGCCGCCCGGCATGGATCTGAGTGCGGACGGCTACGTCAGCGGCACGCCGACCGCTGCCGGTCATTTCGATTTCACCGTACTCGTCGCCGACAGCGCCGCCGGAACCCCCTCGACCGCCACGCGCGATTTCCGCCTCGTCGTCGCGTTGCCGCAGGTGAGGATTTTCACCGACCGTCTGCAGCCCGCAGCGGTCGGCAGCAACTACGTCACGGTGATGACCACCTACGGCGGCCAGGCGCCCTACACCTATGCGTTGACGGCCGGCACCTTGCCTGCGGGCATGCAATTGGCGCCAGGAGGCTACCTGCAAGGCAATCCGGAGGTGACCGGCAGCTTCGAGATCACCATCACCGCGACCGACAGCAGCGCGCCGTTCGGACCCCTCAGCGGCAGTCGCAGCTACACGCTGGTGGTGGAGCCGCGCAGGCTGGGTTACTCGCCGACGTTCATGCCGCGCGCGCGAGAGAGCATTCCGTATTCCGTCCAGTTGCAGGGCTTGAACGGCACGGCGCCTTACCGTTTCTCGGTCACCAATGGCACGCTGCCGCCGGGACTCAGTCTGGCCACCGACGGCATCATCAGCGGCATTCCCGGCCGGCCGGCTGGAGGAGCCTCGTTCTACCAGTATTACTTCGCGCTCAGCATCGTCGATGCCAATGGCGTCAGCGCGACGTTCCCGTATGTCGAAATCGATCTGACGCGCCTGGGGATCGCGATTGCGCCGACGACCGTGCCCGCCGGTGTCGCCGGGGTCGCGTACAGCCAACCGTTCTCCGCGGTGAACGCGGCGGCGCCGTATGTCTTCGCATGGGAAAGCGGCGCGCTGCCCAACGGCCTGCAGTTCGATCCGGCGACGGCAACGCTGTCGGGAATTCCGCTCGAAACCGGCCGTTTTCCCTTCCAGCTGCGGCTGACCGACGCCGAGAACCGCTTCGTCGTCTACAACTACTTCCTCGATATCGCATCGCCGACGCTGACGCTCGCCCCGGGCACGCTGGCCGACGGTGTCGCTGGCGTGGCTTACACGCAGACATTCGCGGCAACAGGCGGCCTCGCGCCGTACCGCTATGCCGTCGAAGTCAGGGACGGCGGCTTTTTACCGCCGGGATTGAGCTTCGGCGAAGACGGCCTACTGCAGGGCGTACCCAATTCGGCAGGCGTTTTCACGTTCGGCATCGTCGCGATCGACAACACCGGCGGTGACGCGGCGACGATCCGGCGGACCTATACGCTGACGATCGCGCCGCCATCGATCGTCGTCGATCCGGGCACGCTGCCGAAGGTGATCGTCGGTGTCGACTACGCGCAGACTTTGAGCGCCCGCGGCGGCACGGCGCCGCACAGCTTCTCGGTCACTGCCGGCGCATTGCCGCCCGGATTGGCGCTCACCCCGGCGGGCGTGCTGAGCGGTACATCAACCGGGGGCGACGACAGCAGCTTCACGGTCACGGCGACCGACGCGCTGGGCTTCGCCGGTTCACGGGACTACGTCCTGGCCGTGACCGTGCCGAAGCCGGCACCCGCTTCCCGGGTCATGGCCGTCGCTGCGGGCCGGATTTCGATCGTGGATCTGACCGAAGGCGCCAGCGGCGGGCCGTTCACGGCTGCGGCGCTGGTGTCGCTGTCGCCGACGGATGCCGGCGCGGCGAAGATCATCCGGACCGGCGGCTCATATCGCCTGGAATTCACGCCCGCGCACGACTTTTCCGGGCGCGCGGTCGCAAGCTTCACGCTGAGCAACGCGTCCATGATCTCGGCACCGGCCACGGTCGCGTTCGATGTGGTGCCGCGTCCCGATCCTTCCCGCGATGCCGAAGCGGGTCGTCTGCTCGACGCGCAGTTGCAGGCGGCGCAGCGCTTCGCCAACACCCAGACCAGCAACTTCCAGCAGCGCATGGAACGTATGCACGGCGCGGGCGAGGGCAGGGGGTTCTCCAATGGACTGGGTGCGGCGACGCAGATGGATTGCCCGCAGGAGGTCGGAGCGATGCCCGGCCGTCGCTGCGCGCGTCGCGGCGACGACATCGGCGCGGCCGCCATGCCGCAGGCGCGCGACGGCAACGATAGCAACGCCGCGTTCGGCCTCTGGGCCAGCGGCACGATCCGCTCGGGCAACCAGGATGGCCGCAACGGCGACGCCAACGTCGATTTCGAGACCGATGGCGTGAGCGTGGGCGCGGACTATCGGCTCAACGATGCGTTCGCGTTCGGCGGCGGCGTGGGCTATGGCCGCGACGAAAGCGACATCGGCGACACCGGCAGCCGCGGCGAAGCGGATGCGTTCACGCTGGCGCTGTACGCAAGCTACAGCCCGGGCGACCGCTGGTTCGTGGACATGCTGCTGGGCTACCAGTCGCTGGGCTACGACCTGCGCCGCCATGTCGTGGCCAACGACAGTCTGGTGAACGGCAGCCGCGACGGCGCGCAGTGGTTCGGCTCGGTGTCGACCGGCGCGGATATCCAGCGCGGCCACTGGCAGATCACGCCGTACGCGCGGATGGACGTTGCGCAGGCGACGCTGGACGGCTACGCCGAAACCGGCGATCCGCTCTACGCGCTGGCCTACGGCGAACTGGATGTGGAGACCACGACCGGCAATGCGGGCGTGCGCATCGACTATCGCCGCGAAATGGACTGGGGCGCGTTCTCGCCGCAGCTGCGTCTGGAATACCAGCGCGACTTCAAGGGCAACGGCGCGCAGACGATGCAGTACGCGGATGCGCCGTCCGGCCCGTTCTATCGCACGCGACTGAGCGATTTCGATCGCAGCCGCCTGGTGCTGGGCGCAGGGTTGCTGTTCAGCGCCGACAACGACTGGTCGTTCAAGCTCGACTACCGCGGCCTGATCGGCAGCGGCGGCGACCGCGACCATGGTCTGCAATTCGAGGTCGGAAAGCGCTACTGATGCGGCGACCGCCTTCAGGATGACGGCATCGCCGCTGTCCGGATAGCGGCGATGCCGTCATCTGCGGTGCTATCGTGCGGCGGTCGATATCGATCTTCGCCGCAGGTGCTGCCATGGTCTCGCAGACAGATATCCCCTCCGCAGATCGGCTTGGGGATTGGCGCCGCATCGCACTGCGCACGTTCGCTTGCCTCGCCATGCTGCTGGGCTGCGCCACCGCGCTGTGGCCAGCCGTCGCGACGGCGCAGACGCTCGAGATCACCCCGGCGAGCGTGCCGGACAGCACGCTCGGCGCCGGGTATTCCGTGCAACTCACCGCGCAGGGCGGCGTGGCGCCGTATCGATTCCGCGCCATCCAAGGGCCGATGCCGCCCGGCTTGACGGTGAGCAGCGACGGCCTGATCAGCGGCACGACCTATCAGGCGGGGACGTTCCCGTTCGTGATCGAGGCGACCTCGGCGACCCAACAACTCGGCGTCCGCGCTTTCACCCTGCAGGTGAATCCGCCAGCCGGCCTGTCGCTGTCGCCGTCGTCGTTGCCGCAGGGCATGGCGGGTATCCGCTACCGGCAGCCGGTGGCGGCCCTCGGCGGCACCGCACCCTACGCCTTGAGCCTGAGCGGGCGGTTGCCGGTGGGGATGACGTTCGATCCGGTGGCCGGCTTCGATGGCACGCCGCTGGAGTCGGGCAATTTCCCGCTGACGCTTACCGCCACCGACGCGGGCGCGGCCAGCGTCGCCCGCAACTACAGCCTCGTGATCGTTCCGGCGTTTCTCGAGCTGTACACCACGATCCCGGATGCGACCATCGCGACGCCGTACAGCTATGTGGTCGGCCACAACGGCGGACTCGGGCCGTTCCAGCACGTCGTCAGCGGCGGACGCCTGCCCAACGGCATGAGCCTGGGCGTCGCCGACGGCCGGGTCTCGGGCACGCCGACCGAGACCGGGCAGTTCCCGTTCCAGATCACGCTGACCGATTCGACCCTCGGCACGCCCGCGACCGATACCGAGTCCTACGTGATGGTCGTGCTGGATCCGGCGGTCCAGATCACCCCGGCGACTCTGCCGTTGGCGGTGTATCGGGTGCCGTACTCGGTGACGCTGGGCATGACCGGCGGCACCGGTCCGTATCAATTCGCCATCGTGAACGGCGCATTGCCGTCGGGCCTGACGCTCACGCCCGCCGGTCTGCTGAGCGGCACGCCGACCAATCCGTTTCCCGCCGAGTTCACGATCCAGGGCACGTACGCGAACGGCCCGGTCGCGCGCCGCACCGTGCGCATGGAGATACCGACCACCGCCGTGGCGTCGTCGTCGCCGCCCAGCGGAGTCGCCGGTACGCTCTACGCGCACACCGTCCAGATCGTCGGTGGCACGCCGCCGTACCGGGTCGGCTTCAAGGTGCGCGGCGGACAGTTCGGCATGCAGCTCGTGCCGGGGCTGAGCCTGCCGCAGGGGCTCGCCATCGCACCTGCGCCGGACGGCAATTCGGAAATCGTCACCAGCGGCCCGTTCACGATCACCGGCACGCCGACCTCGACCGGCGACTATCCGATCTATCTGCAGATCGTGGACAGCACCGCCGGTGCGCCGGCCACCAACCCGGCGACGCTGCTGCTGCGGATCCTGCCCGCGTCGGTGGCGGTATCCCCGTCGACGCTGCCCGCCGCCAGCATCGGTCTGCCGTACAGCCATCAATTGACGGCGCAGGGCGGCGTCGCGCCGTATCGTTTCGCGTTGTCGGCGGGTGCGCTGTTGCCGGCCGGATTGACGCTCAGCGAAGCCGGCGTGCTCAGCGGGACGCCGACCTTGCTGCGGAGCCACAGTTTCAGCGTCGACGTGAGCGACAGCAGCCAGCCCACCCGCGGCACCGGCACGACCGTCGTTACGCTCGATGTGGGCGAACCGACCGTCGTCGCACCCTCGCGCACCGTGACGTTGCTGGCGGGCGCGTCCGCGACCGTCGAACTCACCGAGGGCGCAAGCGGCGGGCCGTTCACCGCGGCCACTGTCGTGTCGCTGACGCCTTCCAATGCAGGCACCGCGACCATCGCCCGCAGCGGCAGCGGCGCGACGACGCGCTTCGCGCTGACGTTCGCGCCCGCGTCCAGCTTCGCGGGGATCGCCACCGTGACCTACACCCTGAGCAACGGCACGACGACCTCGGCGCCCGCGGCCATCGCGTTCAACGTCGTGCCGCGCCCCGATCCGGCGCTGGATGCCGAAGTGCGCGGGCTCGTCGACGCGCAGGCCATGACCGCGCGCCGATTCGCGACCGCGCAGATCGGCAACTTCCAGCAGCGCCTGGAGCGGCTGCACGGCGCCGATGCGGGCGCGAACGGCTTCCAGAATGCGTTGACCTTCGCCGCGTCGCGCAGCTGCCGGCGCGCGGTCGGCGCGATACCCGACGCGCCCTGCATCGACGCGATGGCGCAGGCCGATGCCGGCGGCAACGAACCGGCATCGGCACGCACACCCGATGCACTGTTCGGCACCTGGATCGCGGGCACGCTGCGCAGCGGCGATCGCGACTCGCGCGCAGGCCGCAGTGCGCTGGATTTCGAGACCGAAGGCCTCAGCATCGGCGCCGACAAGCGCATCGGCCGAAGGTTCGTGCTCGGCGCGGGCGTGGGCTACGGCCACGACCGCACCTGGGTCGGCAGCGACGACACCCGCGCCGACGCGCGCGCCTACACCTTCGCCGTCTACGCCGGCTATCGACCGGCCGAAGTGTTCTTCCTCGACGGATTGCTCGGTCATCAGCGCCTCGACTACGACCTGCGGCGCAGCGTCGGCGCCACCGGCGGCACCGTGAGCGGCCGTCGCGACGGCCGCCAGTGGTTCGCTGCGCTGACCGCCGGCGCGCAGCTTGAACAGGATGCCTGGCGATTCACGCCCTACGGCCGCATCGAGGGCGCCCGCGGTTCGCTGGGCGGCTATGTCGAAGGCGGCGATGCGCTGTACGCGCTGCGCTACGACGCCCAGGACTTGCGCACGCTTACCGCCAATCTCGGCTTGCGCATCGATTACCGCATGCAGTGGTCGTCCGGCGCGTTCTCGCCCCAGCTGCGTCTCGAATACCAGCGCGACTTCGAACGTCGCGGCGCGGCGACGCTGCACTACGCCGACTGGCTGGGCGGGCCGCAGTACCGGATCGTCCCGCAGGGCGACGCGCGCGACCGGCTCGAACTCGGCATCGGTGGATCTTTCGACTTCGACGACACGTGGTCGCTCCGCTTCGGTTACCGCAGCCTGCTCGACGGCGACCGCGACCACAGCCTCGATCTGAGCGTCGATCGCCGGTTCTGATCGATGCGTGCGGCCGACGGGCGTGGTCGATACCTCCGGTCGATGCCTGCGCTCGACGCGGAGCCGCCGGCAATTGTCCCGCCTGCGCGGATGGTTTAACCCACCGGAACGGGCTGCCGGCGGCGATGCGCGGACCGTACACTGCGGGCCCGCATCGGAGCACCGCACATGAGCCTCGCCATCCACGACGACATCGTTCCCGCCCTCGCACGCGCCCTCACCCAACTGCGGCATGTCCTGCAGAAAGGCCAGGCCCATGCCGAAGCGAACGGCTGGGATCCCGCGGTCCTGCTCGGCATGCGCCTCGCGCCGGACATGATTCCGCTGACCCGCCAGGTGCAGATCGCCACCGATATCGCCAAGTTCGCCGCCGTACGCCTCACCGGCACCGAGGCGCCGAAATTCGAGGACACCGAAACCACGTTCGCCGAACTCGACGCGCGCGTGCAGCGGGCGATCGACTACCTCGCCAGCGTTCCCGCGGCGGCGTTCGAAGGCGCGGAAGACCGCCCGGTGACCATGCCTACGCGCGCCAACGGCGACCTGCATTTCGACGGCCGCGGTTACCTGCTTTCCTTCGTCGTGCCGAACGTCTATTTCCACTGCACCATCGCCTACGCGCTGCTGCGCCACGCCGGCGTGCCGCTGGGCAAGATGGATTTCGTCGGGCCCATCGGCCAGCGCTGAGCGCTTGGCTCCCTCCCCCGCATGCGGGGGAGGGTTGGGGTGGGGGTGCGCGCCACGGTGCGCGCCCACTCTGAACCCACCCACACAGCCCCGAAGCGCATGCCTGCCCCTCTCCGGCATCATGGCAGACCGATGCCCACCGCCTCCGCCCGCTTCCACCTGATCTACGGCAACCGCCTCGACCGCCTGGCGGCGCATCTGGGCGCGCGGCTGACCACCCCGGCCGCGGCCGATACGCTGTCAGCCGACGTCGTGCTGATCCCGCAGCCCGCGCTGCGGCACTGGCTGCAGCAGGCGCTGGCCGAACGCTACGGCATCGCCGCCAACCTCGACCTCTGCACGCCGTCCGAATTCGTCTGGCGCCTGCTGCGCGCCGCGCGGCCGGAGTTGCCGGACGCCTCGCCGTGGGATCGCGAGCGCCTGCGCTGGCAGCTCTTCGCGCTGCTGGGCGACAACGCCGCGACCCTGCCGCCGCCGGTGCGCCGGCATCTGCAGCGCGCGGCGAACGATGACCTGGGCGATGGCGAACGTGCTTCGAACGGCAACGCGATGGCCCGCTACGCGCTGGCCGATGCACTGGCCGCCGCCTACGACCGCTACCAGGCCTATCGCCCCGACTGGCTGCGCGACTGGGAGCGCAACGTCCCGGCCAGCCGCGACGACTGGCAGGCGCAGCTGTGGCGCAGCCTGCGCCAGCGGCTGAAAGGATCCCCGCACCGCGCCGCGCTGCTGGACGAGTGGCTCACACGCCACGACCGCGAGGCCGAAGGCTACGCCGGGATCGTGCCACCGGGCTTGCCGCCGCCGGGCCTGCCGCCGCGCGTCGCCGCGTTCGGCACCATCCACGTTTCGCCGGATGTGCTGCACATGCTGGCGGTGGTGGGGCAGTGGATCGAACTCGATTTCTATCTGCCGATGCCCTCGGCCGAATACTGGGGCGATGTCGAATCGCTGCGCGAGCGCGTGCGTCGCGACGGCATCAAATCGCTGTCGGCGGCGCTGGCCGACGCCGAGCGCGACAACCCGCTGCTCACCGCCTGGGGCGCAGGCGGCCGCGAGATCGTCGCGCAGCTGTTTTCCTACGACGTGGTGCTGCCGCAGCGCGAGACCGAACTGTTCGTCGCGCCGGGCCGCGACACGCTGCTGCATCGTTTGCAGCAGGACGTGCTGGAGCGCGCCGCGCCGACCGTCGCGACGTTCGATGCCGGCGACGTGTCTTTGCAACTGCACGCATGCCACTCGAAGCTGCGCGAAGTCGAAGTGCTGCACGATCAGCTGCGCGCGCTGTTGGACGACCCCCGCTTCGACCCGCCGCTGCAGCCGCGCGACATCGCCGTGCTGGCGCCCGATATCGCCGACTATCTGCCGCTGGCGCGCGCGGTGTTCGGCGGGCTCGCGCCGGACGATCCGCGCTACATTCCGTTCGCGCTGGCCGACCGCCCGCAGGCGCAGTCGCATCCGCTGGTGGCGATGCTGCTCGACGTGCTGGCGCTGGCCGACGCGCCGCTCACCGCCAGCGGCTTCCGCGATCTGCTGGCGACGCCGGCGGTCGCGCATGCGCTGCAGCTCGACGCCGCGCAGCGCGCGCGCATCGACGGCTGGTTCGCGGCTGCCGGCATCCGCTGGGGCGACGACGAGCACGCGCGCGAACGCGCCGGCGCCGGCCGCTGGCGCGAATACAGTTTCGATTTCGGCATCGACCGCCTGCTCAGCGGTTATGCCGCGGGCGACGCGGCGGATGCCTCGGTCGCGGGCACCGAACTGATCGCACCGTATTCCGAACTCGAAGGCGCGGATGCCGAAACATTGGACCGCGCGCTGGCGTTCTATCGCCGGCTGCGCGAACTCGCCGCGTGGATGCGCGAATCGCATCCCGCAGCCGAATGGCGCGCACGCCTCGCGGGCTGGCTGCAGGCGTCGCTGGCGCCGGTGCCGCAGGACGACGCCGAAACCCAGGCGCGACGGCTGTTGCTGGAAACGCTGGACGATTTCGCCAGCGAGGCCGCGAACGCGGGCGCATTGCCCGCGCTGCTGGTGCGCCGCGCGCTGCGCGACGCGCTGACCCTGCCGTCGCCGCATCGCCCGTGGCTGTCCGGCGGCGTGACCTTCGCCGGCATGGTGCCGCTGCGCACGGTGCCGTTCCGCGCGATCTGCCTGCTCGGTCTCGATGCCGACGCCTACCCGCGCCGCGAACCCGCCGACGACATCAATCGTCTGGTCGATGCGATCCAGGGCCGCGCGCCGCGCTATCCGGGCGACCGCTCGGTGCGCGACGACGACCGCTTCCTGTTCCTGCAGCTGCTGTGCGCGGCCGGCGACGTGTTCTATCTCAGCTACGGCGGCAGCGACGCGCGCGACGGCAGCGTGCGCGAGCCGTCGCCGGTGATCGCCGAACTGCTGGACGCGGTCGAACGCATGCACGGCGAACCTGTTCGCGAACAACTCTACGTGCAGCATCCACTGCAGCCGTTCTCGCCGCGCGCGTTCGGTGCGGGCGACGATGGCGGCGTTGAGCCGCGGCGGTTCTCGTATCGGAAGGAATGGGCGATGCCTGCGGCTGCCGCCGTGCAGAGCGCCGAATCGCCGTTCTTGACCGCGCCGCTGGCGATGGATGCGTTTGAATTCGAGCTGCCCGACCGCAACGCATTGCAGGCGTTCTTCGCGAATCCGGCGAAAGCCTGGCTGCAGGATCGGCTGGGCCTGCGGCTGATCACCCGCGAGGAAACGCTGGACGACCGCGAGCCGCAGGGTCGCGATGCGCTGCGTCGCTACGCCGTGATTGCGGCCTTGACCGCGGACGATCCACAGCAGAACGACGATCAGGGCGACGACCAGAACCATGACATCGTCCGCCGCATGCGCGCGCGCGCCGAACTGCCGCCGGGTCGCGACGGCGACGCGCTGATCGAAGACACCCGCCCGCTGGCGCGCGGGCTGCTCGCGGAAGCGCGCGTCGTGCTGACCGCGTCGACGCCGCGCGAAGTCGCCGAAGCCACGGCGCCGGTCGCGTTCCGTTTCGACGACGTGCATCGCGACGCCGACGGCCATCCGCTGCGGCTGATCCTCGAAGCCGGCAAGCTCGAAGGCAAGCGCCGGCTGCGCGCGGGCATCGATCATCTGCTGCTGGCGTCCGTGCATGGCGCCGCCGCACGCACCGTGCTGGTGGGCGAGGGCGAAGCCAAAAGCGGCAGGAAGAAAACCGGCGATGCGGCCGACGACGCGCCGCCCATCGCGATCCAGACCTTCGCGGGCATCGACCGCGACACCGCGCTGGCGCGATTGGATGTGCTGCTCGCGCTGTGGCGCCGTGGCCAAAGCGAACCGCTGCCGTTCGCGCCGAAGGCTGGCTGGGCCTACGTCGAAAAATTCCACGCGGAGCATTCCCGTTCGAGCCGACCGCCCGATCACGCCGCGGCATGGACGGCGGCGCAGCAGGCGTTCACACCGGGCTTCGGCGATTATCGCGGCGAATCCGCCGACGCATGGCTCGCGCTCGTGTTCCGTCCGCAGGGATTGTTCGATGCGGTCGACAGCGCGCGCGCTCGGGATTTCGGCGCGACCGCTCGCGCGATCTTCGATGCGCTGGAGACGCAGGCATGAGCGCGTCCGATCATCGCCCGCAGCCCGCCGGCGACAGCGGCGATCTCGGCCTCGCGCTGCCGCTGCACGGTCTGCGCCTGATCGAGGCCAGCGCCGGCACCGGCAAGACCTTCACGCTGGTCACGGTGCTGCTGCGGCTGCTGCTGGAGCGCGGCGTGCCGATCCAGCAGCTGCTGGCGGTCACCTTCACCCGCGCGGCCACGCAGGAGCTGCGGAAACGCCTGCGCCAACGATTGCTCGCCGCACAGAAAGTGCTGGACGGCGCAGCGACGCACGACGACGACAGCGAAGCGAATGCCGCGGCGGCGGTGCTGGCGCAGGCGAGTAGGCTGGTCGATGCCGCCACGCTGCGCGACCGTCTGCGTGCGGCGCTGGCGCAGCTCGACGAAGCGCTGATCGCCACCATCCACGGTTTCTGCCAGCGTGCGCTGCGCGAATTCGGTTTCCGCGCGGGATTGCTGGCCGATGTCGAACTGGTCGACGGGGCGCCCGACGCCTGGGACGAAGTCGCGGCGCAGCTGTGGCGTCGCGCGGCCGGCGATGACGGCGATCCCGCGCAATACGCGCTGCTGCGCGAAGTCTGGTCGCATCCCGTCGCTCTGGCGAAGGATCTGCTGAAGCTCTGCGACCCGGCGCGCACCACGCTGCCGCGCGCGGAAGAATCCGATGCCGCCGCCGCATTGCATGCGCTGCGCGACGACGCACAGTCGCGTTTCGCCGCGCAGATGAACCTGCGCGGCGAGCGCACCCAGGATCAGTTGATCGAAGCGGTGTGGCGCGCCAGCGAAGATCCGGCGTTCGCCGCGGCGCTCGCCGAACGCTGGCCGCTGCTGTTGATCGATGAATTCCAGGACACCGACCCGCGGCAGTGGGACATCTTCAGCCGCATCCACGACGCGACCGATCCGGAGCGGAGATTGCTGTGCCTGATCGGCGATCCCAAGCAGGCGATCTATCGTTTCCGAGGCGGCGATCTGGCGACGTATCTGCGCGCCCGCGACCGCGTGCGTCGGCTGGCCGCAGCGGGCGGGGCGGCGGGCCGGCTTGCGGGAGAATACGCGCTCGACGCCAACTATCGTTCGCGGCCCGCGGTGCTGCAGGCGCTGGAAACGGTCTTCACAGCGCACGCGCAGCCGTTCCGCGATCCGCGTATCGAATTCCACGCATTGCGCGCTGCGGGCAGCGCGGCCGACGCCGATCTGCGCATCGACGATGCGAACGTGCCGGCGTTGACCCTGCACTGGCTGCCGCCGCCCGCGCCCGACAAGACCCAGCATGCATCGTCGAATGCGTACAAGGGCTTCCGCGGCAAGGAAGACGAACTGCCGCTGATGTGCGCGACCGCGGTGGCCGCCATCGCCGATCTGCTCGCGCACGCCACGCTGCGCGGCGAGCCGCTGCGGCCGTCCGACATCGCGGTGCTCACGCGCAGCAACGACGAGGCGCTGCGCATGCATCGCGCGCTGGCGGTCGCCGGATTGCCGGCGGCGCTGCTCAGCAAGGACGGCGTGTTCGACAGCGAAGCCGCGGGCATGCTGCAGACCGTGCTGCGCGCGCTGGCCGAACCCGGCAGTCCTGGCCTGTTCCGCGCCGCGCTGGCGACGCCGTTGCTGGGCTTCGACGCCGCGGCGATCGAAGCGTTCGACAGCGACACGCAGCGCTCCGCACGCACCATCGACGACTTCGACCGCGCCGCGGCGCTGTGGCGCAGCCGCGGCCCGCTGCCGGCGCTGCTGCCGTTCGCGCGACAAGCCGCGCCGCGCTGGCTGGGCGAGATCGGCGGCGCGCGCCGGCTCACCGATCTGCTGCACCTGCTGGAACTGCTGCAGGCCGAGGCGCCGCAGCATCACGGCCCGGCCGAACTGCTGCGCTGGTTCGCCACGCAGGCCGATGCGAGTACCCGCGAGAACGACAGCCGTCAGCTGCGGCTTGAAGCCGATGCGGGCCTGATCCAGATCACCACAATGCACAAGGCCAAGGGCCTGGAATACGCGGTGGTGGTGCTGCCGTTCGTGGCGCGGTCGAGCGAGCCGCCGCCGTCGTCGCTGCGGGTCCACGATTTCCATCTCGATGCCGCGGGTCCGGCGCGCGCGTGGGTACAGAAGGCATTGCCGGCGTCGCCCGATATCGATGCGAAGAAACTCGCCGACGATGAAGACGATGCCGAAGCCCAGCGATTGCTTTACGTCGCGTTGACCCGCGCCAAGTACGCGATCCACGCGGTGTGGAGCCGCAACGGCAGCACCGAGGACACCGCGCTGCACTGGCTGCTGCATGACGGCGCGCGCATGGGCCGCAAGGCCGACACGCTGGACGCCATCGGCATGCGCGCCCGGCTCGACGCACTGTCGGCACAGGACGCCGGCATCGCGGTGCGCGATGTCGATACGGCCGCGCTGCCGGCCGCCATCGCGCACGCGGTCGCCGAAGTCGCACACCGCGGCACCGCGCCCGCACCATCGCCGCCGGTCCGCGAAGCGCGCCGACGCTTCACCAACGATGCGCGCCTGCACAGCTTTTCCTCGCTGCATGCGCACAGCGAGGACGTCGAAGTGATGCGCGGCGCGGAGGACGAATCGATCGCGATTCCGGACGAAGAGGTGGAAGCCGCGAGCCTCGGCGGCACCGCGTTCGGCAACGCGGTGCACGCTGTGCTGGAGACCGCCGACGCCGACGCGTGGCGGCGCGATGCCGACGCGCAGGCGACGCTGCTCGACGACCGCTGGCCCGACAGTCAGCGCGAACCGCTGGAGCGCGCACTGCTGCGCCAGGGCCTCGCGGCCACGCCCGCGCATCTGGCGCAGACCGCGCGGCTGGTGTCGCGCGCGCTCAACGCGCGACTGCCCGGCGACGTGCGTCTGTGCACGCTGTCGGCGTCGATGCAGATCCGCGAGATGGCCTTCCATTTCCGGCTGCGACCGACCCGCATCGATGCCGTGTACGCGCTGCTGGATGCGCACGGCTACCCGCGCGCGCGCAAACCCGCGCAGGCGACGCTGGACGGGCTGATGCACGGCTTCATCGATCTGGTGTATCGCGATGCGGCGGGCCGTCATTACGTGCTCGACTACAAGACCAATCGTCTGCCCGGCTACGACCCGGAGAGCCTGCGCCGCGCGATCCGCCGCCAGGACTACGATCTGCAGTACCTGATCTATCTGGTCGCGCTGCGCCGCTGGCTGAAGCTGCGGCGCGGCGCCGACTACGACGATGCGCGCGACCTAGGCGGCGCGGTGTATCTGTTCCTGAGAGGAATCGATCTGCGCGAAGACGAGGGTATCGATGCCGAGGCTTCGCGAAGCGGCGTGCATATCGATCCCGTGTCGCCGGCCCTACTGTCGGCGCTGGATGCGCTGTTCGACGGCGCGACGGAGGATCGGCGATGAGTGCGACCCTGCCCGCGACCCATCCCGACGCCATCGCCGCGCGCGCGCTGCTGCGCCTGCAGGGCGAAGGCGCATTGCGCGGCATCGATCTCGATTTCGCCGCGCTGCTGCGCGACCGCCTGCGCGCGCCGGCGACGGTCGCGCTGGCCGGCGCGCTGGCGATGCGTGCGGTCGCGCTGGGTCACAGCAGTTTCGCCTTGAACGACGCGGACCGACTGCTGGAGGCGCTGGGTACCAGCGCGCAGTTGCCCGATCCCGACGACTGGGCCGCCGCGCTCGCCGGCAGCGCCTGCGTGGCGCACGCCGAGAACGCAGGCGATGCGGGCGCGCTGCTCGCGTTCGCGCACGGACGCATCGCACTGCGGCGTTACGCACGCTACGAGCAGGCGCTGGCCGAATCGCTGCATCGGCGCGCGCAGCTCACGTCCGACTTCGACGCCGCGGCCGCGCTGTCGTCCGCGCTGCGCCGTCTGTTCCTGCGCGATGACGCGACCATCCACGACGACATCGACCGCCAGGCACTGGCCGCGGCGATGGCGATGCGTCGTCGTCTGCTGCTGGTCACCGGCGGCCCCGGCACCGGCAAGACCACCACGGTGGCGCGGCTGCTCGCGCTGCAGGTCGAGGCGGCGCGCCTACGCAATGCGCCGCCGCCGCGGATCGCACTGGCCGCGCCCACCGGACGCGCCGCGGCGCGGCTGGGCGAAGCGATCGACGGCGTGGTCCGCGCCGATCTCGCCGCCGGCCGTCTGGACGCCGACATCGCCGACGCCATCCCGCGGCAGGCGCGCACCCTGCATCGTCTGCTGGGCACGCAGCCGGGGCGGGTGTCGTTCCGCCACGACGCAACGCATCCCTTGCCCTACGACATCGTGGTCGTCGATGAAGCCTCGATGGTCGATCTGCCGCTGATGGCGAAACTGGTTGCGGCGGTGCCGGCGCACGCGACGCTGGTGCTGCTCGGCGATCCCGACCAATTGCCCGCAGTCGAAGCCGGCGACGTGCTCGGCGGCCTCTGCGCGGCCTGCGGCGATGGACTCGCGCTGCCGGCGCCGGACGCTGACTTCGCCGCCGCCATGCTCGGCATGCCGGTGCAATCGCGCGCAGGGCAATCGGATGCGGACGCCGCACCGCTGGCCGGCGCGCGCGTGCATCTGCTGCGCGGATGGCGACAGGCCGATGCGGTCGCGCTGCAGGCGCTGGCCGAAGCGATGCAGAAGGGCGACCGCGATACCGTGTTCGCGCGATTGCGCGACGACGACCGGACGCTGGTCTGGCGCCACGGCGATGCCGCCGCGCTGGCCGACGCCATGCGTCTCGAAGCGCTGCCGGCCTACGCGGCGGTGCGCGATGCCGACGATCCCCGGCAGGCGCTGTCGCGCGCATCGGCGCTGCGGGTGCTCACCGCGCTGCGGCGCGGGCCGTTCGGCGCCGAACACTGGAACGCGTGGTGCGCGGCGGAACTCGGCGCGCGCACGCCGTACTTCCACGGGCGGCTGCTGATGATCGCCGCCAACAGCGAGCGTCACGGCCTCTACAACGGCGATCTGGGCGTGGTCTGGCGCGATGCGCAGGGCGACACCGCGGTGTGGTTCGACACCGCGCAGGGCCTGCGCGCATGGCGGCCCGCACAGCTGCCCGCGCATGCCTCGGCCTACGTCACCACCGTCCACAAGGCGCAGGGCTCGGAATTCGACAACGTGTTCCTGATCCTGCCCGACGCCGACGCGCGCGTGCTTTCGCGCGAACTGCTGTACACCGCGCTGACCCGCGCCCGCCGCCGCGTGTCGCTGTGGGCGAAGCCCGAGGCGCTGGATCGCGCCCTGGAACGCCGCACCTGGCGCGACTCCGGCCTGGACGCGCGGCTGCGCGCACTCCGGCCTGCATCCGCGGCGCACGCACCGACGTAGACATCGCCGTAGGCGACTGCCTGCCGCGCTACCATCCCCGCTTACCGACCGAGACCTCCGCCATGTGCTCCGCCGACCACGACGACGCGTCCTCCGACGCCGCTACCCCTATCCCTGATGCGCCGCCGGCCGACGACCAGCGTCACGGCGTCAGCCGCACCCAGGCCGAAGACGCGGTCCGCGTCCTGCTGCGCTGGTCCGGCGACGACCCCACCCGCGAAGGCCTGCTCGACACCCCCAAACGCGTCGCCAAGGCCTACGGCGACTGGTTCAGCGGCTACGCGATGGACCCGGAGGAATATCTCAAGCGCACGTTCGAGGAAGTCGCCGGCTACGACGAAATGGTCGTGCTGCGCGACATCGAATTCGAAAGCCACTGCGAACACCACATGGCGCCGATCATCGGCAAGGCCCACGTCGGCTACCTGCCCAGCGGCCGCGTCGTCGGCATCAGCAAACTCGCGCGCGTGGTCGAAGCCTACGCCCGCCGTTTCCAGGTGCAGGAAAAGATGACCGCACAGATCGCGCGCTGCATCGAGGACGCGCTGCAGCCGCGCGGTGTCGGCGTGGTGATCGAGGCCGCGCACGAATGCATGACCACGCGCGGCATCCACAAGCGCGGGGTCAGCATGGTGACGTCGAAGATGCTCGGCACCTTCCGCGAGGATGCGCGGACGCGGGCGGAGTTCCTGGAATTCATCCAGGTGCGCGGCGGGCGGTGAGCCCTTGCGAGATAGAGGCGTAGGGCGGAACCGCCGGAGGCGATTCCGCCGTTATAATCGGTTTTTTGGCCGTCGTCCCGACGGTCTTCAACAGCCGAAGGCTGGTCAGGCCGGAATCCAGCTTTCGTCCCTAATTCGTGTCATCCCGAGCGCAGCGAGGGATTTGCTTTACAGATCTTATAGGGCGGGTGCCAACCCGCCATAGGCGAAGCGACGAACTGCAATCTGCTGCGACGTTCGGCAATCGATGGCAGTGAGTAGGATGGGTTGAGCGTAGCGATACCCATCAAAGAAGCAACTGCAGAGCTTCCGCGCTGACGCGCGGGTCACTTTCTTTGTCGCAAAGAAAGTAACCAAAGAAAACTCTCTAGTGCCGAGGCAAACCTGCCATCTGCAGCATGGCCGGGATTTTTCGATGCGGCATCCTGCCGCGTCGAAAAACGGCGCACATCGTGTGCGCCGCCCTTCGGGTCTACGGTTCCTGGGGGTTCGCCATGGCTTTGCGCTGCGGCGAAACGAACGCATGTGCCGACACCGTATCCGCTACGCCGCTCAGCCCCTCCCCTTGCCCGCAACGCGGGGGGAGGTTGGGAGGAGGGCGAAGCCGCCGCGACCAATCCGCAGGCCGGATTTCGTAGGGCGGGTCTTGCACCCGCCACAGGAGAAGCGACGAACCGCCAGCATCGAGTGGGATTAGTTTGGCGTAGCGGTAGCTGTCAAAAGCAACTGCAAAGCTTCCGCGCGTTGCGCGGGTCACTTTCTTTGTCGCACTGCGCCGCGTGCGGCGCGAACGGCGAAGCCGGCCCGAAGGGCGAGCGCCATAGGCGCGAGTCAAGAAAGTAACCAAAGAAACTCTCTAGTGCCGAGGCGAATCTGCCGTCGGCGACATGGTCGGGATTTTTCGATGCAGCATCCTGCCGCGTCTAAAAACGGCGTACATCCCTCGCCTTCGCGGGGGCAGGCTCTGTGCGCCGCCCTCCGGGTCTACGATTCCTTCACCGCTGTCATCCCGAGCCGCAGGCGAGGGATCTGCTTGTCGTAGTCGCAAATGTCATCTGGTGTAACAGCAAAAGATGCAGATCGTAGGGTGGGGTAAGCGCAGCGCACCCCACCATCCCGACGCATCAGACCCCGAGAACATCAAGCGACATCGGCTATTCATGATGGGGTTGCGCTGCGCTTACCCCAGCCTACGCACTGTTGTCGCCACGAGGTGGGGTCGTCGTCTTGAACGAATCGTTAGGGCAAAAGCAAGAACTTCCCGGCGCGATCTGTATTCCAGTAGCGATCCAACGCTATCCGAGCGTCTTGAGCATTGCTACCTGAGCTCTGAGCTACCGCATTGAGAAATGCTGTTACCGCAGCGACTTGCTCGGGAGTGAAGCGCGCGAACCGGCTCAGTGAATAGCCCGACCGGTCGGTGACTGCGAACACCGCGCTCCCGGTTATTGCCCGAGCGGGATGATTCCATTCGACTTCCAGGTGTCGCAGTGCCAAGAGAAGAAAAGCGGGCAGGTAGTAGATAAAGCCGGACTCATCCAAGTGACAAAGCGCCGAATCGCACGCAATCAGCTCGTCCTCGGTGAACGCCTGCCAAGTACGACCAGAATCCTGCGCCCCAGCCGCTTCCCATTCCGCCTCCGTAAGTTCCCGCGACATGGTCTGGTCCAGCAGCTGCGCTTGGTGCAGCGACACTTCCGGAAGCGGAAGCAGTGGGAATGCTGCCTTGATCTGCTGGGCGAGCGAGGAACTTTCCATTGAGCTCTAACGCCTTATGTCTTTCGATTGACTTACTGTAGTTGTCGAGAGCCCGGCGTGCGCGCCCGATAACGCCTTGGTGTCAGCAGCACCGTAACTCAGCAGGGGCCGCACGCCGGATCTCGCGCCCTG